>ENA-ORXM01000184-ORXM01000184.1-marine-metagenome-genome-assembly--contig:-NODE-184-length-123720-cov-6.585403_pt1 | contig 123720 bp, 120 predicted proteins | sample MGYA00237867_ERZ511480 | MGnify/ENA primary metagenome ERZ511480 (study PRJEB26309, sample SAMN06266103) | marine metagenome | isolation source: Algal blade | place: United Kingdom:Sidmouth, United...
CATCGGCATGAAGATGAGGCTCTTGGCGATCTTCTCTCCCTTTGCTCCGTCTGACCACGCAGCAACCGCAAGTCCCATGCCGGTGGCAAAAATCGTGACGGTGAAGACCCACCACAGATTGTTGAAGATCGTGCCACGTAGGACCGAGAAGGCGCCGAAGGCGAGCAACACACCGCCGAAGATGGCGATGAAGCCGCTCTGGGGCGACCATGACCGGGATCGTCCGGTTTGTTTGCCTTCGACGATGGCAACGGCGAGACCGATGAGGAGCAGCGGAAGGCCGAACCACAGCAAGCGGCTGCTGAAGAAGTTCTGCCAGTTCTCGAGGTCGAAATTGTTCGTGTTCCAGCCGCCATCGACTCGAACGACGCCGGAGTAGTTGTCGGCGCCAACGAAGCCCGCACCGTCGTCGTCACGGAACGACAGGATCATGGTGATGATCGCAGGCAGAATCAGCGTTGCTGAGATGAAGAGCAACGCTGGTGCCATGAAGATCCAGGCCCGCGACTTCTGATCGATGATGGTGCGAGCAGTTGCGTCGGGGTGACCGGTGGAGCCGATGGCAAAGCCGATCAGCACCGCGGGAACGACAGCTGCAAGCAGGGTCTCGACTAGCGGACCGCCACCGAGATTTGCTGCGCCGAACGTGCCGCAGATCCAACCGACGGCAACGAACACCGCCGTCGTTGGTGCGAGGTTCTTGTTGCGGAACGTGGCAGAGGCTGCACCCACGATGCCGAAGCCGACGGGCCAGCCGATCATCGGGCCAGTCTGCAGTCGCGGCATGTAGGCGGTCTTGAGGGTGAAAGCGATGATGAGGCCGACGAGCAGACCGGCGCCGGTGCCGATGATCATCCGTTGTTTGGGCTCGGTTGCCTTGGACAACAAGAAGCCGATAGCGGCGCCGATGCCGGCGCCAGGGATGGCCCACCACATGAGGGCGGCGATGTTGGCGACGAAGTCTGAAGGGTCGCGGTCGGGTCCCCAGGTCAGCGCTTCACGAGTTGCCTCCATTCCGCCGGCATGGGTGATCAATTGGTTGCCGTGGAGGATCGAAAAGACCATGAAGCCAATGAGGCCACCGGCGAGCGCCGAGAATCGGCTCCAGTTCCTGGTCGACTGGTCGAAGATCAGATTGACGCCGACCCACAACGCTGTGAACGCACCGACGGCCAGCACGACGCTGAGCACCGTGACGAGCAGCTTGCCCATAGTTCCCCTTTGGTTCGTCCCTCGGCGAGTGAGTATTTCACGGTCGGCCGCCCGGCGACAGTGGAGTTCATTCGTTCGAAATGAGACCCTTCACAAAACGCGAACAGGCGCCGGCCGAAGCCGACGCCTGCTCGTCATCTAGATGATCTGGACTACCTCAGCCCGCTCAGCGGGCAGCCGGATCAGGAAGGCCAGGAAGCTTCGATGTTGTCTGCTGCTTCCTGAGCAGTCTGGTCGCCGTTCACAGCGGAGGTGCCTTCGGTCCAGAAGGTGCCTGCGCCGACATCGCCGGGCATGAGGTCGGACGCATCGAAGCGGACGACCGAGGCGTTGGTGAGGCTGTCGATCATGCTGGCCTCGAGCGGAGCGTAGAGGCTCATGTCGAGCCCGTTCACTGCGGTGAGGAAGGCAGAAAGATCGCCACCATTGAGTTCACGCTGGACCGTTTGACGGGCGTTGGCGTACTCGGGGGTGCTCATGTATTCCATGATTGCCCAGACCTCGGGGCGGTCAGCGAACGCTGCGGCGAGCGTGCCGGCGCCGAGAACAGGGGAGCCCTCGTTGGACGGGAAGTAGAACACGTCAACGGCATCTTCGGAGCCATCGGCGAAGACGGTGCCTTCGTCGAACTGGCCGGAGAAGAACGACGCCTGACGGTGCATCATGCAATCGCCGTCGATCAACGGAGCGCCGTTGGCCTGGAAGGCGGTTGCAGCAATGGTGCCACCGGAAGCGAAGACCATGCCTGGGGTGTTCCAGAGGTCGAGCACGGCTTCCATCTGGGTGACAACAGCTGGATCGTTGAAGGGGATCTCGTGGCTGACCCACGCGTCGTAGGTGTCAACACCTTCGAAGCGAAGCATCATCTCTTCGACCCAGTCAGTGAACGGCCAGCCAGTTGCCTGGCCTGACTCGATACCCACGCAAAGCGGGGTCTCGCCGTCGGCGATCATCGTCTCGGTGAGAGCAATGAAGTCGTCGAAGGTGGTGGGGATGGCGTAGCCAGCAGCTTCGAACGCAGCAGGCTTGTACCAAACGAGTGACTTGATGTCAGTCTTGACCGGGATACCGACCTGGGTGCCGTCGACGTTGCCGAAGACAGTCCAAGCATCGCTCCAGTTGGCAGCGGTGGATGCAGCGACGTTCTCAGGAAGCGGCATGAGGATGCCGTCACGTGCGAAGTCGGCAAGCTTGCCGGGCTGCGGGAAGATCGAGATGTCCGGCGGGGCGCCAGCGTCGACCTGGATGTTGACTTCAGATTCCCAGTCGGCAGAGCCGGTGTAGGTGACCGTGATGCCAAGCGTGTCGCCGTAGGCGCCGAGAACCTGCTGGAGTGCTCCAGCTTCGCCTTCTGAGCGCTCGGGACCGGTGATGTTGACTTCGGTGCCGGACAGGTCGGTCATGGCGTCATCGTCCATGGGCTCTTCGTCGTCCATGGCGTCTTCGTCGTCCATGGGCTCTTCGTCGTCCATGGCATCTTCATCGGTGACCTCGTCGGCGACATCTCCGGCGGCATCGCCAGCGTCATCAACGGCATCTGACACATCATCCCCACTACACGCTGCTGCCACCATCGAGAAGGCGAACAAGAGTGCAAGCAGAGTCTTCCATTGCGAATTCCGCATTGGTAACCCTTTCCATCAGTTGAGCCTGGCAAGCCAGGCATTCTCCCCAACATCGAGATCTTCGTCGTACGACGACCCCGATGTAAGCGCTTACAGTCGTAAGCGTTGGAGACCCTAGCCCGATGTCACACCTTCCACGATGTCGGCCTCGAAATCGTCACAGAGCGCCACCGTTCGGCCTCAGCCCGAGCTTCGACTTCGGCGGGAATCGCCCGATAGCTGGCGTTCCACGAACGGGTCTTCGGAATCGAGCGCAGGAAGGCCCCGACGTACCGGCGGCCGAATCCGATCACGCCTTGTTCGTGCCACTGACGAACATGCACGAGCTCGTGGGCCAGCAGCAAGCTCTGCCCGTCATCAGGGACATCGGTGGCCAAGCAGACATGGCGACCGAGCGTGATTCCCACATAGGAGCCTGGAAGCGCACGGATCTCGTACACCCGCACTCGTGCGGCGAGCGCCCGAGGGATGAGGCGGTAGCTGTCGAGTTCGAGTGGATTCAGCGGACGACCTGGCACGTTGGAAACGTAGCCGCCTTCTTCCACTCTGCTGTCACGCGGCTTGCCGGGTGGTGGTGCGATCGGTGCAGCTGCCTACCCTTCGATCGTGCCTGATCTCGGACCTGACCGAACTTCCTCGACTCGCCTGGTCGCGGCGCTCGTCGCTGCCGGTCTCGGCGCCGCCGCTGTCACCCAGTGGCAGCGCCGATCGCCATCGGCAGGGCCTGTCGCCGGTGGTCGCCTTTCGATGCGTAACCTTCGACTGGCCAGGCTCGGCGCCAAGAGCGGTGGTCGGTACGCCGTCCATCGTGCCCGTCGCACCTTCGCCTCGGCGGAGCGAGCAGCAACCCTCGACACCGAGTTCGAGCTGAGGACCGCCGCCGACGTTGCCAACGAGCTCGGCAACATGAAGGGCGCCATGATGAAGATCGGCCAGATGGCCAGCTACATCGACACCGGTCTACCCGACCACGTCCGTGACACGTTGGCGTCGTTGCAGAGCAACGCCCCGCCGATGTCTGGCGAGCTCGCTGCTGAACAGATCCAGCAAGAACTCGGGAGACACCCGTCCGAGCTCTTCGCTGAATGGGACCCTGTCCCGATTGCATCGGCCTCGATCGGCCAGGTCCACCGCGCCATCACCTTCGACGACCGGGCGGTCGCAGTGAAGGTGCAGTATCCGGGTGTGGCTGAAGCGGTTTCGGCTGATCTGGGAAATGCCGACTGGCTCTTCGGCATGCTCGCGTCGATGTTCCCCGGCCTCGAGCCCGGCCCTGTCGTGGCCGAGTTGAAGGAGCGGCTGGTCGAGGAGCTCGACTACGTGGCGGAGGCTCGCAATCAGCGGTACTACGCCGAGTTCTTCGATCGACACCCGTTCATCCACGTTCCCCACGTGGTGGATCAGTATTCGACCGAGAAGGTGCTCACCACCGAGCTCGCCACCGGCTCGACCTTCGCCGAGGTGTGTGAGTGGAGCGAGAAGGAGAAGAATCTCGCAGCCGAGACCTTGTTCCGGTTCTCGTTCGGCTCGATCTATCGACTCCACGCGTTCAATGGTGACCCGCACCCCGGCAACTACCTCTTCAACAAGGGTGGCAAGGTCACGTTCCTCGACTTCGGGCTCGTGAAGCGTTTCGTTCCGGCCGAGACCAAGCTGTTCGAGGATCTCATCCAGCTGATGGTGATCGATCGAGATCACTCTGGGTTCCGCAAGGTCATCGAGGATGCCGGGCTGCTCGCCGTCGACGCTCCGTTCACTGACGAGCAGGTCGAGGAGTACTTCATGTTCTTCTACCGTTACGTGATGACCGACGGCCTCGTCACGATCGATCAGGAATACGCCTCAGCGGGCGTCGGCATGCTCTTCGATGCGAACTCTGAACACGGAGAGTTGATGCGAACGCTCAACGTGCCGCCGTCGTTCGTGGTGTTACAACGCATCACGCTCGGCCTCATGGGTCTGTTCGCTCGTCTCGAAGCCACGGCCAACTGGCGCAGAGTCGCAGAGGAGTTGTGGCCATTCGTGTCGGGCGAGCCGTCGACGCCGACGGGCGTGGCCATCGAACAATGGCGCCAGCAGCGAGGTCAGAGCCGCTTCGGTCTCTGACGCTGGGATGTCAGCTGGGCCGTCCGCTGCCGGGGCGTCCCGCTCCGGCGGGTCGGGCGGCGGGAACACAGTGGTTCTCGGGGCACATGTCTGGCCAGGGTCCGGTGTCGCCGAGGAAGAGGCGCGGCTTTTCGCCGATCTGTTCTTCGAGGAGTTCACGCACCATGGCGACGAAGCGGGGATGGGCGCCAACGGTCTCGGCCCTGGTCATCCGCATCGACACGCCGTTGGCGGCCTCGGCTGCCTGGGTGTCGAGGTCGAACATCACTTCCATGTGATCGCTGACGAACCCCAGGGGGACAACGACCACGTCGTCGTTGGAGCGATCGTGCAGATCATGGAGATGGTCGACGATGTCCGGCTCGAGCCACGGGACCTGGGGCGGACCACTGCGGCTTTGCCACACGAGGTCCCACTCGGCTGACGTCCCAGCCAGACCGCTGATGATCGTGGCTGCTTCTCTGAGTTGTGTCTCGTACTCGCTGGTCGCCGCCATCGAAAGTGGAATCGAGTGAGCCGTGAACACAACGCGAGGTTCGGCGCCGTGGGCTTGCCGGTGGCTGGCAACCGCCTGCTTCAGCTTCTCCGCCGCAGGCTCACAGAAACCCGGATGATTGTAGAAGAGGCGGAGCTTCTGGAGTTCGATGTCGGCACCAGTGACGGTTTCGCCGGCGGCGATGAGGTTCTCTCGATACTGGCGGCAACCCGAGTACGAGCTGAAGGCCGACGTGACGAAGACGAATGCCTTCGTGATGCCATCGTCGGCCATCTGTTGCACGGTCTTGTCGAGATAGGGGGCCCAGTTGCGATTTCCCCAATACACGGGCATGTCGAGACCGTTTGCGGCGAAGTCGGCCTCGATGGCCGACTTCAGCTTTCGGTTCTGTTCGTTGATGGGCGAGACACCGCCGAATTGGTTGTACTGCGTCGCCACCTCGGCGAGGCGCTCGTCGGGCACGTTGCGGCCCTTGACCACATTGCGCAAGAAGGGCAGGACATCATCGGGTCCTTCGGGGCCGCCGAAGGACAGAAGGAGGAGGGCGGTGGCGGGCGTGGTCACGAGAAGCAGTGTGCCTTGGCTTGTTACGAAGCCATGAGTTCGTTGGTGTCGAGATCGTCGATGAAGATTTCTTGGCCGACGTCGATGCCTTGCGCAGCGTCGATCTCTTGCATGCTGAGATCGGCAGCGAACTGCCGACGAGCTTTGTCTCGAGCTTGGATGACCGAGCGACGGCTGGGTGAGCGGGGAGCGAAGCCAGCGGCGGCTCGCTCTTCGTCGTTCTCTGCACCCCAGAACCCGTGCTCGCGGTTGAGACGGGCCGTACGGCGGCAGGGAAGCATCACCGGGCAGGACAGGCAGTAGCTCTTGGCCAGAGCTTCACGCTCGACCCGACGCTCGGGCCGTTCGGCCGAGGGACCAAAGAAGACTTCAGTCAGCCCCTTGCACACGGCCTCGTTCTGCCAAGTGACATCTGTGTCGGGGTGGGCGGTGAACTCGGTATCCATGACTGGTCCTTTGCGGGCGGTCTCTGAGGTGCCTTTAGCACTAAAGACAGTTTTAGCACTAAGACTGTGAAAAGGGCAAGCAAAACCTGCCCACTGTGCCCAACGACATATGCCAGCGCCCTGCGCGCCGGGAGACCTGCGACCCCCCAGTGGGGTCGGGTCCTCACAGGTCTACGCGCCGGAGGCCTGGCGGCGGGAGGCGGCGGCGTCGGCAATCATCCGGGCCGCAATTCGGCTGTCGCTGTGCCAGAGGTCGGCGCCGAGTTCGCGAGCCTGCTCTTCGGAACCGATGGCGCCGCCGCCGATGGCGATCGGGATCACGTCGAATGCTTCGCGTAGAGCCTTGACGGTGTCACGTGCCGCGTGCTCGTGGCCCGGACCAGTCACCGAGATGGCGACGGCGCAGTCTTGGTGTCGCTTGCCCGCCTCGATGAACGACGTGATGTCTGGCGAGCCGCCGAGGTCGATCACTGTCACGCCAAAGGAGCGGATGAGGTCAGCGAACATCGCGGTCGGAATCGAGTGAACGTCGCCAGGCGCTGCGCCGATGATGACGGTGCCGCGACGCCGTCCCGGCGTGGTGAGGTGCGAGCCGAGTCGGGCGATGATGCGATTGGCGACCGCTGCTGCTTTGTGTTCGCTGGCGATCGACAACTCGCCCTGTGACCAGCGCTGACCAATCGAATGCAGTGCTGGCGACAAAACGTCGAGGTGAACGCTGACAGGATCGTCGGTCGATGCAGCGGCCGCCTCGACCAAGCGCCATGCCGTCACCTCATCGCCAGCGATCAGCGCCTCCTCGAGTGTTGTCGTGTCGGCCGCCGCATCCGGCCGGTCTGCTGCTTCGTTCTCGAAGTCATCCAGATCCTGGGCGCTGATGACCCAGGAGCCGCCTGTCTTCTCGGCGTAGAGCAGGCCGAGCTTCACGTATCTGTAGGCGGTCATGTAGTGAACGCCGAGATGGTCGGCTGCTTGCTGCAGAGTGAAGTCCCCGTTCGGCACGGCGCATACGCTACGGGGTCTGGCTGGCGAGCGCAGAACCGGTCGGATCACCGATTGCGATCGGTTTCGTGGCACCATCGGTCCAATGCAGGCGGCACCCCGATGACAGACGGCATCACGTGAGACTCGCAACGTGGAATCTGTGGTGGAAGTTCGGGCCGTGGGAGTCCCGCCAACACCCGATCGCGGTCGAGATCGACCGGGTCGATGCCGACGTGATGTGCCTGCAGGAGGTCTGGGCCGATGAAGACCTTGACCAGGCCGAGGTGCTCGCCGCTTCTGCTGATCGTCACATGGCCCGCACCCGAAGTGTCGATGGGGTCGCCCACCGCTTCGGAAACGCAGTGCTCAGCCGCTGGCCGATCATGCAGCACCACACCATTGTGCTTCCCGGCGCCGATGGGGAGCCCAGTCATCGGTCGGCCCTGTTCTGCCAGATCGATGTGCCAGAGGCCCCGCACCCCTGGTGGGTGGTCAGCACACATCTCGAGTGGCGCTACTCCGCCAGCGTCCTGCGTCAGCGTCAACTCGAGTGCATCGTGACCGAGTGCGCTCGAGTTCGAGCCTTGGCCCCCGACACCATCGTGGCGATCGGTGGTGACTTCAACGCTGTGGCCGAAAGCGACGAGATTCGACGGCTGACTGGTCTGTCCACCCCGTACAGCGAGAAGTTGATCTTCACCGACGGCTGGGCTGCGGTCACCGACGACCCCGGCCACACCTGGAGCAGAGAGAATCCGCACTCGAGTAATGCGCAGTGGCCTCGGCGTCGGCTCGATGCGGTGTTCGTCTCATGGCCTCGACCGAAGCCGACCGGAAACCCCATCGGTGCTGAATTGTTCGGGCTCGACCCTCTTCCGATCGGGGGCGGCGACGCCGGGGTGGTGCCCTCCGACCACTACGGCGTTGTCGTGGACATCGACCGGCGCGCTGCCGCCGACCTCGAGGTGAGGTAGTTGGAGGCCCCACCCCCACCACCCTCGGGCCCGCCGTCAGAGCATCTCGGCCATGCGCCACTTCTGCTCATCTCCGACTGGCTGACCGACACCACTCGCACACTCGTCAAGGGTTTCGGAGATTTCTTCGCCGTACTGACGATCGTGGCTCTCATCACCACTGCACTCAGCGCCCCTTTGCTGTGGCTCAGTACCACTGATGCGGTACTCACCCGCGACGACGACGGCCTCTTCACCGGCATCGAGGCAATGTCTGGAGCCCAAGGGTGGATGGTGGCAGCCGGGCTGTTGATCTCCTTGACGGGTCAGATCCTGTTGTTCACCGCTGCGACCAACCACATCGATCGGGCCAGAGCGGGGGAGTCCCCGCGCTGGCAGCAGACACTCGGAGCGCTTACAACCAGAGGCCCTCGTGTTCTCGCCGTGGTGCTCCAGGTCGTGTTCGTTGCGTTTGGCATCTTGGTCATCAGCAGCCTGCTCGGTGGAATCGGGCTCGGCGCAATCGCTGTTGCCCTTGCTGTTGGGTTGATCGTCGTGCTCTGGGTGCGAGCTGCAGTTGCGTCGACCCACGCTGCGCTCGGTGGTCCAGGCGGCAGTCTTCGTCACAGCTTGGAATGGACAAAGGGCCTCACGTTGCCACTCTTTGGTCGTCACATCGTGCTGGTCACGATCTGTATCGGGGTCCTGCTCGTCGGGTCGATCTTGTCTGCTCCGTTCCAGAGCTTGTCCGGAACCGCAGCTTCGACCGAAGGCGATGTCGTTGTGCGTGATCTCATCGGCTCCAGCATTTCTGGGTTTGCCGCCGTGCAGTTCATCAACGCCCTGGTCTCTGGTTTGGTGGCCGCCCTCTGGGCCGCCGCCATGCTCTCGCTATATCGAGGCGTGCCGCCTGAGCGGTAGATAGTGTCGCCCGGATGGCAGGTGACGGCGGAGTTGATCACGACCAACTCGATCAAGAGCAGCTCGATCGAGCGATTGCTTGTCTCGACGCCATGAGCGGGCGAGCGGCCAGGGTGCACGAAGCTGCCCAGACCCGCGCCGACCAAGAAAAGAGCGTCGACGCACGGATCGCCGCAGCCAAGATGGCGCAGCGTCGAACTGCACTCGACGCCGGAACTGGTCCGATCTGTTTCGGCCGCATCGACGAAGACGGCCCGATCCGGGGACCGCATGATGTTTGGTATGTCGGCCGCCGCCACATCGAAGATGCCGAAGGCCAGCCGGTTGTCGTCGATTGGCGAGCTCCGGTGTCGGCGCCGTTCTACCGAGCGACCTCGGTCGATCCCTGTGGCCTGATCAGGCGGCGCCGCTTCAGTATCGACGAGGGTCGCATCGCCAACGTCTTCGACGAAGACCTCACCGATCCAGACGGAGCCGGTGGCGGGCTTCCCGACCCGCTGCTCGCCGAACTCGATCGAGGTCGCTCGGGTCAGATGCGCGACATCGTGGCCACCATCGCTGGTGAGCAGGACGAGGTCATCCGCTCCGGCATCGACGAACTGCTCATCGTCCAGGGTGGTCCCGGAACCGGTAAGACCGCGGTCGGTCTGCACCGAGCCGCCTATCTGTTGTTCGCCCATCGAGATCACTTCGCTGATCACCAGGTCTTGGTCATCGGGCCGAACCCAGTTTTCCTTCGGTACATCGCAGAGGTGCTGCCGTCGCTCGGTGAGCAGTCGGTTGCCCAGACCACGGTCACTGGCTTGCTGGCAGCGAAGTACCGAGTGCGGTCCGACGACAACCCCACGGTTGCTCGACTGAAGAGTGATGAGCGAATGGCCGCCGTCATTCACCGATCGATGGTGCGAAGGATCGCAGCCCCGGTTGACGGTCTCGAGTTGCGATCAGGCGTGTCGAAGGTGCGCTTCGACCAGGAAGCAGTCGACGAGATGATGCAGCGGGCGCTCGAGCGCAATCTCGCACTCAACTCGGCCCGCGACGTGTTCCGCAGCATCGTGTTGCAGGAAGCGTGGCGTCAGTACGGGGCCAGGGCGGGTTCGGACCCGGGCCATCAGCCAGCCTTTGTCGGGGCAATCCGATCTGATCCTGGGTTCAAGAAAGACATCGATCGGATGTGGCCGGCCTTTTCGCCTCCGGTGGTGATTCGCGAACTGTTGGGCTCCAAGACCAAGCGCCGCGCAGCGGCTGATGGCCTGCTCGATGCTGATGAACAAGCACTGCTGCATCGACCGTCGGCGAAGAAGGCCAACGACGAGCCGTGGTCGGCCGCTGATCTTGCCTTGCTCGACGAGGCGACGCAGGTCGCCGTTGGTGTGTTGCCGGCCTACGGCCATGTGGTGGTCGACGAGGCCCAAGATCATGGCGCCATGGCATTACGCATGCTGGGTCGCCGGGCCAAGAACCACTCGATGACCATCCTCGGTGACCTCGCTCAAGCAACCGCCCCGGGGGCCATGGAAGCATGGGATGAAGCGGCCCGCCATCTGTGTGGCGATCCCGCTGGGGCGGTGGTTCGAGAGCTCACCGTGGGCTACCGCGTCCCTGCCGCGATTCTGGACGTGGCCAACGAGCTGCTGCCCGAGGCCGCACCCACCGTCACCCCGGCCCGGTCGATCCGCCCCGGTGGCGAACCGCCGAGTCGATTCGACTTCGCCGATGAGGCTGGCATGGTTGCTGCGGTTCGCTCTGCGGTTGCAGCAACGACCGACCAAGAAGGCCGGGCCTCGATCGCAGTGATCGCCCCGGCACTGCACCACGAACAGTTGCTGGCCGAGGTTGCAGGCCTGGTCCGTTTTGGAACAGGGACGGCGGTGACCCTGCCGGGTACCGAAGCTGTGGCCTTGCTCGATCCCGATCAAGCAAAGGGCCTCGAGTTCGATGCTGTTGTCGTGGTCGATTCGCCCGCGATCAAGGCGGCCCCGAACGGCTTGCGCCAGCTCTATGTGGCCATGACTCGCGCCGTGCAAACCCTTGCGATGGTCGAACCCGCCTGACAGGGCTCAGACGTCGAGGGCTTCGGAGTCGATGAGCGTGCTGTTGTTGACGATGTAGTCGCGACGGGTGGCGACGTCGCTGCCCATGAGCACCTCGAACAGCTTGGCTGCTTCGAGTGCATGCTCGGCATCGGCCATGGTGAGCCGCTTGAGCACGCGCGTGCTGGGGTCGAGCGTGGTGTCACGAAGCTCGTTCACGTTCATCTCGCCGAGACCCTTGAAACGTTGCCAGCGCTTGTCTGGTGAGAACCCATGCTCGGCATGGAGCTGATCCCTCTGCTCGTCGCTGTAGGCGTAGATCTGTTCACCTCGGTGCTTCACTGCGAACAGTGGCGGCTGAGCGGCGTAGACCATGCCGGCCTCGAGCAAGGGACGCATCTGATGGAACAGCAGCGTCAGAAGCAGACAGCGAATGTGGGAACCGTCGACGTCGGCGTCGCACAGGATGATGATGCGGCCGTAGCGGCAGGAGGCGAGGTCGAAGTCCTTGCCAGAACCGGCCCCGATCGAGGTGATCAGGGCTTGGGCCTCGGCGTTGTCGACGACCTGCTTGAGCGTGGCCTTGCCGGCATTGACGACCTTGCCTCGCAAGGGGAGCACCGCCATCATCTCGGAGTTGCGGCCCTGCTTGGCCGGGCCAGCAGCCGAGTTTCCTTCCACGATCAGCAGCTCGGAATCTGGACCGTGCAAGCGACAGTCAGCCAGCTTGTCCGGCATGCCATTGGAGGACAGGCTCGATGCTTTTCGCCTGGCTTCGAGCTGCTGCTTCGACAGCACGCGGTTCAAGATGGCCTGCGCCATCTTGTCTCGCATGGCGTTGACCTGGTTCTTCTTGCCGCCGCCGTCGATCCAGTTCGCCAAACCCGCCCGAGTGGCTTCGTTGACGATCTTCTGGATCGGGGGAGTGCCGAGCTCTTGCTTGGTCTGGCCTTTGAATTGTGGCTCGGCGAAGGTGACCTTGACTGCAGCGACGAGGCCCTCTTGGGCATCGCTGGGCAGTGCTTTGTCGTTGCCGTCCTTGGAGAGCTTTTTCAGCTTCTTCATGTCGGCCAGGAGGTGATCATTGGCGATCTTGGTGAGCGCTCGCTCGAAGCCTTGCACGTGGGTGCCACCTTCGGAGGTGGGGATGGTGTTGACGAAACTGACGATTGTCGAGTCGAACCCTTTGACCCAGCGGCAAGCGATGTCGACCGAACACGGCCGCGCCACGGTGGTCATCTTGCCGTCGACGGGCACACGCTCTTCGAAGGTGTCTTCGGCCCGGATGGTGATGATGTCGGTGACGTTCTCGCCAACCGACAGGTAGTCGACGTAGTCGGACAGGCCACCAGCGGCAACGAACTCTTCGGGCTCACGGCCGGGGCCCCGCTTGTCGGCCAGTTTGATGTGTAGACCGGGCACGAGGAAACAGACCCGAGCGACGTGGTCGCGGATGCGGTCGTATTCGATGCGGGACTCGGGATCGAAGATGTCGAGATCGGGCCAGTACCGAACTCGGGTACCGGTGCGAGACGGGGGAATGGTCTTGACCTTGGCCAACTTCGAGCCCGGCTTGAAGGTGCCGTTCTTCAGGTAGTTGCCAGGAATCCGCTCGTTGAAGACCAGACGCCATGTGGCGCCGTCGCGGTCGACTTCGGCCACCACTTTCGAGGCCAATGCGTTCACCACCGAAGCGCCAACGCCGTGAAGTCCGCCGGAGGCGCTGTAGGCCCCCGAGCCGAACTTTCCGCCGGCGTGGAGCTCGGTGAACACGATCTCGAGAGCGGTCCGGCCGTCCGGCTTCTTGCCGACGGGGATGCCGCGACCGTTGTCGGTCACTTGGACCGAACCGTCCTTGTGGAGCGTGACCTCGATGTGGGAGGCGAAGCCTGCGGCGGCCTCATCGACGGAGTTGTCGATGATCTCCCACACCAAGTGGTGGAGACCGTCGTTGCCGGTGCCGCCGATGTACATGCCGGGCCGCTTGCGGACTGCGTCGAGGCCTTCGAGGACCTGGATCTTTGATGCGTCGTACTGGTCTTTTGCCATGGAGAAAGAGGGTGCTGCGTTCGTGTTGGTGGGGTAGCGAGCTACCAGCGAAGTGAGCCAATGGCGAGGATACGCCGTGGGGTCGAGCTGCTCGGGCCATCGCGTCGAGTGGGGCGGATGGCGACGGGCTCTGGGGTGTTGTCCTGCTTGGTCGGGGCATCGACCTGGCCGACGAGGGCGACGATGCGTTCCGGATTGCCGATCCAGGCGAAGTCGATCCGACTCTCGTCTTTGAACTTGGTGATGCGGACGCCGCCAGCGCCACGACCCTTGCTGGGCACCTCAGCGGCGTCGGTGGACTTGACCGTGCCGAGATCGGTGACGGTGATGATGACGGTGTCACCGGTGACGGGACCAGCGGCCAGCACTTTGGCGTTGCCCTTCACCCCAACGCCGGCGACGCCTTTGGCTCCTGCCCCTTGCACGCTGATGCCCTCGGCCGGTGTGCGGAGAGCCTGCGCATCGCTGGTGACGAACACGACATCGAGTGCCGGGTTGATGAGTTTGGCTGACACCACGGTGTCTCGGTCGGCGAGCTTCATGATGGGTTTGCCGTCGCCCACGTCGGCAAGCACGGATCGTTCGATCCGTTTTGCTGCCCCTGTGGCGGTGGCGATGAAGAGTTGTTCGGTCGACGGTGTGTCGTGACCTGGCTCGGCAGTGGCGCTGAGCAGGGCGAGGATGTTCTCGCCTCGTTCGGCGCCGAAGCTCTCGGATGCGTCACGACCGCGGCTGCGGCCGCCGACCTCGGCGAGATCGAGCGCTCGGCGCCGAAGCAGCCGGCCCTTGTCAGTGATGGCGAGAACGTCGGTGGACAAACTGCCGACAGCGACGGTGTCGATGACGTCATGACGGCCTGGTGTGTAACTGCGTGAAGTGCCGAGGGGCTCGCGCCCGACGACGCCAGAAGCCGAGAGGCTGATGAGGCAGGGCTCGTCGGCGATTTCGGGATCGATCTCGGGAGCAGACTCGTTGAGCGTCTTGATCTCGTCTGGAGAGATGATGCGAGTGCGGCGGGGAGTCGGGTATTCCTTGACGAGTTCACCCAGTTCACGAATGACGATCGTGCGGCGCCGTTGCTCAGAAGCGAGAATCTTTTCGAGGTCATCGATCTCTTCGAGCAGCAGCGTTCGCTCCTCGACGAGGTCGGTGTACGCCAGTGCAGTGAGACGACGAAGTCGGAGTTCGAGGATGGCTTCGGCTTGGACCTCGCTGAGGCTCAGGGCTTCCATCAGGCCGGTGCGAGCGGCTTCGGAGTTGGCGGCGTTGCGGATGATCGACACGACGAGGTCGATGTTGTCGATGGCGATGAGATAACCCTCGACCTTGTGCAGCCGTTCTTGGCGCTGCCGCAACCGATACTCGGACCGCTTCACGACCATGTCGAGACGGTGGTTGATGTAGTGCTGGCACAGGTCGTAGAGACCGAGCGTGGTGGGCACGCCCTCGACGAGGACGACGTTGTTGATGCCGAAGGTCTCTTCGAGCGGTGTGAGTCGGTAGAGCTTCTGCAACAAAACGGCTGGGTCGACGCCGGTCTTGCACTCGATCACGAGGCGAAGCCCAGAGTTGTGATCAGACAGGTTCTTCATGTCGGAGATACCCGACACCTTGCCGGCAATCACCAACTCCTTGACCTTCGCCATCACTCGTTCGACGCCGATCATGTAGGGCAGCTCGGTGATGACGATGCCCTTGCGGGCCCGAGTGATGTCAACGATCTCCGCCGTGGCCCGCAGACGAACTGACCCTCGGCCGTGTTCGTAGGCATCGTTGATGCCGTCGTCGATCATCGTGCCACCGCTGGGGAAGTCGGGGCCGGGCACGAGTGCGCGCAATTGCTCGAGTGTGGGCTTGGGCCGACGTTGGCTCATGACGAGCTTGATCGCTTCGAAGATCTCGCCCAAGTTGTGTGGTGCCATGTTGGTGGCCATGCCAACAGCAATACCCGTCGTGCCATTGACCAGGAGGTTGGGGAGGAGCGCTGGCAGGTATTGCGGTTCGACGTTTTCACCGTCGTAGGTGGGACGGAACTCGACGGTCTCTTCGTCGATCTCGGCCAAGAGGTGCAGGGCGGCATCGCTGAGCCTGGCCTCGGTGTAGCGCATGGCGGCCGGCGGATCATCGAGGCTGCCGAAGTTGCCTTGTGGGTGGATCAGCGTGATCGAGCGAGCGAAGTCCTGGCCCATGCGTACGAGCGTGTCGTAGATGGCGCTGTCACCGTGGGGGTGGAACTTACCCATGACCTCGCCGACGACACCAGCGCATTTGCGGTGTGGCCGATCGGGAAAGAGGCGCATCTCACGCATGGCAAACAGGATGCGGCGTTGCACGGGCTTGAGGCCATCGCGCACATCAGGGATGGCACGCGAGGTGATGACAGAGAGCGAGTACGCGAGAAACGACTCGCCGAGCTCCTCAGAGACCGGGACGTCGATGACTTCTCGAGCAAAGGGCAGCAGTTCACCCTGGGATGACATGGTTCGTTCCGTTCTGGCTGTCGGGCTGTCTGGCTGTCGGGCTGGATGCGTGAGGCTGGCCGAATCCTTCTGCCGAGCAGAGTGATACTAGCCAGCTACGAACGTTTGTTCGTCACGTCGGTCGTGTGTTTGGAGGTGCGAGTTCGTCGAATCGTTCGAGCAGACGTTGGACGTCTGGAGCCCAGATGGTGGCGCCTGCAGCCTCAGCTTCCACCCGGCTCGGGACGCCGGTTCCGCCGAGGGCGATGACAGCATCGGGCTGGCTGGTCCGAATCGTCGAGATGGTGTTCTTGGCTTGCTGGAGGTTCTCGGTGATGGTCGATGAGATGACAACGCCGACCAGCGGTTGCTCTGGCGTTGCTGACCCCATGACTTCCAGAAAAGACTCGGCTGGGGTGTCTGCTCCCAGATCAGTGACCTCGAAACGTCGGCCCCGCAGCAGGTCAGCGATGATCGCCGTGGTCAGGGCGTGGGAGTCACCCGAGATCAGGCCGACGACGATGAGGCCTCGGTTGGACCCCCGGCGGTGAAAGCGTGGGCCCAAGCGAGCGGTGATCCGCGAAGCCACGACCGTGGCCTGGTGCTCGTCGAACACCTCGATCTCACCGCGCTGCCATTGTGCGCCGATGGACTTCATCGCGGGAATCAGCATGCGGAGGTGGATTTCCGACGGCTCAGCGCCGGAGGTCAGTGCTTGAGACACAACGGCCCAAGCACCAGCTTCGTCAGCGGCGAGCAGACGATCCTCGAGTTGGCCTGGTGCACGCGTCCGTACTCCAGAGCGGTCGCCGAGCGAGTCGTCGCCGTTGGCGATCGCTTCGATGTCAGCAGGGTCGACAAACCACTGACCGCCCTGCTTCGAGGCGGCCAAGCGACCCGTCCGCACGTAGCGGTAGACGGTCATGTAGTGCAGCCCGAGGTTCTCGGCTGCAGTCCGAAGACTGATCGATTCTGCCGCCATCAACAGATGGTCGCATACCAGCGCGTCACGCTGTGGGACTCACCGATGAGGCTCGCTTTGAAACCTTCGACATCAGCTGAAACCCGATCGCTCGAGCGACGCTGGAGATCTCAGCGACGGCGCCGACGACGCTGGGCGTCGATCTTGCGAGCAGACTTGATCACGCCATCGAGCCGCGCGGTGAGTTCGGCTGGTTCGTTCTGGGCCTCGGTGTCGAGCTCAGGAGCGAGCGCTTCGAGGATCGCACTGACGCTGACGCCTTGCTCGGCGGCGAAACCATGCCACTGATCGTGTGCGTCGTCGCTGACATAGGCGTGAAGGGCCTTGCGCCCACTGTCTTGAGACATTGTTTTCTCTCTTCTCGCATGCTTGCGGACAACACTCTTCGCGGCGGTGCCGTTACTTCCGGCGTCCTGTTTGTATCACGATCTCGTCCCGAACGCGGCTCGAGTCAGCGCAGTCGCTTCAGCAACGTTCCCAGCGGGCCCGGTTTGGTGACCGAGGCCATCTTCTCCGCCTGTGATGGATCGACGCGTGCGACGGCGGCGGCGACCTCTTTGGCCGATGGATTGACCATGAACTCGTCGCCCACTCGAACCGTGGGAACGGTCTCGTTTCCGTTGGCGACGGATCGGACGAAGGCGGCCGCTTCGGGGTCTTCCCAGATGTTGTGCTTCTCGAGAGGAATTTCAATGCCCTTCAGCGAACGGTCGAGCGTCATGCAAAACGGGCAACCGGGCCGCCAGTAGAACTGGATGGCTTCGAGGGTTTGATCGTTTGTTTGGCTCATGAGTTCTCCAACGTTTCGCCAGCGTCAGTTGTTCCGTCGGTTTCGACTCCGAGGCCGACGTCGAAGCCTGCACCTTCGATGTCGAGACGATCCTCGACCAAGTCATGGCGAGCGATGTAGGCCGAAAAGAAGCCGCTCGCTGTGGCGACAACGGGGAGGGCCATGAGTGCCCCGGCTGCACCGAAGAGCGAGGTGCCGGCGAGGACGGCCCCGATCGAAACTGCGGGGTGCAGATCGAGCGTCTGGGCCGTGATGCGGGGTTGCAGCAGATAGTTCTCGATCTGCTGGTAAACGACAACCGCCACGATCACCCAGACCGCCTTGGTCGGGTCATCACCAACAGCCACCAAGGCAGGCAGCACGCCGGCGAGGTAGGTGCCGAGCGTGGGAATGAACTGCGAGATGACGCCGACCCACAAGGCCAATGCAACAGCAGATGGCAGGCCGAGTGCAGCAAACACCACCCAGTGGAAGAGGCCAGAGATGACCGCCAGCAGCAGGCGAGAGGAGATGTAGGCGCCGGTCTTGTCGGTGGCGAGGTCGAGAACTCGCAACACTTCGACCTGGCGGGTCGGTGGCAGCACCGAGCAGATGAGGCGACGCAGCCGAGGCCCGTCAGCTGTCAGATAGTAGGTGAAGAGCAAGATCGTGAGCGCTTGGAAGAGGACGCCAGCGAGGGTCGTGCCGATCGACAGCAGATAGCGCGATGCGTCGTTGGCAAACGTGGTGATCTGGCCACGTTCGATTTGGTTGATCAGATCACTCGGGTCGATATCGGCGCCAAAGCGCTGGTTGGCCCAGGCGGCACCTCCGCTGACGTAGTCGGGCAACTCTTCGACGAGATCAGTGAGTTGCGTGGCGATCAGCTGACCCATGAGAGCGACGAACACCCCGAAGGCGACAAAGACACCGAGGAGGCTGAGCAGTGTGGCCTGCCCCCGGTTGACGCCACGTCGGACGAAGAAGCCGACGGCCGGCTCGAGAGCGAAGGACAAGAACACCGCAACAGCGAGCTGCACCAAGAGGCTCCGCAGTTCGCGGGCAACAATCAGGGTCAACCACAGGCCGACGAGGATCGACCACCAGAAAACAATGGCTCGACGAACCCATGGCGGCATCGACGTCGACTCGTTTGGGGGAGCAGTCGCGCTCGCTGGCTCGGACACGACGTGACTGTACCGCTGGGGTCAGAGCGGGGCCGGGATCGTCGCAGCAGGCGGCGGCGATGCCGAGATTCCCCACGCGTTCGGGGGAACGAAGAGAGGGTCGATCTGGGGAGGAGTGATCGTGCCGATCGGCAGACCGTTCCTGGGATCGTGGACGACGATCACCGTGGAGTTGTCGAGTGTTCCTTCCGGCGACCGATCCATGAAGTCAGAGACGCTCTCGGTGCTCCACGCGCGCGTCACTTGATCGACGGGGATCATGGTTTGGGCAACCGTGGTCCAAGATCGCTCGGGGGCTGGAAGTGTCTGGCCTGCGAGCGGGCTGATGTAGCCGATGGGGTCGGCACCCCAGTGCACCACGGGTCGGCCGATCGCTGGCCCTGAGACCGTCGATCGGACGAAGCCGTCGAGTGTGAGATCGCTGGGCACCGAAGCCGGCCGAGCGGCCATCACCGAACTCAAGGTGGCCCGGCTGAGGCGGCCTCGAATCACGGCTGCGATGACAGAACGCCATGCGGCATGAGCAATGAATGCCCCGGTGCCAGCAGTGACGGCAAACATCCACCAGCCCAGTTGGTCGGAGAAGACCATGAAGCCGACAGCGACGAGGATCACGGCAACGCCAGCAACGAGTCCGGCCCGAGCTGTGGTCAAGCGGGCTCGTTCGGCATCGCCTGAGGTGTGCCAGAGGAATGCAGCAAGGACGCTGCCGCCGTCGAGCGGAGCGATCGGGATGAGGTTGCTCAGACCCAGGAAGATGTTGATGACGGCCAGAATGCTGGCCCCCGCTGCGGCAAGCCCCCACGTCGACCAGCGATCGATGCCGAGTGCAGCGCCGACGAAGAAGGCGCCCAGAGCCAGAGAAGCGGCGGGGCCAGCGAACGCAATGTCGAACTCGGCTCGGGGTGTCGGCGGCGGTCGGCGCAACTTCGCGATGCCTCCGAGCACCCACAGCGTGATGCCATCGACCTCGACACCGTGTCGGTGTGCTGCAGCAGCGTGGCCCAACTCGTGACCGAGGATCGACGCGAAGAACAAGAACGTGATGGCGGCGCTGGTGATGAGGCGGGCCTGGAGGTCAGCTGATGGCCACAGCGTCGGCAGAGCGCCATAGGTGAGGCTGGCCACCAGATAGATGGCGACGGCGATGATGCTCCAGTTGATCCCGATGGGGATGCCGGCGATGCGGCCGAGGCGAATGGTGTCACGCACCCTCCCAGTGTGCCTGCTTCAAACCGCTCCCCGGGGTCAGCTCAACTACATCTGACGTGGATCGGAGCTGAGAGCCCCAGCGAGCAACTCCGTTGGTGAGCGAAGCGAACGGCGGTCAGCCTCGGAAGGAGACCAGACCGCCACCGTCGAGCACCATGTGTTGTCCGGTCATCCAACTGCCAGCGTCGGAGGCGAGGAACAATGCGGCGTTGGCGATGTCCCAGGTCTCGCCGAGACGTCCGAGCGGGTAGTTCTTGGCTACTTCATCGCCGGCGTCGCCTTCCCAGAGCATGCGGGCGAAGTCGGTCTTGATGAGGCCGGGGCAGATGGCGTTGACCCGGACCTTCGGGCCGAGCTCGGCGCCGAGCTGTTCGGTCATGTGGATCATCGCTGACTTGGTGAGGTCGTAGACGCCGAGCACAGGGCTGGTCATGAGGCCGCCGACCGACGAGATGTTGATCACGACGCCGCCGTTGTCCTTCATCCAGCCGTTCCATGCGGCCTGGGTCAGCAGCAAGGGGCCAGTGAGGTTCACCGCGATGGTCTTGTCCCAACGGCCGAGGTCGACATCGATCATCGGGCCGGCGTAGGGGTTGGTTGCTGCGTTGTTGACCAGGATGTCGATCGAACCGAAGTGCTCGATGGTGCCGTCGACAAGTGCCTGAGCCGCATCGGGCTGGCCAGTGTTGCCGACGAGCCAAGCGCAGCCGGGGTTGCCGGAGTCCTCATCGATTTCGGCAGCAGCGGCTTCGAGCGCTTCCGCCTTGCGGGCAGCGATCATGACCCTGGCGCCATGGGCCGCGAACGTGGTTGCGATCTGCTTGCCGATGCCGCGGGAACCACCGGTGACCAGAGCCACCTTGCCCGTGAGATCCATCGTGGTCATGCCGGTCTGCTTCGCTACGTCTTCCATAGCGGGCGAAGGTAGCCCTGCCATGCGGTGCCGTCACGTTCGGGGGTAGCTGGCGAGTGGATTCGGTAGCGTCGCTGGGGTGGACGCAAGGCGGTTTCTCGACGTGCCGGGAAGGTCACGGGTTGGTGTTGGTGGTGACCGAGACGATGTCGTTGTGTGGTGTCGCGGGCCGATCGAGCAACACACCAGCGCAGTGCTGCTGGTGCACGATCGGTTGACCAACGCTCGATCCTGGGATCTGGTCATGGGTCGGCTTCCCGCTGAGGTGGCCGTGGTGGCGGTTGACTTGCGCGGCCGAGGATCGGCCTGGCGGCAGTCGCCATCGCTCGGTGTTGGTACCCATGTCGACGACCTCGGCGACGTGCTCGACCGTCTGGATCTCGACGAGGTGCTCGCCGTTGGGCAGGGGTTTGGGGCAACGGTCGCTGCGGCGCTGGCTGCCGCAGCGCCGGATCGAGTCGCCCTGACGATCGGCGTGCTCGGAAACAACAGCGGTGACCCGTTCGACTCGGTCCTCGGCATGGCCTTTCCGAGTCGCCATGAGCACCTGCTCTTTTGGCAGCGCCACCCTTGCTTCGCCCCGGCCGATGCCCGAGCCGTCGAGGCGTTCGTCGCGCACGGCATTGCCGGGCCACAAGACCATCACCGGTGGCGAGTGGACCTTCGTTCGTTGGTGGCCGATGACCACGACGCCATCGAGGCACCGATGTCGGCGTTCTCGCGATCGATCACGATCGGCTCGATGTCGACCGGTCCAACACCAGTCGGCACCACGACGCAGCTTCCACAGCTCGACCCTGCGGTGGCATTGCTCACCAGCAGCGGAGCTGACGCAATAGCCGCGCAGATCCTGCCGTTTCTCGCTTGATCCTCTGATCAGACAGCAGCTCTAAGCAGCAAGCAAGACCATGACGAGGAGCATCGCAGCGATGAAGCCGACGAACAGCCATTCCATCCGGCTCTTGGTCAAACGCTCGTTGCGGAGGTAGGTCTCGAGAATCTCGGACCGCCCGGCTGCTTCGAGCAACTCGTGCTCCATCTCGCTGAGGCGATGCTGGCGACCAGCATTTGCGCGCCGAGCAAGAGCCAGTTGGTTCGTGAGAGCTTCCTGCTGGCTCTTCAGATCGGAGAAGGCCGTTTCGGTGTCGCTCAGCTGTTGTTCCAACAACACCCGGTCGACGTCGGGAGCGACGGCTTGGTCGTCGGTGCCGACCAACGGGTTCTTCAAGCGGGAGCGGATCTTGCGGAGCTCGCTCGCTGAGTCCGGTTCGACGGGAGCGAGGATGCGTTCGATAGCGAGAAGAATGCTCTCGAGGTAAACGGTGTCGTCTGGAAGGCTGAAGTGGGCCCAGAGATTGCGGGCCTCGATCAGCTGCTCGACGAGTCGGCGAAGGTCAGTAGTGAAGGTGTTGCTGAACACCGGGCCCCAGAAGCGACGAAGAACCAACAGCTGGAACAGCGGATCGGTCGCGCCGTGTTCGGCCGGTCGGCCCATGCGATTGGCGGCGGCTTCGGTCCAGGAGACTTCTTGGGCGAAGTGCTCGTGCATTTCTTTGTCGATGAATGGCCCCATCCCGAGCGCGAAGATCTCGAAGGCCTCGGCCATCTGGCCGTGCCTGCTCACTCGGAGGTCTGGGCGAAGAGATGCCATCGGGTGCTGAGGTGCTGCTTCCTTGTGCGGGCGGTCCCAGTAGTCATCGGCATGAATCGGCTCCGGCTGAGGAGAATTTCTCCGGCATCGAACAGTCCGCGTACTTTGCGGTGAAAAGCTCAAGTTTGGCGTTGAACGGCCGTTCCCAGGGTTGTGAACAAGACCCGACTCGCCCTGCATCCGGGGCAAGTGCTTTTGGCCGGACTGATAGGCGCGGTCCTATGGACGGTGGCTTTGTCGACCCTGGTCGGTATCTCGGGTCGTGAAACGGTCTTGGTCTCGAGCGCCGGCTTCATGGGCGCTGCTGCCGGCACCTGCGGTGCGCTGATCCAGGCTCATCGGGCCCGAGCGGCCCGAGACGTTCTGGAACGCGCTGAGCACGAGGCGAACCACGACGGCCTCACCAACCTCTTGAATCGCAACGCGCTCGTCCGCGCCCTCGATCAATCGATCATCACCGCCAAGCAGAACGACACCGTGGTTGGCGTCCTCTTCCTCGACCTCGACCGATTCAAGGTCATCAACGACTCGATGGGACACGAAGCCGGTGACGAGCTCTTGCGGATCGTGGCCGAGCGGCTGCTCTCCACCGTGCGTGGTTCTGACATCGTCGCCAGGTTCGGAGGCGATGAGTTCGTCGTTGTCGTCCGCGGTCTCCTCAACCAAAAATCCGTCATCGCCGTCGTGGAGCAGATCCTCCACACGTTCGAGAAGCAGGTGTCGCTGTTCGGCGGCGCTCTCGTGGTCTCGACCTCCATCGGTGTCGCTATCACCCGACCGGGCGAAACTCGGGGGGCTGACGACTTGGTTCGTGACGCCGACGGTGCGATGTACAAGGCGAAGCGCAGCCGTTCTGGCTATGCGTTGTTCGATGATCAGCAGCGAGCCGAAGCCGTCGATCGCCTCGACATCGAGCGGGATCTCGTCCGTGCGCTCGTCGAGAAGCAGTTCACGGTCTTCTTCCAGCCTCTGGTCGATGTGTCGACCAAGCGCCTCTATGCATTCGAAGCACTGGTTCGATGGAACCACCCGACTCGTGGCTTGATTGGTCCAGGAGCGTTTCTCGGCGTGGCCGAGGAGACCGGCATGATGGCCGAGATCGGCGAATACGTACTGCGTGAAGCCACAGCGCAAGCTGCTGTCTGGAATCACCTCAACCCCAACGCCCGCTCGGTGAAGATGAGCGTCAACATCGCCGAGCAGCAGCTCATCGACAAGAATTTCCCCGAGACCGTGCAGAGCGTTCTGCTGTGGTCGGGACTGCCCGCAGATCAGCTCGTGCTCGAGATCACCGAAGACGTGATCGTCGACCACCTCGACGGACTCAGCATCCTCAACCGCATTCGTGACCTCGGCGTGTCGCTCGCCATCGATGACTTCGGAACCGGCCAGTCGTCGCTCAGCTACATCAAGCAGTTCGACATGGTCTCAACACTCAAGATCGACCAGGTCTTCGTTCGAGAGATGTCCGACGGCGACTCGAGCCGAGCAATCATCGAAGCGGTGGTCGCCATGTCCAAGGCGCTCAACCTGCGAGTGGTTGCCGAAGGCGTCGAGACCATCGAGCAGGTCAACATGCTTCGTACTTTTGGCGTCGACATCATGCAGGGCTATCTGTTCAACGCACCGCTGGCGGCGAAAGGCATCGACCCGGCCTCGTGGTTTGTTCCGGAGAACCCGGCGCAGGAGCCGGTCGAAGGGCTCTCCCAGCTCGAGGTCGTTGCTGGCCTCGCCGCCGCCGCCCCGGGAGGGGTCATGCCGCCGAGCGGAGCTCACGACGACCTGCCGGTGGGTTTGCGTCAGCGCCCAGCCCGACGCGGCTGAGCAGTTTCTGGCGGAGGAGCGACGAAGTCGATCAGCTTCTCCATGGCTCCTACGAGGCCGGGTTCGAGATCGCGGTAGTTGCGGACTCGCCGGAGCATGGTGCCCCACATCACACCAGACGGGCCATCGAACCCCAGCGCTTCGCACACGCCAGTCTTCCAGTCCGTTCCCTTCGGGATCACCGGCCATGCCGCGATGCCAAGCGTCGCCGGACGGATGGCCTGCCACACATCGACGTACGGGTGTCCGGTGATCAACACGTCTGGGTGGTTGATCGTTCGTGCGATGTGGGTCTCTTTGGTGCCGTCGATGAGGTGATCGAGAAGAACGCCGAGGCGGCGTCGAGGGTTCGGGTCGAACTCGCGCACGACGGCGGCAAGATCATCTGCCCCGTGAAGCGCTTCGACCACGATGCCTTCGAGGCGGAGATCGGCTCCCCACACCTTTTCGACGAGTTCGGCGTCGTGGTTGCCTTCGACCAAGATGCGACTGGGGAGCGCAACACGAGCCTTGGCCTCGACCGCAACACTGCCAGAGGCCGTCATGGTCGGTTCGGCTGGAGCCTTCGGGGCGTTCGCTTGGACCAGGGTGACGCTCGCCCCTTTCACCGAGAATGCGCCACGTTCGTTGCGCAACGTCTGGCTACGGCCTTGTGTGTCGAGGATGGTGACCCAGTCGGGAGTGCATCGCTGGACTGTGCCCACGTAGCCCGTCGAGCGATGACGTACCAGTAGACCCTTCGGGGCGGGAAGCGAGGGCCAGGTCGGCTTGCGCCGTCGGGGCTCGTTCATGTCGAGGTCGCTCAGAATCCCGCTCACCCCGAGACTGTAGGCTCACCCTGGGACGTTCGTCAGGGCTTTCGGTCGTGAGTGCCGTCGACCAGCCGGTGCTGGGTCGGCGCCAGCACCGAACGGATCGAACGAACGAAGGCGTCAGACATCAGTTGGTGCCCGAAATCGTTTGGGTGGAATCGATCCTCGGCGACCTTGTCGAACACCCCGCCTGGGCCTGGCTCGCGCCACGGGTCCACCAGCGTCAGCGCTCGGTCGGTGGCGGCTTGTTTCATGGCGCGATTGGTGAGTGCCACCCGAGACGAACTTCCAGCGATGGTCGCCATCACGGCGGGGCGCGGAAGTTGATCGGCCAGATCCTCGACTTGATCACGCAACTCGGTGACGCCAGTTCGGCCCCACATCACGTCATTGGTGCCGACACATGTCGTGGTGAGTGCAGGCCGATGACCGGCAGTCACGAGGTCAGCCACCACGGGTGCGTGCATCTCCAGTGAGTCGATGATGCGAGCGCCCGACATGGCGAGGTTGATGACTCGCCACGTGGGATCTGAGGTGCGCAGCGTTGCCAGCGTTTGCCCGACCCAGCCGTTGTCGGGTGTTGAGGCACCGATGCCAAGACATGTCGAGTCGCCGATGCAGATCCAGAGCGGACCATCAGCTGCGAGCGCTTGCTGGTTCTGTTCCGACCACCACTGGGTGTAGGGCTCGATCTGTTTGCCCACTCGGCGCACACCGCGCACGACCACACCGATGGTTCGAAGACCTCGGCCGGTGGGGTTGACGACAAGTGGCGGGACTGAATCCACCGACAGAGTCTGCCGCGAGACTGGAGTCCCTAGCCTTGCGCCGGTGATCTTGTTCGACGCCATCGACGTTGGGGTGTCTCGCCCCGACCGTCCCCTCTTCACTGATATCTCCCTCACGATGTCCACCGGCGATCGCCTGGGCATCGTTGGAATCAACGGGACAGGCAAGTCGACGCTCCTTCGCGTACTTGCCGGACGTCAGGATGCCGAGACCGGCGAGCTGCGTCCGGGCAGCGGCGTTCGCATCGCCATGCTCGACCAGGACGCACCGCTGCCCACTGGCTCGGTGCTCGATGCGGTGACCGGTCAGGGATGGTCGCCAATGGTGGCCGAGACCTGGGAGGCCGAGTCCGTGCTGACCAAGCTCGGCATGGGTGACTTCTTCGATCGCCCCACCGACTCGCTCTCGGGCGGCGAGGCAAAGCGCGTCGGCCTGGCCCGTGCATTGGTCGAGCCCTCAGACCTGCTGATCCTCGATGAGCCCACCAATCACCTCGACGTCGATGGCATCGTGTGGCTCGAAGAACGGCTGGCGTCGTATCGAGGTGGCCTACTGCTGATCACGCACGATCGGCACGTGCTCGAGCGACTGGTCAACCGCATGCTCGAACTCGACCGAGGCACGGGGTTTGTGCATGAGGGCACCTACGCCGACTATCTCGAAGCAAAGGCCGACCGTGAGGTGAAGGCCGATGAAGCCGAAGCGGTCCGGTCGAACCTGGCCAAGTCTGAACTGGCTTGGTTGCGTCGAGGAGCAAAGGCCCGCTCGACCAAACCCAAGTATCGGGTCGAGGCAGCAAAGGCCTTGATCGCCGAGAAAAAACAAGGCGCCGCCCGACCTTCTGGGCTCCACCTCGAATTCGAAACGCCACGTCTCGGCGACATCGTGATCGAGCTGGAAGGCGTCAGCGCCACCGCCCCCGACGGCCGCCAGCTCTTCTCCAACGTCGACCTCATCCTCGACCAGCGAGAACGCCTCGGCATCGTCGGGCCCAACGGTTCCGGCAAGACCACGTTGGTCGACCTGATCGCCAAGCGGACCGAGCCCAAGGTCGGCACCGTTCGTTGGGGCACCACGGTGGAACTCGCCTACTACGACCAGCACGGCACCGAGCTCGATCCTAAGGCACGTGTTCGTGAGGTCGTTGCCGGTCCGAATCGTCAGCCCGATTGGACCGATGCGCGTTTGCTCGAAGCGTTCTGGTTTGACGCTGATGCACAGTGGGCCGAGGTTCACACGCTCTCTGGTGGTGAGCGCCGACGCCTGCAGCTCATGCAGATTCTGGCGTCCAAGCCCAACGTGTTGTTGCTCGACGAACCCACCAACGATCTCGACCTGGAGACCCTGCGTTCGCTCGAGGACTTCCTCGAAGACTGGCCCGGAGCCGTCGTGGTGGTCAGCCACGATCGAGCCTTCATGCGGCGAGTCGTTGCCGATGCGCTTGTGATCGATGGACAGGGCAACGCCACCCGTTGGCCGGGGGGCTTCGATGCGTGGGACGAACACCGTCAGGCAACTCGCCTCGCTGGATCGTCGGGTGGAACGTCAACTGGTGCCGACAAGCGGCAGAAGAAGGGTGACACGCGAGCCAAGGGCAGCGGTCAGAGCCCGAACGCGATCCGCAGCTCGATCCGCACCAGTGAGAAGACCATCGCCAAACTCGAGAAGAAGAAGGTCAAGCTGCTCGCAGACCTCGAGGCTTCCCTCGGCGACCACGCCGCACTGACCACACTCGGTGCAGAGCTCGTCGTGGTCGACGACGAGATCTCCGCTTGCGAGATGCAGTGGATGGAGCTCTCCGAAGAACTCGAAGCCATGTTGGGGTAGAGGAAGGCTCTGGTGATCGCGACGCTGTGAGCCAGCAGCGAGCAACTCCGTTCGTGAGCGAAGCGAACGGCATGGCAGGATCGGTCCATGACTGACAGCGCTGCCATCACCGAAGTGCCTGAAGCTGACCCGGAACTGCTTCCGCTTGCTTCGTTCAAGGTCTATTCGATCAAACAGGGCGAGATGTTGTCGGTGATGATGCACCTCGGCGATCGGCTGGGCTTGTTCCGCTCGATGGCAGACGGTCAGGTGCGCACATCGGATGAGATCGCAACAGCGGCCGGGGTCGAAGAGCGTTGGGCGAGGGAGTGGCTGTACGCCGTGTCGGCCGCCGGTGTGGTCGAGCACGCCCGCCCCGATGATGTGGAGCAATTCCACATGACCGCAGAGATGTCCGCGATCTTGGGCCAACCAGAAAGTCCTTCGTACTCGGGGGCGGTGTTCGGCGCTCCAGTGGCGAGCGCCACGATCGATCGTCTGGTCGAAGCGTTCCGGACCGGAGTCGGCTTCAGCTGGGGCGATCACGGTGACGACACCGCTCACATGCAGGCATCGATGTCGGCCGGACGCCAGCAGCATTTCCTGGTGCCCGTCGTGCTTGCTTCGGTGGATGGTCTGATCGAGCAGTTGGAGGCTGGCATTCGAGTGGTCGACGCTGGCTGTGGGAGCGGCGTGGCCTCGTGTGTGATGGCCGAGACGTTCCCGAATTCGACGTTCATCGGTATCGACCCCTCGGTGCCTGCCATTGCTGCAGCCCGGGCGAAGGTTGCCGAACTCGGCCTGAGCAACCTCACATTCGAAGAGCAGACGTTCGAGGATCTCGAGCCTGGCTCGGTCGATTTCTTGTTGACGCTCGATGTCTTGCACGACATTCCTCGACCTGCCGAGGCGGTGAAGGCGGCTCGTACAGCGCTTGCCGACGACGGTGTGTGGCTCGTGGCTGACATCAAGTCGTCGGAGACCTTCGAGGAGAACAGTCGCAATCCCATGATCGGACTCTTCTATTCGATGTCGGTGGTCTACTGCATGAACTCGGCGCTCTCGGAGGCCGAGGGTGCTGGCCTCGGAACCCTCGGCATGCACCCCGAGCGGCTGCGAGGGATGGTCGAGGCCGCAGGTTTCGGCCGCTTCGATTTCCGGACGTTCGACGAAGACGTGAACAACCGCTATTTCGAGATCCGACCGTGAGCAGCACCGAATCGAGCAGCACCGAGTTGCCAGGCGCTGAGCTACTCGGTGCTGAGCTTTCTCGGCTGCGTGGGTTGGACGGGCGCAAGTGGACGCGGGACGGTCCCGACGTCTTGCCCGTGTGGGTCGCCGACATGGACTTCAAGAGTCCCGACTGTGCGCTCGACGCCATGCGTCGTGTCATCGACAGGGGCGACATCGGTTACAACTTCCGGGCCACCGAAGCCTTGCCGGCGGCGTTCGCGGCATGGCAGGAATCCCTGCACGGTTGGCGACCAGACACCGAGCGGTTGGTGTTGTTCGACGACGTCTTGCACGCGCTGCAGTTCGTTCTCTGGCACATGACCGGGCCCGGCGATGGTGTGGTGCTGTTCACGCCGATCTATCCGCCGTTTCGTAAGATGATCGAGGCCAGCGGCCGGCGTGTTCTCGACTGTCCACTCGACTCCGAGACTGCTCGACTCGATCCAGCGGCGCTCGAAGCGGTGGTCGACGACGGCACCGCAGCGGTCTTCTGGTGCAACCCACACAACCCAACGGGGCGAGTGTTCGACCACCAGGAGCTCGACGCGTTGGCCGAGGTGGCGGCCGCTCACGATCTACTCGTTCTGAGCGATGAGGTGTGGGCCGACATGGTGCATCCCGGCGCAACACACATCCCGACCGCGATGGTTCCCGGGCTGGCCGACCGAACGGTGACGGTGTCGTCAGCAAGCAAGTCGTTCAACCTCGCCGGGCTTCGTTGTGCGATTGCTCACGTTGGCTCGGATCCGGTGAAAGCGATGCTCGACGGCCAGCCCGATCGCCTGCGAGGTCACGTCAACACGCTTGCTGCGGAGGCGACATTGGCGTGTTGGGAGCAGGGGACGCCATGGCTCGACGCCATGCGAGATCACATCGGGTCCCAGCTCGACCACCTCGGGGCTCGGCTCAGCGCCGAAGCTCCGCTGGTTCGATGGCGTCGCCCGGAGGCGACCTATCTCGCATGGCTCGACGGCAGCGATCTCGGTCTCGCCGGTGAGTTCTCCGAGCTCTTGAGGGACGAAGCCAAGGTGGTGCTCTCGCCAGGGCTCGACTTCGGGGCCGCTGGTCAAGCTCACGCCAGAATCAATGTGGCGACCAGTCGCCTCATTCTCGACGAGGCCATCGATCGGCTCATGCTGGTGGCGGGGACGTCCACTTGATGTAGTCAAATACTTTCGTTTACACTTGATTCATGTCGAATACGTACAGCTGTCCTAACACCTTTGTTGTCGGCGACGGCGGTGAATGGCCGGTGGTGACGGAGTTGGGTGGCGCAGATCTCCGCCTGCACGGGGCCGTTGCGTCCTCGGCTGCTCGCGGCGACGAGGTCGTGCTCGGATCGGGTACATCATCGAGTGGGCACCGACGCTCGCGCCGACGTCCGGATCCCGCCGGCCGTTTGACCGCTCTGCGGCCAGCAGTTGCAGCAGTCGATGGGCCTCGACCTGTTGCTCTGGTGGTCGATCTGCCAGCGATCAGTCGAGCAGCCGGAGGGTTTCCGCTGGCCACGGTGGCAACCGCTGGCATCACCGCTGCGGTTGCCTCGTTCTTCTTCTCACCGATCTTCGCCCTACTCGCTGGGGTATCGGCAATGGCCGTGATCGGGCGGTGGGTAGGAGCCATCGCCACACATCGACGGAGCAAGCGAAACAGAGCAGAGGCGAACGGAGGCGCCCTGTCGATGTGGGAACTGGCTGCCGAGGCCTGGGTCGGCGCCGAGGTGGCAGCTCGACATCGACGAGCATTCACCCCCGAAGGATTGTCAGCGGCATTGCATGGCGAAGCGTCGCCCTGGTGGGAGAGGCTCGATGAAGGGCAGCCCCTTTCGCTTGTTCTCGGGTTGGGTCCGCTCGAGATCGACGTGCCGGTGCAGGAGGCCAGAAGCCTCGATCAGATCACGTCAGAGGTCGAGCGACGTCGCGTTCTGGACTCGGTGCCGATCGACATCGAGTTCGAACCGGGTCTTGCGGTGTGTGGCGACCGAGAAGAGGTTCTGACCGTCGCTCGATGGTTGGTCGGTGCAGCGTTGACCAACGTGGGGCCGGCCGATCTCGGCGTTGTGTTGGTGACCACGGCTGATCGGATCGCTGATTGGGACCAACTGAAGTGGGCGCCGTCGCTCGCTGGCTGCGTCGTGGTTGATGAGGACCGCGACGATGCATTGGCCAACGTGCTCGACAACGCCGGGCGTGGAGGCGCAGGCGACCAACGATCCGTGCTCGTGATCGTCGATGGGGCAGAGCCGACCGGATCGGGCCTGCTCGCCCGCCTGCTGTCGGGTCGGATCGAGCACTTCATGCTGTTGTGGCTGGGCAGCTCCGATGGCGTTCCCGCAGGCTGTCGATCGAGTGTGTCTGTTGCTGCCGACGGGCGGGGGCTGGTTCGTCACCTCGACAGCGGCGCAGTGCAGTCCTTGCACTGGTTCGGGATCGATTCGGGTGAGTGGTGCGACACGATGCGGTGGCTGGCCAAGTTCGACGACCCCGAGTGCGTCACGGATGGCCAAGGTCTCGCGCCATCGGCGGCGCTGGCCGATGTCGTGGCCTTGGCGGGCGACGACACTGCCCGATTCGCTGCGTCGCTCGGGAGGCGCTGGGCAGCGGCTACAACGCAGCGGCTCGTGGCCCCGATCGGGGTCGACCAAGAAGGCACCGTCGAGATCGACCTGGTGGCAGACGGACCGCACATGTTGGCCGCTGGTACGACAGGGGCAGGTAAGAGTGAACTGCTGCGGACGCTCGTGGTCGGCCTTGCCAGTGAGCAGCCGCCCGATCTGGTCTCGTTCGTTCTCGTGGACTTCAAAGGCGGAGGGGCGTTCGATGTCGTGGCGCCGCTTCCACATGTCGCTGCTGTTGTGACCGATCTCGACCCAGGTGAGGCCGGTCGCGCACTACGAGGGATGAGAGCGGAGATCCTCGATCGAGAGCATCGATTGCGAGACATGGAGATCAGCGACGTGAGCGACATCGACCGTACCCACCCGAGGGCGTTCGGTCGCATGGTCGTGATCGTCGACGAGTTCGCTGCGTTGGCCGACGAGTTGCCAGAGTTCCTCGATGGTCTTGTCGACATTGCACGTCGAGGTCGTTCCCTCGGGGTGCATCTCGTGCTGGCGACGCAGCGACCTTCCGGGGTTGTGACCGGACAGATCCGAGCGAACACCAACCTTCGTCTTTGTCTGCGAGTTCAAGATCGCAGCGACAGCATCGACGTGGTCGACGACCCGATCGCTGGCTTGCTCCCGCCGATTCCTGGCCGGGCGGTGCTCCGTCGAGGGGGAAGCCGCTGTCAGCAGTTGCAAGTGGCACAGGTCAGCGGCGAGCGGGACCGGTTGACCGCTGAGCCGTTCCGTCTCCATCGATCGATGCCGGTCAACGAGACCGAGCAGGCGGTGGTGGCGCTCGTTGCTGCTTCGCTCGATCGCATCGGGAACGACAAGCCGGCATCGGTGTCGCTCATCGAGCAGATCGCGCAGGCGTCGAGCGATGTCCCACGAGCGATCGCTCCATGGACCACAGCACCACTCACCGCGACGTTTCCCGTCACGGGCCCCGAGGCATCGATCGGCCTTCTCGACGACCCCGACCGCCGCGTGGTCGTGCCGTTGTCTTGGAACCCCAACGCTGATGGTCTGTTGGTGGTCGGGGTCGACGAGGCCCAGATTGCAGCGACAGCATCGGTGGCGGTGGCGGCGGCCCTCGATCTCGAGCCTGGGCTGCCGACGTTCGTGCTCGACGGAGATCGGACCGGGTCAGCATGCTTTGCGAAGCTGGAACGCCTCGAGCCGGTGATCGACATCGTGGGTGTCGGTGAGCCGGAGCGACTGCTGCGAGCGGTGGAGCAACTGGAGCGAACCACCGAGCGGCGCCTCGTGGTCATTCACAACTGGAGTGCCATCGCGGATGCTCTGGTCGACATCGCCGGGCCGCTCGGCGCTGAGCGCCTCACCAAGCTCGTGCGCCGAGCGGGAACTCCCGGCACCGCAGTGGTGGTGACTGCGAGGTCAGACCGTGATGTTCCGCAACGGGCGATGGGATCGCTCGGTCGCCGTGTGGTCCATCGTCTGGCCGACCCGACCGGGTACCTCTCGTTTGGTTTGCGGCCTGCCGATCTCGGTTCGCTCGACGGTGCACGGTGTGTCGAACCTGCGCTCGGCCTTCTCGGCGTCGTTGCCGAACTCGATGCTCGAGCGCTCATCGCGCTGGCGTGTCGCCTCTCGAGTGAAGCAACGGGTGCCCGGGGCTGGCCCGGAGTGATCCGTGTGCTCGGGCCCCGGGTCGATCGTTCCGAACTGCCTCCGATCGAACCGTTGGCGAAGGGTTGGCGGGTGCCGATTGGTCTCGACGTCGACATGGCGCCGCAGTGGATTGCCTTGGTGCCGCTGCGCCCGGTTGTCGTGTTGTCTCATCCCGGAGGTGGCGGCACGACGGCGCTGACGACGATCGCTGCTGCTCTCGGGAAGCGAGTCTGTGTGATCGACGATGCTGACGCACTCGACAATGCTGTGCTGGTCGAACTGATCGGTCGAGCCGAAGAGGACGGGCGAGCAATCGTTGTCGGGTGTACGCCGAGCTGTGCGAAGCGATTCGGCACAGCGGTTGCAGAGTTGCTGCAGCGTTCGACGGTGGTGCTCCTCAACCCCAGCCGCAACGAAGGCGAGCTGGTCAGGCTGGCGCTGCCAGACTTGACCGATGAGCCCGTCGGACGTGCTGTGTTGGTGGACCGTGGCCGAGCCACGGTGATTCAGATCGCTGCGTGACCGGGCGGTCAGTTGCCGGCAGGTGCGGCGGTGCTGGCAGCTGCGCAGAAGTAGGCGTTCGAGACGTTGCCGTCCCAGCAGCTACCGGTGATGTCCGGGGCGATCTGCTCGATGTACTCGATGGACTCGGAGAAGTAGACCATGACCTCGCCACGGGAGGTGCCGGATCGCATTCGCTGCTCCCAGTACCGCAAGCCGTCCGCATCGGGGGAGCGGTCCAGAACGTTCTGGTAGACCAGGTCGAGGAAGTCGGCGTTGCTCACGCTGTCGCCGTAGATCCGATCGAACTCGTCCGAGTCGGCGAAGTAGCTCGAGGCCCGCCAGAGGTCCAGGCCGTCGACAGTCCGCTGATTCCAGTAGGCCCAGCCCTGAGCATCAGGGGCACGATCGAAGTAGGCGGCATAGAGCCGAGCCACTTGGAAGCGGTACCAGGTCTCGGGGCTTTGCTTGTCGATCGCTGGCTCGACGGCAACGGAGCTGATGCCACGAAGTTCGGGGGCCAGACGGAAGCGGAGGGTGGAGCCGTCGCATGCCACACCGGTTGAGCGGAAGAGGTCATCGGACTTGTCGAGCTGGGCGACGTCGAGGCGTGACGAACGGTCGGTGGTGGTGCCATTGAGGTTCACCGGCTGGAAGGCGACGTAGCCCTCGCTGGCCCACTCGCTCGTCGTCGTACACAGGACCGCTACTTGGGCGTGAGTTGCGGTGGGGGAGTACATGGCTTCGTTGTGGCCGGTCGTGCTGCGGGCCCATGGGCCGGTTGCTTCGACCACGGCTGATGCGGAGCTGAAGCTGCCGTAGATGTTCTCGTAGTGATTCGACGGGATGCACTCGGAGTAGTGGCGAAAGTTGTTGTTGTTGACAATCGAGGCCACCGAGCACTGCGCTCCCGAGCGGTTTGTCGAAGCGGCCAAGGGGCCGAGGTTGGCAACCTCGCGCTGCAGGTTCACCTGGTGCAGCACGACGCTCGAGGCTTCGGCCTCGGTCAACGCCTCACCGTTCTCGAACCCCCACGGATTGTAGGTGGCGGCATCGGCGCTGGTTGCTGCCGATGCTGCAGGGGCGCTCACGAACAGCGCTGTCGAAGCCAGCGCAATGGCGGTAGCGATGCGGGCGAGTCGCCGCGTGCGGCCATCTGTGTTGAGGGGGTTGTTCGGCGTCACTCTCTGGTCATCGGCCGACCGACTCCGCAAAGTTGAATGGAATGGGCCGAACGGCCCAGCCGAGTCGTCAGTCGCGGTCGAGGTTTCCGCGAGCTCGATTCGCCACCATCGCCGGCAGCGCTGGCTCGGTGAGGGTCAAGATGGTCACGTCTTTGATGACGGGCATGCGCTGTGCGAGCGACGTCCAGTCGTTGGCCTGGGTCTGGCTCCAATCGAACTCGTCTGGGAGGCGGGCATCGAGCAGTTCGGGGTCGAGGTAGTTGTTGTCGTGTGCTGGCGCTGCGACCGGTTCACCGATGACGATCGGGGGGATCAAGTCGACGCCGTCTGCTTGGACCGACAGTTCCCCCTCGTCGGTCATGACCTCAGCCGCCGACCGAGAGTCTCCGGCGTTGGTGAGAAAGGTCAGGACGCTTGTGCCGACATGGTCGACGATGCCGAGTCCCTCGAGCTGGAGGTACGGATCGACAACGATCTGCTCCTCGATCGAGAACAACACCGTTGATTCGGCCACGAGGTGCTGGGCCTCGGCGGTGTCGGTGGTGTTCGCCGCCTCGTCGAGCAGAGCGAAGGCGGTGTCGAGCCTGGGTGACTTCGTCGAACCGGTGCGCCACAGGCTGGCGAGTGAAGTCATGAAGTGGTGGTAGATCGCCTGGTTCCCGTCGGCGACGTCTTGGTCAACGGCGTCTGGTGTGCCAAAGCCCGGCCAGATCTCATCGCCGAGGACTCGCAAACTGCCTTCGATCACCGGCGAGACAGAGTCCGACGCTGACGTGCCGAGGTGGAACCAGTTGTTTCCGCGGTAGTTCGGGTCGGTGGCGAGAGTCGAGTCGTTGAGAAGCTCGTTCTGCCACGCTGCGATCTCTGCGTAGTTGCTCGTGATCAGCTCGTTTCGGATGCCCGAGTTCGACTCGGGCAGCGAGGCGACAACGAGCGCTCGCGTCACGAAGTCCTCCGGTGAGTCACCGAGGTCCAAGGTGGCTGCGTCGTACAGCCGCTCGATGGCTGCGGAATCTGTCTGGCGGATGTCGATGCTCTGGCCATCGAGGTAATCGATCGGGAGTGTCTGGACGAAGCTGCGGGCAACCGTGGGGTTGTGGTTGAACGTGCCGTGATCGACAGCAGCGATGAGAAGCTCTTCGGCGTTCCGAGGCATGGCGAGTTCGTTGAACCGGTCGGGGTCGATACCCGCTGCCACGAGTGCAGCGTCATCGATCTCGGCGTGGATGTCGTCGACGCGGATGCCGTTCGGCCCGACAGCGCTGCGCAGGACGTCGTTTCGTTCCAAAAACGCCGCGATGTCGCGCAGTGGAATCTCGTCGATGCCGTGAGAGGGCAGTGTTGCCCCGGTTCCTTCCCACGCTGCGGTGACCTCGACGATCGACGGATTGGTGGCGAGGAAGGTTGCTGCTGCAGCGAGTTCGGGTGAGGAGCGAGGGTCAACGGCCAGGGCCTCGAGACCGGCAACGGTGAAGACGAGCGAGTCAACGGGGTCCCTCGTGGTGGTGGGGTTGGAGCCATCGATGGCGGCAGGCACACCCTGCTCCATCAGGGTGTGGAGGGCGAGCGGCGCTGTCATCTCTGCGATCGCGCCGTGGTCGTCGAGGAGGGAGCCCAGCAGCACGGAGGTGAGTCGCCAGTTGTTGCCGGGCAGGAAGAACCCTTCGGCCTCATCGGCTCTGCTCACCAAGATCCTGGCCAAGATGCCCAGCTCTTCGTCGATCTCTGCGCAGGCGGCGAGCATTGCAGAGGTGTCGAGTTCGCTGAGCAGGCCGGCCCGGCGAAGGTCGACGTCGAGCTCGCTCGCGATCTCGGCTCGACCCCGAAGGTGGGCGGCAGCGGTTCTGACGTTGGCTGGGTCGATGGCGACCATGTCAGACCTCGATGTAGTTGGCAGGTGGTCGGGGTCGGTTCGGGCGTACTGGTGGAAGCGCGAGTGGGTCGGTCGGGTCGTAGTTGCGCGTCGCCGAGTCGAACTGGCTGACCGCACGGTGGTACTGCTCGAGCTCGGCAGCGAACGCTCGGCAGGCGTCGGCTCTGGCTCGGCACGTGTCGGCTCGGCGAGTGAGAGCAACAGCGGTGGTGCTTGCGGTGACCTGGGCGGTCCCGACCGTGAGCTCAGCGACGAGGGTCAACATGCCGCCGACGAGGGTGTCTGGCCCGAGGTGGCCTGGCGTGTGGGTCAAGAGTTGGGTGAGTTCGGCTGCAGCCCGGTCGAATGACCGAGCGGCAGCATCGAAGGCGGCGGCGGTTGGCATCGGTATCAGCCGATGGAGAGGCCGAGGTTCATCACGCTGTCGAGATTCGCCCGTTGGGCTTCGACGGCGGTTGCCATGTCGTTCGCTGAAGCCGATGCGTCGGTGAGCGCAGCCGAGAAGCTCGTGACGAAGTCTTGCAAGGTGTCGCTCATCATCGCTGCCGAGCTCTGGAACGAGGCGAAGGCATCTCGGGTGGTGGCTTGGCCGGCGGCGAGCGACGCCTGGAAGTCGTTGGCCCCGATGCGAAAGCGGTCGGCGTTGGCCCCGTTCCACTGCGTGGATTCGGCTCGAGCGACGGCGCTCTGGACTGAGGCCTGCAGCTGTTCCATGTGGGTGGTGATCTGTTGAAGAGCGGTGGTCGTGGCTTGTGTGACCTCGCCGATGACTTGGCTGGTGGTGGCGACGGATCCGTCGCGGGTGGTTGCGACGTCGCCGCCCATCACCTGCAGTTGAGCGCTGAGGCCCTGCAGGTCGTCGAGTTGTGCTCCGAGCATTGTCATTTGTGTGTCTCCAGTGCAATTTGAAAGTAGTTGAATGTAAATAAGCACAGTTCGAGATGCTTGGCAACCCCTGCTTGTGGCCGTTTGTCCCCATCTCCGTCGGGCCGGGTTGCTCCGAGGTGCGTAGGCTCTGGCTCGTGACTCGCCCGGGCTCTCCTCGACACGGTCGCCCGATCGGGCAAGCGTTTCCTGTGGGAACCGCCGTCGTCGGGTTGCTCGGCACGATGACGATGGTGATCGGGGGAACGCTCGCCGGCGCTGCTGCCCCTGGAGCTTCGGGTCGGTTGTGGTCGGTTCCCACGGTGCCGGTCAGCCCCCGAGCCGACCTGCTCGTGGCATTGACGCTTTTCTATGCCGGAATGATCGTGCTGGTGCGTTCGTGGCTTCGATTGCGTCGACACGTTTTGCGGCAAGGACTCGCAGCTGCGGTGGTGGTGGGAGTGGCGGTGATCTGGGCCCTTCCGTTCCTGGTCGGCCCGCCGCTCGGATCTCGTGACGTGTACGCCTACGGAGCGCAAGGACGTCTGGCTGCCCAAGGTATCGATGTCTTTTCCGAGGGGCCGTCGGCACTCGGCGACAACCCGGTGCTCGACCCCGTCGACCCGCTCTACCTCGATGCGCCGGTGGTCTACGGGCCGGTCTTTGTTGCGCTGTCATCCGAGCTGGCTGACTGGACCGGTGATGGGCTGGTGGCGTCGGTCCTCGCCTACCGGCTGGTTGCCGTGCTCGGTCTGACGGTTGCCGCCGTTGCGGTGTGGGACTTGGCCAGGTCGATGGGGCGTAACACCGCAGATGCAATGGTGCTGACCGTCGCCAACCCGCTCGTCTTGTTGCACTTGGTGTCAGGAGCGCACAACGAGTCGTTGATGCTGGCGTTCCTCATGAGTGGGCTCGCGCTCGGCACTCGCCCTCGCTTCCGCCATCTGGGCATCGTGCTGTGCGCATTCGCCGCGACGATCAAGGTGCCAGCCGTCCTGGGCGCTGCATTCCTTGCGTGGCCGTGGATCGTGGCTGCGGTTGATTGGCGTGGCCGGTTCGGACGCCTCGTCCTGGCGGCTGCCGAGATCATGGCCGTGATCACGTTGGCCACTCGCTCGACCCCCTGGGGTTGGGGCTGGGTCGACGCGTTGATCGATGCCTCGCCGGTAGACGCCTATCTGAGCGTCACCAGCATCGTCGGCAGCGTCGTGCACCTCACGACCGGGCTCGAGGCGACATCGGTGCTGGCAGTGGCGCGTGTGACTGGTGTCGTGCTGGCCGCTCTGATCGTGTTGGCGTTGCTCCTCAACCGGCGCCAGGGTGGTCTCGTTGGCTTGGCCTGGGCCTTGCTGTTCATTGCGGTGCTGCACCCAACGACGCAACCTTGGTACCTCACGTGGGGTCTGTTGCTGATGGCTGCTGCCACTGCAGGTGAGCGCAACCGTTGGTTGGTTGCTGGGTGTGCGGCTGCTGCCTTCGTGGTTCTGCCAGTTGGCCCGCAACTGGGACTGGTCTTGCTCGACAACTCGACGTTGACGTCGCTGCTCATCGCTGGCGCTGCGCTCTCGGTGCTGACCCTGAGCCCGCGAACTGTGGCCGCCCCGGTGGTACGCGGGCGATCAGGTGGTCGAGGCATCACGGTGATCGTCCCCACTCGAAATGAACGAGACAATGTGGCGCCGCTGGTCGATGAGGTGGCGTTGGCTACCGCTGACCTCCGCAGCGAGGGACGACGCGTCGAGGTGCTCTTCGTAGACGACAGCGACGACGACACCGCCGAAGTCGTGCGGTCGGTCTCGCTGACCTCGCCGCTCGACGTTGTTGTCATCCACCGCATCGGTGCACAGCGTTGGGGCGGTCTCGGGGGCGCCGTTGTGGACGGCTTTGCTGCAGCAACTGGTGAGTTGGCGGTGGTCATCGATGGCGATCTGCAGCATCCGCCGTCGATCGTGCCGCAACTGGTTCGAGCGATCGATGCCGGGGCGTCAGCCAATGGCGGAGCGAGCGTTGGACGGGTCGAGTTGGTCGCTGCGAGTCGTCGCATACCTGGAGGCTCTGACGGCACCGGCCTTTCGCCGGTTCGTCGTCGGCTTTCGATGGCCGTTGCTGCGGTTGTTCGTCTGCTGTTCCCGCGCCGGGTGCGTCGTGTGGCCGACCCGCTGTCCGGGTGCTTTGCCGTGGCCCTCGGCTCGCTCGATCTCGGCCGGTTGCAGCCCGATGGTTTCAAGATCCTTGTCGAGGTACTGGCCACTCACCCCGAGCTTCAGGTGGCCGAATCCCCCTATGTCTTCCAGGGTCGTCACGAGGGTGTTTCCAAAGCGACATGGCGCCAGGGAGTGACGCTGCTCGGCCATCTGGCCGACCTCCGACTCCGGACCAGTTGGCCCTGGGCCGGTGCTCCGACGCCGATGCGTTCAGGAGTACTCGAACCAGTCTGAGGTGACGAGCCGTTTCATGCCGGTGCCGATGAGGGCGAGCACGAAACCATCACGGGTGAGGAGTCCAACAGCGGCAACCGGGTGATCGAGATCGGGAGGCCCGAACGCAGCCAGAACCACAGCGGTCAACCCAACGGCGCCAAATGTCAGCAAGACGAGCGCGCGGTCCCGATGCACGATTGCCGTCCACGGCGTCAGCCAGAGCAGGAACTGCGGCGACAGCAACGGTGCGGTGATGATCAATCCAGCGACAGAAACAAGCATCACGAGAGCGAGTCGTTCCGCTGGCTGACGGTTGCTCCGCTGGGCCAGCACCGTTGCTGCGGCCACCAGGCCCAGCACGGCGATGCGACCGATGAGGACCATTGTGTTGTCCAGCTCGCCGATGCGAAAGGCATCGGCTTCGAGCCGAGGAGACTCAGTGCCGAACAGTGCGATGAGCGAGCCTGGAATCGACTCGAGATGCCAGCCGGTGACGCCGCGAAGGCTCGTGATCTGCTCGAGCGCTGCGGTGCCACTGATGGTCAGCCACACGACACCGGCGACCGTGCCCATGGCAACCGCTGCTGCTGCGTCCTTGGACCTCTTGATGCCGACAGCGGCGGGGATCAACAACGCAGGCCAGAGCTTGATCATTGTGCCGATGGTGACCATGACGGCAAACGTCGATCGGTCCATCATGCGACGCCGTCGTTCGGTGCGCCGTTCTTCACTGCCTTGGTGTCGCGACGACTGCTGTCCGGCAACAGCCGCCGCAGCCGTCACCGCAGCAAGCCCAGCCCACAAGTCGAGGCGAAGCAATCCACTCGGCACCAATGGGAGCCCGATCACGAGGTACGCCGCACCAGCGGTTGGACCGAACGCCCTGGCCAGCACAGCGGCAACGGCGAGGTCGATCAAGAGCGAAACAACGACGAGCCGTTGATGGCTCGAGACCACATCATCGGCCAAGACGATCTCGGCCACGATGACAGTGAGCGGTGGATACTCGACCTCGTGGTCGATGTACGGCGTACCGGCGGTGTCGGCGATCTCCTGGAATCTCTCGACGTCCCAGCCCTGCAGCTCTGATGGGTCATCGGTCCACGGCCCGAACAACAGGACCGCAGCTGCAACGAGACGAACAGCGATTGCCCCTCCCGCAGCCAAACGCAGACGTGTCGACACCGAGGCAAGCTACCCGTCGGTGATGGTCGAGCCGATGACGGTCGATAAGCTCTTCCGGGTGACCACCACTGATGCTGAAGTCGCCGACACCGACGTTGTTCTGTCTGTCTCTGAAGAGGCACTGGCAACGGTGCTCGAGGTGCGCGCCACAGAAGACGATCCCGAGGCCACTGCCCTTCGCATCGCTGTCACCGGTGCCAACATGACCGACTTTCAGTATGCACTCGATCTCTCGCCGATCAGTGAGGCGGTCGAAGGTGATGCCATCTACACCCAGGGCGATCACGGCGAGCTCACCGTCATCATTCCCGCTGACTCCATCGTTGCCATGCAGGGAGCGACGCTCGACATCCCCGGTGGCGGTTCCGCCGGCGGCCTGGTCATCCGAAACCCCAACACGCCCGACCCTCTCGCCGGGCTCGATCTCGACCTCAGCGGGGAACTCCCCGAAAAGGTCCAGGCCGTGCTCGACCAGGCCGTGAATCCCGCCCTCGGTGCCCACGGCGGTTTCGCCACACTTGTTGGTGTCGACGGCAACAACGTCGTGATCACGATGGGTGGCGGTTGCCAGGGTTGCGCTGCCAGCGCCATGACGCTTCGTGAAGGCATCACCAAGATGCTGAAGGATGCCTTGCCGGAGATCGACGAGATCGTCGATGCCACCGATCACACAGCCGGCGAGAACCCGTTCTACAGCTGAACTGAATCCGGGTTGGACTGGCTGTCATGGACTTCGTCGAACGCCGAATCGAGCAGGGCCGACGCGCTGGTCTGTTCGATGACCTCGAACTCGAGGGCCAACCGATTCCCGACATCGACGAAGAGCGTCCCCCTGGCTGGTGGGGTGCTGCGTACCTTGCCAGGGACCGGTCGCTGCGTCGGATGCATCAGTTGGTTGCTGAGCTTCATCGGCGCAAAGGCATCGCAATGCTCGACAACGACCATGAGATCGTACGGCGTGCCCTGGTTGGTCTGAACGCCGAACTCGAAGCGGCCAACCGATTGGTGGAAACCAAGGACCGAGCCGAGGGCCTCGACATCGAGGCCGAGATGGCGGCATGGCGCGAACGCCGGCGCCGCCGACTCTGGGGTCGCTACCTCGAGGACTGAAGCGGTTCAGTCGCAGTGACGGTCAGTCGAGGTCGAGGCGCATGACGATGCGATCGGCGTCGGCTGGGCTCGGGACCCGCTGGATCGTGAGGTGCTCGTCTTCATCTCGGCCGATCGTGTCGCCGGTCGGCAGTTCTTCGTCGAGTTCGAAGAACCAGCTCATCATGTCGTAGACGAAGGGCACGGCGCCGGTGCCTTCGACCGAGCAGGTGACGTACAGGTCTTCGTTCCCGTAGCGCTCCATGCCGTGGCTCAAGAACGACATGCGCCCACTGCCGTCACCGGCCACCGTCACCGACACCAGAACCGGAAGAGGAGGGCGACCCTCCGCAACGTTGCTCAGGACCAGCTGCTCGAACACCTCCGCCTTGTGGAAGTGCGTGTTGTGCCCGAGCATTGCCCCGACCGGGTCGGTCGTTTTCATCACCACGGCAGTGAAGACCGCTATCTCACAGTCGCGAGTGGCTTCGTCGCCGTTCAGTCCGAGGGCTGTCACGATCACATGGCCCTGGGTTGCTTTGAGCTCTTCGGGGTCAGCCCCTGTCGGCCCGACCGGCATGTTGGGGATGTCCGGGTGCATCGCCGGGATGGCCAACGCCATGATCGTGGCGTCCCCGAACTGAAAGCTGAGCGGACCGTCTGGGTCTTCCTGGGCAAGCGCCGTCCACTCGAGCCCGAAATCGGCCGCTGCTGCAACGACTGCAGCAGAGTCGATGGCTGGTGGTGTCTGGGTGGCGATGAACGCGAGGTCGACCATCGGCTGAGATTAGTGGTGCCTCGCGGTGCTCCCACCAGCCGATCGGGGGTCCTGTCGAGTCACGAAACTGACGTTCGGGTCGAGCCCATCGCTACTCGTCATCGAATCCACGATCAGGTCGGCACGGCTGGCGGCCCCATCACCGACGAAGAAGGCAGCTTCATGTTCTGCGGCCTCATCCCACTCGTTCGGCGTGATGCCGTCGCGAGACACCCCTCGCTGTCGGCACGCGTCGGGGTTGGCGTCGATCCAGATGCTGAACGAGAGATGATGGCTCCATTCCCTGCGTGAGGCCGAGACGCCCTCGACGATGATGAGCGCAGTCGGGCTGACGGTGAGCGATTCGCCGAGGCAGCCGTTGTCCCAGTCATAGGGGAAGAAGGTCGCCGGCTGGCCAGAAGCCAGCAGTTCGATGACGGTCAGGAGGCGAGGCCACCACGCCGTCGGCTCGTCCGGTTGAGCGAACGCGTCAGTGTGAAGCAGGGTTGTCTCGGCGTTGGTCGAGGCAACGAGGCGACCGGCAAAGGTCGACTTTCCAGCGCCGCCCGGCCCGTCAATGGCCACGATTCGAGACGAGCCTGGCAGCTCGAGCAGGCGGCCTGCGAGGTCGCCGAACCGCATGGTGGCACTGGCGTCGGGGGCGGAAGACATCCGGCCATTCTGGTCGCTCCAACTAGGGTCTTGCCCGTGGATGCAGGTTGATGAGCGAAACTGAGCGAGGCGTGAAAGCGGACCTTCGGTCCTACTACGAGCGCGAAGCTGAACTCGGGCACCGCAGCGCCGTCGGTCCGAACCGTCTGCGAGCTCGCAATGAGTTCATCGAACGATTGAAGACCGAGGGACGGGATCACGTCGTCGACTTCGGAGCGGGGCCGGGCATCGACGTCGAGGGGTTTGTCGGGGCTGGAATTGCTTGTGTCGGCCTCGACCTCGCCGTCGGCAATGCCAAGCTGGCCGCTGGTCGCGGGCTGCAAGTGATCGCCAGTTCGATCGCTGCACCGCCCCTCCGCGCTGCCTCGTTCGACGCCGGCTGGTCGATGAGCACGTTCATGCACGTGCCCGAGGCGCAGGCGTCCGGTGTGGCGAGGGCCATGGCGATGCCGTTGGCGGCAGGTGCGCCGCTGATGGTCGGACTGTGGGGCGGCGCCAGGCGTGACGAGATCAGCACGGCGCACATCGAAGGCGAGCGGCGTCTCTTCAGCATGCGGCCGCTGGGACTGAACAGGGAGTTGCTGCGTGCAGCAGGAACCATCGAGCACAGCGAAACCTGGGACGTTGGTCCCGACAACTGGGAATACCAACTCTTTCTGATTCGAGCGCGGAACTGAAATTTGGCGGACAGATCGCACCCGACGTGGTTCGATGACGCATGGCCAGAACTCCACGCCTCGACTATTTCGAAATGCCATTGTCGTTCCGCGAACGCATCTCGGCTGTTCTTGGTGCTGAGGTGGTCTCGGCTGTGAACGCAATTGGTGGCTTCACACCAGGACCGGCAGCGACCTGTTCGCTCGCTGACGGGCGCACCGTCTTCATCAAGGCGTGCGGGTTCGAGATGAACCCGTTTGCTGCTGCGATGCACCAACGCGAAGCAGAGGTCCTGGCCGAGATGCCACGATCGATCCCGGCTCCACAGCTTCTTGCCACCGTCGAGCTCGATGGGTGGTTCGGGCTGGTGACCGAACACATCGATGGCGTGATGCCGACACCGCCGTTCACCTCCGACCATGCTGCCGGAGTGCTTCAGACGGTCGCCGAGCTGGCGACGGCTGGCGCCATCTGTCCAATCGAAATCGCCGACCCCATCGGCACCCACGACACCGAGCTCGAAGCGCGTTGGGCCTGGCGTCAGCTTCGCGACGACGTAGAGCACGCCGGCCAATGGGTCGCCGAACATCTCGACTCTCTCGTCGAACTCGAAGCTGATTGGGTTGATGCTGCAGCAGGTCCAGCGTTGGTGCATCGGGATCTACGGGCCGACAACATGCTGCTGACGAGCAGCGGGGGAGTAGCCGTTGATTGGCCAGGGGCCAGCCGGGGCGCCCCGTGGATCGATCTTGTCGGCTTGCTGCCAGACCTTCACCTCGGCGGAGGTCCCGACCCGCACACAACGTTCGCCGCTCACCCGGTCGGCGCCGCAGCGCCATCGGCGAACGTCGACTGCTACCTCGCATCGCTCGCTGGCTACTTCTCCCGTCAGTCGTTGCAGCCGCCGATTCCCGGGGTGACGGGTCTGCGTGAGTTCCAGGCAGCACAAGGCCGAATCAGTCGCCGATGGTTGTCGGCTCGGCTCGGCTGGGAGCCCGAGGCCTGATCAGCCCGCGACCTCTTGACCTCTTGACCTCTTGACCTCTTGACTCCCGGCACCAGTGGGTGGCTAGTCGAGGGAGCAGGTGAGGGGGATGGGGGAACCTGCGAGAGACGCGATGTCGAGGAGCTCCGAGCCAGCAACGGCCCAGCCGGTGTCGGCGGAGCGGCTGCTGGCGAAGACCATGCCGATCATGCCGCCGTCTTGATCGATGAGGGGAGCACCTGAGTCGCCGAGTTCGATCACACCACCCAGCTCGATGCCCTCGCGGCGACCCTCACCATCGAGGGTGACGGCAGTGCGGCGCAGGAGCTCCACCGGCTGCACGATCGTGTCATCTTCTCGCCGAACCACGATCCGGCCCTCGTCAGCGGGGTCGTCATCGTCGCTGCGGACCTCGAGCGTCGCGACCTCAGCGGTGCCGTTGTCGAACGACAACAGCGCAATGTCTCGCTCGGTGTCGATGTAGACGAGCTCAGCACTGAGCTCGGCGCCGTTCGGGGCAACGACAACGACGGCGCTCGCCTCGTCGAACGCGTGGGCGACGGTCAACGCGAGGCCATCGCCGACAGCGGTGGCGGTCGCCCGGTCCGAGGTGTTCAGCTGACAACCCGTCAGCACCACCTCGAGTACTGCGGCCTCGACATCTGGGGGGTCGGCTACCGCACAAGCCGCTGTGCTCGCCACGAGCAGCAGCAAAACGGCTGCCGGGAAGCTCACGAGGTTCCGTTGGCCACTCGCTCGGCGTATTCCTCGCCGGTGATCGTCTCGCCATCGATTGCGTCGCGATCGGCTTCAGGCAAGACGGGTTGCATCACGTCGATTCGCTTCCAGCTCGGCATTGGTTGCGAGCCGTCCTCGGCGGGAACATACGGCGACGTCTCGACCCGTGTGTGGGGATGGATGTAGCGAGCGCAGTTGGGGAAGACCTTCTCGATCGCGAGTACGACAACGGTTTGCGCTCCGGGGAACATCGCCAGGCGCTCCGGCGAATCATCGAGCGAGGCTCGAGCTTGGATGCGCAGTCGCTGCGGCGTTTCGAAGTCCATCAGGAGCAGGCCGACTCGGTCATCGGCAGCCAGGTTCCCGAGCGAGAGATACATGCCGTTGCCGTCGTAGCTCGGGAAGACGATGGTCGTGTCGTCTTCGACGTGCAGCATTCCCTTCGGGCCGCCCTTGTACGACACGGTGGGCCATCCCTCGGCATCGACGGTCGACAAGTAGAAGTAGTCCCGCGCCTCGATGAAGGCGCACTGGTCATCGTTGATCGTCGGCGAGACGATCACCGCTTCCATCGTGTCGGCCAATTGGGTGGTCTCGAAGCGTTCCTGCAACTCCCGATGCGTAGGGCCGTACATGGTCGCTACTCGGCCGACGAGCCGGCGTACGGCTCGATGACGACCTTGCCGACGGTCTTGCGGTCACCGAGGTCGCTCAGTGCATTCGCTGCCTCTTCGAAGGGGCGAACCGATGAGATCAGCGGGTCGATGTGGCCGGTGGCAGCGAGTTCGACGATGCGATCCCAGTTGCTGCGCAGGTTGCCCGCGTCGCGGGCAAGCCAGGCACCCCAGTGCACACCAACGATCGAGTAGTTCTTGAGCAGCGCATGGTTGGTTGGAGCATCAGCGATGGTGCCACTGGTGAAACCAATGATCAGGATGCGGCCGTCCCAGGCGACCGTGCGCCGGACCTGCTGGAAGATGTCGCCGCCAACTGCTTCGTAGACCACGTCGACGCCTCGGCCTCCGGTGGCCTCGCGGATCGTCGGCACGATGTCGACTTCCTTGTAGTCGAACGCAGCGTCAGCGCCGAGTTCGTAGACCGTCTTGACCTTCTCCGGCCCGCCGGCGAGACCGATCACGTTGGCTCCCATGGCCTTGCCGACCTGGATGGCCGCTGAACCGACACCGCCGGCGGCAGCGGTGACCAGCATGGTCTCACCCTCTTGGAGCTTGGCCCTGTTGTCGAGAGCGAACACCGTGGTTCCGTAGTTGAGGATGAGGCAGCAACCCTTGGCCATCGGCATGTCATCGGGCAGGACGAAACACGCAGCAGCGGGGGCCACGACCTGCTCAGCCAAGCCGCCGTTGCCCATCCACGTGACGCGGTCGCCGACCTTCAAGTTGTCGACACCGTCGCCGAGTGCTGCAACAACGCCAGCCGGTTCATTACCGGGGGTGAAGGGGAGCGGGGGCTGCTGTTGATAACCGCCTCGGATGGTCAGCAGCTCGGGGAAACTGACCCCGACGGCCTTGACATCGACCAGGACCTGGCCTGGTCCGGCAACGGGAGGAGCGGTCTCGACCAGCTGCATCACGTCTCTTGGTTCACCGAGTTCTTCTACGTGCCATGTGCGCATCGCACGATGGTGGTGCCTGGCGGCAGATTTCGCCAATGGTGCGGCAGATCTTTGGCCCTCGACACCGTCGAAATCGCTCGGTCGTCCGTCCGCAGCGCAGTACGGTCCTGTGGCGGTTGCCGACGTCGGTAGCGAGGAGGATCGTCATGCGAGCTCGTGCACAACTCCATCTGTCTGCAATTGGTTTCGCCAGGCCGGCACGCACCATCGTCGACGATCTCGACCTCACGCTGGGCCCCGGTGACCGCATCGGTCTCACGGGTCCCAATGGTGCAGGCAAGTCGACCCTGCTTGCTCTCGCCGCATCGCAACTCATCCCGACCAGTGGCTCGGTGGCCACGGTGCCGCCGACGGCAACCGTCGGATTGCTCGGTCAAGAACTCGATCCGTTCCCCGGTGAGACGGTCCGGCAATGGATCGAGCGTCGCATCGGTGTTGCCAAAGCCTCAGCTGAGCTGGAACGCGCCACCGCTGCGCTTGCCGAGGTCTCCGACAGTGCCGCCGATGCCTACGACGATGCCCTGCAGACATGGCTGGGATTGGGCGCTGCGACGCTGGACGAGCGGCTCCCACCCGCTCTCGCCGATCTCGGTTTCGATCCAGCCAGAGCTGATGAACCGGCCGACATCATGTCCGGCGGCGAGCGAGCAAGGGTCGGCCTGGCCGCGCTGACTCTCGCCGAGTTCGACCTCTTGCTGCTCGACGAGCCGACCAACGATCTCGACCTGGCGGGTATTGCCAGACTCGAACGGTTCCTCAACGAGACGGCTTCGCCATTCATTCTCGTTTCTCACGACCGTCGCCTGCTGGAACGTACAGTCAACGCTGTTGTCGAGATCGATCCGCACACGTTGCGCTGTCATCGTTTCGCCGGTGGATGGGCGGCCTACCTCGACGAGCGGGCGATCGCCCGTTCACATGAGGAGCGGAATTTCGACGACTACACCTCGAAGAAGGAGCGCCTCGAAGGTCGAGCCAGAACCGAGCGTTCCTGGGCAACCAAGGGTGTCAACAAGGCAAGCAAAGGGGCTCCGGACAACGACAAGAACAGCCGGAGCTTTCACATGGAAGCCAGCGAAAATCTCGCAGCCCGGGCGCGGCGGACCGAAAAGGCGATCGAACGACTCGACGTGGTCGACAAGCCGTGGGAGCCGTGGCGGCTCCAGTTCGATTTCGGCGAGGCTGCTCGTTCGGGCGATGTGGTGGTCGAGCTCGTCAACGCAGTGGTCGAGCGTGGCACATTCACACTCGGCCCAGTTGATCTCACGATCAACGCCGGTGATCGGTGTCAGCTGGCCGGACCGAACGGGGCCGGCAAGACCACCCTGCTTCGTGCGGTCATGGGTGACCTGCCGCTCGCCAGCGGCGAACGCAGCGTTGGCCCGTCAGTGACGTTTGGTCTCATCGACCAACGCAGAGACTTTGCGCTACCGCCCATCGAGCACCTCGAAGCCGAGACCGGCGCCACGCTGCAGGAATGTCGAAGCACGCTCGCCAAGTTCGGGCTCACCGCCCAGCACGTGCACCGATCACCCAGCGAACTCTCGCCGGGGGAGCGGACTCGCACGCTGCTCGCAGCGTTCCAACTCCGCGGGGTCAACACGGTGGTTCTCGACGAGCCGACCAACCACCTCGACATCGAAGCAATCGAGCAACTCGAATCGGCTCTTGCACGCTTCGACGGCACCCTGATCGTGGTCACCCATGATCGAGCCTTTCTCGACAACATCGCCATCGACGGCACGGTGAGCGTCTCCTGAACACACCGGACTCAACGGTTGTTGAGTGCGAAGTGCTGGTAGTCCTTCAGCGAGTTCCAGTTGCCGCCCCACGCCCAGCCGATGGTGGCGAATGCAGCGATCACCACGTCGCCGGCAGGATCTCCTGCGACGATCATTCCTGGTAGCGCACTCGACCGATCGAGATACGACGAGGCAAGGGCTGGGATCACTTCTTCGTTGCGCTGGTACGGGTTCTGGAAGGGGTTGATGTCGATGGCCAGTCCGAGTGCATGTTCAGAAAAGCTCGTGCCGCCGGTGACCTGGCGGCACACATACGAAGCGGTGTTGTTGCCGTCGCCGGTGCGTCGAGCGACGACATCCGAAGGTGTCACGATTCGCATTCCCTCGATCGGGAAACGTACGGCATGCAGTTGGGCAAAGACGCCAGCGATGTCGTCGGCCTGGCCCGCAGCCACGATCAATTCGCCGGTGTGGTGGTTGCCGTCGAAACCCCAGAACGACACCGTGACGTAGCGAAGATCTTCGGCCGGAACTGGGCACAACTCGTTCCACGTCGACCGCTGGAGTGGTTCGCCTTCGAGCGCCTGGATGCTGAACTCGTATTGATCTGTCGCCGGCGGGGGAAGAAGCGAAACAGATTGCAGCTGGCGATTCTGCAAGACAGCCGGTGTGGGCTGCACCACGACCTCGCCCCGTGGCGTGGTCACCAATGTCGCAGGGTCGACGCCGCCGGCCAACAAGCCGTCTCCGATCGACGTCGTCGGCGAACCGACGGTGGTGGTCGGTGTTGCTGTTGTGGTTGGAGCAACGGCCACCTCAGCTTCGAGTTCGGAAGCGTTCGTGGTGTCGACGTCGATACTGGCAAGCTCGACACTGGGCCGGCTGGCGCACGAGGCGATCACGAGCATGCTGCCGAGAAGCAAGGTCGTGGCAGTGCGTGAAATGCTCCCGATGCTGGCCACTGGGCCAGCGTAGAACCGTTACGAGCGTTCGTCGGTGAGGTTTGGTTCTTCGACCGGAATGTGGTTCGGGTCAGCGGCTCCGTCTGCCTGGAGCACGCCGGCGCTCTTGGCCCACTCGGTGACGACGTCTGCGAGCTCTTGACCGGGCCGGTTCGGGCGCGAAACGTCGAGCTTCGACTCCCGGTACTCGCGAAGTCGAGGAACCACGAAGATGGCGACCACGACAAGGACGACGAGAATGTTCAGCGCTGCGAATGTGAGGTTCACCCTGTGATCATCGGCACAGACTCAGGCGAACCTGAGAACTTCCCATGGCAGTCTTGCCCTGGACAACGGGCTCGGCATACTGGCTCGATGGCACAGAACGTTCTGGGTACCGAATTGGTCGACTGCTCGCTCGACCCACTCACAGGATTCTTCCGTGATGGTTGTTGCAACACTGGGGCAGGTGACTCTGGGGTCCACATCGTGTGCTCGCGCGTGACCGCCGAGTTCCTAGAGTTCAGCAAAGCCCAAGGCAACGATCTCTCCACTCCCATGCCGCAGTACGGCTTCAAGGGGCTCGAACCCGGCGATCAGTGGTGCCTTTGCGCCTCCCGCTGGACCGATGCCCACGAGGCCGGGGCGGCGCCGAAGATCGTTCTCGAAGCTACGCACGCCGCCATGCTCGAGTGGATGACGCTCGACGAGCTCAAGGAGTTCGCAGTCGATGCCTGAAGAAGAAGCCAAGACTCGTGAGGTAGGCGCTCGAGAGGTGAACACCGACAAGGCCCCGAGCATCGACAGCGTCGCCTTTGCTGACCTCCTGCACATGGAACCCCACGGGCCGGACACCTTCGTTGCCTTGGCCCCTCGGTATCCGTGGGGCCGATTGTTCGGCGGTCAAGTCGTGGCCCAGGCGTTGCGAGCAGCCCAACTGACGGTCCCCGCGGGCTTCCGATGCCACTCGTTGCACTCGTATTTCATTCGCGGCGGCACGCACGCCGAGCCGGTCCGTTTCGAGGTCGACCGCATTCGCAACGGACGATCCTTTGCCACTCGACGCGTGGTTGCACGTCAATCCAACGGCGCCATCTTCAACATGTCGTGCTCGTTTCACGTAGGCGAAGAGTCTCCCGATGTCCAAGCCGTGGACGCCCCATCGAATGTGCCAGACCCCGCTGATCTGGTGAACACCGGTTGGGGGGCGATGCTCGACCGACGGGCCGTCAACACCACGTTCGGCCGGCTCACGATGTGGATCCGGTTGGTCGACACGCTCGACCCCACCAATCAAGCCATCAACGATTGCGGCTTGGCCTTCATCTCAGACTCTGTGCCGACCGGCGCTGTGCGGGCAACCCACCCCCACCAGGTGGCGAACCGCGAAGAGTCGCATCGGGTGTTCAGTGGCGCTTCGCTCGATCATTCGATCTATTTCCACCGAACGGTGAATCCGAGCCAGTGGTTGCTGGCCGACGTTGTCTGCCACAGCATCGTGGCCGCTCGCGGCCTGACGGTCGGCAACCTGTTCGATCAGTCCGGCGTGCACGTCGCGACGATCGTGCAGGAAGCTCTCTTGCGAGAACGGCGCAGCGAGAGCGGTGGAGTCGACGGCTTGGCGGGCAAAGTCGTCTGAAATTTCTCCGGTTGCCAGACTCCTCATGCGGCCGGAGGTTCGTGCCGATGGACACCTGAATCATCCGTTCAAAGGTGTCCATGGTTTTCAAACGGTCGACCCCGATCCGCCAGGAAGTTGAAGTCGAAGCACCGTCCCACGTGGACGGGCTCACTGGGCTGCCTGACCGTTGGCAGGTCGAGGTCTGGATCAGCGAACATCTGTCTCGCAGTCAACGCACCGGTGACAAATTCGGTTTCTTCCTCGTTTCAGTTGCCAACCTCACAGAAATCAACGCGGCGTACGGAAGCGCCGTTGGTGACGAGGTGCTCCAGGCGGTTGCCGAAGCGCTGAGCAAGAGTGTCGGAAGTACGGGAATGGTCGCCCGATACCTGGGCTCTGAGTTCGCCATCATTCGGCCCGGCCTGTTTGCTCTGGAAGAGATGAGCCGCATCGCTCGATCCACAATGGACACGCTGCCCCGCCAGGTCAGCTTCGAATCGTTTGTCGTTCCCGTCCGCATCGCTGTGGCTGGCATCATCAGCAATCCGGATCTCAGCGACTGGTTGCTCGTCGTCGACTCCGAACAGGCGCTCGCCGAGGCCAAGAGTGACCCGACTCGTCCCATCGTGATTCGTGGTGAGCATCAAACAGCGCGGCGACAACCCGAAGTGTTGGCGGTCCGCCTCCAGCGAGCGTTCGACAACAACGAATTCCAACTGCACTATCAGCCCATCATCTCGCTCGCCTCCGGTGCCGTTGTCGGCTTCGAATCGATGCTGCGATGGCTGAGTCCAGATGCTGGGCCATTGGGCGCTGAAATCGTTGGGCCCTCGGAGTTCCTCGCTGCATTGCGGGAATCCCCCATCTCGGTGCCTCTCCACGCCTGGATTCTGCGCGAGTGCCTCACCCAGGTCGCCGGCTGGAGCCATCAACTCCAGATGCCGTCGCTGTTCGCTGCAGCAAACATGGATCCCACGTTCATTCTCGATGAACGCTTCGTGGATGTAGTGATGAACGTGCTGGCCGATACCGGCGTTCGGCCCCAACAGGTGTTGCTCGACATCAACGCAAACGTCGCTGGAGGCCAGATCAACATGTTGTGGCCGCAGTTGGCCAAGCTCAAGACCCACGGCGTTGGTATTGCGCTGGAGGACTACGGCATCGGGCTCGGTTCTGCCGACTTGCTTCGCCGCTGTCGCTTCGATGTCATCCGCCTGCCTCGATCACTCGTTGGTGGCCTCGGCCTTGCCGACGAGGATCGCTTGATCGTGAATGGCATCGTGAGCCTGGCTCACAGCCTCGGCTACTACGTCGTGGCCGAAGGGGTGGAGACAGCGGACCAGGTTCGACTGCTCCGAGCAGCCAAGTGCGACCTGTTGCAGGGCTTCATCATCGGCAAGCCGGTGCAGGACACCGACGTCACCAAGAATCTTGACGAAATCCGCCGTACCGCCAAGGCGGTTTCCGAGCTCTAGAGGCTCTCGAGCAAGCGACGAACAGTCGCAGCGACACCGTCAGCATCGAGACCGAGGGTGTGCAAGATGTCGTCGGGATCGCCGTGAGCGATGTACTCGGTGGGGACACCGAGTACTTCCACCTCAGCGTTGCTCTGCGCCATTCGCAGTTGGCGAGCAATCGAAGAGCCGATACCGCCATGGGAGAGCCCGTCTTCGATGGTGACGACCACGGCGTGTTCGCCAGCATCGGTGATCATCGCCGGGTCGAGCGGGCGAATGCAGCGTGGATCCCACACCGTGGCGTCGATGCCATCGGCCTCGAGTAGAGCTGCCGCCTCGCTGGCAGCAGCGAGCATCTTGCCGACACCGATCAAGCACACGCTTCGTTGTCCAGGCGACCCGTGACGCGCTTTGCGACCTTGCAGGCCGCGTCCGACCTCGTCGTCTGACACGATCGGGGCTGCGGTGCGTGGCCACCGGATGGTGGTGGGGCCGTCGGTGATGTCGTAGGCGTCTTGGAGCATCTGCTGGAGCTCCTGGTACGACGACGGAGCGAACATGGTCATGTTGGGGATCTTGGACATGAGGACCATGTCGAGAATGCCGTGGTGCGAGGCGCCGTCAGGGCCGGTGATTCCGGCGCGATCGAGGCAGAAGATCACGGGCTGCCCGTGGAGGCCGACGTCGAGGTTTGCCTGATCGAACGCTCGCGTCAGAAAGGTGGCGTAGAGGGCGATGACGGGGCGCAGGCCGCCCATGGCCATTCCAGCAGCAGCGGTGACGGCGTGCTGCTCGGCAATGCCGACGTCGAAGAACCGATCGGGGAAACGATCCCGAAAAGGAAGTAGCCCAGTGCTGTCTGGCATTGCTGCGGTGATGGCGACGACTTCGGGATGCGACTCGCCGAGCTTCACCAGCGCTTCAGAGAACCCGTTGGTGTATTTCTCGGTGCGAGGGGCGGGTGCTCCGTTTTTGCTCGGCGCCGGTGTCGGGGCGAGGAAGTTGGCCCCGGTGTCGTGCATCTTCTTGACCGGGTCGTTCTCAGCCATGTCGAAGCCGCGTCCCTTGTCGGTCAGGGCGTGGATCACCACGGGCCCGTCGAAGGCGGCGGCGTTGCGCAACGCGTCTTCGATCTCGGCGATGTCGTGGCCGTCGAAGGGCCCCATGTAGCGAACGCCGAGGGGCTCGAAGAACTCTTGGGGCTCGAGTGCGGTCCTGATGGCTGCTTTCGACGCCCGGACACCCAGAAGCGAGAGGTCGCCGATGAAGGGCAGCTTCTCGGTCCACGCTTCGAATCGGCGTTGCCGTGCCATGTAGACCGGGTTCGAACGGATCTTGACCAAGCTCTCCGACAGAAGCGAGATGGTGGGGGCATACGAGCGCCCGTTGTCGTTCAAGACGATCGTGACGTCGCTGCCAGAATGCCCGAGGTTGTTCAGGCCCTCGAACGCCATCCCGCCGGTCATCGAGCCGTCACCGATCACGGCCACGATGCGGCGATTCTCGACACCGAGCGTCTTGTGCGCAGAGGCGATGCCGTGGGCGTAGCTCAGGACGGTCGAGGCGTGGCTGTTCTCGATCCAGTCGTGCTCTGATTCGTCTCGGCTCGGATAGCCAGAAAGTCCGTCGGCCTGGCGCAGCCGCTCGAAATCCTCGCATCGACCGGTGAGCATCTTGTGCACGTACGTCTGGTGCCCGGTGTCCCAGAGAAGAATGTCCCTCGGGCTGTCGAGGACCCGGTGGAGGGCGACCGTGAGTTCGACCGCACCCAAGTTCGAGCCGAGATGGCCTCCGACCGCGCTGCTGTTCAACATCCCAATCGTGAAGGAGCGAATCTCGTCGCACAACACCGACAACTGATCGGTATCGAGCGTCCGGAGATCTGCAGGAGAGCGAATGGCGTTCAGATACATGAGGGTTCCAAAACTACCCGCCACACGGCGCGTGTGCCCGGTCGAGATGTGTGGGTTCTGAGCGAGTACCTTTTCAGGGTGATCGAAACACGAGTTCTCGAACGGGTTCTGGGCGCTGGCCTCGCAGGTGGCGCCGACTTCTCGGAGGTCTTTGCCGAAGATGTCCAACGGACCGGCGTCAATCTCGATGACGGCCGTATCGAGAACCTCTCGTCGAGTCGCGACCGCGGCGCCGGTGTTCGGGTGATCGTGGGGGAGACCACGGGGTTCGCTCACACCGCTGACCTCTCTGAGGCCGGTTTGATGGCTGCGGCCAAGGCTGCAGCCGCTGCTGCGAGCTCGGGTGGAGGTGGCGAACGAACCGTTTCGCTCGAGTCCACGGGATCGACTCCGGCCACCGTCGAAGTGCGGCCCGAGGCGGTGGGCAAAGAAACAAAGGTGTCGACGCTGCGCAGAGCGGATGCAATCGCTCGATCGTTCGACGACAAGATCACGCAGGTGAGTGCTCGCTACGGCGACAACCGCCGTCGCATCTTGGTGGCGAACTCTGATGGGCTGCTCGCTGAAGACGATCAGACCCGAACCAACGCTGCGGTCAGTTGTGTCGCCACTGGCGACGCTGGTCAGCAAACCGGCTATGAGTCGGCTGGACTCACCGTCGGGTTCGAACTCTTCGATCGCCACGACATCGAGGAGATGGCCAGAGCAGCCGCTGATCGAGCCATCACCAAGCTCAACGCTCGCCCTGCTCCCTCCGGCACGCTTCCTGTGGTGATCGGCCCCGGGTCTGGTGGTGTGCTGTTCCACGAAGCGTGCGGTCACGGTCTCGAGGCCGACCTGGTGAAGAAGGGCGCCTCAGCGTTCCGCGATCGGATCGGCGAGCAGGTGGCTTCCGAGCTCGTGACGCTGATCGACGATGGCACCATGGCTGAGGAATGGGGCCACTTCGCCATCGATGACGAGGGGAATCCTGCTTCGGCAAACGTCTTGATCGAGAACGGCATTCTGATCGACTATCTCTGGGATCAGAATCGGGCTCGCCAGGCCGGCCGATCCAGCACAGGAAACGGTCGACGCCAGAGCTACCGCCACTTGCCCATGGTCCGCATGACCAACACCTATCTTCGCGGTGGCGCGTCAGATCCGACCGACATCATCGCTGGCGTCGACCACGGTGTGTACGTCGCAAGGCTCGGTGGTGGCCAGGTCAACACTGCATCTGGTGATTTCGTCTTCGGCATGACCGAGGCCTACTTGATCGAGAACGGCAAGCTCGGCGCTCCGCTGCGAGAGGGGCAACTCATCGGCAACGGCCCCAAGGTCCTGCAGATGATCGATGCTGTCGGCAACGACTTCGAGATGGGTCCTCCCGGCACGTGCGGCAAAGACGGCCAGGGCGTGCCCGTTGGCGACGGTGTCCCGACGCTGCGGGTCACTGAGCTCACCATCGGGGGAACCGCAGCATGAGCGATCGTCGCCTCGAGAGTCGACAAGGCGAACTCCTCGCAGTGGCAGAGGGCCTCGTGTCCGAGGCGCTCCCTGGAGAGCAGCTCGAGGTTGCCTGCTCTGAAGGAGTTTCGACGTCGGTTCGGGTGTACGGCGGCGAGGTCGAATCCTTCACCTCCGCCCAGAGTCAAGGCGTCGGTGTGCGCGTCATCGTCGACGGCCGCGAGGGCTTCGCCAGCGCTGGATCGCTCGATAGCGACATCGCGGCCTCAGCTCTGGCTGAGGCTCGCGACAACGCCAGGTTCAGTGAGCCAGACGAGTTCGCCGGTGTGGCCGACGACGACGGCGTCGATGCGGTCGACATCGATCTCTGGAACGACGAGGTTCTCGAGATGCCGACAGAAGACAAGATCGCCATGGCGATCGAACTCGAGCGAGCCGTGACCTCCAACGATTCTCGGATCTCGGGTGTTCGTACGGCGAGCTTTGGCGACTCTGCTGCGTCGTTCGTTCTTGCCAGCACGTCGGGTGTCCGGGCTGCCAGCCGTGCGACCTCGGCCAGCATTGGCGTCCAGGCGTTGGCCGACGACACCGACGGACGAACCCAGACCGGCTCGGCCTACGACGCAGCCCGGAGCCCTCGTACGCTCGATGTCAACGACGTGGCTCAGCGGGCGGTCAGCGAGGCGGTTGACCTTCTCGGTGCTTCGAAACCGCCGAGCGGCACCGTCCAACTCGTCCTCACACCCCGACTCGCCGCCACCATCTTCGCCATGATCTCGGGCACGCTCACCGGGGATCGCATCATGAAGAAGCGTTCTCCGTTCGTCGGCCGCATCGGCGAGAGGATCGGCTCTGATCTCGTCACGCTCTTCGATGATCCGACCAACGCAGCGTCGCTCGGCGCCGACTCACACGACGGCGAAGGCCTTGCCTGTCGACGAAACAATCTCACCACCGCTGGGGTCCTCGACGGCTTCTTGTACGACGCGTACAACGGCCGAAAGGCTGGCACCGGCTCGACCGGGTCCGCCGTGCGCGGCACCCGCGGTCTGCCCGGTCCAGGGGTGCAAGCACTTCACGTTTCGCCGGGCGCTTCTGGCAGCGTCGACGATCTGATCGCTTCGGTGGATTTCGGTGTCTTGGTGTTCAGCCTCGCAGGGCTCCACTCGGGTGTGAACCCGGTTTCCGGTGATTTCTCGGTCGGAGTCGAGGGGCGAATGATCCGCAACGGTGCGCTGGCCGAACCCATCGCCGAGTGCACGATCGGCTCAACGCTTCAGCGTCTGCTGCTCGGCGTGACCTCGGTCGGTTCTGATGTCGAGCATCTGCCCAGTGGCGTGTCGACGCCGGGTGTCGTCATCAGCGATGTGATGATGTCCGGGTCGTCGTGAGGTCGGTGTTTTCCTGCTCGCGGGCAGCAACGATGTCGGCCAACGCCATTGGCTTGGCGAAGTAGTAGCCCTGCATCTGGTCAGCGCCGAGCATCGTGATGCGCTCCGCTTGTTGCACAGTCTCGACACCTTCGACCACCACGTCGAGGCGCAGGATGTGAGCAGTCTGGATGACGAGCCGTACCAGGTTGGCGTCGTCTGATTTGTCGAGATTACTCGTGAACGATTGGTCGATCTTGAGCACATCGGCCGGAAGGCTGCGCAGGTGTGTCAGTGAGGTGAAACCAGTGCCGAAGTCGTCGATTGCGACTTTCACGCCGATCTCTCTGACCTTGCGGAGTGTCTCGATGGCCCCGTCGACGTCGCCCAGGAGGGCGCTCTCGGTGATCTCGACGGTCAAGAGGTGTGGGTCGACGCCGGTTCGGGCGAGAACTTCGGAGAGGTCGCCGAACAGATCGCCGGTCGCGAGATGTCGACCCGAGATGTTGACGGCGATCCCGATGCCGTCGAGGGCGTTCGATGCCAATGTCTTGGCGGCCTCATTGAGAACCCACCGGTCGATCGTGATCACCAGATCCGTGCGTTCAGCGAACTCGATGTAGTCATCGGGTGACACGCGTCCAACGCCAGGGCGATCCCATCGGATCAGTGCCTCGTATTCGCTGACTTTGCCGCTGAGCGCGTCGACGATCGGCTGGTAGTGCAGTTTGAACTCGTCGACTTGGAGGCCCGCCTTGATGTTGGATGACAACGTCAGTTCGTCCATCGTGCGGGCCCGGAGTTCGTCGTCGAAGAATCGAACCGAGTCGCGACCCTGCTTCTTGGCTTCGAGCATGGCGATGTCGGCTTCGGCGAGCAGCGTGTCTGCTACCTCACCGCGCTGGCCCATGGCGACGCCGATCGATGCGCCGATTTCTCCGCGTTCGTGATCGAGCGATTGCTTGATGGCGCTGAGGAAGCGTTCACCCATCACCTCGGCGTCTTCGACCGTGATGGGGTCGTCGGAGACAACGAGGAACTCATCTCCGCCGATACGGCCAACCAGGTCTGACCTGCGGGAGTGGACGCGAAGCGCATCGGCAACGGCGCACAACACCTCATCTCCGGCAGCGTGGCCTCGTACGTCGTTCACTTGTTTGAAGTGGTCGAGGTCGATGAAGAAGACGGTGGTCTGCGTAGGGGACGGGGTGCCGTTGGACCGGTCGCTCTGGTTGAGCGCACCAGTGAGGAAGTCGATGGTGGCTCGCCGATTGGCGAGGCCGGTGAGTCCGTCGTGCCCCGCCTCGTAGGCGAGTTGATCGCTTGATCGTTCCTGGTTGCTGATCGAACGGCGAAGTTGTTCGATGGCGGCGTTGAGCGTGGCGCCGAAGCGGCCGGGAACGACCTGGCTCAGCGAGGGGTCATCGAGTGCGCCGTCGGCGAGAGCGATTGCCTGCTGCTCGGTCCGTTCCAGGTTGGTGATGGCTTCGGTGAGCGCATCGTGGATGAGGCGAATTTCTTGCGGCCCGCTCGCTTGGCGAGGTGGGCCCGATCCGCCGAGAGTCAAAGCCAGCGCTGTACGCCCCAGGTCCGACAGCGGGCGTACGATCCATCGCGTGGCAGCGATGACGGCGCCGATGCTCACCATCGCAATTCCCAGAGCAGCAGCCAGGACGACCATGGCCGAGCGCTGTGCTGCCTGACGCTGTTCTTCCACCGCAGCGGTGAGCACGTCCGCCGTTGTGTCGACGAGATCAAAGTGCTTCACCGTCGCCGAGTCTGCTCGCACGAAGTTCAATGCCGCAGAGACCGCTCCGGGCCGAGCTTCGGGTGCGGGGAGTTCGATTTCTCCGGTTGCGTAGCCGAAGTCGGCGAGCCTGACCTCGATCGCGGTGATCATCTCCAAACGATCCTCGCCGGCGAGGACCGTCTCGAAGGGTCCGGCGAGTTGACTGTCAGAAGCGATGAGGAGATCGAGATTCTCGAGCGCTCGTTCGTACAACACCAGCCGCTTGGACAGTTCGAGAAGCGTCGCCTGTCTGGCATCGGCGTCGAGATCATCGAGATTGGCGAAGAACGCGGCGCGCAGATCAGAGAAACTCGAGCGGGCTTCGTTTGCTCCCTGGAGCTTTCGAGCGAGCACGACCAGCTGCGACCCATCCGGTTGTTCAGCTGCGAGAGCGATCACCCGCTCGATCTTGTCGAGGAGTACTCCTTCGACGATGTCGGTCTCGACAGTGTCGAGCGGTCCGCTCACGCCAACTCGACCGATCGAGGTGGCCCGAGCAGCGGCAATTTCCTCGCGCAGCCCCCTGATCTGAACCGCATCGACGAGACGGTCGGTGCGGGCCATCGTGTTCTCGAGCTGCTCTGCCGGGTCGATGCCCAGCGTGGACGCCACGAGCGCGGGAGGGAAGCCAAGAGCTTGGACGCCGATGGACGTCGCCAGCCAGAAGTTCTCATCTTGAACCGCTGCCTGGAGCTCGACGATCTCGGTGAGTTCATCGGTGGCGGCCTGGACTTGATTCAGGTTCTCCGTGATTCGATTGGCCTCAGAAATTCTGCCGAACGACAGAAATGCGAGGCCGAAGAAAGGCGCGACAGCGAGAAGAGCGAGCATGGAGCCCACGCGTCCTCGAATCCTGTGTTCTGAGCGCACGGGCTCCCATCGGCCAGCGATCGTCATTCGAGAGCGTTTCGTCAACCGGGGACTTGGATTCGGAGCGTGCTGAGTGGCTGCTCAGGGCAGAACGACGACGTCGACGGTGCCAAGAGCGGTGTGTTCGATGATGATCGGGGCCGCAGAAGCGTCGACAGCAATCGAGATGGCCGACTCGGTCACGACGATCACAGTGCCCTGTGCGAGCCGGTGAGCAGGGCTGGTCAGGCCATCACCGATGGGGAGGATGCCGAACAGTTCGACTCGGGAACCCCTGGTCACCGGGGGAGGAGCGAGGGGTTGCGGAATCGTCACCAACCGTTCGCCGGCGTTGAGCCCTTCCGAGGTAGGAAACAGCCGCTCGCCGATCAGGACCTCTCCTGCTGCGAGATCTGCAGCAGCAGTAGCGTCGGGTGGTAGTTCAGTCGCGGCTCCGTCGGGAGTGAGACCGATTGGCCAAGCGACTGATCGAACGTCCTCGTCGGTCACGACTTCGCCAGCAGCAACAAAGCGTTGCATCACCACCAGGTTCTCCCGCCGGCCGAGGTCCACGGTGGTCGATCGCCACTGCCAGCCGAGTTGGGTGAGCAGAAGAGCGAGCATCGCCAGCAAGAGGTGGCGGGTGGCGCTGCGGGGATCGGTCCGGCGGACTCGATCCACCAGCGCTTGTCGCCAAGGGACGGGGGTGAGCGGTGGGCGCTGCCATCGAGACATGGGATTCCTCCAGTTCAGGGTTGCTGTCTGGGGGAAGTGTTGGCCGGGCCGGTGGCCAGCGAGTGAATCAATCCTTCGTGGAGGACTTCTTCTCGGTCTTCTTTTCGGTCTTCTTGGGAGCGTCAGCCTTTGCAGCGTCAGTCTTGGTGCCGTCGCTGCTCACCTTGGTCGGAGCCTTGTCCGTCGACACCGACGTCGAGGCCTTTTTGCCCCTGGCATCGTTGCGGTAGAAGCCATCACCCTTGAACGCAATTCCCACGGGGCTGAAGAGCTTCTTCAGCTGATGCTTGTGGTCCTCGCCTGGCAAGGTCTTGAGTGTGTTGTCCTTGATCGATTGCTCGATCTCGAACCGCTCATCGCATTCTGTGCACTTGTATTCGTATATCGGCATTGCAGTCTCCTACTCCGGCCGACGATCTTACCGGCCGAAGCACTCCATGGAGAGGCCCATGATCCGATAGAAGCGAACTGCCCTCCCGCTGACCTCTATGTCCCGACGCAGCGCTCTCCAGATGCAAGGATGTCTCTCATGGCTCGTTCCGTTCGCAAAGCTGTCATTCCCGCTGCCGGTCTCGGTACCCGATTCCTGCCCTTCACCAAAGCGGTGCCGAAGGAAATGCTGCCGGTCATCGACCGTCCAGTGATCCAGTACATCGTTGAAGAGGCCATCGAGGCCGGGATGGATGACATCCTCATCATCACCTCACGCCACAAGAAGGTGATGGAGGATCATTTCGATCGTCACACCGAGCTCGAGGATGCGCTTGCTGGCAAGGGCAAGACCGAAGAGGCCGAACAGGTCCGGGCGCTTGGTGAGATGGCCAACATCCACTTCGTCCGTCAGGGTGAGGCTCGCGGCCTCGGTCACGCCATCGGCATGGCTCGTCACCACGTTGGCAACGAGCCCTTCGCTGTGCTTCTCGGCGACGACATCATGCGTTCCGATGTGTTGAAGGGTCTCGTGGCGACGCATGTCGAGCACGGCTGCTCTGCAGTTGCCGTCATGGAAGTCGAGCCAGAGAACATTTCTTCCTACGGCTGCGCTGCAGCTGAGGGCCTCGGCCAGCAGGTCGTCGACATCACGGGTCTTGTCGAAAAGCCCCCGGTCGACGAAGCGCCATCCAACCTCGCGGTGATGGGCCGTTATCTCTTCACGCCGGCCATTTTCGACGAAATCGATCAGACCGAGCCCGGTGTTGGCGGCGAGATCCAGATCACCGATGCAATGGTGAGCCTCATGACGAAGGAGCCGCTCAAGGGCTTCACCTTCACCGAGGGCCGCTACGACACCGGCAAGAAGATCGACTACCTCCGTGCCGTGGTCGAGTTCGCTCTCGAACGCGACGACCTCGGTCCCGAGTTCCGAACCATTCTTTCCGACATCGCCAAGCGCGAAGGCCTCTGCACATAGCACTACCTTGGTCGCATGATCTCGCTTGGTGATGCGCAAGCTCGCGTCCACGCTGTTGTTGCTGCTCTGCCCTTGGTCGAGGTCGTGGTGGGTGAAGCCCTCGGGCTCGTGATTGCCGAACAGGTGGTGGCGCCTGAAGCCATTCCTCCGTTCGCGAATACCGCAATGGATGGCTTTGCGGTCCGCTTTGCTGATCTCGTCAACGCATCTGACGACGCTCCCGTGGAGCTTCCGGTGGTCGGCACCGTTGCCGCGGGCGCGGTGGCCGAGCGTCCGCTCGCCGCTGGCGAGGCGATGCGCATCATGACGGGGGCTCCCATTCCCGAGGGCGCTGATGCGGTGATCATGGTCGAGTTGACCGAGTCAGATGATTCGACGGTTCGCTGCATCGCCGCTGTTCCCGAGGGCAATCACATCCGACCAGCGGGTGATGATCTGCAAGCTGGCACGGTGGTATTCGAGCCAGGGACCACGATCACTCCGGCCCACATCGGTGTGCTTTCAAGCGTCGGCCGGACCCACGTCGCTGTGCACCGTCGGCCACGCGTCGGCGTGTTCTCCACTGGCGATGAACTCGTGGTCGGCCCGGTTTCTCTCGAGCCAGGGCAGATTCGCGACTCGAACCGTCCCCAACTCCTGGCTCTCGTGGCCGAGGCTGGTGCCGAGGCCGTCGACCTCGGGGTGCTTCGTGACGACCGCGACGAGATCGACGCAGCCTTGCGTGCCGCCGTCGACGGCTGCGATGCCTTGATCACTTCCGGTGGTGTGAGCATGGGTGACTTCGATTTTGTGAAAGCCGTTCTCGCCGAACTGGGCGACCTCACCTGGATGCAGGTGGCGATCAAGCCGGCGAAGCCGTTGGCGTTCGGCGTTCTGTTGGGCACACCAATCTTCGGACTGCCGGGAAATCCGGTCAGCTCAGCGGTCAGCTTCGAGCTGTTCGCCCGGCCGGCGATCCGTAAGATGATGGGGCGGCCAGACACCGAGCGAACCCACGAGTGGGCCATTGCTGACGAGGTCCTCGCTCGCTCTCGTGACGGCAAGACCCACTTCCAGCGAGCCGTGCTCTCGCAGGAGTCCGACGGCTGGCATGTCCGGTCGGCTGGTGGGCAGGGTTCGCACCAGCTCGCCGCCCTTGCCGCAGCCAACGGTTTGGCCATCTTGCCAGACGGCGACGACGTCAACGTTGGTGACCGGGTTCGGGTCATGTTGCTCTCGTGAGCCGAACCGACTGGTGGGATCGGCCATGACGAGTAGGCTCCGCCAATGGCAACGGAGCTGATCGATCGATTCGGGCGTGTCCACACCGATCTACGGATCTCGGTCACTGACCGATGCAACTTCCGCTGCTCGTATTGCATGCCAGAGGAAGGCATGAAGTGGCTCGATCGTTCCGACGTCCTCAGCTTTGAAGAGATCGAGCGTGTTGCTCGGGTATTGGTCGAGACCGCCGGAGTGAAATCCATTCGTCTCACCGGCGGCGAACCGACCGTGCGAGCTCGTCTCCCGTTGCTGGTCGAGAAGCTTGCTGCACTCCCGGTCGATCTGTCGATGACCACCAACGGCGCCACGCTGCCGCTCGTCGCCCATGACCTTCGCACCGCCGGCCTGCAACGTCTCAACGTCAGCCTCGACACGCTCGATCAAAAGCGCTTCATCGAGCTGACCAAGCGTGACGAGCTCACCAGGGTCCTCGAAGGCATCGACGCCGCTGTTGCCGCCGGGTTCGACCCCGTCAAGGTCAATGCCGTGCTGATGCGAGGCATCAATCACGACGAAGTCGTCGATTTCCTCGAGATGGGTCGCGAGAAGGGCGTCACCATTCGTTTCATCGAGTTCATGCCGCTCGACGCCCAGGGCGAGTGGACTCAGGCTCGGGTGGTCCCGTACGACGAGATCCTCGAAGCTGCCGGCGAGCGATTCTCGTTCGAGGCGATTGCTCGGGGCACCTCGCCAGCAGAACGTTTCCGATACACCGGTGACGACGCCATCGATGGTCCCGGTGGCGAGTTCGGCGTGATCGCCAGCGTCACCGAGCCGTTCTGCGGCGATTGTGATCGCATGCGACTCACCGCTGACGGACAGATTCGCAACTGCCTCTTCGCCCTCGACCATGTCGACCTTCGTGCTGTGCTGCGTAGCGGAGGGACCGACGAAGACATCGTTGCCACCGTTGCTGGCGAGATCGATCGAAAGTGGGCGGGCCATGCAATTGGTCAGGTCCACTTCATTCGGCCATCGAAGTCCATGAGCCAGCTGGGCGGCTAGCACCGAGCCAGCTGGGCGGCTGAGCCGCTTCGGCTACCCTCGCCGGCGTGGATGAACCCTCACTGACCCATCTCGACCCCGCTGGCCATGCACGCATGGTCGACGTCACCCAGAAGGAATCGTCGGCCCGTCGGGCCGTGGTCAGAGGACGCGTGTACATGCAGCCAGAGACGACGGCGCTGGTCGCGCAGAAGGCAGTCGCCAAGGGCGACGTGCTCGCCGTGGCCAGGGTTGCAGGGATCATGGCGGCCAAGCGCACCAGTGACCTGCTTCCGCTGTGTCACCCGTTGCTGATCGGTGCGGTGCTCATCAACTTCGAGATCGCCGATGACTACATCGAGATCGAAACCCAGGTCGACACCGTCGATCGCACTGGCGTCGAGATGGAATCGCTGACGGCTTGTTCGGTGGCAGCTCTCACCATCTACGACATGTGTAAGTCAGCTGACAAGGGCATGGTCATCGGCGACATCGCCCTGTGGGAGAAGACCGGCGGCAAGTCAGGTCCCTATCGACGTGCCGGGTCCGACGACGCCTGACTGCCCGTTGCGGTTTCGCCTTCGAGAATTTCGTAGTAGTTTTGTCATATCTAGGCTGAACGCCATCCGGCAGTTCAGCGGAGTTGTGAAATGAGTCCCGCCGAATGTCACTGATTTCTACGATTGTCCTATTGCTGCTTGTGGCCGCGTGGGGTTGGGTGCTCGGCCGACCCCTTCTCCAGAGCCTCTTGAGCAAGTCACAGCGTGACCCGGTCGGGCACTTCAATCGTCAGCTCTCGGTACTTGGAAATGCGCCTCGTCAATCGAGCGCTCTAGGCCAGCCGATGGGTTTCGATCAGCAGGGCTTCAGCCAACAGGGTTTCAACCAGCGAGGTTCATCGATGAAGCGTCGTCGCCTGCAGTGGTTCATGGCGCTTGTCATGGCAGCTCTTGTTTCCCTTGTTCTTGCTGTCGCCGTCGGTGGCGTCTTCATCTGGCAGCACGTGCTCATCGATGTGCTCCTCGTTGGCTACGTACTGCTTGCGGCCCGAATGGGAGCCATCGAACGTGAACGAGGCTCGAAGGTCACGAACCTGCCCGTCATGAACACCAGCGGAGCGCAACCGTCCTACCTTCGGGCTGTCGGCGATCGCTGAGGGTTCGTTGTTGATGGCGAGGTACGATCTCGCCTTGCAGAATTGGGGCTGTAGCTCAGCTGGCTAGAGCGCCTCGGTCGCATCGAGGAGGCCAGGGGTTCGACTCCCCTCAGCTCCACGCCGTTCGCTTCGCTCACTTCCGGAGTTTGGCTTCGCCAAGCATCTCGGGAGCGGGGGAGCGTTCGCACAAAATGCCCCCGGTCAGCGCAAGCTGCGCCGGGGGTTCTGCTTTTTGAGTAGCTGACTCGCGGGATCGCGCCGCAGAGCTGGTATCCATCGGCGATGTCTCCGAAGATCGTTCGCATTGTTGTCTGGCTGGCCACCACAGCACTCGCCATCCTCATGCTCGCTGCCGGTGGGCCCAAACTCGGCGGTGACGCTGCGCTCAAAGAGGTCTTCATCGAGTTCGGTTGGCCCGACCCGATCTACTTCCTGACCGGACTGGCCGAAGTCCTCGCCGGGATTGGTCTGCTCGTGCGTCAAATCCGAGTTGCGGCATGCGGATTGATCGCCTTCATCATGGCCGGCGCCGCAGTGACGAACATTGTCACTGGAGCCCCTGAGTTGGTGTCGTTCAACCTCATCCTGATCCTGACCAGCGGCGCCCTTGCCTGGCACTTCGCCAATCTCGAAGGCATGACGATCAAAGAAGCGCTACTGAGCACGGGCTCACTGAAGGCGCCTGCCGCCAGTGACGAGCACTGAGGGCGTCCGCAGTCAGCGAGTAGCGTCGGGGCCGTGACCCGCCCGCTGACCAAAGATGTCATCGACATCGACTTGTTTGATCCCCGCACCTTCGGTGGCGGCATTCCGTACGAGGCCTTTGCTGCCCTGCGGGCCCACGCCCCGGTGGCCTTCCATGAGGAGAAGCCGAAGCGCGAGGGTGGACGTCCCGGCCCCGGCTTCTGGTGCCTGACGCGTCACGCCGACGTCCACTACGCCTCAGTGCACCCCGAGCTGTTCTCTTCCTACCTGGGCGGCTTCACCTCAGCAGACATCAGCGGCGCCGTGCTCGATGAAACTCGCCTGAATCTGATGGGCATGGATCCACCGGATCACACGGCGCTTCGACGAGCGATACGCGAACCGTTCAGCCCCCGGATGGTGTCAGGCCTCGGCCCCGCCATCGAGTCCTTCGCCAGCCGAGTGATCGACCAAGTCGTCGCCGACGCGGCGCCCGGCGACACGTTGACATTCGATTTCGTCACCGAGGTGGCAGCGGAACTTCCACTGCTGGTGCTGTCGCATCTGCTGGGTGTGCCAGAAGCGGACCGCGGGTTGTTCTTCGATTGGAGCAATCAGATCATCGGAAACCACGACCCCGATTTCGGTGGAACGATCGCTGACTTCTTGCGCGCGAAGGATGAGATCTTCGCCTACGCCCAGAAAATCACCGAGGAGAAGCGCCTTCGCCCGTCAGACGATCTGATTTCGCACGTCATCGCGGCCGAGATCGGTGGCAAACCGCTCGAAGACCAAACCATCGTGGTGCTGTGGTTCTTGTTGCTGATCGCTGGGAACGAAACCACGAGGAGCTCGCTCACCGGCGCCATGGAGATGCTCTCGACCCACCCCGAGCAGCGGGCGTTGTTGATGAGCGACCTCGATACGAACGTGCCCCTCTTCATCGAGGAGATGCTGCGCATCACCAACCCTGTGTTGCACTTCCGCCGCACGGCCACTCAGGACATTGACATCGGTGGGGCACAGATCAAAGCGGGGGAGAAGGTGCTGCTCTGGTACCCGTCGGCCAATCGCGATGAGACCGTGTTCGAACGTCCCAACGAGTTCGACCTCACCCGTCAGCCCAACCAACACTTGGCATTCGGAGTGGGCACGCACTTCTGCCTGGGTGCCCGCATTGGGCGGCTGTCGATCCGAACCATGTTGCGTGAGGTGCTCACGCGACTACCCGACATCGAGGTGTGCGGCGAGCCGCAGCGGCTTCACTCGATGTTCTTGAGCGGAGCGAAGTCGTTGCCTGTCGAGGCTTCCAGTCCAGCCTGATCCGAGTTTTCATCGATTGCTTTGCGTAGCCGCAGCTCGGCCAGCATTTCATCGCTGGTGTACGCCAGGAAGACCATCGAGGCGATGTCTTGTTGGGTCAGCTCGCCTGCAGAGGTCAGCTGTCCGCCGCGCACCATTTCAGCGATCACGACGGATTCGCTCTCTTTCACCACACGCTTGAGATCGTCGTCGTTGTAGTCAGCGAGCCGGAGCTCGAGGCGAGCGAGTGGCTCGACTGACTCGCTGCCTGGCACGATCTCGGTGGTGTCTTCGACCTCGGGATCGTCACCGGCGTGGTCAGTGACGTCGACACCGACATCGGTCTCGTCGGCGGCAGCCACGAGTTCGTTGATTTCTTGCATCTGGTCGTCGTCGATCAGGCTCTGCAGTTCGGCGTCGACGGGATCGATGATGGGTTGGGGCACCGCCGCGATCTCTGAGTTCGTGTCGACCGGCTGGTCGGCGAAGGGCTGGGCGTTGTCTGGAACGGGCGCCTCGATCGACCCCTCGATGTCGAGCGCCACCTTGCCGAGCCCAGCTTCAGCGTCGTCTCGGGTGGTCCGGTTCTTGAAAAGTGATCCCGGCTTCGGTGGGAGCTCTGTGGGGTCGGGGCGGCTCTCTTCGAGCTTTCGAGCCGCTGCGGCGCGGCCGGTGGCAGCGTCGGCAGCGCCCGACGCAGCGGTGTCGCCGTCGCTCGAGCTGCTGTCAGCACTGGCCAAACCAATGCACGCAGCGGCGCCAGCGAAGGAGAAGATCATCACCCAACGATCGATCTGGCTGGTCTCGCCGGCCAGACCTTCTTCGAAGTTCACGATGCCAAGCGCCAGCACGGCCCCGAAGCCTGCCAGCGCAATTGCTGGCAGCACGAAAGACGACTTCTTCATGCGACCCGAACGCGGTTCATGCAGACGCCCTCCACTGTGGCGGAACAAACGAGGAGTGACGATTCTGGCGTTGGCAGGGGCGGGGCACAATAGGCGAAATCATGCATCTGGTCGTTCATCGCGAGGGTGTCAGGCGTCGAGAACCACGTTGCCGCGTGTTCCCTCGGCGAGTGGAGGTTCGGTTGACCACGGGAAGTTGATCCACTGATCGGTGTGCTTCCAGACGTAGTCGCAGGTGACCAACGAATGCGACTTCTGATAGAGCACGGCCGTACGAGACTCAGCCACCACAGCCCCACAGAACTCGTGCACAGCTTTCAGCGTGTGACCGGTGTCAGCGACGTCGTCAGCCACCAGGATCTTTGCGCCGGTGAGGTCGACCTTGTCCATGTAGGGAGGCAGCATGATCGGAACATCGAGGTGCTCATCCACGCCGGAATAGAACTCGAGGTTCATCACGTAGAGGTTCTTGACCGACAAGGCGTAGCCGAGCGAACCAGCCGCGAAGAGGCCGCCTCGGGCGATCGCCAGGATCATGTCGGGCTTGTAACCGTCGTCGGCGATCATCTGGGCCAGCGAACGAATCGCTGTGCCGTAGGTCGGCCAATCGAGGACTTCGCGTTCTTCTTCAGAGGAGGGCACGTCTCACCGTTCGGTCGGATGAATGCTCGGGCGGGTGTAGGGGACGAGGCTACGGGATCTCGTTCACGGTCAGGCGACCGTCAACTGCAAGCTCACCCGCGTGGCCCCGCCGAGCACTGCAGCTTCGTTCACCGCAGCAACGATCTCGAGCACGACAGCAACCGGCCCTTCGATCGCGGTGCCGAACGGGCCGACCTCGACCTTGACGGTGGTGTCGGCGGCTGCCCGACTCTTGGCAAGGTCGATCGCAGCCTGAACATGGGGCCCGGGAGCAGCAGGTTCGAACGGTTCGATCGTGAATTCGGCAATGAGGTCGACTGCCTGGTTTGGATGCAATGGTGGTCCCGATCAGTGCTGAGCGTTGAGGTAGTTGTAAACGGTGAAACGACTGACCTCGAGGCGATCAGCGATGTCCTCGACGGCCTTGCGCAGCGTGAAGGCTCCCAGAGCATCGAGTCGGCGGACAACGTCTTGCTTGCCGGCACGGTCGAGGCTGGTGATGGAGGTGCCGAGCTCGCGTTCGACCTGATCGATCAAACGATCGAGAGCGCCCTGTAGTCCGGTGGCTCGAAAGCCGGCCACCACGATGCCGTTCCAACGCAATGGGAGATCGCCGCTGGACAAGGCAGCGGCGGGAACGATTTCGCCACCGAGGGCAAGTGCCAGTGGCTCGACGGCCTCGATGAACTCTTCCACGCTGGTCAAACTAGCTCATCAGCAAGGCCACCCAACGGGGTCAGCTGTCATGCATTCACCACACCCAGAGGTTACGATCACGTTTCGCCGAGATCAGCAGCGCCCGCTGGCTGTCTCGACATCCACTTTGACCATGCGCCGCACCTTCCTCTCGATGCTCGTTCTCGCCGTTGCCGTTGGCTCGATGCACCTCAGTGCCGGGTCCCAGCAGAGCGCGTCCGATGCCCGGGCCGAGCGCGAGCAGGTCAGAGAAGAACAAGCAGCGGCTGCCAAGGAACTCGATGCCGCCCGCGCTGATGACGAAGCGGTGTACGCAGCGCTCACGGCCATCACGTCGTCGGTCAACGCCTACCAGGCCGAGATCGACGAGGCCGAGCGTCAGCTCGCCGGGGCCAAGATCCAAGTCGACGACGCACAACTCGCCATCATCGAAGCCGAGGTGGCCGAGACTGCGCTGCTCGACGAGCTGGCAGCGCTTGCTGTGGCTGGTTATGTCAGCGGCGGCGATCAGTCATCGGCACTTTTCGAATCTGACAACATCAGCCAAGCCATTCGCCAGGACTCACTGCTCGAACAGGCCAACGGTGACACCAGCGACCTGCTCGAACAGCTCCGGGTCGTGCAAGAAGATGGTGACCTCGCTGCCACCGACGCGGCGACGGCGCTTGCAGACGCCGAGCTGCTCGAAGTCGAGCTGGCCGAGGTTCTTGTCGTGCTCGAGGACGAACAAGCAGTCCAGGCAGCGTTGAAGCTCGAACTCGAGTCACGAGTGAATGACTGGGAATCCAAGGTCGCTGACCTGGCCGCTGCCGATGCTCAACTGACCCAAGACATCCGAGATCTCGAAGCTGCCGCTGCCGCTGCGGCGGCAGCAAACAACAGCAACAACAGCGGTGGCTCGTCAGCTCCCGCCCCCGGCTCATCGTCGGTCAGCGGCTTCCAGTGGCCCGTCAATGGCAGCGTCACCAGCGGCTTCGGCTATCGCGTGCATCCGATCTACGGAACCCGTCGCCTTCATCAGGGTCTCGACATCTCCGGTGGGTCAGGAACACCCATTGCTGCGGCCAAGAGCGGCACCGTCCTCTCGGCTGGTTGGCGCGGAGGCTACGGCAACGCCGTGGTCATCAGCCACGGCGACGGCGTCACGACGTTGTACGCCCACCAGTCGAGCATGAACGTGTCGTCAGGCGCCCAGGTCAACCGGGGCGACATCATTGGTTGGGTCGGCTCGACCGGAGCGTCGACGGGACCTCACCTGCATTTCGAAGTGCGCATCAACGGCTCGGCCGTTGATCCCCGCCCTTACCTGCCCTAGAGGCGTTGCCGCGCTAAGCGCTGACGTTCACGGTGTGCCAACCGCTGGCACCGTCAGGGGCAACTGGTGTGCGCTCTTCGGTCTGGGTGGCGCCGGTCTCGTCGGTGGAGCGGACACGGATCACGTGGTCGCCACTCTCTGGGGTCCAACGCAAACGCCACTGACGCCAGGCATTGATACCGAGTGATTCGCCGAGCTCGGCTTCGGCCCAGGGACCGTCATCGACTTGTACCTCGACGGTGCGGATGCCGATGTTGGGTGCCCACGCAACACCAGCAATCGAGCGTTCGACACCCTGGTCGACCTGCTCGCCACGGCGGGGGGTGTCGATGCGAGTCTGGGTCTTGACGGGGCCGTCCTTGGCCCACCCTCGCGGAATCCAATAGCCATTGAAGTCTTCGAGCGTGGTGAGCGTGATGCGGTCAAGCCACTTCGTGGCGGAGACGTAGCCGTAGAGACCGCTGACGACCAGCCGGGCGGGGAAGCCGTGCTCGAGGGGTAGCGCCTCGTCGTTCATGGCAATGGCGACCATTGCGGTGCGACCGTCGTAGGCGAGATCGGTGGGGAAGCCACAGTCCCAGCCATCGACTGAGGTGCTGGCGATCTGGGTTGCCCCTGGCTGGACACCGGCCTGATCGAGGAGGGCCGTGAGCGGAACGCCCTGCCAGACTGCATTGCCGACGAGGTCGCCGCCGACCTGGTTGGAGACACAAGAAAGCGTGACGGGAGCGATCAGGTCGGCCTGGGCGACAAGGTCTTCAAAGGTGAAGGTGAGCGGAGTATCGACCATGCCATCGATGGTGAGCACCCAATCGGCGGGATCGATCTGCGGGACGACGAGTGCGGTGTCGATCCGGTAGAAGTCGCTGTTGGGGACCACGATCGGGGTGATCCCAGGCGTGCTGGCAACCTCGCCGGCGGCCACACTCTGGACTTCGCTCACGACGGCGGCAGCGTCGTTCGGAGGGGCGACGGTCAAATCAACGTCGGCCCTGGCAGCTTCTGCTGATGAGTTGTTGCGAAGGCCCCGACCACCAATCGTGCCGAGAAACGCGACAACGCCAGCACCGCCGGCCAAGCGAAGAAAGTTGCGTCGAACGCGGGCGGGTGCGCTGGCCTCGCTGATGGTCTGCTCGGAGGCTGGGGCTTGCCCTCGTTCTGCGTTCAGGAGCCCGATGAGCACGGTGACGCCAGCAACGACGCCAGCAGTAGCGATGATTGCACCAGCACCCACACTGCCCTGAGAGTCAGAACCAATGGCGAGCATCCCAACGAAGCCGAAGGCCGTGATGCCAGCGACGCCGACGGCAGGGGCCCGCTTGGACGCAATGCCGAGTGCAGCGGCGAACAGCCCAGCCAGGATCACGGTGCCGATGACCAGGGCAGTCTTTTGGTTCGTGCCGAACAGGCTCTTGCCGAGTTCGGTCATCCATTGCGGCGAGCCGTCGATGACTCGGTTGGCAACAGCGGTGACGAGCGATGGCGTGGGTGCGAGTAGTCCGGCAACGAGTTCACCAGTGGCGAGCGCAACGGCGCCGCCGAGAAGGCCAGCCAAGGCTCTGCGGCCGGTGGAGATAACTGCCGGTGACGTTGAGGTGGTGGTAGCCATGGTGTGATTCAACCCGCTGGTGTCGGGTGCACTTCCGTCGTTCATCACTTGTTCAGCCTTGTCGAGGTGGATCGTCGAAGTCGATCGTCCATGCTTGATTCGTGACGGGAATGATGAACGGATGCAATCGGTTTGAGGACGACATGACTTCTCCAATGGTGGACGTTCGTGTGAGGCTGCGATGGCGCTTCGCTGCTTCGCTGCTCGCCCTCTCCATCGGCGCCGCAGCCTGCGGATCAACCGAGACGAGTTCAACGCCGACGCTTGCAACCCAAGAGCCAGCCGCCACCGAGGCGCCGACAACGACCGGCGCCCCCGCTGCCGAAGTCACCAACGAAACCGCTGAAGAGGCTGTCGAAGAAGAGGAAGCTGTTGTCAACCTCTTCCCTGACATCAATGTTTTGAACATCGCTGATGGCGCAACGGTCAACCTGGCAGCAGAACTCGGGGGAGCCGACAAGGCCACCCTCCTGTGGTTCTTCGCCCCGCATTGACCCGCCTGTCGGGCTGAGGGCCCGGCAGTCGAGCAGTTTGCTCGAGACAACAACGAAGCCATCCGAGTCGTTGGCATGGGAGCGCAAGACGACTTCGGGTTTGCCGAAGAGTTCCGCAGCACCACCGGTGCCGAGTCGTTCCTGATGATCTGGGACGAGAGCTTCGCCACGTGGGAGCACTACGGCGTGCGCGGTCAGCCAGCGGCAATCCTGGTCGACCGGACCGGCAATCCAATCCAGGGTTGGACCGGTCGCTTCGACTTCGACGAAGTGCTCGAACTCACCGCTTCTTTGTGAGATAGCGACACGACTAGGGTCCCGAACCATGGGATTTCTTGACGGTCGTGTCGTGTTGGTGACAGGTGGCAACGGAGGCATTGGCCTCGGAATTGCTGAAGGGTGCGCGGCCGAAGGCGCCGACATCGTGATCTGGGGCACCAACCAGTCCAAGCTCGATGCCGCCTCGGCTGGGCTTGCTTCTTCTGGCACCAAGGTGCTGGCACAGCGGGTCGACGTGAGTGACGAGGGCCAAGTCGTCGAGTCGTTCGCTTCGGCTGTGGCTGAGATGGGCCATGTCGATTCGGTGTTCGCCAACGCCGGCATCGGTGGGAACGGAAAGGCATTCATCGATCAGTCCCTCGAAGACTGGCGACGCGTCCATGCGGTCAACATCGATGGTGTCGTCGTCACCTTACGAGAAGCGGCCAAGCACATGATCGAGCGGGGAGAGGGCGGCTCGCTCGTCGCTGTCTCGTCGACGTCGGCAATTCATGGAGCGCCTCGAGCCCAGCCATATGCCACGAGCAAGGCCGGCGTGCTTGCCCTGATGCGTGGCCTCGCCGTCGAACTGGCCCGGTACAACATCCGCTCGAACTCGATCGTGCCCGGCTGGACCGAGACCGAGATGACCGAGGCCGGTCGCGAAAACGACAAGTTCCTCAGCGCCACGACCAGTCGAACCCCGATTCGGCGTTGGGGAATGCCCGAAGACTTCCGGCGCGTCGGTGCATTCCTTGCCGATCCGTCGCAGATGTATCACACAGCTGACGAGATCATCATGGACGGTGGTTACACCCGCTTCTGAGGGTGTGGCACAATCGCACCATGAAGATCACCGTCGACTTTGACCTCTGCGAAAGCAACGCCATCTGCATGGACATCGCTCCAACGGTGTTCGAAGTGAGAGATGACGACTTTCTCTACGTGTTGAACGAGTCACCGCCCAGCGAGTTGTGGGAGAAGGTTCGCGAAGCCGCTGACCGCTGCCCGAAGCAGGCCATCACCGTCGCTGACGAGTAGACGTCTCCATGGATCACGTCGTCATCGTTGGCGCGTCCCTGGCCGGTCTCCAAGCAGCACAAACACTGCGACGGGCCGACGAATCGATGCGGATCACGATGGTCGGCGACGAGCCGCATCTTCCGTACGATCGGCCGCCGTTGTCCAAGCACTACCTGGCGGGTAGCTGGGAAGAGGAAAAGTTGCGGCTGCGTGCTGCCGCCGATCCAGACGCCCTCGGCCTCGAGTGGAAGCTCGGTACTCGAGCCACCGCACTCGATGTCGATGCTCGAACCGTCACGCTGCGGAACCTCGATTCCGGCGCTGAGGAACAACTCGGCTTCGATGGCCTCGTGATTGCCACCGGAGCATCGCCTCGACGCCTGCCTGGTAGCGATCTCGACGGCGTGCACGTGTTGCGCACTCTCGACGATGCCACCGGCCTCAAGGCAGCATTCGATGCCGAGCCGAACCACGTTGTGGTGATCGGTGCTGGGTTCATCGGCGCCGAGGTCGCTGCCACGGCCAGAGAGCGTGGTTTGGGTGTCTCGATAGTGGAGGCGGCTGAAACCCCGCTGTCTCGCGTTCTGCCGGCCGAGGCTGGCGAACAGATCACGGCGCTGCACCAGGCGCATGGCGTCGAGGTGCATCTGGGTATTGGCGCCACCATCGTTGGCGATGGCACGAAGGTCGCCGGTGTCGAGCTCAGCAGTGGCTCAACGCTCGACGCTGACGTCGTGGTGATCGGTATCGGCGTTGTGCCGTCAACCGACTGGCTCGACAGCTCTGGCCTCACCATCGACAACGGCGTGGTGTGCGATGCCACATGTATGGCCGCACCCGGGGTGGTCGTGGCTGGTGACGTCGCTCGCTGGCCGAATGAACGGTTCGGCTCTGCACTGACCAGGGTCGAGCAGTGGGACAACGCCGTGGAACAAGGCGGTTACGTGGCCCGTCGCCTCATTTCGTGGGCTGCTGACGAAGAGATCGAGCCGTACACACCGGTGCCGTGGTTCTGGAGCGATCAGTACGACCGCAAAATCCAGCTCGCTGGTGTGCCGACGGCCAAGTCGGAACTCGTGCAGGGCTCATTCGAGGAGCAACGCTTCGTTCAGATCTTCCTCGATGACAACGACGCCTTTGTCGGCGCTCTCACATGGAACCGTCCTCGTCAGGCGATCCAGTCCCGGCAACTGATCACGCGTGGGGCATCGCTCGACGAGGTCAGGGAAACACTCGCCCCACCGCCAGCCGAATCGTGACAGGTCAGACATGTTCGCAGAACCAACCGACGAGTTGGTCGAGCACGTTGACCCCAACGGGTTCGTGCTCGAAGTCGTGTCGCGAGCGCAGATTCGAGCCGAGATCCTGCGTCATCGCTGCACGTACGTTTTCGTGTTACGCACGAACGGGAAGCTCGTGGTGCACCGCCGAGCCGAGTGGAAGTCGATCTATCCCGGATGGTGGGACGTGTGTTTCGGCGGCATGTGCGGCGTTGGTGAGGCGTGGCTTCAAGCTGCAGAACGCGAGCTTGCTGAGGAGGCGGGCCTCACCGGTGAGACGCTCCGCGAGATCGGGAGCGTTCGGTACGAAGAGGCCGACGGTCGGGTGATTGGCCGGGCCTTCGTCGTCATCACGAATGCAGCGGTCGAGGCAGTCGATGGCGAGGTCGTTGAAGTCGATGAGGTGGACATCGAGGCGATCGCACCGTGGCTTGGTGAACGCTTGGTCTGCCACGACAGCCGACATGCTGTGCTGCCCTTGCTTCTTGCGGCGTTACCCGCACTTCTGAACTGATCGTGAATGATCGCTCGACCGACCCGAGCATCCACCTACGCTCCCCAGCATGGCTGCCACTCCTGACATCTTGGTCGTCGACGACGAGCCCCAGGTCCGCCAGGTCGTAGCCAGCTATCTCGAGGGTGAAGGCTTCACGGTGCGCACTGCTGCGACCGGGACCGAGGCGCTTGCCGAGGTTGCGAAGAAGCGCCCTGATCTCATCGTGCTCGACTTGATGCTGCCAGAGGTGGATGGACTGACGGTGCTGCATCGCCTCCGAAGCAGCGGCGACAACGTGCCCGTCATCGTGCTGAGCGCTCGGGGCGAAGAGTCCGAGCGAGTCGTTGGGCTCGAGCTCGGCGCCGATGACTACGTGTCGAAGCCAGCGTCTCCCCGAGAGGTTCTCGCTCGGGTGCGAGCGGTCCTGCGACGAACCGGAGCCAGTGGGCCAGAACAGATCAGCATCGCCGGACTCGAGATCGACGTGGTCGGCCGTCGCGTCGAGCGCAACGGCGAAGAAGTCGAGTTGCCGCCGAAGGAGTTCGACCTCCTGGTGCGGTTGGCATCGACCCCTGGGGAGGTGCACAGTCGGGCCGAACTACTTCGCGACGTGTGGGGTTCGAACCCCGACTGGCAGGATCCAGGAACTGTGACGGTTCACGTTCGTCGCTTGCGCCGCAAGTTCGAAGCCGACCCAGCGACACCAACCCACTTCGTGACCGTCTACGGCGTCGGCTACCGGTTCGACCCATGAGCGCCGCCACGGTCACCGCCTGGGCCAGCCCTGTCCTTGCCGCCGACATGATGGACGAACCAGCATCAATCGGACTCTTCATCTTGCTGACGGTTGGTATCGGGCTCACAGCAGCGTCGTTCCTTCCGCTGGTGTTCCAGCGACTTCCGATTCGCCTTGCGATCCCCGGCCTTGCCGTGATCGGACCCGTGCTGGTGGTGGTCGGCAGCCTGGTGGGCAGTGGCGCGATCACTCTGTCTGGCAATGACATCGGCTACGTCGTACTTGTTGCCTCCATCACTGGCATCGCGGCGATCATCGTTGGTTGGCGGCTCTCGCGGCCGTTGGCTCGAGATCTCGAGTTGATCTCCGAGACGGTTGGAGCCCTTGCCGCTGGCGATCGTGGCGCACGCACAGGAATTGAACGGAGCGACGAGGTGGGGGAGTTGGCTTCGCGAGTCGACGGCCTCGGCGACTCCTTGGACTTGGCTGAGGCCGAACGATCGGCCGCCGACGACGAACGGGGCGCCGTGGTCAGTGCGCTGTCGCATGATTTGCGGACACCGCTGGCCTCGCTGCTTGCATCGGTGGAAGCTCTCGAAGACGGCGTGGCCGATGGTGCGACGCACATCCGCTCGATGCGACACAACATTCTCTCCCTGAAACGAATGGTGGAGGATCTGTTCCTCCTTGCCCGTGCCGACAGCGGCAGCTTGGCGTTGCAGACCGAGCCGCTCGACCTCGCTGAGCTCATCGACGAAGCGCTCGAAGCGGTGGCGCCGAAAGCAGCGGAACGCAAGATCGCCCTGACTGGTGACGTGCACGAAGCCATTCCCGTCGACGGCGATGATCAAGCGCTCGGCCGCATCTTGAGAAATCTGCTCGACAACGCCATCCGTCACGCTCCCGATGGGTCGACGGTTCGCATCGCCGCAGCCTGCGACCGCACTGGAGGGAGCGTGGTGGTCGACGTGCTCGACGACGGACCGGGCTTCGACTCCGACTTCGTGCCTCGAGCACTGGAACGCTTCTCTCAGGCCGACTCTGCCCGCTCGCGCCAGGGTGGCGCTGGACTGGGCCTCGCAATTGCCCACACGCTGGTGACCGCCCACGGTGGCTCTGTTTCTGTGTTCCCCGGCCCGGGTGGCCGGGTGTGTTTCGAACTGCCGATGCGTTGAGTCGTCGCTTGCATGTCGCGGTTCCGGCTCCAGGTACGCGCTGTCCCTGAACCGGATGGCTCAGTAGGGGTCGACGACTGGCTCATCTGCGTCGCTCGCACCGATACGGGCTGCCGCAGAATTCTTGAGGCGCCCGACCGGCGCATGGCCGGCCGCAGCTGCGAGTCCGAACGCAGGCATGTTGCCGTACACAGCTTCGTACTCCCCCGCACGCACCTTGAAAGTCTCGTGCCAGATCCCGACATCGCCCGAGTCACGCACCACTCTGTTGAACTGTCGCCACGGCTCCAAGTGCGGCAAGTCGGAATCGCCTGCGAAGTGATCGAGGTCCTCGAAACTTCGCCAGTACTGGACCAGGATCGTCGTCCGCCCGATCCACTGCTGGTACCCGAGGCAGCCGAGCTCCGGGTGTTCGTCGATCACCCGCAACATCTTGGGCATCGCCGTTGCCACCGGCCACCACTTCCGGACCTTCCACGGCTTGTTGAAGCGCATCCCGATCAGGAACACGACGAAGTCGCCATCGACCTCGGCGGTGAACCGCCCTCCGTGTACACCCATGGGTCATCAACCTTCTCTCTTGACGTCATCAGCTCAGCGGACAGAATGCATCGTTCCACACTCGCCCTGCTCGCTTCCAACACCGGCAACGGTCGGCCGGCTCCGGTTCATCAGCACGACAAGCGTGCAATCGATTGCCAGGACGATGCTCATCACGATGAGCGCGGAGCTCCAGACCTTGCTATCGGTCAGCGCTCCCACGAACCCGAGTAGTAGAGCAACAGCCGCTGCATCTGCGGGTGCCGACACGATTCGAAGGGTGTTTGTTGCCGAGCCGAACCAAACGATCGAGCCGGGCCCGAAGACCATGCCCATAGCGTCTTGCAAACTGGGGAGGCGACGATGGTTTTGCATTGGATGAGTCCTCGAACCTCGATAGCAGACATAGCAGTCACTCGATTGTGAACTGGGTGCCGTCGAACTGTCCGGAAAGGGTCACGAAGCTTGGTGTCCAACGGACGCCGCCGCTCTCGTCGAAGTCTGCATCGATCGCATCAGGATTGGAGATGGCAACCGATGGACCGCCGCACTGGGCCGGGAAGGACTCCATCAACGACTGGCACAGACGAGCACCGGTGTCATCCCACACCACGGCGCCTTCCACGGCAGCATTGGCAAGTGAGCCACCGCTCGCCAACTGGGCCACGTCGAGAGTGGATGGGCTCTCACTTCCTGCGCTGCAGGACATCAACACAGCGACGGCGAAAGCCATCGACAGAAGTCGGATCATCGTTGTTTCCTTCCGTTGGGTGTTTGAGTTCATCGATTCGTTGCTCTGCCCAGCAGGTGTGTCTTGATCGTCCCCCACGCCGTGTGCGAACGGTAGGGAGCAAGGTCCTCGACGAGAGGTGGGGCTCACGGGTCGGTCCGGTGAACCGCAGCGGTACCTATCAGCAGTGCAGCGGCGGCGTAGCTGGCGAAGATCAGGGCAGTGATCGGACGGTCGAAGGCGATCGGTTCACCCTCATCGGCGATCGCGAGCATGCCGTTGCCGGCAACGAACGGCATGAAGCGCACGACTTGTGCGGAAGCGAAGACGCTCACCAGGTTCTCGATGACGAGCCACCAGATCAAGAGTCCTGAAATCGCTGCGGTGCTCTGTCGGGCGATGAGACCGATACCCAGGCCGAGGAGGCTGGCGAGCACGGAGAACCCGATGGCCCAAGCAATCGTGGTTGGGATATCGGAGGTGTCGCCCAGGTCAACTCCAGCAAGCCAGGCGCCGACAGCACCGGCAGCGAGGCCCGAGAATCCGAGCAATGCGCTGAACCCAGCTGCGGTCCCGGCCTTGGCAGCAACGACGACTCCGCGTCGAGGCTCGGCGGCGAACGTCTGGTGGATCGTTCGGTACTCGGTCTCTTCGGTGTGGGTGAGAATGCGGTTCACCGCAGCGAACACCGCAGTGAACACCGCCGAGAACCCGAAGACGTTGGCCACGGTGATCACTTCGTCGGTGACGAAGCGAGCAACAGCGAAGGCGGCAAACCCTCCGACGACAATCGTCAGCGCCGTGATCACTCGAGGCGAACGAACTGTTGTCAGCTTCACCCACTCACTTCGCAACGCTGTGATAGGTCCCGGACTACGTTGCTCGATCGTGCGGGTCGGGTTTCGGTCTGCCGACGTATTGGTCGGATGTGTGGTTTCGATGGTGGTGGTCATGATTGGTCCTTTTCAGGTCAAGCCGAAGTGAACTCGGCGTCATTGCTCGTGAGGTCAACGAGTAGGTCTTCAAGCGAGGCCTGCTGGTCGACGAGTTCGTCGAGGCGGATGTGATGGTCGAGGGCGAGTTGGGCCACGGCGGCACGACTCGTTCCGGAAATGCTGACGCGATCGCCGGCATCGGTGACGGTGGCACCCCGATCTCGCAGCAAGGCAATGAGTTCGTTTCGCTGCTCGGTCTCTACAAGAACAGAGCGCTCGGCAGTGTCGACGATCTGGTGAAGGGGGGCGGCAGCGAGGAGTCGGCCAGCGCCTATCACCACGAGGTCGTCGGCGAACAGTGCGAGTTCGGCGATGAGATGGCTGGAGACGAACACCGCTCCGCCTCGATCGGCGTATCCCCGCAGATAGGAACGAAGCCAGCGAATACCATCGGGGTCGAGTCCGTTGGCGGGTTCATCGAGCAGCAGCGTCTCTGGTTCACCAAGCAAGGCGCCAGCGAGGGCGAGTCGTTGGCGCATGCCGAGCGAGAAGCCGCCGACGCGCTGGTCGGCCACGGTCGTGATGCCGACCTCTCCAAGGACCTCGTCGACTCGTGATGACGAGAGTCCGCTGGCAGCGCACAGCGTACGAAGGTGGTTGCGGGCGCTGCGGCCGGGGTGAGCCGAGGCGTCCAGTGCAACCCCAACGGTGGCAACCGGACGATCGAGGCGATGATACGAGGCACCGTCATAGAGCACGCTGCCGGCGTCGGGACGGGTGAGTCCGACCATCATGCGCATGGTGGTCGACTTGCCCGATCCGTTGGGTCCGACGAAACCAGTGACCCGGCCAGGCCTGACCTCGAAGGAAAGGTCATCGACGGCTCGGCGGTCGCCGTAGGTCTTGGTGAGTGCTTCGACGGTGATCATCGGGCCACCTCGGCAGCTGGTGTGATGGCCTCGGGGCGGCGAAGCAGGACGATGCCGGTCCACGCGAACCAGGCGATGGATCCAAGTCCAAAGATCATCCCGACATCGGACAGGCCCGGGACGAGGGTGATGAGCCCGGCGGATGCGCTGATGATGCCGAGGACGTTCAGCCCCTTGGGGAGACGGTTCGGGCTCCAGGCAGCGAGACTCACCAGCAGAATCCACATCCCCCCGACGAGTTCGTTGCCGCCGCCAAGGCCGTCTGTGATGGTGGAGATGGCCGACCACAGCGCTTCGGCTGCGGCGGGGTCGGTCTCGTCGAGGTCGGCGACCGCTGTGATGCCGATGTTCGAGGTCATGCCGGTGGCGAACATCAGGCCGGCCCAGATGTAGGCGAAGACTGCGCCGATGTCGGCGAGCTGAGGGTTCACATCGGCGAGGCGTCGATGGAGGGTCCAGGCAAGCGGGATGATCGCCACCCCGAACACGAGGAAGATGACGAAGTACCAAGCAAAGAGCGTGCCCTGGTGCGAGACCAGGAACTCGACGGATTCAGAGACCGTGGCGTCACCTTCGGTGTAGTCGCTCAAGCTCGTGACGAACAGAGCAATGCCGAAGATCCAAGTCGCTGCGGCGATGAGGGCGCCGATACCGCCTGCTCGGGACGAGCTGAGCTGCCCGCTCGTTGGGTTGTCGATGGTGGTGGTCATGGTTGCCTTTCAGCTGGGTTGGTTGGGTTGGGAAGATCTGGTTCGAATCGGGCGAGGCTGACGATCTCGATCGCAAGCGACGTGAGCTGGTTGATCACGCCGTGCAGGTGGGCGGCGTCACGGATCACGCCGACCAGTCGGGTCTGGCGCCCTGCGGTGGTGTCGATCGAGAAGTCGTCGCAAAAGCGGGCGAGGATGCGTTCGCTGGCCTGACCGCGGATGACGATCTCGTAGGTGATCGGCTCGTTCATGACTCCACCATCCACTGGGACCGTGTGGTTCGTCTTCGCCTACACGGTCATCTCACCCGGGTGAGATCACCGATCCCCGGGCCGATCACATCTGCTGTTCGGCCTAGGATTCGGGAATGGGAAGCGGCGGTGAGTTGGGTCTGGTGGCAACGAAGCTCACGCCGCCGACACCTCCCGGCCGGCTTGTTGCCCGAGCCCGCCTCAGCGAAACGCTCGACGCGGCGGCGGCTGACCCTGTCGTTCGCGTCGTTCTCGTGAGTGCACCGGCAGGGTCGGGAAAGTCGACGCTGCTTGCTTCGTGGCATGGTCGACGCCGCAACGGCGCATGGATGCAGGCCGACTCTGCAGACCGTGATCCCGCACGCTTCTGGGGTTACGTCGTCGGTGCACTCGCCGACGCTCTCCCGGGTCTCGAGGCGGCGGCGCGACCGGCGGTCTCGGCTGCAGCGTCAGATGCCGGCCCGCTCGTGGAACGGATCGCGAACGAGCTCACAGATTCAGCACCCGTGACGCTCGTCATCGATGACTACTACCTGATCGACAACCCAAAGGTCGACGACGCCCTGGAACGGCTGATCGAGCTGGCCCCTGAGAACTTCCTCCTCGTCCTCGGCACCCGGATCGATCCCGGCTTGCGGCTCTCGCGTCTGCGGGTGCGGTCGCAACTCGTCGAGATACGGGCTGACACGTTGAAGTTCGACGCCGATGAAGCCCACCTGCTTCTCAACGACAGCCAACTCAGCGGTGAGCAAGCTGCGTCGCTGTGCGAGCGCACCGAAGGTTGGGCTGCGGGGCTGATTCTCGCCAGCCTCTCACTCGAGCGCAGCGACGACCACGACGGTTTCGTCGAGGCCTTCCACGGAGACGACCGCCTTGTGGTCGACTACCTCACCGACGAGTACCTCGCAGGAGTCGGCGAAGCAGACCGCCAACGCATGCTCGAAAGTGCCGTTCTCGATCAGATGACCGGTCCCCTGATCGACGCCGTCTGCGAGACCAGCGACGGCATTCGCTGGCTCCGCGAGCTCGCCGCAACCAACCAACTCGTCATCGGGCTCGACCGCACCGACACGGCCTTTCGGTACCACCATCTTCTTCGAGATCTGCTGCTGCTCGAAGCCGAACGCGACATCCCCCATCGCCTCACCGAACTCCACCTCGCCGCCGCACGCTGGCATCAAGAACACGGCGACACCTACCGAGCCATCGACCACTTCATCTCCGGCGGCGAAGTCGAGACCGCTGGAGATCTCATCGCCATTCACGCCAGCAAGCTCCTCAACGACGGCCAGATCTTCACCGTGCTGGATCTGCTCGAACGGCTCGGCGACCTTCCCGAACGGCACTCGAAAAGCGCCGCCACCAAGGGCTGGCTCAACTTCAGCACCGGCCGATTCACCGCCGCGCGCCACTACTACAACATCGCAGCGGCCCACGTCCACGTCCCCGACGCCAACCTGATCGCCGCACTCGGCATCATGGTCAACCTCGCAGAAGGGGACCTCACCAGGGCGTTGTCGATCACCACCACCATGAGCGACCCGGTCGAATCGACCCAAGCAATCGGCCTCGCAGCCGTGCACACGTGGGCAGGGCAATTCGACCAGGCCAGGCGCTACATCGCCATCGCCCGTGAGTTGGGAGCAAGCGAACCCTCCGACTACGCCCTCGCCGTTGCTCCGGGCTTCGCCGCCGTGCTCGGCATCGAATCCGCCGACCCGCTCCAAGCAGCCGCCGACGCCGAGGCCGGCCTGAGCCACGCAGCGGATCGAGGCATCGCCGACGCGCCACAGCTGTCCATCGCCCACGCCGTCATCGCCCGGACCACGGCAGAACCACAGAGACGAGAAACGGCGTCGGCTCGAGCCCTCGAACTGATCCGCCGCGCCCCCGAACCGTTCACCTATGCATACGTGCACGCCCTTGTCGCCGACGCAGCACTCGAGAACGGCGACCCCAACGGCGTGACGTTGCTCACCGAAGCCCAGCGGGCCGTTGACGGCTGCGCGGACCCCGGCATTGCCGGCCGCTTGGTCGCCCGAGTCGCGTCCCGGCACAAACAGACCAGTCGGCCCACCAGGCAGGCCGGGCCTGCTGAAGAACTGACCGACCGGGAGCTTGCCGTTCTGCGCTACCTCCCGTCACCAATGTCGCAACGCGACATCGCGGCTGAGCTGTTCGTCTCGCTCAACACGGTGAAGACGCACTGTCGGGCGATCTATCGAAAGCTCGCCGTGACCGACCGCAAAGCTGCGGTGCAAGCCGCCCGCGACGCCGGTCTTCTCTGAGCGCTAGCGCACAACCCGCAAGCCCTGACATGCGGGCACTCATCACACCGCCCACTGCGACGGTGGCGATAGTGCGCACGATCGAAGCCGCCGCCGTTGCGGGTGCGTACGAGCGAGGTGTGCTCACAAGTTCTGCGGTCGTCCGGTCAGACTCCTCGTCGTAGCGCAACAGCTGTGCATCGCGCAGTTGTTGGCCAACTGCCGAACCGTGTCGGCCAGTTCGGCTGGTTTGACGACGGCCACCGGGGCGGTGAGTGCGATGCGGGCGACGGTCATCGCGAGTCGGCCGAGGTCCTCGCCGCGAATCTCGACAACGCACGACGAGGCCTCTGTCTGGATCGGTGTGTGATCTACCCAGTGCAGAACGTCATCGAGTTCGGCGAGCGCTGCACTGATGGCGAGCGTTGCTGCTTCGTGGCGCAGCGCCGATCCGAGTGAGCTGGCGACGAAGCTTGCGGCGTCGCCGCCGGGGACCTCGCGGGGTGTGAAGCGTCTACCTGCCAGCCGGGGGCTGCTGAGCCGGTCGAGCCGAAACGTTCGCCAATCGTGACGTCGCTGGTCCCATGCGACGAGATACCAGCGACGGCCCACAGTGACGAGCTGGTGTGGCTCGACGAGTCGACGGCTCTCTTCGCTGTCACGTCGTTGGTAGTCGAAGCGGACTTCTTCGCCGTCTCGACAGGCGGCGGCGAGCACACTGAGCGCTTCGGAGTCGATGGCGTTGTCTTCGGCGGCTCGAGGCAGCGACGTCGTACGCGAGTGCAGGGTCGAGACTCGTCGGCGAAGTCGGTCGGGGAGGAGTGACTCGATCTTGGTCAGGGCACGAAGCGATGTGTCTTCCATCCCGTTGATCGCTGCTGCGGCGGCGTAGCGCAGGCCGATTGCCAAAGCGACGGCCTCGTCGTCGTCGAGCACGAGGGGTGGCAAATGGGCGCCGATCGCGAGGCGATAGCCCCCGTCGTTCCCGGGCGCGGCATCGACCGGGTAGCCGAGGCCGCGGAGCCGGTCGACGTCGCGGCGAACCGTCCGCTCGGTGACCTCGAGCCGTTCAGCGAGTTCGGATCCTCGCCACAACCGATGCGTTTGGAGTAGCGAGAGCAGCCGCAGTGCTCTGCCGGTGGGATCGTTCGACATTTCCTCACTCTGGCATTCATTCAGGACCGATGCTGTCCGCAACGTTCCCTACCTTGACCTGCAACCACTCCCGAACAGATGCAGAGGTATGTCATGTCAGAACGAATCGATTTCCCAACGGCCACCCTGATCCCCGTCAACGGAATCCGGCTCGAGGTCTTCGAAGCCGGCAAAGAGAACGCTGGCAATCCGATCGTGTTGTGTCACGGCTGGCCAGAACACGCCTACTCGTGGCGCCACCAGATCCCTGCCCTTGCCGCCGCCGGCTACCACGTCATCGCGCCAAACCAGCGCGGCTACGGCAACTCATCCCGTCCGGCCGAAGTGACGGCCTACGACCTCGATCATCTGACCGGTGACCTCGTCGGTCTGCTCGATCACTTCGGCTACGACGACGCCGTCTTCGTTGGACACGACTGGGGTGCCAATGTCGTGTGGGGGCTTGCCCAGCTGCATCCGCATCGTGTCAGCAAGCTGATCAACTTGAGCCTTCCTTACCAGGAGCGCGGGCCACAGCCCTGGATCGAATTCATGGAAGCGGTGTTCGGTGACGACTTCTATTTCGTCCACTTCAACCGACAACCAGGTGTCGCCGACGCTGTGCTCGACGAGAACGTCGAACGGTTCCTGCGCAATCTCTATCGCAAGAACGTGCCCGCCGCTGAGCCGGAACCAGGCATGGCGATGATCAACCTCGCCAGGGCAACGACACCGCTCGGCGAACCGGTGATGAGCGACGCCGACCTGGCCGTGTTCGTCTCCGCCTTCGAATCGAATGGGTTCACCGGCAGCATCAACTGGTACCGGAACATGGATCGCAACTGGCATCTGTTGGCTGATGTTGAACCGTTCATCGAGCAGCCGGCGCTCATGGTCTACGGAGCGCAGGACTCGATCCCGCCAGCTGAGAACCTGGCGGACTTCGTACCAAACGTCGGAGTGGTCAGCCTCGATTGCGGCCACTGGATCCAGCAAGAGAAGTCGCAGGAGACAACCGAAGTGATCCTGAGCTGGCTGGAGCGGCAGGGGTGAACTGTCCCCGGACTCCGCCAGCTCCACCACCGTGGCCTCGGCAAGGTGCTCTTCGACGGTTCGAGAAGCGAGGCCACGCGAAACGAGTCACCAATCCGTTCGACTGCGGGCGCTTCACCCCATCATCGAAGCGACGGCTCGTTGACTCCCTTGCCGGCACGGAACAGGAGCCAGAGCCCCATCCAACCTTCGGCGATGACCGAGGGCACGGCAACCATGATGATGAACGCCGTCTCGTAGTCGATGTAGTTGCCGAGCAGACTGTGGGCGACGGTGTCGATGACGTAGGCAGCACCAGCAACGGTTAGGACCCAACCAAGCGCTTTCGGCGCGGCGCCGGATCGGAGGATGAGCCCGCCGAGGGTGATCAAGTGGACACCGAAGGCGGCGAGCCCGATCAGCCACGCAGAGTTGAACGTGTCGAGCGCCACCAATGCTTGCGCTTCGCGTTGGGCCGTGTCGAACGATTCCAGGAAGCCTGAGCCGCTCAGGAACTGGAGCGCTTGGAAGAAGTAGATGAGGGCGACGCCGAGGAACACGGTGTAGACGAGTCGGAACCACGCAGCGACGAGCGACACGTCTCGGTCGGCTCGTCGTAACACGATGTAGAGGGCCCACGCAACGACCACGTCGACGAGGAGGATGACCAGGAAGCTGGCCATGCCGAGTCGGAACAGCCCTTCGGATTCGGCGATGTTCGTCGCCGTTGCCTGCGCATCGTCGGTGACGACGAGGCCCTCTCGGACAACGAAGTTGGCGAACACGGCGAACACGAACAGGATCACGTAACCGATGCCGGCGATGATCGCTGCGGTTCGTGGGTTGGTGTCGGAGCGGTCGTACGCCGCTGGCTGATTCGTCGGGTCGAGGGTGGTGGAGGTCATGTCGATGTTCCTTTCGGGGTGTTGGGTTCGGCTGGATCGGTCCGATGTTGGTACAGCGAAAAGGGGATCAATGCCGTGGTGATCCACATGGCGATCGGCCACGCGCTGGCGCCGGTTTCGATCAAGACGGCGGCCCAAATCACCGAAGCAGCGAGGAAGAGGATCTCGCCGCGGGTGCGCACGAAACGCAGGGCTGGCGGGTTGGTGTCACGTGCATCTCTCATGGCTTCACGGTGATCACGGTCTTGCCGCTGGCCTGGCCGGCGGCGAGCTGGCGCATGGCCTCAGGGGCATCAGCGAGCTCGAATCGTTGACCGATCTCGGGCGTGACCTGACCCTTGTCGATGAACTCGGCCAGTCGTTCGACGAGGTCGTGGTTCACGGAGGCGATGAACATCGTCAGTCGCTGGCCGACGAACGGTGACAGCGCCACCGCTCGAAGCGAACGGCCGATGCCGCCGGTGACACGGTTGCCGTGTTCACCGCCGACGATCACCAGCGTGCCGTTCTTGGTGAGTGTCCGACGCAGCCGCCTCACGCTGTTGCGTCCGCCGATGTCGAGGATGAGGTCGTAGTGGTCTTCGCCGTCGGCGACGTCGGATGTTGTGTAGTCGATGACGTGGTCGGCACCGAGCGAACGGACCATCTCGAGTTTGGAGGTGCTGGCCACGCCGGTGACCTCGGCCCCGAGTGCTTTGGCCAACTGTACGGCGTAGGTCCCGACCCCACCCGAAGCGCCGATCACCAACACCCGCTGGCCGGGCTCGATGCGGCCCACGTCGACGAGGGCTTGCAAGGCCGTGACCCCCGAGACCGGTACGACAGCTGCTTGTTCAAAGCTCAGGATGCCGGGCTTGATGGCGAGACTGCTTTCAGAGGCGTTTGTGAACTCGGCGAAGGATCCTTTGGCAGCTCCGAACACCTCGTCACCCTTGGCGAAGCCGGTGACCGCCGAACCGACCTCGGCGACGACACCGGCGACATCCATGCCGGGGACCCGCTTCTTGGGCCTCGTGATGCCGTAGCCAGCAAGGCGGACGAGATACGGGCGCCCGGTCATGAGGTGCTCGGTGCCGCGATCGACGCCAGAAGCGTGAACCTCGATCAAGACCTCATCTTCGGCAATGGCGGGCCGTGCGATGTTCTCGAGACGCAGTACGTCGGCGGTGCCGTATCGATCCTGCACGATGGCCTGCATGTGCGAAGGCTCGTGTGATGCGTCGCTTGACGGACGTCCTTCGGTGATTGCGGGGGTGGTCTGCATGGCGGTTCTCCAGTGTCCGTGCCCGTTCTTGGTGGGCAATGGGTGATGGAGTAAGCCTCGTGGAGTACGAGGTGAGGGCGCCTCGTAGAGCGCGGGATCTCACCTGGGTGAGTCGCTAGAGGAGCCCCAGCTCCCGGGCGGTCTGGACCGCTGCTTTGCGGTTGTCAACGGCGAGTTTGCGATAGATCGCTGTGCAGTGCGTTTTCACCGTGTTCGGCGAGACGAACAGTTCGCCAGCGATCTCGCGTTGCGACAATACGGTTGGCAGGTAGCGAAGCACGGTGGTTTCCCGCTCGGTCAATTGCTCGACGATCGCTGGTGTTTCCGCTGCGGTTGCGGCGATGGCGTGCCGAGATTCGATGCGGTCCAGGTACCGGGCAATAATCCCAGGGTCGGGACAACGGTCGACCACGGAGCGAGCTTCAGCCAGGAGCTCGCCTCCGGCGGGGTCTGCATCGTCCAACAGCACGTCGCCACACATCGTCAGGACGTATGCCAGCGCAAGATCGCCGGTCGCTCGCTTGGCCGACTCGACAGCTCGGTGCGCATCGGCGACGGCTTCTGGGCCCTCCTCGGTTCGGGCCTTGACCGCATAGGCCGGCCCCAGCCGGTGATAGGAAGCCAGCCCCAGTGCTTCGGCGGTTGCGATGCTGTGCAGAGCCAGCTCTCTCGCAGCGGCCAAATCGCCTGCATCGAATTCCGTCAGCGACTGATAGATCAGGCTGAGCAGGTGGACCGAATGGTTGTCGGTGCTCTCCGTCTTCTCAACAGCGAAGTTCAGGACGGCGCGCGCATCGTCGATTTGGCCGGCCCACATGTGCGTTCCCCCGGCGACCGTGGCGATGTTGGCCAATTCGAGGCGGACCGATCGAAGGCGGTCGAGGTCTGAGCACTCCCGGGCGATCGCCAGCGCGGACTGGACGTCCCCCCGACCGAGCAAGATGTTCATTCGCAACGGCGCAGTGGCGATCTGATCGAACCCGTCCGGGGCGATGCGATGCGTCACTTCGACCCAGTGTTCCGCCGAATCGAACCTGCCAGCGATGTACTCACACCAGCCCCACAAGAGCGCGCATACGGTGTCGGTCTCGGCGGCATCGCCGAGCTGAACCAGAATGCCCCGCAGCGTGGCGATCTGATTGTCGGCGATGAGGCGAGGTCCGAGACTGAACATGGCGCGAGCCGCTTCGGTGCGCTCACCGGCGTGGAGGTACTGGAGGGCGGCTCGGTGATGGTCACCTTCGGATTCGAACCACGTCGCGGCTCGCCGATGGAGCTCAGGAAGTTGGTCGGGAAGGGTCGCTTTCGCTTCGAGCCGGAGCAGATCCCGCAAGAGATGGTGGTACCGGAACCACTCACCGGTGCGATCCAGCCCGATCACGAGCTGATTCTCAGCGGCGGTGTCGCCAAGCCACTTGCTGCCGTCGGTTGAATCGGTGAGGGCGTCGATCAACGGTCCACTCATCTGGTCGAGGATCGAGGTGGTGAGCAGCCGGTGCAGATGATCGGGGCTGAGCCCGGCAAGGAACTCGTCGCTCAGGTAGTTGACGACGAGCTGATCGTCACCGCGGAACTCCTGAACGAACCTCGGGGCGTCCACCACCTGCGACAGGGAGAGTCGCGCCAGCACCAGACCGGCCGCCCATCCTTCGGTCCTGGTCGAGAGCAGTTCGACATCCTCGGCTTCGAGTGAGCCTCGGCCGGCCCCGAGCAGGGTTGCTGCTTCAGCCGGCTGGAAGCGCAGCCCATCACTGCGTATCTCGAGCAGATGACCGCGAACCCGAAGTCGGCCGAGCCGGAACGGGGGATCGAATCGGGTCGAGATCACCACTGTCACCTGCGTCGGACACAGCTCAACCAGGCGCTCCATTCCGTGGTGGATGGCGTCGTTGGTGATCAGGTGGTAGTCGTCGACGACGACCACGAGCGGACTGGCGCTTTCGGCCAGTGCGGTGATGAGCGTCGAGATCACCATGACGTCGTCACCGTTCGAGGCGAGCACCGCGGGCTTCACCGCAGCTCGCACGCCCGGCAACACCTCACTGATCGCCTCGACGAGGTACGCCCAGAAACGGCCAGGGTCATCGTCGCTCTCCTCGGCCTGCAGCCAAGCGGCAGCCTCGGAGCGACCAGCCAGCCACGACGCAATGAGCGTGGACTTGCCAGACCCCGCCGGTGCACTCACCAGGACCAATCGAGCGTGCGCATCAACGCCGGCATCGAGGATGTCATCGAGCCGATCACGCTGAACGAGCGCGTCGGGGAGGGTCGGGGGTCGCAGCTTGGTGGCGGCCAGGCTGAGGTTCAGCGTTCGGTCCACTTGCTTCCTTTCCAACCGGGTCCTTGCTCAGTCAACAGCTGATCTCACCTGGGTGAGATCTGGCCACGTACGAGGCGTCGCAGCGAGTCGTGCTTCACCGTAGAGGCATGACCGAATCAACCACATACGAGATCGCCTTGCGGGGCAATGTCGGAGCTCGAACGCTGCGGCCGCTCATCGACGACTTCAGAACCATCGAGGCTGAACCAGGCAACACCCGCCTCGTTGGGGTCATTCGAGACTCGTCGCAGATGCACGGACTCGTCGCCCACCTGGCATCGATGGGCGTCGAGCTCCTCTCGATCGTTCCAACCGATGCAACAGCGAAAGAAGCAAGGCAATGACATACCGAACCGACACCACACCGCCACACAGGGAAGTAAGCACCGAAGAAGAACAGATCGAAGCGGCCCGGCGATACGTGAAACAGCTGCAAGCCTTCCACATCCATGCGGGAGTGTTCGCCGCAAGCATGTTGATCAACGTCATCGTGAATCTGACTGTCAACCTCTCTGCAGGTATCGCTGATGAGTGGTCGGCGTGGTGGTCTCTCTGGGCGCTGATCGGCTGGGGCAGTGGCATCGCCGTCCACGGACTCGTCGTCCGCCTCAACCGACCGTCGCTTTTCTCGCAAACATGGGAGCAGCGCCAGATCGACAAGGTGCTCTCGAGGTGAGCGGCCGAACCAGTGGTGCACAGCACCTGCCAACCACGAACTCGGCTGAACCTCCGCCCTATGAGGGGCGAGTCTTCGGAGGGATCGTCCTCGCTGCCTTCCTGCTCTACGGCATTGGCAGCGCAATGGCCGACCAACCGATCGGCCTCGCTCTGGTCGGCATCAACTCGATCGCTGTTGCCCTCGCCGGAATCATTGGCTTCCGCCTCGTCCGAGCCAGTAGCCGAAGTGTCGGCCTGGGCTACCTCGCCGCCCGCATAGCAGAAGGTGTCCTGCTCCTCGGCGGAATTCTGATGGCCGAACTGGCCGACCTCGGAGGCGCCGACACAACGGGCTACCTCCTTGCGATGAGCATCCTCTCGGTTGGAAGTATCCCGTTCCTCATGGCGGCTCGACGCGTCCAGTTGCTCCCTCAAGCCCTCGCAACCTGGGGGATCTACGGGTATGCCTCACTCGCCATCGGCGCACTGCTCGAGTTGCTCACCGGACGCTCGCTGGCGGTCGTCTTCGCCGTGCCCGGTGGGCTCTTCGAACTCGTGCTCGGGCTTCGGCTGATCTGGCAGGGCTTCGAGTCTCCCATCGAGGTTTCGGACCAACGCTTCGCGAGAACCAAGCGTTCTGTGCTCGACCGACCTGATACCCGCCAGTCGTCTCAATCACCTGGGTGAGATCACACCAAGGGGTGGAGACGAGTCGGCTCGAGCGATCGAAGGTGGACGCAGAAACGAGCACGTCGCATGCAACACCGACCCGAACACAGCGAACCGAACGGTGGGGTGCCGAGCAACGGCTCTCAGATCTCGCCCGCCATGGTGCTGCCTTCGTCGTCTTGTGGGCTGCTCACGCGGTTGTCCGTGGGATCACGGCCGGCGATCTCGCCTCAGCGACGCAGAACGCCGTGGCGGTTCGCGAGCTTCAACGATCGCTCGGCCTTCCGAGCGAAGCAGCCGTGCAGCGAGCCCTTGTCGAAACTTGGGAGGACCCGACCCCTCCCAAGTGGTTCAGGTGGCGATGATTGCTGCGGCGAGGCGGCGGAGGCCTTCGTCGAAGGTGGTGGTGTCGGCGAACGAGTGGGCAAGTCGTAGTGTGCTCGTCGGTTTGGCATCGACGGTGAAGGCGGAGCCAGGTACGAAGGCGACACCCAGGTCCAGCGCGGGCGGCAGCAACGCTGTGGTGTCGACTCCTGGCAGTTCGAGCCAGGAGAAGAAGCCGCCCGATGCTGGTTGCGTCGTCGCGTCCGGCAGATGTGTGTCGATGGCTTTCGTGAGCGCATCGTGGCGGTCTCGGTAGAGCGAGCGAAGTGTCTGCAGATGCTGCACCCACCAACGGTGGTCGCTCAGCATCGATGCAGCGATCAGTTGGTTGAGCGTGGCGGTGTGGAGGTCAGCTGCCTGTTTGGCAATGACGATCGAGCCCATCGCGAGCGGCGGGCCGCTGCACCAGCCGATCCGTAGTCCTGGTGACAGCGTCTTCGACAGTGATCCGAGCAGGATGACCCGGTCACTGGTGTGAGGATGCAGGCCTTCCTCCGGGGATGGGACGGGCCCGTCAAAGGTGATCTCGCGATACGGGTCATCGGCAACGACCCAGAAGCCGAAGCGGTCTGCCAATGCCACGAGATGCTTCGATCGCGCAGCATGCAATCGGCCGCCGGTCGGGTTCTGATGCAGCGGATTGGTGTAGACGAACCGAGGGCGAAGGCCGTTGGCCAACATGACCTCGAGTTGGTCGGTGTCGAGTCCGTCGTGGTCAACGGGGCAGCCGCGCAAGGCCAGACCGTTTCCCCTCAACACCTGAATGGCACCCACATAGCCGGGGGCATCGACCACGACGGCGTCGCCGGGTCGAGCGAGGGTGCGCGCAACGAGATCGAGTGCCTGTTGCGAACCCGTCGTGATCACCAGATCGTCGGGATGGACGGCCTCGAACGATGCGAGGATCTCGCGAAGCGCCGGTTCACCAGCGGTCGAGCTGTACTGCAGGCTGGCCGAACCGTGTCGCTCGAACATCGAGGCCGAACACGCAGCGAGTCGTTCGGTTGGAAGCGCCTCATCTGCAGGCAGTCCACCAGCGAGCGAGATGACGCCGGGCTGTTTGGCATGTTCGAGGAGATCCCGAATCGTCGAACTGGTCCAGCGAGCGCCGGGTTCCTGTGGCACAGCATCTTCAGGGGCAGTCCGGTTCGGCATGCTGTCACCATCGACGCCCGATCCGCGGGGGTCACGGGCCACTTCGAGCGAAGTGGCCTGCTCTGACCGGGCCACTTGTGGGAAGCTGTTGCGATGGCAAGCACCCGTATTGGCTCGCATGCGCTTCTGACGATGTTGGGCGACTGGACCGCCGGCCCCGGTGCCTCGTTGCAGGTTCGACTCGCAGACTCGCTGCGCCAGACCATCGAGACCGGCGTGCTGCCTGCTGGCTCTGTACTGCCGGCTGAGCGTTCCTTGGCCAGAGATCTCTCGATCAGCCGGTCGACGGTCACGGCTGCGCTCTCGGTACTGAAAGCCGAGGGGACACTCGAGTCTCGCCAGGGAAGCGGCACTGTTGTGGTCGGCCCCCCGCCTCCGGACGCGCCGGGGGCAACCGTGCTGCCGGGCATTCTTGGCGCTCGTCGCGGCATCGATCTCGCTGCATCGACGCCAGCCGACGCTCGAGCCCTGCCGGTGGTCGACGTCGACCTCGAAGCTCTGCTGCGCTCTGGCCCTCGGCACGGCTACAGCCCGGAGGGCCTCCCAGCTCTGCGCCACGCCGTGGCCGAGCGGTTCACCGTGCAGGGCTTGCCATCGACGCTCGACGAGATCGTGATCACCAATGGCGCCCAGCATGCGTTGGCCCTTGCGCTCACCCTTCTGGCACGGCCTGGCGACTCGGTCATCGTCGACGACCCCACGTACCCGGGCATGATCGACCTGTTGGCGAGTCGTCGACTCACGCCGGTGCCGTTGCCTCGAACCGAGGGTCGTATCGATGTGACTGGTTTGCGTCGCCTGGTCGCAGAGCACGATGTCTCGATCGCATATCTCCAGACCGGGGTGCACAACCCGACGGGATTCGCGGCAAAGGACTGGGAACTCAACGACCTGGCGGTGGCCTGTGACGAGCTGGGCCTGACTGTGCTCGAGGATCTCGTGCTGGCCGACCTGCGTTTCGACGGTCAGAGCACGCAGCCACTTGCCGCTCGCGTCACAAAGGCATCGGTGCTGGTCGTCGGCAGTATTTCGAAGTTGGGTTGGGGAGGCTTGCGCATCGGCTGGCTTCGAGCACCGCAACCGCTGATCGCAAGGCTTCTGCGGGCTCGCCTGACCGAAGACCTCGGCAGTTCGGTGCCTTCGCAAGTGATCGCCGCCGGCGTCCTGACCAAGTTCGATGATGTCGTGGCGTCGCGGCAACCCACGTTGCTGTCACGGGCCACGCTGGCCCAAGACCTGCTGGCTGAGTGCTTGCCGTCGTGGAAGCCGGAGCAGCCCGAAGGCGGGCTCTCGCTCTGGATCGAACTGCCGACGCCTTCGGCCGAGGCATTGAGCCAGCAGGCGGTTCGCCACGGAGTGACGGTGGCTACCGGAGGATCGGCTGTGGTCGATGGCGACGGCGCGCGCTACATCCGGCTGTGCTTCGACCGGCCAGAGTCGCAGTTGCGAGAGGGCATTCGCCGGCTGGAAGAAGCGTGGCAGGCCCTCGGCTGAGGTCGGGGTGAGCTGCCTCGCCAGGTCAGCGGATCAGCTTGGCCAGCGGTGAACAAGGCACCGCTGTTCTTGCGGGCCCGGTGCGTAGCGGCCCCAGAGTGAGCCGACGGCATTCTTGGAGTACTCATGCCACTCGATGATGTCGGCGTCGACGATTCGGCGAACCACTTGGCGAATGCCGCCCTCGTGGACGGCGTAGCCAGCCCACACCCCAGGCCAGTGGTGGGTCGAGGCCACCTCGGTGATGAGCACACTCTGGTGATGCCTGCTGCGGTTGCGGTGGGTGTGACCAGAGGTGATGACGGCGCCGGGTCGAACCTGGTGGAGGCGGTCGAGAAACGGATCGCTCTCGCTGCTGGAGATGCCGGGTGGCCAGTACCGAATGGGGTCGTGCTTCTGCAGCTGCTGATGCACAGCAAGAAGCACACCGGGAGTCGGGCTTTCGGCCGCAGCGGTGAGCAACTCGTCCCCGATGTCGCGCAGCGTCCCCGGACCGGAGCCCGTGATCGTGGTGTTGCCCAGCACGATCCGCAGCCCCGGCACATCCAAATGGCTGACGGCAGGTTCGTACCGCAGCGCCCTGGTGCCGACGCTGGCTGGAAGTGACACCTCTTTGAGGTCGGTGTCATGGTTGCCCGGAAGCAACGACATCGGCACATCGGCGTGTTGGTCGACCAGTTCGCCGAGCAGTTCGAAGTCGGCTTTGCGGCCGTGGTGTGCAGCGTCGCCCTTGATGATCAGGTGTTCGGCGCCCCACGCAACAGCAGCGCTGATGCCGTTGCTCGCCGAGCGGTAGGCGAACGGTGTGGGGTGGTCTGAGCGGTCGCGTAGGCGCTTCGATGCGCCGAAGTGATCGGAGCCGAGATGCATGTCTGAGATGGTGGCGAAGCGGTAGAGCTCGGGGCCGGGAGGTGGTGCGAGCGTTCGCGCTGCACATGTGCGGCGTACGCCAGCCACCTCGACGGTCACGCGATAGTTCGTGTCAGGCTGGAGGCCTTCGAACTCGAGGGCGCCAGGACCGCCAGCGTGGTCGATGGCGGCCGTGACTGGCTCGTTGCCTCCAACGGCGGTGGCGCTCAACGAACCAGCCGGAAACGAGCCCCAAACCACTTGCATCGACGTGTCCTCGACCGCCCACACCTCGAGCGGTGACGGAGGAAACGGCAGCGGTGGCAGCAGACCGAAGGAACCCGGTAGCGAGGACAGTGCCTTCACCGAGAGACGCAGTGGAGCGAGCAGCAGCTTGGAGGGGAGTGAGGTGGCCAAGAGTCAGCCGGTAACGATGGAACGGAAGCGCAAGGCCTCTCGAGCGTTCAGTGCTGCGTTGACGCGTTGTTGTTCGAGGGTCTGGGCCAGCGTCTTTTCTCCCTGGGGCACAGGGTGAGCGTCGAAGAACGCCTGGGTGGCCTCGATGTCGCCCGGTTCGACCAGCCGAGAGACGCCTTCGACCATGCGAACGACAGCGGAGCTCGCCAACAGTTCGACAAGGGCGCCCCAGTTGTTCTGGATGAATGACCACGTCTGGGCCTGGGTCGCCGGGTTGGTCATCGAGCGGCGAAGCCAGAAGTGGGCGTTTTGTGACCGGATACGACCATCGAGCGCCCGGGCGTACATCTGCTCGTGCAGAGCCGGATCGGGGAAATCCGCAGTGGCGTAGAGGTAGCGGAGCTCTTCTTGTGGTGTCGAGGCCGTGTCGGCTGCACGGAGGAAATCGGCAAAGTCTGCGTCATCGCCGATCGAGGCAACGACGTCGGTTGCGGCCGCAACGATCGATGCTTCAACCAGTTCGGGATCTCGCATGGCCTCGGCGAGCGTGCGCTTGGCTTCTTCCTGGATCTCGTGGTCGTTGGCGAGGGTGCCCATCGCCCGGATCAAGTCACCGCGGAGCTGACGGGCGAGATCGGTGTCCTCGGGCTGTGGGGAAAGCGTGAGGCCAGCAAGGGCGGGAACGAGTGCGTCATGCACCACGGCGTGGAAGGCAACGCGGGATTCGTCGTCGAGCAACCGATTGAGTGAGGTGAAGCCGGAGATCATGCGGCCCCAGACCGACCGATCGTTCTCGGCGGTGAGCATCTCGAGCAAGTTCAGGAACGTCGACGCCGACATCGCATCGGCGAGCACCGATGCCCATGCATCATCAACCAGGGCATACCGCTCGACGGCAGTGAGGTCGCCGAGCGCTACCTCGGCAAGCCGGTCGAGGGCTTCCGGCGGGTAGGACACCCGGACGAAGCTGGCGCCTTCGGCGTTCGCCACTACCCAGTCAGCTGCTTGCGGCAGCTCGATCTCGACCGACTCGCTGTCGAGCAAGAGCTTCTCGGTGACCGGTTCGCCGCCAGCAGACTTCCAGCGGTATCGCAACGGCACCATCCACGTCTGGTCTGGAGCGTCGTCACCCCCGGCGTTGGCAAAGCGCTCCTGGCTGATCGTGAGGGTCGTGCCATTCGGGGCGAGCTCGACTGACACGAGGGGAAAGCCGCCCTGGAAGATCCAGCTGTCCATGATCTGACGGGCGGGCACGGCGTTTGGGGTGGAAGCCATCTCGGCCTCGATGGCGTCCCACAGATCGGTGGTTTCGGCATTGCCGTAGGCGTGCTCTCGCATGTAGCGGCGAATGCCAGATCGGAACGGACCCTCGCCCAGGTGCTGCTCGAGCATCCGGACCACCGCGGCGCCCTTTTCGTAGGTGAGGATGTCGAACATGCCCTCGGCATCTTCGGGGCTGACGACCTCGAACTCGATGGGGCGTGTCGCGGCAGTGGCGTCGACGTTGAACGCGGCAGATCGGCCAATGCCGAAGTCGACCCAGCGTTGCCACTCGGGCTTGTAGGCGTCGGTGCAGCGCATTTCCATGAAGGTGGCGAAGGCTTCGTTCAACCAGAGCCCGTTCCACCACTTCATGGTGACGAGGTCACCGAACCACATGTGCGCCAGCTCGTGATTGATCACGTCGGCGGCGCGCTGGAGCTCGGGTTGTGTTGCCGAGTTCGGATCGATGAGCAGCAAGGTCTCACGGAAGGTGATGCAGCCGAGGTTCTCCATGGCACCGAAGGCGAAATCGGGGATGGCCACGAGATCGACTTTGTCGCCCGGGTAGTTGATGTCGAAGTACTCCGAGAAGTAGCGCAGGGCGAAGGCGCCGCAGTCGAGAGCGAACTCGGCCAGGCTCGGATCGGTTCCAGCAACAGAGATGACACGAAGGGGCACACCGTCGACGTCGACGGTTTCGCTGGCTTGGAGCGGGCCAGCGACAAAGGCGACCAAGTAGGTGCTCATCTTCATCGTGGTGGCGAACGAGACCAGGTGGCGGCCGTCGTCGAGTGGTGCCCTGCTGATCTCTGCGCTGTTGGCAATGGCCTGGTGTTCGGCGTCGACGACGAGTTGGATGTCGAAGGTCGCTTTCCACATCGGCTCGTCCCAGCAGGGGAATGCCTTGCGAGCATGGGTGGCCTCGAACTGCGTGGTCGCGAGCTTGAGTTCGGACCCGTCATCGCCGGTGAAGCGGCTGAGGTAGAAGCCGACCAGGTTCTCGTCGAAGGCGCCGCTGAACGAGCATGACACCACGGCGTCGCCGGCAGCGAAGTCGCCGGTGACGGACAGACGTTGGAGTTCTTCATCGATGCTGAAGTCGACGGCAACGGGATCAGACCCAGCCACGGCGACAGTGACGTTGCTGATCGTCAGGGCCTCACTGTTCAGGACGATCTCGGTGCACGCCTGCGCGACCTCGACCTCGATCGCCACTGAGCCGGCAAAGGTCTCAGCCTCGATGTCGGGCTCGATGCGCAGGACGTAGTGTCGAGGGGTGACGTTGGACAGAAGCCGGTACTGATCGTTCACGAGCGAAATGCTAGCGCTGCAGTCGATGTGACCATGACAGGTCGTGTGGCGCTAGCTTCACAGCGGCTCGCGATCGAACGAGCGGCGCGAACAAACATGACGGAGACCACCGACGTGAGTATCGAAGAGCAACCGCGAGTCGATGTCGTTGGCGTCGGCAACGCCATCGTCGACGTCATCAGCCAGTCTGACGACGCTTTCCTCGAGTCCGAAGGTCTGGTCAAGAACTCCATGGCCCTGATCGATGCCGATCGGGCCCACGAGCTGTACGGGCTGATGGGCCCGGGGATCGAGGCCTCCGGTGGCTCATGTGCGAACACGATGGCGGGCATTGCCAGCTTCGGTGGCAGCGCTGCCTACATCGGCAAGATCGCCGGCGATCAACTCGGTGAGGTCTTTGCTCACGACATGCGCGCGGTGGGCGTCGAGTTCGACGTGCCGCCAGCGTCTGATGGTCCATCAACGGCCCGATGCTTGATCCTCGTCACACCAGATGCACAGCGGACGATGAGCACCTACCTGGGCGTCTCGTCACTTCTCGAACCCGATGACGTGGTTCCGGCCACCGTCGAGCGGGCGTCGCTGCTGTTGTGCGAGGGCTACTTGTGGGACGTCGATTCCGCCAAGCAGTCAATTCGTAAGGCCATGGACGTGGCACACGCTGCCGGGGGGCGTGCGGCTCTGGCGCTCTCCGACACGTTCTGCGTCGACCGTCACCATGACGAGTTCCGCGAGCTGGTTGCTGGCCCGGTCGATGTGCTTTTCGCCAACCGAGCAGAGCTGTATGCGCTGTACGGCACTGACGATCTCGACACCGCGGTCGAGAAGGTTCGCAGCGAGGTCGAGCTCGCTTGCATCACGCTCGGCACGAAGGGGTCTGTCCTCGTCACTGCTGATGAGCTCGTCGAGGTCGAAGCGGCAGAGATCGCTCCTGTGGTCGACACCACGGGGGCAGGAGACCAGTACGCGGCCGGAGTGCTCTTCGGTCTCGCACGAGGCCTCGGTCTGGCCGATGCGGGTTGGCTGGGGTCGCTCGCAGCTGCCGAGGTCATCTCGCACGTGGGGCCTCGACCGATGATGGCTCTGAGCGAGCTGATCGACAATGAAATGCGACTCCGAGTAACATCTCAGGCCCGAGGCAACGAACCTGGGTGAAGTTTCCGTTTGTGATGGGAACTACTGCTTCGGCGCGCTACAAATGGGGTCGGCCGGCGGTGGAGAGTCGCCCCTCCGCCGCCGGCCACTCTTCTGTTTTGCCTTCAGAAATTCGACAGATCTTCAGGTCTGCGTTTCGGGCACGCCGAGGAAGTTGCCCTGGCCCCAATCGACGCCAGCATCACGAAGTGCCTCGGCCTGCGCCCGGCTCTCGATGTTCTCGCCGATCACCCAGGCGCCGCTGTCGTGGGCAAGTGACACCACGGCATCGATGACCGACGCTGCGGCCTTGCTGGGCAAGCGGCTGATGAGTGAGCCAGTGATCTTCACGATGTCAGGCTCGAACGCGGCGACAGCAGCAAGCGACGAGTATCCGTCGCCGACGTCGTCGACGGCGATGCGAACGCCAAGCTCGCGTAACGTTGCGAGTTGGGCCGCTGCATCATCGAGTGAAACGTAGCGATTGCGCTCAGAGGTCTCGAGGACGATCTGATCTGCGTCGAGGCCAGCGGTGGTCGCTCGGTTGACGAGTCCGGTGATCGCCGGAACGTCGAAGGTTCCGTCGACGGCCATCACGTTGAGGAAGAGTAATCCTTCGCCGAGCCAGGTTCCGACGCCGCCAATGGCGAGCGAGCGTCCGAGCTGATCGAAGTCGTCGAGCCATCCTCCACGAGAGGCGCGCCCGATCAGCGCTTCGGCATCGAGCAGTTGCTTGCCCTGCCGCGCTCGAATGAGACTCTCGAACCCGACGACGGTGTGGTCGTCGAGGCGGATGATGGGCTGGTAGCGCACCTCATAGAGCGGTGGGTTGGCAGCGAGTGCATCGAGCTCGAGCTGTTGGGCCACATCAGCAAGCGACGTGCTGGCGATCGCAGCCCGCATCAGTTGGTCGATGGTGCTCTCGGCCGCTGACCACGCCAGTCGGACGTCGAGTTGATCCTCGTGGCGAGGCACCTTCTCGACGAGCTCGCGGCACAGAGCGAGGCCGTCGTCGACTTCGACCCACAACACATCGGTACGGATGTCGAGGGTGCCGGCGAAGGCAAGGCACGAAGCATCGACCACCGCCCGAAGGTCTGAGCGGTCAGTTGCCACGAGCATCAAGGATGCGCAGGCAGAGGGGAGGAGTCGACTTGCGGTCGACGGCGCTGGCGAGGCAGACGGCACGCAAGAGAGACTAGCGGAGACGACGCCGTGTGGGCACGCTCACTTTGAGTGGCCAAATGTCTGGTATCGAAGGCAGTTAACGTAAGTCGAGGTCGCCGAGCTGGACCAGCGCAGCGGCAATCCATCCACCGATGGCGTGGAACGCCTCATCGAGGGCCGAACCGTTGGCGAGCGCCGCCTCATCGAGCTCGTACGATCCCTGATAGGTGAGCTCCAGCGCATGAGCGGAGGTCTCGAGGTCATCGCTGTAGTGGGTTTCGGTCGTGACCGAGCCAGAACTGATGCGGTCGGCGCCGATGGAGGGGCTTGTCGGTACTGCCCGTCTCGCCGGTCCGGGGTCGGGGGCAGTTGCCAGCTGTTGGGCGCGAAAGACGACTTCGATCTCGATCTGAGGGGCTTCGTCGGGATCTTGATCGAGGAACCAGGTGCGATAGGCCGTTTGTGACCAGGTCGGCCACGCCAGCGTGACCACGGCGGAGATCTGGGGTGTTGCCGCCTCGCCGGGAAGGCCATAGGTGGTCTCCCACGTGGTGTCGCCCAGGAGCACATCGGTCTGGAATCGTTCTTCCAGCGCCTGCCGCTCGAGCATCGCAGACTCGAGCGCGTCTCGAACGGCACCGATGGCATCGGTGAAGACGTGGTCAAGCATCGTGGCGCTCAAGCATCGTGGCTCTCAAGCATCGTGATCGCGACCGTGTGGGGTCATGAGCGCAATGGCGGTCGAAATGCCCACGTCGCGGGTCCGCAACGTGGCGATTCGGCGGCCCTGTTGCACGGCGGGCTTGGGTGTTCCCAAAACGCCCTCGAGCCGATCGTGGGCAGTGTCGAGGTCGTCACAGGTCACTGCAAGGCCCCACAGCGATGCCGGTTCGTCGCCGGTCGGTTCTGCTGGTCCGACGAGTTCGATGATGGTCGACCCGGCCCAGAAGAACACCTGCTGGCGAAGGGGTTCGGAGCCGGGGATGTTGCGGACGCGGCGAGACTCGAAGCCGGCCGCTTCGAGGGCGGCGATGGTTCGCTGGAGGTCGGGGGTGAACATCACGACGTGATCGAGGTGTGAAACGAGGTTGCCGTGCTCGTGGCCGGTGGTGACCTGCTGGTCGACGCCGAGGGTCGTGACCCCATCGATCGTCTGGTCGCCAGCCGAGGCGAGGTCGTCGAAGCGCCACGCCACGATGCCGGAGTCAGAGTCAGAGTCAGAGCCCACGAGCTCGATCGCCACGTCGCCGATCGATGTGTGTGCTCGACCATCGACCTCGGTGACGTCGAAGCCGGCACGAGTCCAAGAGGCAGCGGTGTCGCCGATGAGGAGGGATTGCAGAACTGGCACCCGGCAACGCTACAAGCTCGAGAGAAGGCGGGCTCAGTAGAAGACAGGCTCAATAGAAGACAGAGCGAGAGCGATGCCTCGGTGTTCGCTTGATGACTGGATCCTGGCCTCGCTGCCAGAGAAGGGCGTCGACGTCCATCGCCATCGAGTTCGTTGATGCCGCCAGCCGCTCGACACACACGACACCGGCAGCTCGAATCTCGACCTCGGCTCGACCGCCCGGATCGAGCAAGGCGCCAGCGTCGATGGCTGCGGCGAGATCGTTGTCGAGCGTGATGGCGCCGAGCACGCGAAGCGTGTGGGGGACCAGATTGTCGGCGAATGCCGTCAAGCGCTGGAGGTCGTTGAAGAGGCCAGGGCGAACCCTTCTGGCCAAGTCGGCCGGGGTGATCTGCGCCCGCTTGTAGAACGCGACTGGTTTGCCGCCGTGGGTTTCCACGTCGCGGTAGAACAGCATGGTGGTGAGGTGTTCGGCCAGCGCCTCAGCGGAACCGTTGGCTCGTTCCAACACCGCCGCAACCCCGTTGTTCTCTTCGAGCCATTCGCCCAGATCAGTCAGCGCTGTGGTGAACAGCGACATGAGTTCTTCGATAGCGCCGCCATCGAGTTCCTGTCCGAAGATCTGTGAGCAGTCGTCGATCGTGAAGCCCTGGAGTCGTTCGGGCACGAGCGGGCCGGTCCAGGAGACGTAGTCGACGAGTGCGTCGGCCATTGTCTGTGCCCCTGAACGCCCGGGGCGTTTGCGGACGATGTCGTGATATCCGGACCCGAAGTTGATGGCGTCGAGGGCGAACGTGAGCGTGGCCTCGGCTGTTTCGGCATCGGTGAGTGCAGCGCTGTCGAGTGCAGCGCTGTCGAGTGCAGCGCTGTCGAGTGCAGAGCCGACTGCCGGGCGGTTCGGTGTTCGGTCTACTTCCATCGCCCGGGCGATGTCGTCGAGCACCGAATCGTCGATCGACAGCAGGCTGGCTTCAGCGACGACGCGAGCACAGCTGTTTCGAACTCGATCGCAGAGGGGGAGGTCGGGGGCCATCCGAGCCATACTCGCCCATGTGACTTCGCAACTCGATGACCTTCTCGACACGGCTGCTCGGTGGGTTGCTGCCGATCCTGATCCGGACACTTCGACCACGGTGCAATCGCTGATCGGGCGAGCTCGTGACGGTGACGCCGCTGCCCTGCGCGAACTCGGTGTCTTGTTCGATGGTCGGATTGCGTTCGGCACGGCCGGGTTGCGAGCAGCCGTTGGGCCAGGGCCGACGCTGATGAATCGGCTGGTGGTCCGCCAGACCACCGCCGGGTTGATGCGATGGCTGCCTGGAGGGGCGCTGGTTGTTGTCGGTTTCGACGCGCGGCACGGCTCGGACCCGTTTGCGGCCGAGGTCGCTGATGTGGTGTCAGCAATGGGCGGCTTGGCCGAAGTCTTGCCACGACCGCTTCCGACGCCGGTGTTGGCCCATGCAGTGTTGGCTCGAGGCGCCGCCGCTGGCGTCATGATCACCGCCAGTCACAACCCACCCCAGGACAACGGCTACAAGCTCTACCTGGCTGACGGTATTCAGCTGGTCAGTCCCGATGACGCAGCGATCGCCGCCTCGATCGATGCCGTGGCCGCCGAGGACCCAGCGGTCGAGTTTGCTCCACAACCGGAACGAATCGTGACGCTCGGTGACGACATCGCCGCCGACCACATTGCTGCCTGCTGCTCGGTGCTTGCCAGCACTGGGCGCAACGTGCGGTCTGTCTACACCGCAATGCACGGTGTCGGCGGCGACCATCTCTTGGCGGCATTCGCCGCCGCTGGTTTTGAGCCTCCCGTGTGTGTGCCTGAGCAGTTCGCTCCAGATCCGGACTTTCCGACCGCTGACTTTCCCAACCCCGAAGAAGCAGGTGCGATGGACTTGGCCCTGGGCCTGGCTGCTGCTGTCGATGCCGACCTCGTGATAGCCAACGATCCAGACGCGGATCGTCTGGCGCTTGCAGTGAAGGGACGAGACGCTGGCTACGTCGCGTTGTCGGGCGACCAGATTGGTGTGTTGCTGGCTGACCATCTTCTACGCCACGAGGTCGCAGCCGACCATCCAGGCGGTCGCGTTGTGGCCAACTCGGTCGTGTCGAGTCGGCTGCTCTCTCGGATGGCGGAGGCGAGGGGAGTGGAGGCAGTGACGACTCTGACGGGCTTCAAATGGGTTGCTCGCCCGATCGTCGAACAGCCCGAGAAGCACTTTCTGCTCGGCTACGAAGAGGCCATCGGTTATTGCGTTGGTGGCGTGGTCAGAGACAAGGACGGCATCTCAGCCGCGCTCGTGGCTGCTGAAATGGTCGCCGACTTGGAGGCAGAGGGCTCCACGGTGTGGGATCGCCTCGACGCCCTCGCAGTGGAACATGGCTTGCACGTGACCGCGCCGGTCACCGTTCGATTCGATGGTCCAACAGGCAACGACGAACGCGAGGTCGCATTGGGCCGCTTCAGCGCGGGCCCGCCCGCGACCATCGCCGGCGAAGCATTGACCGATTGGTTCGACCTCGCCGACGGTGAACATTTCCCGCCGGCGTCCGGATTGATCGCGAACTACGGGACGACTCGCGTCATCGTTCGTCCCAGTGGCACCGAGCCGAAACTCAAGGCGTACATCGAACTGATCGAGGACGTGGCTGATCTCGACGATCTGAGCCGGGCGAGAGCCGATGCAGATGCACACATGGAGCAGATCCAGGCTCAGATCAAAGCCGTGATGCTCGGTTGATGCGACGAGCGACTAGCTGATGCGACACGCGTCGGTGGCGCCGGGCAGTCGATACCGGTACTTCGCTACCAACTTGTAGACGGGGGCGGCAACCCATCCGACGGGTGGACGCTGCATGGCCCAGCCGGCGACTCGGAACGGAAGTGACATCTGCTCGAGGGATCGCCCGATCCCAGCATGGCCACGATGGAGCGTGCCATCAGGGTCGACGAAATACGCGGCCGTCGTTACGTCGTCAGTGGTGAGGCCCAACGACTCGAGGTCGAGGGCTTGCCACATTTCAACCTGGACGCCGTCACCGAGACGACGTTCGATCCACTTGGCCGAGGTCGTACAGAAGCCGCAGTCACCGTCGTAGACGAGGGTGCCCTGCAACGCCGACATGCTCAGCGGCGCCCTGTGTTGGGCTTACGGCCGTGGTTCGCCTTCTTGCGGCGGGCGTTGCACTTTTTCTTGGACTTCCGCTTCGACATCCTGGCAAGACTAGCGGCGGAAGGGGCGCAAACGTTCAACTCTGCGAGCTCGACGCCGATTGCTGACGGTCAGCTGAATGAGGAGGAGACGGAGTGGCCCGTAGTTGGGATGCTCGAGTTCGAGGAGCAAGCCAGAAGACAACGCCGTCACCAGAGGGCTCCAGCGATGATGGCGACGCTGCTGGACACCTTCTCGAGGCTGTGAAGTCGACTCCTGGCGCGTCCACCAAGGACGCTCCTCAGCGCCGCGCCTCCGATCCCGGGTTCGACGGTGAAACCGCCGTCGGTGCTCCCACCGGCCCGATTCCGACGCGACGCCGATCTGACGCTGAGATGGTCGCCGAGGGTCTGTCGCTCGCCATCGAAGCCACGGACATGGCGGTTGCGGTTGCCGAGCGAGGCACCGGACTCATCCGCTGGACATCTGATTCGTGGATCGAACGCTTCGGTGAACGCGATCTACTCGCACGACACATGCCGACGTCGACCGAGCTGGGTGAAGCCCCACTTCCGGCCCCTGGCGTGGCGTGGCAACGCACTCGAACACTCATTCTCGCTGATGGAGCGGAACGCCTCGCTGACTTGCTGATGGTCGGTGGCGAGTCCGATGACGGCACACCGTTCGTCACGGTTGTCGCTCTGGAATCTGTTGCCGGTCGCCACGTGGTCACGGGGCGGTCCGACGTCATAGAAGTGATCGATGGCGCCCTTGGCGAACGAGCAGAAGGCACCGTGGCAGTGCTGTACGTCGATCTCGATCGCTTCAAGGTCGTGCACGACCTCGTCGGCAACATCGATGCCCTTCGCCTGCTCGACCTGGTCAACGAACGACTCGCAGCGACCGTGCGCGGAAGCGACCTGCTCTTTCGGTTGCACTCTGACGAGTACGTGGTCATTGCCTCTGAACTCGAAGATCCCGGGCAAGCGACCGAACTGGCCGAACGCATCCGGACCGCCGTTGCCACCCTCAGCGACATCGGCCACGACTTGGCCATCACCGCCAGCGTTGGTGTTGCGGTCGCTCAAGACGGCCAGACCGGTGACCAACTCCTGAGCGAAGCGGAAACTGCGGTGTACGTCGCCAAGGGGCGAGGCCGCAACCGCATTGCCGTGCACGACGAAGACCTCCGATCCCGTACCGAACGTCTGATGACCGTCGAGCGCCAGCTCCGCCAGGCGATCGATCGCAAGGATGTCCGCTTCGCCTACCAGCCGATCGTCGAGCTCGAGAGCGGCATCGTTGTCGGCGCTGAAGCATTGCTCAGGTTGGGAGGCGACGTTGCTCTCTCGGCTGTCGAGGTGGTCGGCGCAGCTGAACACAGCGGTCTGATGGGTGCTCTCGGCGTGCTCGTGTTGGAAGGCGTCGACGAACAGCTCGGCGCGTTCCTGCGCACCAAGGGAAGCGTGAAATCCATCCAGGTCAACATGTCGGCGACCCAGCTGGCAGACGAAGATCTGGTGCGGACGCTCGCTCGATTCGCTGAAGACGAAGGCATCACGCCGGGCCGTATTGCTCTCGAGATTCCCGAAGTAGTGGTGCGAGATCACCGGCTTGCGGTCGAGACGCTGGCCAAGCTCGTGCGACCGAGATTCCTGTTTGGAATCGATGGGTTCGGAACAGGGGCGATCTCCCATGAAGAACTCGAAGGTCTGCCGATCGACTACATCAAGTTGCACCGCGGCGTCACGACCTCGCTCGGCGGTATGGCTACTGACGAGCGCCGTGAGTTCGAATCGATGGTGAAGGCGATGGCTCGCCGCGATGTGCCCGTGATCGGACTCGGCGTTGAATCTGAGGAGCAAGCCGACTCGCTTCGCGAGATCGGTGTGACCCGGGCACAGGGCTTCCTGTACGCCGGCGCGGTGACCGTTGATCGCTTGCTCGAGATGTTCGATGCCGGCATCGCCCTCGCCGGAGACAACAACGACTCCTGACCGCGCTTCACGTCGCTTCGCCCTAGCCTTCTGCGTTGTATGGAGAAGTTCGGTTTCGTCGGTCTGCCAAACGCAGGCAAGTCCTCGCTCTACAACGCCCTGACCGGGGGTGGAGCCTTGGCTGCTCCGTACGCCTTCGCCACGACTGACCCCAACGTGGGCGTTGCCAAGGTGTTCGACGAGCGGCTCGACGCGCTGGCCGAGATGAGCGGCTCGAAGAAGGTCGTGCACGCCACCGTCCAGTTCAACGACATCGGCGGTCTCGTCGCTGGCGCCAGTAAGGGCGAAGGGCTGGGCAACAAGTTCCTGTCCGGCATCCGTGAAGTCGACGCCATCGTGTTCGTGCTCCGAGCCTTCCGCGACGATGATGTTCCCGGACCCAACGACCCGCTCGAGCATCTCGAAGTGGTCGAGATCGAACTCACTTTGGCCGACCTCGACACCATCGAGAAGCAGATCGACAAGCGCCGCAAGGCAGCTCGGGCCGACAAGTCTCTGCAGCCCGAGGTCGATGCCATGGCAGCAGCCCTCGTGCACCTCGAAGCAGGAACGCCGCTCTACCGCAGCGATCTCTCCGCCGAGCACCGTGAGGCGTTGCGCCCGTGGTTCCTCTTGACCAACAAGCCGGTGCTGGCCATCGTCAACGTCGATGAAGCGCAGCTCGACAGCGTGGCCGAGATCATCGCTCCGGTCGAAGCAGCGCTCGGTGACATCGCCCCAGTCTTTGGCGCTTGCATTCAGCTCGAAGCTGAGGCGGCGATGCTCGACGCTGAAGATCGGGCAGAAATGCTCGATGCTCTCGGCCTCGGCGAAGGCACGGTGCCGAAGTTCATCGCCACCGCCTATCACGTGCTGGGCTTGCGCACCTTCCTGACCACCGGTCCTGAAGAGAGCCGGGCGTGGACCTACCGTGTGGGTTCGAATGCTCCGGAGTGCGCTGGCAAGATCCACTCGGATCTCCAGCGAGGCTTCATCCGGGCCGAGACCATCCGCTGGGACGAGCTCGTGGAGATCGGCTCATGGTCGAAGGCTCGCGATGTCGGCAAGCTGCGTCAAGAAGGTAAGGACTACATCGTCGAGGATGGAGATGTGCTCGATATCCGATTCAACGTCTGACCCGCCGGCTTGCTGGCTGGTGCGCGACGGCAAGGTGCTGGCGTCGCTACTGGTACCACGCACTCGGCGTGAGCGCGGCCGTGGTCTGCTCGGGCGTGACGGAGTCGAGGAGGCCATGTTGATCGCGCCGGCTCGTTCGGTGCACACCATCGGCATGCGGTTCGTCATCGACGTGGCCCTGCTGGATGAAGATCACCGGGTGCTGAAGGTGCTGACGATGAAGCGTCGACGTGTGTCGATGCCGGTCCGTCGATGCGTGGCGATCTTGGAAGCCGAGGCCGGTGCCTTCCGAGAGTGGAACCTGAAGCCCGGCGACGAGCTCGAGGTCCGGCGCGTTTCTCCTGGCGACCACGCGTGAGCGGACGACTGTTGGTTGTCGGCACACCGATTGGGAATCTCGACGACCTGTCACCGCGGGGTCGACAAGCACTGACGAAAGCTGACGTCATTGCGTGCGAAGACACCAGGCGCACGGGTCGTCTTTTGCAGCTTGCTGGCATCCCCAAGCGACCGCTGATGGTCGCGAACGAACACACCGAGCACGAGCGTTCCCACCACATCGTCGACCGCATCGCCGGAGGGGAGACCGTTGCCCTGGTCAGCGATGCCGGGATGCCAGGTGTGTCTGACCCCGGCCAGCGGGTGGTGGCAGCGGTTGCCGCTGCAGGGCTCGCCATCGAAATCATCCCTGGACCGACAGCGGTGGTTGCGGCGCTTGTCGCCAGTGGTCTGGTGAACGACCGATTCGTCTTCGAAGGATTCCTCGATCGCAAGGGGGCGGGGAGGGCGAAGCAGTTGGCTGAGATCGCGACGCAACAGCGGACCACGGTCTTCTACGAGTCGCCGAAACGCGTGGCCAAGACGTTGGTCGACCTGCTCGAGGTCTGCGGGCCCGATCGGGCCGCCGCAGTCGCCCGAGAGCTCACCAAGCTCCACGAGACCACACGACGCGGCACGCTCGCCGAGCTGGCGGTGGCCGTTGGGGAGTCGTCGCCGCGGGGTGAATACGTGATCGTCGTGTCTGGCGCTGCTGCGGTGAGCGTCGAGCGAACCGACGATGAATTGATCGAGATGGTCGAGGCCGAAGTGGCTGCAGGGGCCAGCCGGCGCGACGCAATCCAAGCCGTCGCCGACGCAACTGGAGTGCCGCGCCGCAGGGTCTACGACCTGTCGCACTGAAGTTCTTGCAACTCAGCAGCGTTCTTGCAACCTCGCAGAGGTCTGAGGCGTCTCTGGTTGCATGGAAGACGATCCTCTCCACCCGCAAGGTCTCGACCGAGGCCGACTGCAGTTGGTCCTCTTCGGTGCTGCGCTCAGTCCGCTGCTGCTGATGATGGCGCTGCTGTTCATCACCTGACCTGGCAGACTTGCCGCTATGGCTGTTCGAGTCGACAAGTGGTTGTGGGCGGTTCGGGTCTACAAATCCCGCGCTGTGGCGAACGATGCGTGCTCGAGCAATCGGGTCCTCGTGAACGGCGAGACCGCCAAGCCAGCAACGAAGGTGAAGGTCGGCGACACCGTCGAGGCCCGCCGCAAAGACCGAGTCATCGTCTACAAAGTCGTGCAATTGTTGGAGAAACGAGTCGGCGCTGCGCTGGTGCCTGATGCTGTCGAAGACCTGTCGCCTCCCGTGGTCAAGGACGAGAACGCACACGAGATGATTGCTGATGCCCGTGAGCGCGGCGCCGGACGACCGACCAAGAGAGACCGCCGCCGTATCCAAGAACTCAAGGGTCGACGGTGAAAGAAGTCATCGGGGCCTGTCCGCTCGACTGCCCTGACGGGTGCAGCTGGATCGTCACCGTTGATGACGGCGGAACCGCCACCAAGATCCGTGGCAACAAAGCCCACCCGTTCACCGCTGGCAGTCTCTGCCCCAAGGTGAATCCCTGGCTCGAGTACGCCCAAGACCCGTCTCGGCTGATGACACCGTTGCGACGGAGCGGGCCGAAGGGGTCTGGTCAGTTCGTGCCGATCAGTTGGGACGAAGCGCTGTCGGAGATATCCGAACGGCTGCTCGACATTCGCGACGAGCACGGAGCCGAAGCGATTTGGCCATACATCGGCACCGGGCACATGGGCTGGGTACAAGGTGCGAGCGGGGGGCCAGGTGCTCGGCTCTGGAACACGCTCGGTGCTTCGAACCACTTGCTGACGATTTGTTCGCCCAGCGGGGCGCAGGGTCTCGGCTACTCGATCGGCACCACGGCGGGTATGGATCCCGAGGACATCGCACTCGCCGGCCTGGTGGTGGTCTGGGGCAGCAACACGTTGGTCACCAATCGCCACATGTGGCCCTTCGTCGAGGCAGCCAGAGCGAACGGTGCGCCCGTCGTGGTGATCGACCCCTCACGGACTCGCACTGCGATGGCCGCTGACCTCCACATCTCTCCTCGACCTGGAACTGACGGGGCTCTGGCCCTCGGGTTGTGCCGATCGGTCATCGATCGAGGCGGCGCTGATGCATCGTTCCTCGCCAACCGCACGCTTGGCTTCGAGGCGTTCGTCGAGTCGTTGACGCCCTGGTCGGTGGGAGCAACGGCGGAGGTCTGCGGGATCGCACCGGCTGAGATCGAGGCCTTGGTCGACCTGATCGTCGAGCATCCGGGTCTTGCGGTGAAGCTCGGTCACGGAATGCAGCGCCACGCAGCCGGCGGCGCTGCAGCTCGAACGGTGTCGAGCCTTGCTGCGGTTGTAGGAGCATTCGATCACCCCGGCGGCGGTTTGGTCTACAGCACGTCGGCGGCCTACGGCATGCACGGGTTTGCGGTCAGGCGACCGGATCTTCGGCCCGGCCCCGTTCGGTCGTTGCCGATGACCAAGCTCGGTGCGATCTTGCTCGGAGCGGAGCCCCCGGTCCGGGCCCTGGTGATGGTCGGGGCCAATCCAATGGTGTCGAATCCGGACCTCGACCGCGTGACCGAGGGCCTGGCGAGGGAGGATCTCTTCACCGTTGCCGTCGAGCTGTACCCAACACCGACGACTGACTACGCCGACATCATTCTTCCGTCGGCGATGCAGCACGAGCAGCTCGACATCACCGAGTCGTTCTCGCATCTGTATCTCAACTGGAACGAGCCTGCGATCGAGCCCCCGGGCGCGTGTTTGGCTCACACGGAGATGTTTCGTCGCTTGGCTGCGGTCATGGCGCAGCGAGATCCAGCCTTCGCCGACCCACTTCTGCAGGCCAGCGATCTGGACATGGCGGCTGCGGCCCTCGCTGACCGCCCAGGCATCGACCTCGATCAGCTGCGCCGTGATGGCTTCGTTCGTTTGCCGGGGACCGAGCCGTATGCACCCTTTGTGAAGGCTTTCCCCACGGCGTCAGGCCGATTCGAATTCACCTCGGACCGAGCCGAGGTGGATGGGTTCGGCCTGCTTCCCGAGTTCACCCCGCCATCGGAGGCCGGCAGCGATCCCGGGCGCCGATACGCACTGATCGCCAGGGGAAGTAGCGAGCATCTCAACTCGGTCTTCGCCGGGACCGAGAGGGTGCGCTCGAAGCATCAGGCGCCGCCGATCGTTGTGCATCCCCAAGATGCAGCTCGTGATGGCTTGACCGATGGAGACCGAGTCGAGGTCGCCAACGATCGTGGCGGGTTCGTTGCCCGGGTGAGCGTTGCCGACTCGGGTCGACCTGGCCTGGCCATCATCACCAAGGGATGGTGGCGTCAGGGCGTGAACAGAACCGTGCGAGAGGCCGACAGCGACATGGGCCACGGAGCGATCTTCCATGACAACGTGGTCTCGATCACCAAACTCGACGTTTGATCTCGACGCTCAAGCGAAGCGGGGAAGCCCGATCTTCACTTCGGTGCCAGTCGTCCAGTGGACAATGGGCTCATCGCTTGGCGCTGCCAACCCTGCAGCGGTGATCAGCTGGTCGTCGAGTTCGAGGAGCTCCGCTTGCTGGAGCGGCCAACGACCGTGGTCGACCGGGGCATAGAGCAGGCGATCTCGCCAGGTCGAGTAGAGGCCCCACCGTGACGTCAGGTAGTGCTCGAATGGTGAGACATCATCGAGGGCGATCGCTTCGCCGACTCGAACCGAACTGCGATGTGATGCTCCCTTCGGTCCCGGCCACTTGCGACTGGACTCGTAGGTCCAGATCGAGCCTGAGCTTGCCAGGCTCATGTCAGCCCAGAAGTACGGGAGGCCGTAGGTGAGCCGGGCAGCGGCGGTTGCGGGAAGACGGCCCGCTTCGAGCGAGCAGAAATAGACACCAGGCGTGCCGTCTGGACCGGTGACGTAGGTCCGCACGTTGGTTTCACAAAACACACCAGCCCATCCAGGCATGGCGCGGCCGCCAGGGAAGCCGACTCGCATGAGGAACGGAATCAGACCGACGTAGACCTTGCCGTCGGTCCACGCATCGGCGGTGAGTCCCTCGGGGAGGATGGCTTGGACCTCGTCCGCTTCGTATGGCCAGTGCATGAAGCAGAGCTGTTCCCACCACATCCGCATGACGTCGCGCTGGACGGGCTCGGTGGGTAGGGGAGTGTGAATCGGGAGCATCAGTGGTCCAGCTCCAGGGCGTCGCAGAGGAAGGCGACGAAGGGGAGTGTTTGGCGGCACCGCTGGTCGAACACTTCGAGGAAGTTGGCCGCCGTGATCTCCTTCTGGGTGAACGACGCCGTGGTCATGAAGTCCTTGCGTTTGAGGTCGTCGAGAAGCGGATCCTCGGGATCAAAGCCTCTCGGTGGACGTTTGAGGGAGTCGCCGGCGAGTTCGAACAGCCCGAGGTCGGTGGTGACAGCGGTCCATCGGTCCCGGTGTTCTGACATGTATTCGCGGATCTGTCGGGCCACTTTCGGCTCGGGCCTCCACAGGCCAGCTCCCATGAAATTCCCACGGGGTTGGAGGTGGAGATAGAACCCTGGAGCGTGGGCGTCTTTCGCCCGTTCGTGGCGGAAGTGCATACCCGTGTGGATCTTGTACGGCGTCTTGTCTTTGGCAAAGCGAGTGTCTCGGTTGATGCGGAAGAGCGACCCGCCGACAACACGAGCATTGGCCTCGAAGTGTGGGCTGATGTCAGCCAGCCGCGGGCGGAACGACTCGATGAAGTCGAGCGCAGGCTCTTTCACGGTCAATTCGTAGCGCTTCTTGTTCTCGTTGAACCAGACCCGATCGTTGTTCGCTGCCAGATCTTTGAGATAGGCGAACAGGTCGGCGTCGAAGGCTTTCGGCATGGCCGTCATCTTCCCATACTGCGGTCAGCCTGGTCTTGTCGCTTGGATCGTGTACTGCCACGGGATCAGGTCGCGCTGGTCATCGGGCAGGTAGAAGAGCTCGTCGATCTCGACCTGCTGGCGAAGGAACCGCCAGTCGAGGTGTCGGTGCTCTTCGAGAGCGGTGACGGTGAGGCCGGCGTTCGTGAGTGCCGTGAAGACCTCGCCGATCCCGTGATTCCACTCATGGGTGAGACCGTTCTCGATTGTCGCCCCTCCGGTGTCGACGTAGGTTCCGTTCTGGTCGAAGGTCAGCGGTGCTTCGGTCTCGAAGTATGGATACTTCACGCAGAGCAAGTCGTCGTCACGTTCGTCGTCGAGCGCCATCGCCATCGGGTGGGACTCTCGGAGGTGCACCCTGCCGCCGGGGCGGACGAGCGTCGCCACCACTGACCCCCACTGAGCGATGTCGGGCAGCCAGTTGAGTACGCCAACGCTGGTGTAGACGAGATCGAACGTCTCTCCTCTCAGAGCGTCGACGGCGTCGTACACGTTCGACTCGACGAACCGTCCGGGCGTATCGACGGATGCGAAGAGGGTGCGTGCAGCATCGAGTGACACAGAGGATTGGTCGAGGCCGGTGACGTCGGCGCCCAATCTGGCAAGGCCGAGTGTGTCGGTTCCGATGTGGCACTGCAGATGAAGCACGCGCAGACCGTCGAGATCGCCGAGCTGCGGTTTGTCGAACGCGATGACACCGCTCAGCAGAGAGCGGTCGTCGCGAAATCGATCCAGGCGATAGCCGGTGTCGGGGCTTGCGTGGAGCGGAGCTCGATCGTCCCAGTTCCGACGGTTGGCGGCCATGTGCTCGGCGTGGTCCATCCCGACATCGTGGCATGGCTGGCAGCGGCTGGTTGTCGCTGGATTCTCCACCAACATGTGCACCGAGACCTCCAACGCTCGGTCGGCTCGGCGCACAACTCATCGCGACGCCTCGCTCCACCGGGCCGGACCCCACGCGAAAGTGGTTAGCCGCCGGCCGTGTCGCGGCCGTCGTTGCGGGGGCCTACAGCGTTTCATCGAATCGCGTCGAGGACGGCTTTGGAGGACACGGCTCGATCATCGGCCCGGACGGCGACATCCTGACATCCACGAACTCCGACACACCGATCGCAACCCTCCGTTGGATCCCGATGGTTGGCAACGGGTATCCCAAGCGAAATGTTTGGATTGACATCGAACGTACGTTCGATGTACGTATCCAATGAAGCCTCCGTTCGTCGCAGACATCGCTGATATGAGCCACAGCGAACTCGACGACGCCCTCCGCGCCACTGAGCTCGAATTGCGTGCCCTCAACGCCAGAAGGGCCCGAGTCCTTTCTGCAGCGAGCTCGGCACCCGCAGCCGAGTGTTCACCGGCGCAGCACGCGAAGCCGCTCTCCTGCTCACCAACTTCTGTACCCACCCCGGATGCACCGTGCGTGCCCGCCATTCCCAGATTGATCACGGGAACCATCGGCGCTGGGCGCCCCAGGTTCCTCGCAGTTGCTCGCTGACGCTCACAACTCCAGCCATGCAAGGCCCACTCCGGAACGCGCAACCCAGATGCGGCCCGCACAACCGGTTCAAGTATCGAGAACGCTGGCAATCCAAACGAGACGAACGCGGTCGCACCTGAGACCTACGTCCAGACGACACGATCATGCTCCCGGTCGGCGAACGCCCGCCCGACCTCACCCATGACGAAATGAGTGAACGAGCCCGAGCTCGAGTTCGCGAACTCTGCACTCGCTGATCCGCCGAAACCCCGAGGTATGTCACAGGGCATCTCTACTGTGTCGTGATGGACGCTGTTCTCATTCTCGCTGTGCTCTTCGCCCTGGCCTGCGGCATCTTGATCGGTCTGCTGATCGGCTCTCGGGCTTCTTCTCGTCAGGGCATCGACGCCGAGACGATGGCGGCCCTCGATTCGAGTGTGCATCAACAGGTCCGCTCGCACGCCGCAGTGCTGCAACAGGATCTCCGTCACGTGTCTGATCTCGTTGGCACGCTGCGGCAAGAACGAGCCGAGCAAGACGGTCGGCTCAGTGCTGGCCTACGCCACACGATGGAGAGCACGGCTCGCCTGGCCGACACCACCGGGCATCTACAGGCCGCCCTTGCCTCGCCGAAGTCTCGCGGCCAGTGGGGTGAGCGAATGGCTGACGACGTGTTGACTGCCGCTGGTTTCGTCGAGGGCATCACGCACTCGCGTCAAACCTCCACCGAGAGCGGCACGATGCCGGACTACACGTTCCACCTTCCCAAGGGGCACGTCGTTCACATGGACGTCAAGTTCCCGATCGACAACTACCTGCGCTGGCTCGATGCCGACGACACCGAGCGAGATCTCTTCGCCAAGCGATTCCGAGGCGATGTCCGCAATCGCATCACCGAGCTCGGTGAGCGGGGATACATCGATCCTGCGAATACCGTCGACGAGCTCTTGCTCTTCATCCCGAACGAGAGCGTGTTCGGGTTCGTCCACGAGCATGATCCTGAGTTGGTCGACTTCGCGCTGGCTCGCAAGGTTGTGCTGTGTTCCCCGACCAGCCTGTTTGCCGTTCTGGCAATCATCCGCCAAGCCGTCGACAATTTTCTCGTCGAGCGGCAGAGCGACGAGATCCTCGCCAGCGTGGCGGGCGTGCGGGAACAGTGGGAGCGCTTCGGGGGTGCAGTCGACAAAGTCGGCCGGAACCTGACGGCGGCCCAGCGAGCGATGGAAGAGCTGGCCGGTCCTCGCAGTCGTCAGTTCGATCGCCAGCTCGAACGGCTCGAAGGTGTTCGTGACCTCCATGGCCCGGAATCACAACTGACACTTCTCGACTAGGCCCTAGCCTTGCCGCCATGAGCACCCCCATCCTCGTTGCTGTGGCCTGGCCCTATGCGTCCGGTTCACGACACCTCGGCCACCTCGGCGGCGCGTACTTGCCCGCCGATGTCTTCGCCCGCTATCAGCGGTTGATCGGCAACGAGGTGCTGATGGTCAGCGGTAGCGACGTCCATGGCACGCCGATCACGGTGCGAGCCGATGACGAAGGTGTCACACCGGACGACATCGTCGATCGCTATCACAGCGAGTTTCTCGAGAACTGGGAAGCGCTCGGCATCTCCTGGGACCTCTACACGACCACCGGCACCGAGAACCACGCCAAGGTCACGCAGGAGATGTTCCTGAAGCAGCTCGAGAACGGGCACATCGACAAGCGGATCACGGCACAGTTCTATGACCCCGAGGTCAAGCGCTTCTTGCCAGATCGCTACGTCGAAGGCACCTGTCCTCACTGTGAGTACACCGATGCCCGGGGTGATCAGTGCGACAACTGCGGCCGCACCCTCGACGCCACCGATCTGGTGGATCCGCGTTCGAAGTTCTCCGGAGCAACGCCCGAACTGCGCGACACCGAGCACTTTCACTACCGCTTCTCCGACTTCGAGGAGCGTCTTTCGGCGTGGCTGGAGACGAAGAACGGCTGGCGCCCGCACGTCAGAAACTTTGTTCGCAGCATGGTGAAAGACGGTCTCCACGACCGAGCCATCACCCGAGACATCGAGTGGGGCATCGAGCTTCCGGTCGACGACCTCGGGCCGGGCAAGCGCATCTACGTTTGGTACGACGCCGTCATTGGTTATCTGTCGGCCTCCAAGGAATGGGCTGTTTCCACTGGTGACCCCGAGCGTTGGCGTCACTGGTGGGAGAACCCCGAGGCCGAGTCCTACTACTTCGTCGGCAAGGACAACATCCCGTTCCACGCCATCTTCTGGCCAGCGCAGCTGATGGGCTACGGCGATCTCAACCTGCCGACCAACGTGCCAGCGAACCAGTACATCACCTTCGCGGGTGGCAAAGCGTCGGCCAGCAAGGGTGTCGGCCTCACCATCGACGAAGGCATCGAGAAGTTCCAGGTCGATGCGCTGCGCTTTGCGCTGGCGGCGTCGTTCCCGGAGCAATCCGACACCGAGATCAGCGAAGAAGAGATCGGTCGTCGGATCAACGACGAGCTCGTTGCCACCTGGGGCAACCTCGTGAATCGCGTCCTTTCGATGGTGAACAAGCAGTGCGAGGGTGTTGTCCCCGAGCCTGCAGAGCGCACACCGGAAGATGCCGAACTGCTCGCCTCGATCGATGCTGCTTTCGCGGAGGCATCGGCGAACTTTGCCGCTGTCGAACTGAAGGCTGCGTTGCGCACGGCAATGGTCGCTGCCCAGTCAGTCAACGCCTACTTGAACGCCACCGAGCCATGGCGAGTGGTCAAGACCGACAAGCAGCGCGGCGTTGCCATGCTCGAGGTCGCGCTCAGTGCCATCAACGGCGTGCGTGTGTTGTTCGCTCCGTTCCTCCCGTTCACCAGCGACGAGCTGAGCGACGTGCTGGGCCCGATCCAGGGTTGGCGCCGAGCGCCGCTTGTTGCGGGTACGCCCATTGCCAAGCCGACGCCGCTGTTCACCAAGGTCGAGTTCGATGACTGAGCCGAGTTCGATGACGGCGTCGGGTTGGTTCGACAATCATTGCCACCTGACCAGCCTCGACGTGGACGCCGCAGACATCGTTGCCGAGGCGAACGCGGGGGGAGTGAACCGGTTGCTGACCGTTGGTTGCACCGTTGAAGACAGTGCTCGGGCCATCGAGATCGCAGCCGGTTTCGACAATGTCTGGGCAACTGCGGGCGTGCATCCGCACGAGGCCGAAGACGGCATCGACGGGCTCGTGGACCTGCTCGACACGGGCTCGGTCGTTGCCGTTGGCGAGTGTGGGCTGGACTATCACTACGACCATTCGCCTCGAGCGGCGCAGCGCACCGTGTTCGAGCAACAGATCGCTCTGGCGTTCGAGCGCGACCTCGCACTCGTCATTCACACAAGAGAAGCGTGGGAAGACACCTTTGCCATCCTCGATGACGTGGGCATGCCGCCCCGGACGGTCTTTCACTGTTTCACCGGGGGGCCCGCTGAAGCCGAGCAGTGCCTCGGTCGCGGGGGTTACCTGAGCTTCAGCGGCATCGTGACGTTTCCTTCAGCTCAGGATCTTCGCGACGCGGTGATGATCACGCCGCAGGATCGGTTGCTGGTCGAAACCGATTCGCCGTATCTCGCACCGGTGCCGCATCGAGGCAAGAAGAACCGGCCAGCGCTGGTCTCGGTCGTTGGCGAGGCAGTTGCCGACTTGCGCGGATGGTCTCATGACGAAACGGCGTCGGCGACGACCGCGAATGCGCTCGCGCTTTTCGCCATCGACGACCTGGCGAACTGAGGAAAGCCAGCTGTAGCTGGAAGGACACCCTCCGTGGTCATCGAGAACTGTGCGCGCGTTCGTGTTGCGGTTCGATGACGGACCCCTTATGGTCCTCTCTCGGTGAGTCCTCTCCGGCCCGCAAACGCGTCACCCTCCCGCAGCTCCTCATCGAGGTCTGTCATCTCGCCCGTCGGCGTGATGTTGTGCGCATTGGCGACGCTGGTGACTGTCCCGGTGCTGATCGTCTCCGGCGCCAGTAGCGACAGCGGCAGCGAAATCGCCATCGTCGTGCCCGATGCCAGTTCCGCCAGTGAACTCCAAGCCGACGTCGACATCGACGACTTGTTCGATGCAGGTGCGAAGTTGGACGATGTGCCAGAGATGGACATCGAGGAGCGCGCCGCTGCCGCCGACCTCGTGGCTGCTGCGCCGCAGAGCCTCATCGGCGACACCACGACTGATTCGCGGACCGGCCTCGTCGCCGAGACCCCTGAATCGCTGCAAGATTCGGTCACCTCGACCACGATCTCGAATGCACCGGCCACGCCTGCACCGGCACCAACCACCACCGAAGCGACAGCGACGACGACCACCGAAGCGCCGACCACGACCGCAGCTCCGGTGACCGCTGCCCCCGTCACCGAGGCGCCCGTCACCGAGGCGCCGTCCACCACGGTTGCCGCTGAGCCCGTGGTCGAAGAACCTCAGGCCGCCGAGGCATCAGTCGAAGCCGCCCCTGGGCAACCCACCGCAGAGCAATGGGCAGCACTTCGTCAGTGTGAAGCGAGCGGTAACTACAGCATCGTGAGCGGCAACGGGCTCTACCACGGTGCGTATCAGTTCTATCAGCCCACATGGGACGGACTGGCCAACCAGGTCGGTCGCACAGATCTTGTTGGAGTGGCGCCGAGTGCGGCCGCCCCGAGCGATCAAGATGCCCTTGCCCTTCTCTTGTGGCAGCAGCGCGGTAGCCAGCCGTGGCCGCACTGCGGTGTGCATCTTCCTTCTGGTTCCTGAGCCGGGGCAGTGCGCTGACCTCACGTCTCACCCGAACAGCAATCGTCGAGCTCTTGGATCGCCATGGGCTCGAACCGAGCCGTGCTCTTGGGCAGAACTTCCTCTGTGACCCCGGCACCATCGACAAGATCGTCCGTCTTGCGGGCGTGACGGCGACGTCGCACGTGATCGAGATCGGTCCCGGGCTCGGGTCGCTGACCATTGCGCTTGCCGAATCTGATGCCACCGTCGTGGCGGTCGAGCTGGATCGTTACCTGATTCCTGCGCTGAGGGAAGTGGTCGATGGCCTGGGCTCTTCTCCTGTCACGATCGTCGAGCACGATGCTATGACGCTTGATTGGGCCGCCGTGCTCGATCCGCTGGCTCCGCCAGACACCCCGTGGAGCGTGGTGGCGAACCTGCCCTACAACGTTGCAACTCCCTTGATTCTCGATTTGCTCGTTGCCCAGCCTCGCTTCCAGACCTGGTTGGTGATGGTGCAGAAAGAGGTTGGTGACCGACTCGCGGCGGGGCCTGGATCCAAGATCTACGGCATCCCCTCGGTTCTCACAGCGTTCTGGGGAACGGCGCGAGTGGTCGCGATGGTGCCTCCGCAGGTGTTTCTGCCTCAGCCCAATGTCGACTCGGCGCTGGTTCGGATCGACCGACACGAGACACCGCCGATCTCAGCGCCGTTCGAGAGCGTCGAGCGGCTGGTTCGGGCGGGCTTCGGGCAGCGGCGCAAGATGATTCGCCGTTCGTTGTCGGCTTTCATGTCGAGCGATGACATCGAGGCGGCCGGCGTCGACCCGACCGCACGGGCCGAGCAGCTCGATCTCGTGCAGTGGGGACAGCTGGCCGACCAGCACCGCTCTGCAACCTGACAAGCCTACGGTTGGGTCGGTGACCGACTCGTCCACCTTCCTGGCAGCGCCAGCCAAGCTCACGATCTCGCTGAAAATGACGGGAATCAGAGCCGATGGGATGCATCTGATCGATGCCGAGATGGTCACCCTCGACCTTTTCGACACCCTCGAAGTCGATCCCGAAGGTGACGGGCTCACCGTCATCGGCGGTGGAGAAGACATTCAGACCGGCCCGAGCAACCTCGTCAATCAGGCCTTGGCGCTGGTTGGACGAACCGCTGGTGTGTCGCTGACGAAGAGGATTCCGTCGCAGGCTGGGTTGGGTGGGGGATCTTCTGACGCCGGGGCGATCCTGCGATGGGCTGGTTTCGATGATCTTGGTGCAGCAGCGGGCATCGGGGCTGACGTGGCGTTCTGCACCGTTGGCGGACGAGCCCGTGTTTTCGGGATCGGTGAAATCATCGAGCCTCTCGAGTTCATCGAGCGAACGTTCACTGTTGTGACCCCACCCATTGCCTGCTCGACACCTGCGGTCTACCGAGTGTGGGACGATCTCGGCGGACCGAGCCATAGCAGCGGGAATGACCTCGAGCCGGCGGCACTCGTTGTCGCCCCCGAACTCGCCACGTGGCGCGACGAGCTCTGGGAGGCCGCTGGCACCCGCCCGATGCTTGCCGGAAGTGGCTCGACGTGGTTTGTCGACGGTGCACACCCCGGGCCTGGTCGAACCGTGGTCAAGACCACACCGGCGGGATGGCAGCCAGCATTCTGAGCGCAAGCTCGGCCAAAACGTCGAAACTCGCGTCGATCGCCCTGGGACGATCGCGCGAGATTCGAGGTCTGTAGACCGCGTAGGCAGCCTGAAAGAACGTGTTCAGCTGTAGTGGTTGCGCCGAAAATCGGCGCAGTCAGCTACTTCTTGTTACGACGCTGAACGCGTGTCCGCTTCAGGAGCTTGCGGTGCTTCTTCTTACGCATGCGCTTACGACGCTTTTTGATGAGTGATCCCATGAGGCTGCAGACACTATCTGCGACTGGAACAGGCGCAACGTTGCGAATCAGTTCGGCTAGCCTTGCTGGTCTCTCCCAGGTAGTTCAGTTGGCAGAACGCCGGACTTTGAATCCGGTCGTCGTTGGTTCGATCCCAACCCTGGGAAC
>ENA-ORXM01000185-ORXM01000185.1-marine-metagenome-genome-assembly--contig:-NODE-185-length-122602-cov-115.000073_pt1 | contig 122602 bp, 76 predicted proteins | sample MGYA00237867_ERZ511480 | MGnify/ENA primary metagenome ERZ511480 (study PRJEB26309, sample SAMN06266103) | marine metagenome | isolation source: Algal blade | place: United Kingdom:Sidmouth, United...
AAGGCCCGCACGGCGAGTGCAAGTAAGCTTTGCATCTATAGAAAATGTGTTTATGCTTTACTTCTGAATACCCCTAATTACACATTATGCCTTATAGAATTTACGGAAAAATCTAGGTAGTCAATGTTTGACGTTTGCCAATGAGCTTAAGTAGCTGTTTAATGAGTTTTTTAAAAGTAGCTTCTATCAGAGATAGATAAGATCTGCTCTAAAAATTGAGCAATGGCTGTATTGATTATATCTGTACATAAGAATTAAGTCATGTCCTTAGGGATGTCCAGTAGGACCTAATACTTGAGATTGAAAACTCTAAATGACTGATAATGAATCGCTTAAAGATTATTAATTGTGCTGCTTTGATAATATGTATGTACTTATATACTATAAGAATTAATGCTCAAAAAATTACGGGGTCACTGTATTAATTGGTTGTCATAATTTTTATCAAAAATTCGCCAACCAAAGGCTTTCTCTACCGTGTTTACCAGTACTTCGTAATGGGCTACCAAGATATTACACCTACGGTGTTACTATATTTACTATTGAATATGCCTGTCCTACAATAATATAGAAGCGTACGTAACTATCCTATTGATTACCAATTATCTAAAGACTACATAAACTGCACTTCATGATAGTAAAGGTGATCAATTGATAGATGTTGAGTCGCTATGTGAGATGAAAATTAAGCGGAAAAACTGGTGCCACAGCCGCACGTGTCAGTCGCATTAGGATTGGTAAAGGTGAAGCCTCGATTCTCTAATCCGTCTACCCAGTCTATCTCCATACCTAACAAATAGAGAGAGTGCGCCTTCTCCATATAGACTTCCATACCATCTATCTCAAAAGTCTGGTCGTTATCTTTCATGACATCAAATCCAAGAATATAAGAGAATCCAGAACATCCACCACCTTTAACGCCTATTCTCAGACCGTGGTCAGCAGGTATAGACTGCTCTGACATGATTCTCTTCAACTGCTTTACGGCACCTTCAGTGATGATGATCGGTTTGGTTTTGACTTGTTCGCTTACTTCTGCCATGACTTCTTTCTATTGATACTGCAAAGTTATGTATTAATTTATATCAGTGAAACGTAATGGCTCATTAAAAAGTTTTTCAAGCTCATGAGCTCATAATATAAAGTATTACTTTTGGTCCTTATGCCCTTATATCTATATGCCTTAATCACTATTGTAGGACTGTTACTGGTGGTCTTGTGTATCGTATTAGTCTATGTATTCTATAGACGACTAACAGCTCATGAGCTTGAGTTAGGCCAACTAAAATACAAACAAAATGAGCGCGAAAAAAGCTTAGAGATTAAGCTGCAAGCCTATGAGCGTCTGATACTCTTTCTTGAAAGGATCGACATACCTAGTCTACTTATGCGCCTCAGGACGAATCAAATGACTAATGAAGATCTATTTAACGCATTGATGATCTCTGTGCAAAAGGAGTTAGAGCATAATCAAGTGCAACAGCTGTATGTTTCTGATCAACTATGGCATATCATCATCGCTGCTAAAGATAACATCCTATCTGCCATCACTGGCTACTATGAGAAGATAGACCCTAAGAGAAACAATTACGAACTCGCTGAGGCGCTGATAGAGCACCACAGTGCGCAGCAAACTAAAGCAATACCTACCGCCATATCAGCGGTTAAAAAAGAAATACAGTTGCTCTTATGAGAATACATAGTCTACAATGGATCATCCTCTGCAGCCTTTTAGTAGCGTGCAAGAGTCAACAGAGTTGGCACTTGGCAGAGATTAATCCAGATACCTATCGATTCGATAGATACGTAGGAGTGGATGATGATGCTGCCATTAATGCCCTGATCGCACCCTATAAGGCAGAGCTTGATCAAGAGATGAATAAAGTCGTCGCTGTACTGGACCATGAGCTGACTAAACAGAGGCCCGAATCTACATTAGGCAATTTTTTAGCAGACATCATGCAGATCCAAGCTGAAAAATATACTAATCGCAGAGTAGATTTCGCAGTCCAGAATTATGGTGGAATAAGGGTACCATCAGTCGCTCCTGGAAATATCACTAAGGGTACGGTGTTCGAGATTATGCCATTTGATAATAGCTTACTGGTCTTAGAATCGACGGGTGACATCGTCCAGAAGCTATGCAATAAAATCGCTTCAAGCGGAGGATGGCCCAGTAGCGAGGGGCTCCGTTTTGTTATCGATGGAGATAAAGCAACTAATATCAGCATCACGGGAGAAGCGCTGGACCCTAACAAAAGCTATACCTACGCCCTACCAGACTATATCGCTAATGGAGGAGATGGCTCGGACTTCCTCATGACTGAAAAACGGATCGATACTGAAAAGCTTATCAGGGAAGTGATGATAGACTACCTCATGGAGCTCACCGCATCTGGAGAGACAATACACCAAGAGATCACTGGCCGCATCACATACAAAGATTAGACATGGATAGAAGAAAATTCCTGAAGCAGACATTTCAGTCTGGAGTCATTCTTTCAGCTGGAAATATACCCTATACACCCATACCTGCGCACGAACTCCTCACGCTGACCATTCTTCATACGAATGATATGCACAGCCGTGTAGAACCATTTCCCATGGATGGCAGCCGAAACCAAGGTCTTGGAGGTCTCTCCAAACGGGCCAGTCTAATCGGTAAAATCAAGCAACAGCAACAGCATACATTATTATTAGACGCAGGTGATATTTTTCAGGGTACGCCTTACTTCAATTTCTATGAGGGCGAGGTAGAAATGAAAGCTATGAAACTTATGGGTTACGATGCAGCCACCATAGGTAATCATGACTACGATGCTGGTATGGACAATCTAAAAGATCAGCTCGCCCTTGGAGGGTTTCCAATGATTAACTGTAATTATCTACTTCAAGATACCGCCTTGGGCGATATCGTCCTTCCGTTTAAAATTTTTGAAAAAGGGGGTATTAAGATAGGCGTGACTGGAGTGGGTATCGAATTAGCAGGGCTAGTACCTAAGCACTTATACGGCAATTCTAAATATCAAGATCCTGTGTCAGCGGCCAATCTCACAGCAGCAAAACTAAAAAATGACATGGGGTGTGATTATATTATTTGTCTATCTCATCTCGGATACAAATATAGAGGTGAGCAAGTTGATGACTTATCGTTAGCGGCAGAGAGCGAGCACATAGATCTGATTATAGGGGGTCACACACATAGTTTTCTAAATGTTCCTGATATCCTTGAAAATAAGAGCGGTAAGCCTGTTATTGTTAATCAAGTAGGGTGGGCAGGCATCATGCTAGGGCGTATTGATATCAGTTTTGAGCGAAACAAAAAGAACAGGTGTGATAGCTGTACGAACCTATTTATTGGTCGGGTATAGAGTACCAAACATTTATAAATATAATATATGGCTAGGTGTAAAATCCCGTCTTTCAGGCTGTTTTGTATTACATAAAAACAGATATATCAATCTGACTATCAGAAAGTTACAGTAGAAGAATTAATTCTAAAATTTAGTTTCATAGGCTTGGTAGGACCTTTAAATTTTATTTCCTTTGTCATTCGGGGTTGATAAGCGATTATAAACCAGAAGCCAAAAAAGAGATACACTCCCAAGTCTTTATTTGGATGGAAATTCCCAATTCCGGCATACATTGTTATATAAATTAAACAGGATAAACCTGCATATTATGTCGAATAAGTATGAACAGGTATGGGACAGCTGTCTCCTATTCATAAAGGATCATATCAATCCTCAAAGCTACAAAACATGGTTTGAGCCGATCAAAGCCGTCAAATTGATCGACAACTCGCTTACTATTCAAGTACCAAATAAATTCTTCTACGAATGGCTGGAAGAGAACTACGTGAGCCTTCTCAAGGAGTCCTTGAGATACGAACTGGGGGATACAGGCAAATTAGAATACCAAATCCTATTAGAAAATCATAAGACTCCTGGTCATACCGGAAGAGTCGCAGAGCAGATGGTAAGTGCTGATAAAATTAAGAATCCTTTCATCATACCAGGCATCAAAAGGATGCACATCAATCCTCAGCTTAACTCAGACTATACCTTCGATACTTTTATAGAGGGTGATTGCAATAAGTTAGCCAGATCTGCTGGACATGCGATTGCCGCTAATCCTGGAGGCACAGCATTTAATCCGCTTGTGGTCTTTGGAGATGTAGGCTTAGGCAAGACACACTTAGCTCAAGCCATAGGTAATGAAGTACTTAAAAAACATTCTACTAAGAATGTACTCTACGTTTCTTCAGAAAAATTTACCAATCAGATTATTGAATCAATCAGAAATAATGCAGTCGGAGACTTCATGAACTTCTACCAGATGGTAGATGTCTTGATTGTGGATGATATACAATTCTTAGCAGGCAGAGTGAAGACTCAAGAAATATTCTTTAATATCTTCAATCACCTGCACCAAAATAAAAAACAAGTAGTACTTACTTCAGATAGGCCTCCCAAAGACCTGGAAGATATGGAAGACAGACTCATCTCACGATTTAAGTGGGGTCTGTCTGCCGATCTTCAAGCACCTGAATTCGAGACTCGACAAGCTATCCTTCACTATAAGATGGAGAAGGAAGGTATAGAGCTGCCGCAAGATGTGACAGAATTCATATCTTATAATATTAAGAACAATGTAAGAGAATTAGAAGGTGTATTGATATCCATTATCGCACAGTCCACACTGAACAGACGTATCATCGATATCAATCTCGCCAAAGAAGTCATTCAAAACTTTGTCAAAAAAATCAATCGCGAAGTCACTGTAGACAGTATAAAAGGTTTAGTCGCAGAACACTTTGACCTCCCTGTGGAGAAACTGCAAGGCAAGACTAGAAAAAGGTCAGTCGTTATCGCCAGACAACTTTCTATGTATCTCGCTAAAAATCTCACTAACAAATCACTAAAATCCATAGGTGAAAACTTTGGTGGTAGAGATCACAGTACAGTCATTTACTCTTGTAAAGCAGTACAAGACCTCATGGATACTAACCTGATATTTAAGGATACAGTCTCAGAATTAGAACGCAAAGTACAGCTTAGCCTCAATGGATAAAAACATAATAGCTTCTATGCTTTAATTTTGTAATGATGCAGCAGATGATAAGCTGAATACGTAAGAAGACAAGAATCTGCGTCTATATCCTGTTCCGCTCATATAGCTTGGCTCTCCTAAGTCAAAATATAGCTGGCGATGAATTTTAATCTTTGATCTATGACTTTATTTCGGCGCCTTTCTTTCTATTAAATAATGCTCTCTAATCAAGCTTCATGGCAATTCTACATCGTAATCTTTCAGCTATCTATAAGATGAGAATTATCGGTCAACGTGTAACTGTGTCCAATTTTTCCGAGATGCATTTCATATCTCTTTTCACTCCACTGACGAGCTAGTGGCTGTAGAAGCCTATCGTGATATATGTAGTCAACATAATATATGTACTCATATATTAAGACTTCCTTAGTAAATCTTGATAGCATGGCATCAAATAAGCCAGTAAATTTGCTTGGTCATGTTGCGATTCACAATTTTCATTCTTTACGCGTGCTTTATATGGACTGACACGATTGCACAATCTGTTTGGGAGCTAGTCATAGCTGATAACGACATAGAGGTATACACGAGGAATAATAGTGACTCTAATATAAAAGAGGTTAAAATTCATGCTCGTATCGAAAGCAGTATGAATGAATTAGTCTCAGCTTTAGAAGATGTCTCAGCTCACGCAGAGTGGGTCCCTTTCACTTTAGAGTCAAAAATTTTGAAAAAGATTAGTGAGAGTGATTTATATTACTATGTTTCTTCTGACTTCCCATTTCCAGCCAAGGATAGAGACGTGGTGATACACTACCTGAGAGAGCAAGATGAGCAATCTGGAGTCGTGACCACTAACTCTACTGCAGTACCTGAGCTCATAGCACCATTAGAAGATTTTATAAGGGTCCCACTTTTTAATTCTCAGTACATATTGCAACCTTATACCGATGGTGTCATAGAAGTACTTTATACGGTCCAAACAAATCCTGGAGGAAATCTGCCCGTATGGATCGTTAATTTTGGAATTACTAGAGGTCCCATCAAAACTATGAATGCTTTAAAGCACCTTATCGCCTCTGGAAAATATGCTGATACTTACGCTGTAGGCATCAAGGAGTACAGTGATAGGACATACTAGAAGTCATATTCTCCTAATGAGTAATATTACATCTTCCTCTGTTTATTTCTAATTATTGTATAGTAGATTACCATGGATAATCAGAGTTAAGGGACAAAGAAACATCAAATTTTTACGGCTAATCTTAAAGAGTGGCAAGCTAATTCACAATACCATACTGGCACATGAAGAAATGTTAAAAGTGGAGTAGGCATCTCTTTCTGATATACATTTGTATATATCGTGTAGACGATCTGTTACCTCAACCTCAAATTATCGTCTTAAGAATGTATCATATGATGCAAAAGTCCAAAGTCAAATTCTAAGATTATGAATCAAGTTATAAATATACCAATCGAGAAAATCATCAATACTGGAATGCTACTCGCCATTTTTGCGATGGGTACGTTTTTCATTATGTCTCAGACATTTACGTAGATCTCCTCATCATCAAAAAAGGTATTATTATAATCAAATCATACATTTTAAAATATATTAACTTTTCCAAGACACAACCCTTAGACTGTAAAGATGGGTTTCGCTCAAAAAAGTGAAACCTATCTTTCTTTTTAAACATGACAGCCGTCAGCCACTTCCATTCATAACTAGGCATATTCAGAAGAACCTGATGTTTTAAATTGAAAGCTCTAAATGATTGATAATTAATCGCTTAGAGATTGTCAATTATGCTGCTTTGATTATATGTATGGAACTGTTACACTGTGGTAATTAATTCTCAAAGAAAAACTAGGTCACAGTAAACATTGGTTGTCATGATTTTATCAAAAATCTCGCCAACCAAAGCCTCTCTCTACTATCTTCCCCAGTACTTCGTACTTTGCTACCAAGATATTACACCTCACTATATTTACTTCTGAATATGTCTAACTAAGGAAAGATAAAATAGCTCACGTTATAATAACGGTTCACTCATCATAACATCAAGATCTATCAGCATCAAATGAGTACAATTTGCTGCTATGAGTAGACCTTTAATCAAGACGATTTGCTCAGTTGCTATCTTTCCAATGGCTTTTAATAGTAATCAATTCTTGATCAATCCAAGCCTGCGTACGTTGTAATAGAATTGAGCCTTCATTAGAGCGTATTGGATCCCCTATACTAATAGTCACTGTAGTCTTCCATTTACCATACTGTTTGATGAAGTGTTTCGCCAGTGAAGTCCCCACCCAGTAATTATCAGGATTTCTGTACTCTATAGCTACTGGTATAATTGGTATGTCATGCTCTGCGGCTGAATAGAATGCACCCTTCTTAAATACCTTTGTTCCTTCTTGCTCTCCAGTCGTGCCTTCTGGATAGATTAGCACATTGTATCCATCTGAAATGGTTTTGACCAATGTCAAACGTGTATTCTTTCTGCTCTGCAAGCTATTTCTTTTAACATAAATTATTCCGGTGATCAATGCCACTTTATTCATCAATGGTATATCGGCTACCTCAGCCTTAGCGATAATAAAAGCATCAAAGAATTTAGCCTGAATTAAGGGATCGGAAAATGAGCGGTGATTACTCATGTAGATAGCTGTCCCGTCATAGGCCTTGCCCTTAACCTCTAAGTCATGACCCAGTAATGGGTTACCTACTACTGTCCACGCTTTGCGCAGCTTGAAACCAGATTTGGGTGTATGTTTTCTAAAGATGGTTCTGATGCCATACGGTATCAGGTACAGAATCATGGATAAGGCAGTGATTGCGCCCCTGATAATAGAGAATACCGTTCTCATGACTACGTATGGTTGATCAATTCTTCAGCATTAAGAATGGCGGATTTAGTCGGTGGATCACCACTTAGCATTTTGGCAATCTCCTGAACCCTATCGGTATGCTCTAATGACTTGATAGCAGTATGTGTAGAATTATTAGCTGTCCGCTTGTAGACTAGAAGGTGGGTATCCGCATTGGATGCTACTTGGGGTGAGTGTGTGATGACGATGACCTGATGTTTAGATCCCAAATCGGATAAGATAGAGCCCATACGCTGGGCCACCTCGCCCGAAATACCGATGTCTATCTCATCAAAAATTAGGGTAGGAAGATTCATTTGATCTGCTACTAGATTCTTTAGGCTCAGATTCAGTCGAGATAATTCACCCCCCGAAGCCACCTTCTTTAAGGGCATGGGCGTACTGCCTTGATTAGCTGAAAATAAGAATTCTATCTTGTCCATGCCATATACGGATAACTCTTTCGCAGGCTGTAGATCAATCTTGAGTGAAGCATGTGGCATAGCTAACTCTTTCAGAAAGGCTTTAATTTTTTTCTCTACAGTAGGTACGATTTTTTGGCGCTTAGCTGAGATTTTAGCAGCCTCAGCAGTAGCCCCAGCTAACGAGTCAGCGAGCTCAGTTTTAAGGTTGCTGATGTAATTATCTGAATCTGCATACGCTGCATAATTCTTAGAGAGTCCCTCTTTAATATCGATCAGCTCATCCACTGATTGAACCTGATGTTTGCGCTGCAGTCGATAGATCACATCCAGCCGCTGGCTGATTTCTGTCAGTTTTTCGGGATTGTGCTCGGTCTGCTCATTAATACCTTCTAAATCATTAGCAATATCTTGCAGCTCCTCTCTGGTGGCTATTAAGCGATCAGATAGGGATGAGAGCTCTGGATTATATTTCGAGATTTGAATTAGAGATTTAACTTGATCTTGAAGTTCATCTAATAGGTTTTGGTCACTCTCTGATATTCGGTGTACAATCTGACTGAGGATCGTCTCTATTTCTTCAGCATTCTCTAAAGTTGACATCTCTTGTTCCAGAGGCTCTTGTTCTCCCGCCGTCAGCTCTATAGTGTCGAATTCTTCTAATTGAAATTTGATATAGTCTAGTTCTTTCTCGCCTTCAGCTATCTTTCGCTCAGCCTCTTCGAGGTCCTTTCTACATGATTGATATTTACTATAGAGGCTTTTATATTTAGCTAATTGTTTGTGTGTCCCAGCCATGGTATCTACTACATCTATCTGATGGCTTGCTTCGTGTATTTCCAGGGTGTCAAACTGCTGATGCAGATCAATCAAGCGGCTGGAGACCTTAGCTAACACCGATAGGTTAGTTGGTGTGTCATTAATGAAGGCACGTGACTTCCCAGATGCGCTGATCTCTCGGCGGATGATCAGCTCATCATCATACTCCAGATCATACTCAGCAAAGGTCGCCTGAAGATTATCATCCTTGATATTAAAAACGCCCTCTACGATGCACTTTTTATTTTTATCATACAGTACCTTAAGATCAGCTCGCTTGCCCATGATTAATTGTAGTGCACCGACAATGATAGACTTACCAGCACCTGTCTCACCGGTTATGATGATTAGCCCATCATTGAGGTGTAACTCCACGGATTCGATGATGGCATAATTTTTAATCAGTAGCGATGTGAGCATGATGGTAAAATTAAGCTGCTATGGCTTATTACTGAATATTTCCGATTAAATATTTTGACAAAAGATATTCTAATAAGCATCGATCTATACTTTCATCATGTAGTTTAAACTAAGCTAATAACCTATACGCTGATGGCAACTCTACTCGATTTTTCAGGACTTGTAACTTGAACGTAGAGAGCCACCACCACGTCCTCTCATCCAATTTTGGAAGCTAAGATACAACCCCATCTCTGTCACATCTTCAGATATCATGCAGTCCCGGTTGTAATTCTGATTAATAAAGTCAGCCGTGGTAGACCCCAATGTAATGATATCTCCAATAAAGTCAGCTGCTTGCTGTAAGAATGCATCTGCATTCAGTGGGCTGGTGAGCAGAGCACAATCGAAGTGTCCTTGAATATCGACATCTTGGCGCTGCTCATTGCGGTAAGCAATCATGTCTCTGCAGTCGACTTGATGTTCTATGGCACGCTGGACAGTCATTTTTGAGTTAGCAGCTCTGACAAATACCACTACATCGCCCTTATTCATACTTTCAATAAATGCTGAAGGCACATGTGAAGGCTTACCGTCGCCAATAAATTGTGGCTCAGAGGTAGTCATTTTGGTCCATAACTTTGCGGTGGACGGACCATAGCAGGCGATTTTATAGGACGAGATCGATTCTAAATTACTTAGCTGACTTAAGAAATATTTGACTCCAGATTTACTATAAAAAAACAGCCAGTCCCCCTCTGGTATAGCATGAAAAAGTACGGGACTAAAGACTAAAAGCGACTCCGCCAACAACTTAATCTGCCCCGACTTTACTAATGCACTAAATGGAGAGTCTTGGTCAATGTGCCGGGAAAGAAATACGTTAGGCTGCATCTGTATGGCTATTCATCTGGATCTGTAAGGTCATCAAATGCTCCAACTTTATGCAGAGCGATAAAGCAACGAGAGGCAGCTATGACATCTGCTCGTGCATTATTCGCTGGACTGAATCCCTGCTGAAAAATAGCGGTGTGCAGCTCCTGCAGACTGGGCCACTTAAATCCTCCTCGACGGTTAGGGATTTTAGCGTAAAACGTGCCTTCTTGCATAAGGCAAAGTCTTTCTGCAGCGAATAATCCGTGCTCCATTTGAGCACGCTTAAATTCAGCACCTACTATATTTTCATTGTAGTCCAGATTGTGAGCGAAGATAAATTGAGCTTCATCTATAGCATTTGAAAAATTAGACAACACTGACTTAATATCTTGCGAATTACTATTCAACTTCTCCATATCAATGGTATGGCGCTCTATAGCATCGTCTTTGATTACGAACCCTTCAGGTTTGACCAGACAGTTATAATCTTGTTCTGGTTTCAGCGCTTCATTAAGCACTATCCATGAGATATGAATCAGCCTTGGCCAGTTAAATACATCATTAGGAGATGCCTTATAGTTTTGTGGCTTACCATTAGCAGATACATCGAATATTAGATACATATATGATGACTTGATTGAAGTGTCCTACAAAAATATGGGAAAAATTTGAACATGAATGACCATATTAGGCCTCACTCACCAATTCCTTAAAAACGGTATCAGCTAATTGGTGGCTGGTGCTTTGTGAAAGTTTGACTCGCCTCAATGGATGATCTACCTCACGTGCATAACAAGCATGTACGTGATAGTAAGCATTCGCATCTTGCTGACAATGTGCACCTAAGGGTACATGACAACCTCCTTCGACAAGCTGCAGGATCTTGCGCTCAATATTTGTGCACTTAGCTGTCTCATGGCTATGGATGCTGAGTAATATTTTTCTCATTTCCTTATCTTCTGCGCGACACTGATAAGCCAATACCCCTTGGGCAGGTGCTGGAATAAATTCTGAAGGATGGAAATGAAACACGTGAAATTCGCTTAGACCTATCTCTAACCTGTCTAATCCAGCCTTCGCCAAAATAACCGCATCGAACTCTCTATCTCTCAGTTTCTGTATTCGCGTGGGGACATTTCCCCTGATGTCTTTGATCTCAATATCTTGAAAAAGGTAGTTTAAGTTTACCCTGCGACGTACTGATGAAGTTCCGACTATCGTTCCTGGCTTCAGTCGGATGGGAGACTGACTGACTAACTGATCTGCATGAATCAGCATAGTGTCTCTGGCATCAGCTCGCTCCGACACACCTCCTAATACTAGGCCTTCAGGCTGTAGCGTAGGTAGGTCTTTCATAGAGTGCACAGCAAAGTCCACTTGTCCTGCTAGCAGCGCATCTTCTATCTCTTTTGTGAAGAAGCCTTTACCCTCCAATTTGTCAAATCCCAAATGCTGTATTTTGTCACCCTGAGTCTTTACCACCGCAATTTCTACACTTATACCAGCTGCCTGGAGTCGATCTGATACGTGATTAGCCTGCCAAAGTGCCAACTTGCTTCCCCGCGTCCCTAAAATAATTTTGTCCAAAAATTCTGTATTAATCATGCAAATATAGACTATAATTTACGGTCAAATCACCTTTGAGAATCGAATATTACTATCTTTCGATTATGCAGATAACCGCTCGACAGCTAGCAGATACGCTTGGCGGAACCCTAATGGGTGATCCAGAGATGAGCGCCTCGAAAATGAGTGGTATACTTCATGCTCAGCCAGACAGCATCAGCTTCCTGAGTCATGTCAAATACACTCAGCACTTAGCTGATTGTCGGGCCTCTATTATTTTACTGCCAAAGCATATCACAGTATCGCTTAAACCAGAACAGGCATATATTGGCCTGACTGATGTCATGAGTGGAGTGCAGCAGATTTCCACCATGCTAGCAAAAAGCTCCAGTCTTCCCAAAGGCATTTCAGAGCAATGTAGTATAGATGCTAAGGCTAACTTACAGAATACTACTTGTGTCGGACACTTCACCATCATAGAGGCTGGAGCAGCCATAGGTCACGACACCCAGATTCATGCACAGGTCTATATAGGTCACAATGTCATAATCGGCAATCACTGTATTATCTACCCTGGAGTGAAAATTTACCATGACTGCACCATAGGCGATCGAGTCATCATCCATAGTAATGCTGTCATCGGGAGCGATGGATTTGGGTACACATTCTCTGCTGGTGCTTATCATAAGATACAGCAGCTGGGTAAGGTCATGATAGAGGACGATGTAGAGATAGGTAGTAATACAGTCATAGATAGGGCTGCATTTGATGCTACGATCATTCGGAAAGGTGTAAAACTCGATAACTTAATTCAAATTGCCCATAACGTAGAGGTTGGGCCACATACGGCTATGGCGGCACAGTCAGGCATAGCTGGCAGTACTACCATAGGAGAGTACTGCAGAGTAGGAGGACAGGTTGCGATCACTGGTCATATCAAAGTAGCTGAGGGATCTGAGATACAAGGCAAGAGTGGGATCGCATCAGATATTAAAGAGAAAAATCGGAAGTGGTATGGCTATCCGGCGCTGCCAGTCCTCCAGTATCTAAAGTCCTATGCTATCTTTAAGAAGCTACCAGAGATGCTCAAGGAACTGCAGGACTTACGAAAACTAATAGAAAATAAAAAGGGCAAAAATTAAATCTGCCCGCTTATCATTTTAGATAAAAGCTATTGAAGGTAATTACCAATCATGCTTATAGCAATAGAGTAATTACTTTAGAATTAATCTTTTCAACTGATGACATATATTACCTTAATCATCAATCCCAAAAACGCATTCTTATGAAACCGCTGAACTTGACGTAAAACTACAGATAACCATATAATGCCGCGTATCTTTTTACTTTCAGCTCGACAAGCGGATTTACTATATTATTCATCTTATCTAACAGCGCATCTGATGATCCGAAATGGCTATCAATGGCTGCGCTACTATTATTGGAGGAATGTAAGAGATGTACTATATTCTGACTATTGACTTTGATCGTGACTTCGTCATTCAGCTCATCTTGCAAAGAATACGGTTCAGCATGTAGACCAGCAAAATTGATATCATGTTGGTAATAATCCAAATTAACCTGTAGTCCAAGCATATCATAGATATCTGACATATCGATGAGAAAATCATAGACTAAAATTCGACTTCTCCGCTTACTCACTCTTATGACCTCATCCAGCAGCGTTTGAGACTTGATATATGGCAGTGAACCACCCATAGTAACCACGTCAAAAATGCGATCTTCAAAGGGAGTGCTTGGGGCATCGCAGAGTTGGTAGTGTATCTCTTCCTGTTCGATAGTGTGTGTGAGCATGTCAGCGCTTCTATCTATTGCCTCTACTTCCACACAGAAATTAGATAAGGCGATCGATGAATGACCTACACCGCAGCCTATATCAAGACCTTTAGTGAATGCAGCGAAGTCTCTGAAAAAGTATGCAAGGATATCCAAGTGCAGCGCTGGACGATACTCAGCATAGTGATCCGCTATCTTGCTGTTAAAGAGTGTTGGGGAATTCAGTATCATTTAAATAAGTCTAGATAGATTTTGAAATAGTATGCTATAAGACCGACGACTGGTAAGGTTGCTGTAAAGATGGAATTTGTCATTCCAAAGTAACGATCAATTTTACCTCCTATAAATAATAATAAAATAATGAGAATGAATAACTGAAAGCACATACCAGCATACCTCATATATGCAGATGAGCTGCTTTCCTTTCTTTTGTTCAACTGTGATTATCCCTTAGCAAATGATAGCAATTTCTCCTGTTTAGGTTTAGAAGACGCAGCTTTACCAGCTCCAGTAGCGCACTGCACATTGAATTTTGCACCAGGATGAACGGCTAACTTACCCGTAGTGACCTCGCCATCTAATACGGCAGATTCTGTCACATTGAGCAGATCTGTAGCCTTCATAACTCCTTTAAAGTGACCTTCGATCACCGCATTAGCGCACTCTATATTACCGTCTACATAGCCCTTTGGGCCAATGATGACTTTGCCCTTACAGACCAGAGTGCCTACTAATTCGCCATCAATTCTGATGTCTGCTTCAGAGTTAATTGTGCCTTCCATCTTAGTCCCTGCTCCTAAGCTATTTATATTCAGACCTGTAGACTGGTTGCCTTGTGGATTAGCTGACTGCTTAGATACCACTACAGGTGAGGTTTTTTCTTTCTTATTATTTCCAAACATAATTTTCGTATTTTGAGTTAATAGAAAAGGTGTGTTATAGCTTCAATATACAATAAATTGAGGTGTATGTTAAAATTGCTTTTAAAAAGTTGGGCAATAGACTGTGCTACGCTGCTTACCCTGAATATAGTAATTCATAGATAACTCAAAAGAACCATTAGCAGTCCCTGCTTGACGAAATCTTGATGTCGTCAGGTCATAGCTAAATCCGATTCCATAATTACCCGTTTCAAATCTAATTGCCAATATCGCTGCATCTGTGTGCAGCCCACCGTTTACTTGATTGCCTGCTCTATACCACAATCCGAGCTGAATATACTCCTGCGAAAACTCAGCACTACCAAGTTTGTAGCGGAGACTTCCTCCGACATTATACTCTCTATGTGGGCCTTGTACCAAGATGATCGCATTAGGCAGGACGCTGTAATATCGATTAAGACCATACTCGGCTCCTGCATGCAGCGTAATTTTAGTATATAGGCTGGCATCAGCATTTAAAAAGGACACATTCGGCTGATTAATATGACTAAGCCCAATACCACCGTAGAAGCTACCCGACTCTCGAATGGAGAAGAACAGGACGCCTACGGAAAGATCAGGATAGCTTACAGAAGAAGAACTATTCGGATCCAGCGAGCCACCTTCGCCACTTAGAGCCGTCGAGTCAAAGCCTCCCCGACCATTATGCTGCTGTGGCCACCTTAAATCTGCTGGATTAATCCTACGCTGAGTCATCCCAATATCAGCGCCGACGACGAGATAATTGGCCGTTTTATACTTACCAGAAAGAAATTTAGAATAAGATCCCGACAGACGCGCCTGAAAAGTACCAAAATTAGCCTCGCCAGCCACGTCTCCCCAAAGTGTCCCCCCGACGCCGGCGTAGTCTCTATAACCTACCGGAATACGGGCATCATATGAAAATGAGGATGTATTATACGCATTGGCACCAAGAGCTGGTGCCCATTGATTTCTGTAGTTTAGGATGAGTCGCTGGGATTGATTGGAGACCCCCGTCATAGCGGGATTCAAATTTAGCGGCGACATGTAGAATTGAGAAAAATGGATGTCCTGAGCTCCAAGGCTGCGGGAGATTAGAACGAGAAGGACAACAAAATAGCAATATTTGGACATATCAACTTTCACTTAAAATTCAATTGTTGATATTCATCGTAAGTTTTGAAATCTTAATCTACTGATTATATTTGAGGATACCAGAATTTTCTGGCGTCAGTCCTATTGATCAGGTATGTGAATGATAATTCGAAAGACCCATTAGCCGTGCCAGCCTGTTTGAATTCTGAAGTCGTAAAGTCATAGCTAAATCCGATACCGTAGTTACCAGAATCGAATTTAGTAGAGAAAATGACTGCATCCGAGTGAAGTCCCCCTTCATCCTGAGTACCTAAACGGCCCCAGATACCTACTTGAAAAAATTCGTTAGACTCTTCGCCTACACCAAATTTGAAGCTTGTACCAGCATTATACTCACGGTGAGGTCCTTGGACCATCACTACAAATCCTGGGACAAGACCGAATCTATTATTGATTTGATATTCCCCTCCACCATGAAGTGTATATCGTCTATAAATGCTGGCATCCCTGTTAAGAAATGATACATTAGCTTCATTCAGGTGAGCTGCTGCTATGCCTACATAAAAACTATTAAACTCATCAAAAACGCTGAACCACATCAGACCGAGGCCTACATCAGGGTAAGTTATGTTATTATTGTCTATAGTCTCTCCTAATGAGAGATCATTAAGAAATCCTCCATTACCATCATGCTGTGCAGGCCATCTCAGATCACCAGTACGTACTCTCCTCTGCACCAATCCCACATCAAATCCAGCTGTAAGGTAGTGAGCTGAGTTGAAGCCACCATTTACGTAGTAGCTGAAAGACGTTGAGAGCCGAGCACTATTTTGTCCAAACCTAGAGGCGCCAGCTACATCGCCCCAAAATGAACCTCCTATACCAAAGTAGTCATAGGTCCCCACAGGGATTTTAGTGTCATAAGAAGCTGAATAGGTATTGTATGCATTAGCGCCTAATGCTGATGCCCACTGATTTCGATAGTTAGCTATGAATCTCTGATTGGATCTCATCACCCCAGTTAAAGCCGGGTTAAGATTTAAAGGAGACTGATAAAACTGAGAAAAATGAATATCCTGAGCCCCTATAGATATAGACATCAAACAGAAGAACAGTAAGTAAACTCTCTTTATACAGAATTCAAGTATCATTGGCACAAAAGTAAAAACAAATGACTATTCAAGGAATCTAAAGACCTAGTATTAAAAGACAAATCCGCTAAAATATTATCCACGGCCTCGGTTTATACTGATCTGGCAGATAATTACTGATGACAACCTAGTAATATTTAGTCATCCGTGAGAAACTTTCAGTTAGATATACCTTTATGGTTTTCACTAATTAACTTTACAGTGAATCATGTTCAGCTCTATCTAAGCATGTTTCATTCTCGATACATTCTTTAGAGATCTAACAGATACATCGCCGAGATGACCTCTGTTTATCTCTCCTTTTTCCAGACAGCCCCGTATTCTTCCACTAAGACATCATCATAATCGTCAGCAGCCGCGAATAGCTTTTTAAACAATCTCTTAGCCGAATCAATATTTAAGTACTGATCATAAATCAATAGTGACAGGATGATATCTTGCCCTTTTACACTCAGAGTGAGGCCCTCTAACTTATAGTTCTCTTTGAGCAGAAAAGTATAGATCGGCTTTATGTCGGTGGGTGGAAGTAAACAAAGATGGGCATCTCCAATGATCAGACCTGTCTTCACGTGATAAGAAATATTGATAATCGCACTGCCTTTTTTAATCTGCCATTGGTTCGGCCCTCGCCTCGACAAGTCGATATCATAGTTACTAGCTATCAGCATCTCTTCTATGGTCTTATTGACACCTACAGGCTCATAGGGTTCAATCTCAGAGATCATAGTCACCTTCGAACCGCAGTGCTGGCAGTATCCATTCTGCACATTATCTTCGAAGATGATATTTAGACATGAATTACATCTGACGGCCTCTTGAAGACCATTAGCCAAGAAGGTAGCTAACGTGGATCTGAGGTAATGGACGGGCAGCGAAAAGCCTATGTTATTTCCATCCTTGATAATGAAGGTATTTACACCGATGATCTTGCCATCCAGGTTAAGTAATGGTCCACCACTATTTCCTGGATTGAGCGCTGCATCGTGTTGGATGTAATTGACCCCATCCTGGTCGTGTCTCATATTAGATACAATGCCTTCAGTGGCAGTGTAGTTAAGACCAAATGGATGCCCTACTGCAATGACTAAGTCACCCTCACTCAATGATCCGTCTTCCAGAAAATGGGGTTCTTCCAGCTCCACATTAGCTGGTGCAGCTAAAAAGGCCAAATCGTATTTGGCATCCACATATAGTACCTCGCAGATCTGCTTAGGGATGTCTTTACCCTTGATGACCACCCGACGATTTTCTCTGATCACATGCTCATTGGTGATAATAAGGTGGGCACTTTTCAGGTAGAATCCAGTGCCTGTGCTGTATGGAGTAGCTATCTGTATGACAAGATCTCGTACAGATTCTATGATGTCAGATCTGGTCATAGCGTCAGCTTTATCTTAGTGACGTCCAGATCTCTCATCATGAGCAAGTAGCTCTTGGCAAATCTGGGTACTGATGTAAATACTAACTGGCTAGGATTAGGGCTAAACTTAGGATACTCCGCCCTGAGCTGCCTCTCTATATCTCTGATAGCAGCAATTATTTTCGATTTATTTAGCTTATTCCCTTGCTTAAAGCTTAGGTTAAAGTTTAAGTCGTTAAAGAATTGCTGATTTAAGATTTTATAGTAGAGCGTGAATAGCTTTCGATCTGGGAGAGGTACAGCATAATTAAACAATGAGTAGCCAACTATATAAGAGGGTATGGCAAGGGCGACTTCGCGATGCTTATTCTGGATGTACCAATCCATATTATGAATTTCATCATCTATGAGCTCTTTCAGTCTCTCGTGAGATGTTGGTGCTGTGATTCCGAACGTAGATTTCACCTCGTACAGTTCCTTATGAAAATGCGATCGATCTCTCCTCGCTATCTTTTTGAGATTTTTTAGCATATCATGATTACGGCGCTGCTCATTTTTGCCATCCTTTGTAAAAAATGTCTTGTGTAATTTTTCAAAAAGCTCCATAGTAGAACCTTCTGGTCTAAGTAAATAGTCCAGCTTATATACCGTAGCTAAGATTAAGTAAGATTTACCCCCAGGGTATTTCTGAAAGTCCATTTTACCATTCTCTATCAGGTCTATCACGTCGGAAAGCTGCGTGTGGAGAAATTGAGACTTCACCTCTTTTTCTTCATCTGATATAAGCTCCAGATGTCCAGTATTGATCGCTTCCAAAGTTTCGAATTCTTCTAAGAGGATGTCATCCTGTTTGTCAGCATTAACTGATAATTCTTTCAATGCATAATATAATTTGTAAGGTGATGCATCTAACATATATGATGTAAATGTCAGGGTGATCGCATCGTCATCATTAAGCGCATACCTGGAATATTTAAGGTGAAAATTCAGCTCAATGAGCTTACGCAGAAATCCAATGTTAGTCTCTTTAGCCACTGCGATGCTTGCCTCTGCAGACACCTTCTCTTGGTCTGCCCTTCCTGTGATCTTCTTAGAGCCTTGATAGAGCTCAAATTCAATGCCATGAGGCTCTCTGACGTAGCTTAGGTTATCCTGATTATTCTTTAGGTATTTTAGAAATAATTCGAAGGCATCGAGGTATTCACCCTTCTCGAAGGCGATTAAGGACTTATCCCACTCCATATACCTCTCTTCTTCCTTATATGAATCAGAGAATCTGCCGAACTTAATGCTCGGTGCAGTCGTATTAGAATCTGTTCGAAATAGCCTCTTTATGAAATTCATGCGTCTAAAAGCACTCCAATATACTAGTCTATCCTTTGAATCTAAGTTCTTACAATTAAATTTACTTAAGTCCCTGAATCATTTCAACTAGAGCATATGATATTTCGCACCATAATCGAACCACCGCATTCAACTTTCATATTGAGACATGAAGATAAAGTGACCTTATTGGGATCATGCTTCACCGAGCATATTGGTATGCGCTTGAGTCGTGCAAAATTTGACTGCATCATGAATCCCTGGGGGATCAGCTATAATCCCGTGTCTATTGCATGTAATTTAGATGACATAGCGAACAAACGCGTCCTGAATAGTGAAAAGTTAATAGTGAGAGACGGTGCATACTATCACTATAATTATCACAGCAGCATCGTAGCTCCCACTGCTGATGGACTTCAAAATCAGATAGAGGAAGCTCAGCGGCAATGCCGGTCCTATCTCGAACACAGTGCTACGTGCTTCATCTCTCTGGGTAGCTCCATCGTGCATCGACTTCAGTCTTGTGGTGACGTCGTATCTAATTGTCATAAATTGCCCCAGTCTCTCTTTGTAAAGGCCTTTCTGACGCAGCAAGAACTGATAGGAGCTTTAGAATTATTAATTAGCAGTATCAAGATTATAAATCCTGATATACAAATCATTTTCACAGTCAGCCCTGTACGCCATACCCGACATGGTCTCGTCGCTAATCAACGAAGTAAAGCGGCTCTTTTATGTTCTATACATGCGGTAATTGACACAGTAGAAGACTGTCAATACTTTCCGTCATACGAGATTCTGCAGGACGATCTCAGAGACTACAGATTCTACACTCAGGATATGATTCACCCCTCGCAGACTGCTATCGATTATGTGTGGACATATCTAATCGACCACAGCTGCTCTGCTGCGACTAAGCAGCTACTGAAGAGAATAAATCAGATCAATAGTAGATTCCATCACAGACCTCTATATAACGATCCCGCTACCAGACAACCATTTTTAGAAAGGCTGTTAGCCGATATGCTTAGCGTCGAAGCAGAAGTACCATCAATCCAATTCTCTCATGAAAAACAAAGTATAAAAGACGAACTTGGCTCTATAACTCAGCATCTTATATAATACGCCTAACTTGTGCCTTATCCAGATCGAAGCCTTGCTGACATCCATCATGGTGCAGTAGATTAATACCCGGACATTTCCCAATATCAAAACTGCCCAGTCGATCATCAAATCCTAATGCTCTTGCACCATTCAGCGTGGCCCAGGGAAGTAGATCCTCTAAGTCTACAAAGGACTGATACTTATGAATGGTCTGCATCTCATTTAAAATAGATAGCTGCCAGTTAGACGCCAGGCTATCAGTCCCCAAGGTTACTGTAACTCCCGCTTGGAGGAACAGCTCATAGGAAGGTAGCCTGTTCTCGATATATAGATTGGCATTAGGACAGCTTGCGAAGTAAAGATGATCTCCCCAGTCACTGGCGAAGGCCACATCCTCCGCATCACTGACGGTATTATGCACCAGAATAGTCCGATGGTGTGGGTCCATATGCTGTAGCGCATAGCGTATCGACCTCTTACCCGTAGGGATAAACTGATCCACGGGTAATTCAAAAGCTTTATAAAAACGTAGCATTTCACCACTTTTATCCAAGAAAAACCGATTCTCATGAATGGTCTCTTGATTGTGAAGGCTCACAGTCTTACGCTCGGCACCATTCAGCTGATTTATCCGCTGAAATAATGATGGTGATACAGAATATGGGGCGTGCGGCACCATGGATTTCATATGACCTCCTGTGTCATGATGACCTTTATATACTTGATAATAGTGATCATATGTCTCTTGTGACTTTGCGTCATTAAGAAAATCGAAGGCCTCCACAAACGTGTAATAACTAAGTCTGCTATGTAACTTAGTCTCAGCGGTATCGAGCTTATTAGAGATATCGCCTACTGCAACAATGCCTTGATCGTACATCTCCTGATCTGCTCTTGTGATGGCATCCATAATTACTTCCTGGGCGAAGTCACGATACTGCACCACATTCTGTATAAAAGAAATCAAGCCAGTGCCCGTGGGCATCTTACCCTTCATGTGAGACAGCTCTAAGTGACAATGGGTGTTGACAAAACCAGGCACTAGAATACCATGGTATCGCTCTACTGATGTCGACTCATGATCCTCAATAGGATCTATGCTCAATATCTTACCGACGTCGTCAGTCACTATTACGACATCTTTCAGAGGCGCAGCACTTATTGGAAATATCTCATCAGCGGTAAACTTTCTCATTTGGTCATCTATGAGACAGCGAGCGATATATATAATAATTACCCATATTCAGAGATCGCTATCTCATCATTTTTAAGAGCGGGGAGGTCAAAAAATTAGTTTTACTTTCCACCAATATATCTAAAGCCTTGTCAGCTTTTCTCGAGAAGTGATGTAGTTCTTTAATCACTCTACAGAATTCGTCTGAATCTGCACATTTAGATTCAATGCAGGAACTGGCCTCTAAAAGTTGTAACATAGGTTCCAATTCTTTCTTCTTACGTCTAACTATAATAAGTTGAAAAACCTTCCAAAAATCTTTTTCTGCTATAAAGAACTCCTTTCGCTCGCCCTTGACTGAGACCTTATGTATAAGTTCCCAATCTAATAAGGCTCTTAAGTTCATATTGACATTACCTCGAGACATTTCTAAGTCTGTCATCACCTCCTCTGCGCACATGGACTGCGGAGATATGAGTAGCAGCGCGTGAATCTGGCCCATCGCACGATTCACACCCCAATCCATACAGAGCTTGCCCCATTCTGATATAAAAGTCTCTTTAGCTTCAGTCAATTTCATGTATATAAATTTTAGGACCTAATGCCTGTCAGCAAGTAAGAAAGTATATTTGTCAATGCTGTTTAGATTTTCTTATCAACGGTAATCAATAAAATATTTTATTAATTGTTTACTCGTCCGAGCTTATTATAGTTTATTATTCTGAATCTATCTTCACAAATGGGGCCTTTACGACTTGAGCTTTAAGTCTCTTTCTTCCTGTATCTATAAGTATAGACGTGCCTTTCTTATGATGTGGTGCATCTATATATCCCAAGCCGATAGGCACTTCCAGCGTTGGAGATAAAGTACCTGAGGTCACATGACCGATAAGCTCTGATTCCATAGAATATATCTGATAGCCTTGTCTCGGCACTCTTCGATCTTCGAGCAGTATGGCACAAAGTCTTCTCTTTACTCCGGCTTCTTTTTGTGCAGCAAATAGATCTTTGGAAGGGAAATTCTCTGCTTTATTTAATTTAGTAATCCATGATAATCCTGCGTCTATCGGAGAGGTCGTGTCATCAATATCATTGCCATAGAGACAATAGCCCATCTCCAACCTCAAGGTATCCCTGGCTCCAAGGCCCACAGGGATTAATCCCTGCTTGTGCCCCTCATCTAAAAGTTGATTCCAGACACTGACCAAACTATCCACGGGAATATACAGCTCCACACCTCCAGATCCAGTATATCCTGTTGCAGAAATAATGATATCAGATAGACCAAATAGGTCTCCGATTTGAAAATGATAATAAGCTAATGACGAGAGATTTAAGTCACTCAATCCGTCAATAAATGCCAGAGCATTAGGTCCTTGTAGCGCTAAAAGTCCATATTGCTCTGATACGTCAGTGAGTTTAGCATCGTACTGATTACGAGCATTAATCCAGTTAAAATCTTTTTCAATGTTGGAAGCATTTACCACCAGTAAATAGGATGTCTCAGCAAGTCGATAGATGATAAGATCATCGATGATGCCACCTGTATCGTTGGGAAGACATGTGTATTGAGCCTGTCCAATGACGATCGTAGAAAGATCATTAGTCGTAACTGACTGAAGAAAGCGCAAAGCCTCCGGACCCTCCACCATAAACTCTCCCATATGAGATACATCAAAAAGCCCCATATTATTTCTAACGGCGGCGTGTTCTTCTGTAATAGAAGTGTATTGAACAGGCATATCAAAGCCTGCGAAATCTACCATTTTAGCCTTTAAATTTACGTGCGTCTGGTACAGTGCGGTCTTTTTTGTCATAGTCTTAATGCGTTTTTACTGAATTACAACATCCTCAATAATATCACCGATCTCTAATTTGTGCGCGATATCCATACCTGATATCACCTGGCCAAAGATCGTGTATTTGCCATCCAAATGCATAGCGGGAGAATGAGTTATAAAAAATTGGCAAGACTCCGTATGCGGCCCTGCGGATGCCATGCCGAGCAATCCTGCCTGATCAAATGAAACGGGTGGAGTCTCAGAGCGTATCGTGAAGTCTGAGCTGCCGTAACCATCACCTCTTGGACAACCTCCCTGGACGACGAAATTGGGGACCACTCGGTGAAATACTCTATTATCGAAATAATTCTGCTGTGCCAAATCGATAAAATTAGCCACTGTCCCTGGCGCTATGCTTGGCTTGAGCTGGATATCTATGTCTCCTCTTGTCGTCTTGATAGTAGCTAGTGTCGTATCTCCCACACCATTCAGCAATTCCCATCTTATCTCCTTCACATTAGAAGATACAGCCTTAGTGACGGTCGTATCCATAAGTAGATTGATCGCCTCCGACATCAGATTATAAGTTTCCAGTTCTGCAGGTAATGAAAGTCCATTTTTCAATGAGTCAAGATAGGAATAATCTAATGCCAACTCGTCAAATCCGACGGAGGTATCACTCAACATGGTGGCTGCGGCCGCTGATTGACCAGCATCTCCAGTCATCATCATGCTTTTGATCATGGTGGCGATCTCACCCTTAGCGTATCTATTCTTCGATCTGGTATTATAGGCTGCCGACCACTTAGGACTTCTTACCGCATTATAAAGGCCTTCTACCAGAGTAGTCTTCACGGGCAAAACTTCACTTGGGCTTAAAAGCTCATAGAGTCTTTTATACCTGAGCACATCTTCAGAAAGAGCCATGGCATAAGCCGACTGAGCATATGGATTCTTCGATTCGGTCATTAAAGTACTGACCTCATTATAGACGATATTTCTTGTATTCAGATAGCTATTTGGGACGTATCTGAGGACTGCTTGGTAAAGCTTAGACTTCACCTGCCATGGCAAGTCTTTCTCTGCATATTCTCTGTAGATACTGATGTCTTTGGCATTGCCGGTATTCAGGACGTATTCAGCTGCAACAATCGCTACATTAATATTATTATCTTCCGTCAGTGCTAAGATCGGTTCTATGACTTCGATGTAATTGTAGCTGCTTAGGGCACGAATAATATTGCACTTAACACGGTAGTCAGATTCTACCTTCAGTTGTTCCAGCAGGACTGATTGCACCTGAGGACTATTTGTCTTAGATAGTGCTGCGGCACAGCCCATTCTGATATCTGGAGTGGTGCCGTCTTTAACTAATTTCGCAATTTGGTATTTGTAGGGCTCAATATCGATGGACTTAGCTCTGTAAAAGTAATTAGCTGCTATGGTTCTTATTTGTTCTGTCACTCTGGCATTGGTCAGCAAATAGTTCATTCGCTCTGTTCCGCTCTTAGAGTAAATATCCCTCAGGGCAAAATTATAGATAGATTTAGCTTGCCCCAGCAGCAGCTCGGAATCATCGTCTGTGTAAGACTTCACACTGCTGATATTTTCTAAGCTTTGCTTAGACCCCAGTTTTCCTATGGCTTCTAATACCATTCTGTTGTAGGTGGTGTTCTCTCCATGGATGCTGTCTTGTGAGGAAAATGAACGAATCAAGATGCCTTCACTAGAGGGATCACCTATCTGTCCAAGACTGTAGACAGCTGCAGACCTTACTTCTATGGAGCTATCTTGCAGAGCAGTCTTTAGCATGGGTATATACTCTCGCTGCTTTATCGAGCCACAGACCTCAGCTGCAGCAGCACGCACGAATTTATTAGGATGGGCGAGAAGTATCCTGATACTATCGCTATGTTGCCGATTTGCATGTTTGTGGATAGATTGGAAAATGGCTTCGTGAGTATGGATAGGCTTATCGACAACTTCCTTCTCTGGAAGAGGTAGGCATGAGCTAAGGCAGATGATTACCAAAAGTAAAAGCTGAATACGATTCATAGACTGCATGGATACAAAAATAGTAATCTAGCTTGATAAGCAGTGCTTATTATGAATCTAAGAAAGAGTGCATACTTCATCTATCTGAAGTATACACTCGCTTATTGTCTTATTTAATGGCGAAAGCCTTTTTGACTTTAGTGACATAATCCAGCTTTTCCCAAGTGAACGTTTCGACGTTCATCGTTTTGACTTTGCCAGACCCGTCAGTGAAGCTCACCTGTTTCTTAGCAGGTACTCGACCCATGTGGCCATAGGCAGCCGTTTCTGAGTAGATCGGCTTTCGGAGTTTTAGTCTACTTTCTATTGCGTAGGGACGCATATCGAACAGTTTTTCTACCTTTTTAGCTATCTGGCCATCGGATAGGTCCACATTCGCTGATCCATTCGTATTGATGTAGATGTTAGTAGGCTTAGCCACTCCGATAGCGTAGGATACTTGCACGAGAGCCTCATCACATACACCAGCTGCTACAAGATTCTTTGCGATGTGTCTTGTAGCATATGCCGCTGATCGATCCACCTTGGATGGGTCCTTACCTGAGAAAGCCCCACCTCCGTGAGCTCCCTTTCCGCCATAGGTATCTACGATTATTTTACGTCCAGTCAGACCAGTATCCCCATGTGGGCCACCGATCACAAATTTTCCTGTAGGATTGACATGATAGGTAATCTTATCGTTGAATAATTTTTTCAATGACGGCTTCACTAATTTTTTGACCTTAGGCATGATAATATTCTTGACATCATCTTTTATCTGCTTCAGCATTTTCTTATCGTCACTATCAAAGGGATCGTGCTGAGTAGAGACTACGATGGAGTCAATTCTGATAGGCTTATTGTCATCTGCATATTCTATAGTCACCTGAGACTTGGAGTCAGGTCTAAGGTATTTCATCTGCTTACCGCCCTTCCTGACATCCGCTAAGACTTGCAAAATCTTATGAGATAGATCAAGAGCAAGCGGCATATAATTATCAGTTTCGCTGGTCGCATAGCCAAACATCATTCCCTGATCTCCTGCTCCCTGGTCTTCTTTTTTCTTTCTTTCTACACCCTGATTGATTTCAGGTGACTGCTCATGAATTGACGAAAATACACCACACGAGTTAGCCTCGAACATGTATTCTGACTTGGTGTAGCCTATTTTTTTTATAACATCCCGGGCTATCTTTTGCACATCTAAATATGTCTTTGTCTTGACCTCTCCAGCGAGTACGACCTGCCCAGTCGTCACTAAAGTCTCGCAAGCAATTTTAGACTGAGGATCAAATGCTAAAAAGTGATCAACTAAAGCATCTGAAATTTGATCAGCTACTTTATCTGGATGCCCTTCGGACACCGATTCGGATGTAAATAGATATGCCATTGTTTTCTTGAGGTTTTATTTGATGGTGCAATTAAATAATTCTTTTCCATTCATGAATCCCTTTATCTCATCTCCTATCAGCACCTGGCTGACACCTTCTGGGGTTCCTGTGAATATTAAATCTCCTTTATTTAAAGTAAAATATATTGATATGTGGGTAATTAGTTTTTCAAAATTAAAGAGTAGATCCTTCGTATTACCTCTCTGTTGTATTTTGGCATTCTTTTCCAGAGAGAAATCGATGTCTTCATGACGAGCATATGGCTGCCAGCTCCCGACGAGCGCCGATCCATCAAAAGCTTTCGAAATCTCCCAAGGGTGCTTGTTCTCTTTGAGCGAAGTTTGCAAATCTCTTGCCGTAAAGTCAATACCGACTGATACTGCCTCGATATAGTCTAAAGCAAAAGCTGGTTGAATGTGCTTTCCATTTTTCGCGACTTTGATGACTACTTCTATCTCGTGATGGATATTATCGCTGAATTCTGGGTGGTAGAATACTCCTGAATCTTTAAGTAACGCGGTGACTGGCTTCATGAAAACCACGGGCGCTTCTGGGATTGGCCTATTCCCCATTTCTTTAACATGATTTACATAATTCATTCCGATGCAGAATATCTTCATGATTTCACATTCATTAAGCCCGATAAATCTTTCACTTCTGCTAGTGTCTTTTGAGCCTCCTTTCTGATCGCCGCTGAAGCCTCCTTTATTTGATATTTTAGAGCCTTCTTATCTTCTACTATTTCGGCTTTCCTTTCTTTAAAGCCGTCAGTTAGTTTGATCAGTGATGCTGCCACAGTTTCCTTCAGCTCACTATATTTTAAGCTCCTATTCTGAAAATCTAAATACAGCTCATCATATCCCTCTCCACCACTCGCCCTGAGCAGCTCAAATAGATTTTCGACTCCTGCACTCATTTGTCCATCAGTCGTATCACCTGTATCAGTGACAGCAGATTTTATTTGTTTTGTAATTCTTGCTTCCTCTGCATAGACACCGATATAATGTTTCTCACCAGCACTCTTACTCATCTTTTTCGTGGGGTCAGCAGGCGATTTAATTTTGGGGGTGTCTGTGTGTAGCGTCTTTGGTAGTACGAAGTAATCCTTGCCAGCTGCATGATTGAAGCGATCGGCTATAGCTCTGGTCAGTTCTAAGTGTTGGTCTTGATCTTTACCAACAGGCACATAGTCTGCTTTATAAATCAGTATATCTGCTGCCTGTAAGACGGGATAGTCGAATAGACCAACCGAGATAAATGACTCTTGACTTTTCTCACTGCTCGCTTTACTCTTGTCCTTAAATTGAGTCATACGATTCACATGCCCGAAAGAGGCGAAACAATTAAATATCCAGCAAAGCTCAGCGTGTTCTGGGATAAGGGACTGAATAAATAGGTTATGAGGCTCGATGCCTACCGCGACAAGATCGACAATAAGATCCCAAGTCTGGCTCCTGAGCTTGGCGGCACTGTATGGCATAGTGATGGCGTGGTAATCTACCACCCCATAAAAACATCTGTATTTATCTTGAAGATCTACCCAATTCTTAACCGCGCCAAAATAGTTTCCAAGATGCAATTCGCCCGTAGGCTGTATGCATGATAAGACTCTCTTTTGATCAGGCATCAGTGAGTCTATTTATGGGCGATTAGGGATATTTCTATATTAACGAATTTAGGGAGATTCGCTACTTCAATTAATTCTCTCGCTGGGGCAGTACTCTCTCTGAAGTACTCCGCGTAGACTGCGTTAATTTCACTGTATTGATTCATATCAGTAACGAAGACAGAACATTTTACCACATTCTCAAATGTCATATCAGCCGCCGACAGGATAGCCTGAAGATTCTTGAGGACTTGATGAGTTTCTGCCTCGATCGAGTCTTGTACGAGCTCGCCACTTTCTGGATTGAGCGCTATTTGACCTGACACGTACAACGTATCTTTAGCCAGGATCGCCTGATTGTAGGGTCCAACTGGACTTGGTGCCTTGGCGGTTATGATGATTTCTTTCATGGATAGATTATATCAGTGTTGATTTAATCTATGTCTGCGTCAGCTTGGACTAACAATTTTCCTCTATAGTACAGATCACCATCGTGATAATATGCTCTGTGGTAGAGGTGAGCCTCTCCCGTCGTCTTGCATACAGCAATTTGAGGAACCGTCAGCTTCTTGTGGGTTCTTCTTTTGTGCTTTCTCTGTTTGGAGATCCTACTCTTAGGATGAGCCATAATGCTTCTTTTTTAATTAAACTTAATATTTTTTAGATCATTCCAAATATCATTGCCTTCTTCCTCTGATAATTCATTTTTCTCTGATATAAGATAATCCAATGTCTTCAAATCACAATTTTGATACCCTTCTGCTTCGCAATCCTTCGTGAATGATATCGGTATATGGAGATGGATCATCTCATATATCATATCAGACACATCAAATTCGGAGCACTCATGCGGTATAAATGTGATATCATCTTCCACTGCTGGAACATCTGAGTATTTCACCAAATTCTGTTGCTCAGCTTGCATATCGACTTTTATCTCAGTAAGACATCTGTCACAGGGTACTTCTATATAGCCCTCGCAGCTAAAATCAAAGACTAACAAAGATGGCTTCTTCTCTAACGCTAATGAGACGTCAAAGTAAGCTCTATTAATTACAGATCCTTCATAGTCTTTAAAAAAGTCAACATCAACGATGAAGCTATAGGCATGATGACCATCATGCAGGCCTTTAATAGGCAATGAAAATGCTCTCTTTAGATCTTTCATCACAATAGGTATATCAAATGGAGCGCAAAGATAAACTTTTCCTGCCGATTCTGCCAATATTTTAAGAGCCTTTGACAGGATCAATGTAGAAGATCTATTTAGTTGGTGAAATCTCTGTATGCCTAATTGACACTTATACCTACTACATCCACAAGATTTCTTGATCAAGATACATGACTAGAAAAGCACAGCGCTTAAAAAATAACTCAGCACCCGCCCGCCCTAATGAATGGTTGACATAAGAATTGGTGATCGAAGCCCAGTCCTCATTGAAGTCCTAAAGACTATTCATCTTTTAAAGCAAGTCTACTAACGAGTTTACTTTCACATACCGCGCGCACTACAGGCAAGATGTGGTATCTGCAAGAAAGACAGATGCCTTTTCCACTGAAAATCCAGGATGTAATATAGCCTGACTACCAAAATAATAGTGTACTTCTGCTGTATCTTGGATCATTTCCCATGAATCAATCTGATCAAAGGCATCCTCATACTTTATGTCGGATATAAATGGTCCAGATAGTGACTTATCCTCTATGCAAGGATCAGTGGTGTAGTAAATAGGGCAAGACCAATCTCCCCAGACGGGACTACTGTCACAATTCACGATGCAGATGATTTCGTATTCTTTATCAGATAAGACATTATTTATGACAACTGTATTAGTTGGCGATACCACAGTGAATCCATCGTAACAAGCTTCGTTCACAGTAAATCTCCAGGCATATTGGTCTATCCCTACAATCCTCGAACAGCTCAGCTCCAATTCATTAGGACCGAGCTGGGTCACTATTATATCTGATGGGTCTACGATGGCACAGTGTACAGTGACAGTAGGTGTCATGCAATTATCAATAAAACTCTTCATCTTAGTCGTCACTTCTGGATGAAAACCTTGAGATAGATCAATGCCAATGCCAGAAGTGACATGACAGTAACTCATGATAGTGCCTTTCGTAGGCAATAAAGGTGCATTAGGGTCAAAACAACCTGATCCCTCTGCTTCTTCAATATTGTCAATTATTCCATCGCAATCGGTATCATTATTATTTGTGACGGAGCGCACATTAGAGCAATCATCTATCTGTGTACCATTACCATACCAGGCGCAAGCGTGAGTATGCTTAGAGCTTAGATTATGTCCAATCTCATGTGCGATCACATTCACCGACCAAGAATAATTACTCAGATTAGAGTTGTAGCTGGTGAATATTCTGCTAAAGGCATATAGGGGTTTATCATAGGGACACGATGATCTTCTATTGGCTATACCTCCAAACTGATTCACTGTAGAAAGTAAATGAGCTATTCTTCCATTATAGTTTCCATCCAAATGGCATTTAAATTTATTGAGTAATTCTCCTGAGGATATGGCACTAGCAGCGTCATATGGATCTGGTGTGGCCCATACGTCTATTTGGGTGATATTCAGATCTATATTAGACATATTATATACTGCATTCACTGTATTTAGCAGACCTGTGGTATAGTTGATGACATTAGCTGCATTATTGCCAAAATCCTGATACATGATGTGATCACACTCTATGTATAAATCGACGGAGGACATCATCTGATTTCCTGCTTTTTTCACATGCTCAATTGGTTCTGCCGCTGGTGTAAGACCTAATCCCTTGTCATCGCTGTCTACATGCATGCAGTCATAATGTTTTTCGGTACGCGGCTGTTCTGGATAGAGCCAGTACACAGACTTTTTTTGCTGGCTATAATCACGTTCTAAATTCCAATTCGTACCCTTAAATGATATAACGCCCATCACCTGGTCATCAGAGATTGTCAGTGCTACTAAAGACTTTTTCATACCAACTACGGAGCCAGTGAAGAATGTTAGATCAGCTGGATCAATTATCTCATCATAGTCTTGATGTCTAAGCCTGATAATACCTTCTGGGTCAAACAGCTGAGCTTGGCGCAGCTGAAGGACATGGTTTTCATCACTGGTAAATGGCAAGATAAGATCCACCAATTTATCAGCGGATTTTTTGAGCGTCCTAAAAGCATACGGATTCAGCTCTAATCTTATTGGTTGATTATGGACGGAATTAGACTTTTTCGTTTCAAGTGGCTCGAACAACTTTATCTGTGCATGAAGCAGAGTGCTCCAAGAATAACAGCAACAAGTCAGCAAGCAGATTAGAATGTACTTCACCATACAGTAATCAAGACGTGAAGATCATTGCTGTCCACACCCGCCAGATGTTTAAGCTCGAAAAATTTAAGTAGATCAATTCGTGCTATATTATTTCAGAGATCCAATCATCTTTTCTGGTTTTACCCAGCTGTCAAATTCTTTATCAGTTAGAAACCCTAAACTGACCGCAGCTTCTTTAAGACTAGTACCTTTTTTATAAGCGGTCTTAGCGATTGTCGCTGCATTGTCATACCCGATCTTAGTGTTAAGGGCAGTAACCAGCATAAGGGAATTGTGTAGCAGATGATTGATCCTGTCATGGTCAGGCTCAATGCCTTTAGCACAGTTATCATTGAAGCTGTTACATGCATCGCCAATCAGTCTTGCAGAGGTCAGAAAGTTATATATCATCATCGGCTTAAAGACATTTAGCTCAAAATGGCCCGACATACCTCCGATGTTGATGGCGACATCATTGCCGCACACTTGAGCCATCGCCATGGTTAGAGCCTCTGACTGTGTTGGATTGACCTTCCCTGGCATGATGGACGACCCTGGCTCATTAGCTGGTATTTTAATTTCTCCGATACCACATCGTGGGCCGGAGGCCAGCATTCTAATATCATTTCCGATTTTCATCAAAGATACCGCTGCTGTTTTTAATGCGCCGTGAGCTTCGACTATGGCGTCATGAGCTGCTAATCCTTCGAACTTGTTTTTACCTGTAATAAATGGCAGACCAGTCATCTTGGCGATGTGTTTAGCAACTTTTTTGTCATAGCCTTTCGGCGTATTCAGCCCCGTACCTACTGCTGTACCGCCCAGGGCTAATTCTGATAAGTGTGCTAGAGTATTTTTTATAGCTTGAATTCCGTGTTCTAGTTGCGAGGCATAGCCAGAGAGCTCTTGCCCCAGCGTTACTGGTGTAGCATCCATGAAGTGGGTCCTGCCTATCTTTACCACTTTATTGAATGCCTTGGATTTAGCAGTCAGGGTTTCCTGTAGAGATTCCATGGCTCGTATCGTTAGATTCACTACCATGTCGTAGGCGGCGATATGCATAGCCGTAGGAAAAGTGTCATTTGAAGATTGTGATTTATTGACATCATCATTAGGATGCAGGTATCTTTGATCATCTTCAAGTTTTCCACCTTTGAGGACATGACCCCGATTAGCGATCACCTCATTGACATTCATATTCGTTTGGGTCCCTGATCCTGTCTGCCATACTACCAGTGGAAATTGATCATCCAGCTTAGCTGCCAGAATCTCCTTACATACGCGTCCAATAACGGCTGCTTTCGTCTTGGGAAGTACACCGAGCTCCGCATTAGTCAAAGCAGCGGCATGCTTCAATACTGCATAAGCTCTAATGACTTCAACTGGCATTAAAGTCCCCCCTATTTTAAAATTTTGTAAAGAGCGCTGCGTCTGTGCACCCCAATATTTTTCTGCTGGCACTCTGATGTACCCGATGCTGTCTTTCTCTTTTCTGTAAGCCATATGATCTGCCTTTATGATTGAAGACAAAAATATGATTATTTATGAATCCTCAGATGAGCTCAGCTATTGGAAACTATGCTTTTGCATCTCCCTGTGATTAAGCACAGACCAATTCGCTAATGCATCGGTAAACTTCTTATCTTTACTGGTGTTATTTTAAAAGTATCCAGATGATGGATGCTTCTTTTTCATTAACTCAAAAAATTATATATATGGCTTTCACACTACCAGACCTTGGATATGCCTACGATGCATTAGCACCTGACTTCGACGCGAAGACTATGGAGATACATCACACTAAGCATCATAAGGGCTACACGACTAAACTAAATGCAGCGATCGAAGGGACTGACCTGGCTGACAAATCAATAGAAGAAATATTGAAAGGTCTTGACATGACCAATGCAGCAGTCAGAAATAATGGTGGTGGATTCTATAACCACAGTTTGTTTTGGAAAGTATTAGATCCTGAAAATAGAGGTAGACTTTCTGGACCACTTAAGGATGCTATAGATAAAAAATTTGGCTCTAAAGATGCATTTGAAGAAACATTCACTAAGGCAGCTGAGTCCAGATTTGGTTCTGGATGGGCGTGGTTATGCAAGCATGATGACGGATCAGTAGAGGTCTGCTCCAGTCCGAATCAAGACAACCCACTTATGCCTGGTGTCGGCTGTGGAGGAGTGCCTATATTAGGTATAGATGTGTGGGAGCACGCATACTACCTCAACTATCAGAATAGAAGACCTGACTATGTCAAGGCATTCACTAAGCATATTAACTGGAACGAGGTAGAAAGAAGATACGAAGCGAAATAGTTAGTTAAAAGAATATGTCTTTTGCCCCATAAGCTTTGTTTGTGGGGCATTTTTATGCTCTATTTTGTAGTAGTTTGTAGCCTCACCTACAGATTATTGTAACTCAGCGCTGGATATATAATTTCTAATACCCAGAGGACTGCATGTACTTCAAAGTATATTATCATGTTGAGATGCTGATGATATATAGACAACAATCATCTATTATTTACATACAGCTATTGGCTATGCGTCTGAATTAACTCCCAAAAGAAAGCCCCTGACACAGACGCGTCAGAGGGCTTAAACATTTTTATTTAATCACTAATTCATCAGCCTATCACCGTTGTATAATGATCCGCTCATTCTTACTGATAACATTATTTCTGATCGTCACAAAGTATAATCCAGGGGCGACATCTGACACATCGATTGTTTTAGTCATCTGACCAATCACAAGATCCATGGACTCTGACTTCATAAGTTGCCCATTAATACTTCTGACTTCTACCCAGACTTTGCCTTCTAAGCTTTCTGACTTAATCTGAAGTTCAAGATTGTCTCGGACAGGATTCTCAGACACAGCAAAATTAACCTCTCCGTATCGGAAGCTTCCATCCGGACAATCGTCACCTGCTAGTCTCGTCACAGTAATAAAATTATCTGAAATGTCGAAGCAATCAGAAAAGGGAATCGTAGTGATATCCATCTGACTGATGCCTGAAAAATTAGCCGTGCCTGCATAAGAAAGTCCATAGACTCTACATGTGCCAGCTCCTAAATTATTGAATCCACTGCTGTCCATGCTGGTCACTAAGAATCGATTTTGGTCATCTGTCAGTAAATAGATGTAATCCATATCAGACTCACTATCGTTTTCAAAACTGAGAAAATCTTCCAGACTATCCATCACGCATATTGTCACCTCTGTGGCTCCACCTCTAAGATTCACCATACCACCATCTACATTAGTTCTTGTGATCATGATCGGATTAGACAAATCAAAACAGCCAGATAATGCAGATGTATTTTGACTCACTGTAAGACCAGTCAACGTATCAATCCAACTCACATGCCAGATCTGACATATGCCAGGACCTGCTCCGTCAAATTCAAAAGTAGTATCGTTCTGAATCGCTAATATCATGCCAGAGGTATCAGTTACGATATAGGTACTGCTGTCACCCATCTCGGTAGTAAGACTAACCATCACCTCGTCCATCATGCCGTCACCTGTGCAAAGCATAGCACTCTGAAATCCATCATCAAGTGTGATCACACCTCCCACAGCTACACACTCCATACAGTCTGTCTCCCTGTCCACTCTGATCGGATTAGATAGCTGAAAACAGCCACTTAAGCCACTAATATTATCTCCTGCGTCCGCCCCATTCACACCGTCAATGAAGCCTAAATGATAGACCAAGCACACTCCCGCGCCGGCACTTTCAAAGTTAAATTCATTACTACCTGTGGTAAGAATGATCATGCCCAAGGTATCAGTTGCAATCCATACTCCGCTTGATCCCATGGTATCTGTCAGCATAATTGAAAACGTATCGTCTATGCCATCACCTGCGCAGATGGTCATCTGAGTCGTACCATCGCTAAGTACTTGGGTGCCTCCTTGAGCCAAGCATGGCTCTGCGGCACAATCGTTTTCTCGGACGACAGTAATTGGATTAGATAAACTATGGCATCCAGTAATATCATTGGCGTTCAGGCCAACTACTGCTCCAGTAATTGAATCATTATAGCTAAGATGCCACACCAGACATGTACCAGCGGCCACACCCTCAAAATCCTCTGGAGCTTCTTCCAGTAATTCTAAAATGATAGCTGACGTATCAGTAATCACCCAGATACTGCTATCCCCAACGGACCCTGTCAACATAATTTCTAAACTATCAGTCAAATTATCATCCGTACATACTGTAATCATAGTCAGGCTATCACTGGTCATAATGCTTCCTCCTGCAGCTGTACAAACAGCCATCCCGCAATCAGACTCTCTGACAATTCTAATAGGCTCTGACAAATTGAAGCACCCCTGCAGTGCGCTGGCGCTTAGTCCTGCTTCTGCACCAATAATTGAATCGTTATAGCTGAGGTGCCACACTAAGCACGTACCTGGGTCTACACCTTCAAAATTGAAATCCCCTGACGTTTGGAGTGATATGATCACTGCCATCGTATCGGTAATAAGCCAAACACTGCTGTCTCCTGCGATCCCATCCACCGTGAATGCGAAAGTATCATCTACCCCATCGTCTACGCAGACTGAGAAGGAGGTATCATCAGATCCTGTATTAATAGTCCCTCCTTGGGCTGTGCATAATTCAGGTGCACAATCATCTTCTCTGTTGACACGGATCGCATTAGATAAGGCAGCACAACCTGTGATGTCATTCGCATTAGCTCCCACTGTGACTCCGCTTAGCTCACCAGTATAGCTGAGGTGCCAGATCAAACAGACACCAGTATCTATTCCCTCGAAATTGAATGGTGGACCTGCTGGCAATTCTAAAATTATACCTGTCGTATCCGTAATCAACCACACACTACTATCTCCTACAGTGTTCACCAGGGCTACGGCAATATTCTCATCAAGCTCATCATCCACGCAGACTGTGAGTTCTGTCTCACCATCAGCACTTATAGATCCTCCAGCTGCGGTACATTCTGTTATATCACACTCAGTGAGCATGTTAATGATATATGGATTAGATAGATCAAAGCAGCCTTGTATATTACCTAAATTGGTGGCACCCTGTAGTCCGACTACCTGAGCAGAATAACTCATATGGTAGAGACGATAAGTTTCCAGATCTCCATCCTCCACTTCGAAAGGCGGAGCTGTGTCATAGAAGAACAAGATATTATCAAATAAATCAGTCATCAACCATACGCTGAAATCTCCTGTATTACCTGTCAGCGTCACATCTATCTCAGCTGCGAGGCCATCAGTACCGCAGATGGAAGTCTCCGTATTACCATCAGCATCTACTATCATGCCTCCCTCAAAATCTCCACCATCTCTAAATATTCTAATTGGATTAGACACATCTATACAGTTACTAAAGTCATTAATATTCTGCTCTAACTCAGCTCCTGTAATAGAGTCTCTCAGGCTGGCATGATATATATAACATAAGCCTGCTCCTGCCCCTTCTAAATCAATGGTAGACTCTAATTGAAGGCCCATGATCATACCTGTAGAATCAGCTACGATATAGATTGAATTCGGCCCCACATTCCCAGTCAATACGATATCTATGGGATCAGGTACTCCATCATCAGCACAAATGTTAACATCTGTTAGTCCTTCTGCTGTTGCTATAGAGCCACCATCCACATCACACACTTCTACGCAGGCCTGTCTGATCACTATGATAGGATTGGACGCCTTAACACAGCCCTCTACATCTGACAGATTATTACCTGGAATAAGTCCAGTGACGGGATCTAAGAGGCCTAAATGTCTTATCAGGCATGTCCCCTCTGCTATACCTTCAAAATTGAAAGGACCTTCATTTTCTAAATCTAAAATTACACCATCCATATCTGTGATAGCCCAGATGCTACCACCTCTTTCATTCACCAGCTGAATATTAAGCTCTTCATCCTGACCATCGTTTATGCAAACAGTCACGCTATCCATACCTCCTAAAATACTGATTGTACCTGCAGACACACTTTCACATGTTAGATTAATACAATCTGTCTCACGATTGACCCTGATTGGATTAGACAGATCAAAACAGCCCATCAGATCATTAGTATTCTCTCCAGCCAGGACAGTATAACTACTGTCTCTCGTGCTGATATGATAGACGAAACATACCCCAAGGCCTGCTCCTTCGAAATCAAAAATGTTATTTTCCTGAGCTTGCAATACATTTCCCAAGGTATCAGTCACTAACCATGAGCTGATGCCAGAGTTACCCATTACATCTACAGAGAACATGTCACTCACGCCATCGTTAGCACAAATCGTCAATTCAGTGAGATCATCAGTCGTCATGATTGTGCCACCTTCTACTTCACACGGAGTCGTATCGCATATTCTTCTATCTATTGTCAGTTCATTAGAAGGTTTGAAACAGCCTTCTGCATCAGCTATATTTCTTCCAGGTATGATACCGCTAAAGGGGTCTAAGATACTTAGGTGACGAATAACACATATGCCTGTAGTCGTCCCCTCAAAATTAAATATTGATTCGTTTTGGACATCTAATATCAGTCCGTTGGCGTCGGTAATCAGCCAGATACTTCCACCGATATGATTCTCCAATGTCACTTCTATATTTTCATCCATGCCATCGTCTATGCAGACCGAAAGATTATCTCCATCAGAAGCAGCAAAGGAGATAGTTCCAGCTACAACATCTTCACATGTAAATGGCTTACATCCTGTATTACGCACAACTGTGATAGGATCTGAGAGATCAAAGCAGCCTTCTAAGTTATCGACATCTTCTCCTAAGCCTACGGTGAAAGAAGAATCTCTCACGCTCAAATGCCAGATCAAGCAGGTACCTCCGCCAAGTCCTTCAAATTCAAAAGTACTACTGTCTTGAACAGCTAAAACGATCCCTGCCTCATTAGTTATGATATATGTTCCGATACCCACATTTCCAGTTAGGATGACACTCGTCAGATCACTCACCTCATCATCTACACATATGGATAGCGATGTCAGACTGTCAGATGTCATGATAGATCCGCCATCAACTTCGCAAGGTATCTCTGCGCAACCAGTATTTCTAATCACCCTGATGGAGTTAGAAAGATCAAAACATCCTGATAAGTCTTCAACGTCTGTCCCAGCTGTAACAGCAAAACTACTGTCCCTGGCACTGACATTCCAAATCAGACAGACGCCTCCTCCAGCACCTTCAAAATCAAATAGCCCTGACTCTTGTACAGCGATAATCATCCCCAATGTATCAGTTACTATATAACTACTTATGCCAGTGTTTCCCATAATCAGGACATTGACGACATCAGCCTCTCCATCATCCGCACAGATAGTGAGTGTTGTTAGACTATCTGACGTCATAATAGAGCCGCCATCAACATCGCAAGGAATGACACCACAATCGGTGTTTTTGATTACCCTAATCGCATTAGAAAGATCGAAACACCCTGCTAAGTCTTCAACATCTGTTCCAACTGTCAGGACAAAACTACTGTCCCTGGCACTGACATTCCAGATCAGACAAACGCCTCCTCCAGCACCCTCAAAGTCAAAGACACCTGATTCTTGCACAGCTATGATCAGTCCTGTTGTATCAGTCACTATATATGTGTTAATACTATTACTGCCGATAGTAAGAACGTTGATGATGTCAGTCTCTCCATCGTCCGCGCAAATAGTCAATTCTGTAGAGCCATCAGAGGTGGCAATCTGCCCACCGTCAACACTACATATATCTTCTTCACAATCATTCTCTTTAATAATCGTAAATGCATTAGATAAGGCAAAGCAGCCATCGAGGTCAGCAACTAACTCCCCTACTCCAAATCCAGTAATCGGCTCTTGCAGACTGATGTGGTACACCAAACAGCCGCCAGGGGCACTACCTTCAAATTCGAAATCTGGATTAGCTGAAATACCTGTAATGAATCCGTCAGCGTCCACCTGAATCCATGCACCTGAACCAATGTTACCAGACACCTGTAAATCGAGCACATCGCTCAATCCATCATCAGCACAGAGCGTAAGTGAAGTCCTGCCGTCTGTCGTCGCTATGGTTCCAGCCACTACAGTACAAAGCATCTCTCCACAATCGACAATTCTGGTCACTGTGATGGGATTGGATAAAGAGAATTCTCCAGTGATATCAGCTGCGTCAGCACCTAACTCTACACCACCAAGACTGTCAAGACTGGCGAGATTCCATATTAAACAAACACCTTCTCCCAATCCTTCAAAATTAAAAGGTGGAGCATCCTGAATGGCTAAGATAATGCCTGAAGAATCAGTCACTAACCAAGTGACACTCCCTACTGCTTCAGTGAGGACTGGAGTGATATTCTCTTGTTCACCATCATCTACACAGACAGTGATTTCTTCTGCACCGTCCGCTAGTGACAATGAGCCACCCATGGCCATCTCAGCTGTACAGTCCGTCTCCCTATTTATTGTGATCGCATTAGATAGACTGGTACAGCCTACGACGTCACTCATATTAGCACCAATCTCTAAGCCCTCCACGGGGTCCACCAGGCTGATGCTGTATATGCGGCATTGGCCAGCTTCTAAACCTTCAAAACTAAAGATCGGTGTCGTCTGTACAGATAGTAATATATTTTCTGTATTCGTCACAATCCAAATTCTCGCGCCCGAATTACCTGTGATAACTAACTCTATGTTTTCGTCCACGCCATCTGTAACACATACAGTTACGTCTGTTTCGCCATCCACAGTGGTGATCATTCCTCCTAATACCTCATCACAAGGATCTGGTCCACATTCTATATTTCTTGTTACAGTTATTGCATTAGAGAAACTAAAGCAGCCTTCGATATCCGCAATATTCCCGCCCAGCATAAATCCAGTCAATGGATCTAAGATGCTCATATGATACAACAGACATACGCCAGCTCCAGCACCTTCAAAATCAAACGACGCATCATTCCTTATATCCAATATAACACCATCAGCATCAGTAAGCACATAAGTGGAGGCTCCAGCATTACCTGTCAAGCTCACTTGGAGTATATCGGAGACAGCATCATCTGCACATACAGTCACGGCAGTCTCGCCATCCATGAGGACTATATTCCCGCCAGCAACAGTGCACTCAGGTGGAGCACAGTCATCCTCTCTGACGACTTGGATAGCATTAGAAAGTTGAAAGCACCCTTCTAAGCCACTGATATTCTGACCTATGACAAAACCTGTGAGAGGGTCTTGTAAGCTCATATGATATATAAAGCAGGTACCAGCTACAACTCCATCAAAATTAAAATCTTCTTCGTTTTGAATTGCTAATATGTTGCCATTACTATCCGTTACAATGAATGTTGACGCGCCGCTATTACCAGTTAGCACCACTGATATAATATCACTTTCATCGTCTGTGACACAAATAGAAATAGATGTCTCTCCATCAGCTAAAGCTATTGTTCCAGCTGCTAAATCACATACGGGAGCACCACAATCGGTGATACGTATCACCTCGATAGGATTAGATAACTGAAAACAGCCACCTAAATCTATGATATTCTGACCTACACCAAATCCAGTCACTGGATCTTGGAGACTCATGTGATAGATATTACAGACTCCAGCAGCGACCCCTTCAAAGTTAAATTCAGCATCATTCTGAATATTAAGTATGAAACCGTCACTATCCGTAACGATATAGGTAGATGCGCCACTATTACCCGTAAGTGTTACTGATAGTACATCGCTTTCATCGTCTGCAATGCATATTGTTGTTGATGTCGCTCCATCTGCTAAAGCTATTGTTCCAGCAGCTACATCGCACTCTGGCGCACCACAGTTGATAAGACGCCTCACCTCGATAGGATTAGATAACTGAAAGCAACCACCTAAGCCTGAAATATTTTGGCCGAGTCCAAATCCAGTGACTGGATCTTGAAGACTCATATGGTAGATGAAGCAGAGGCCACCGCCAGCAGCCGCAAGGTCAAATGTGCTATCGTTCTGTATATTTAGTATAGTGCCTAATGAATCTGCCACGATATACGTGGATGCTCCTGTATTACCTGTCAATACAACTGATAGCACATCACTGATGTCATCTGACAAGCAGATACTTACAGAGGAACTTCCATCTTCAAGGGTGATACTTCCAGCAGAAATATCACAGACGGGCGCTCCACAATCGTCTATCCGGATCACCTCTATACTGTTAGATAAGGCAAGACAGCCGCCTAATTCTGAAATATTTCGCCCCAGTCCAAATCCAGTGACCGGATCCTGAAGACTCATGTGATATATAAAGCAGGTGCCCGCAGGTGCTCCTGTGAAGTTAAACGTGGGGTCATTCTGAATCTCTAAAATATTGCCTTGGCTATCTGTCACTAAATAAGTAGACGCACCAGTGTTACCAGTGAGTGTGACATCTATAATATCCTCTACATCGTCGGATGTACAGATTGTCACTGACGAAGCATCATTATCTAAGGTTATCCTTCCTGCTATAATATCGCAGACGGGCTGCCCACAATCAATTAATCTTGTAATCTGAATCGGATTTGAGAGATCAAAACAACCAGAAATATCATCGACATTCTGGCCAATCGCGAATCCTTCTAATGGTCCATCACTGGCTAAGTGCCAGATTGTACAGACGCCTGCTCCAGCTCCCTCAAAATTGAAGGTAGAACTGTTTTGTATTACTATAATATCTCCAGCTGAGTCCGTGACGAACCAGGTAGAACTGCCCGTATTAGCAGCTAAGATGATATCTATACCATCAGCGATACCATCGTCAGCACAGATAGTCATAGCCATACCACCAGCAGCGGTCATGATTGATCCACCTTCTACATCGCATGGTTCATTTCCACAATTAATCTCCTTAACTACTTCAATAGGGTTAGACAGGTCAAAGCAGCCTGTAATCGCCAAAGCGCTCTGACCAATGCCGAAGCCCTCCAGCGGCCCATCGATGGCCAGATGCCATATCGTAAATACACCAGCTCCTGTATTTTCAAAGTTGAATGTTGAGCTATTCTGTACTGCTAATATAATGCCTGCAGCATCCGTCACTAACCATGTAGTGGCGCCAGTATTAGCAGCCAGCATGATTTCTATATTATCTGCAATGCCATCATCAACGCATACTGTCAGAGACGTGCCACCATCAGCCGTCATAATAGAACCGCCCTCTACATCACATGGAGCATCACCACAATTAATCTCACGAGTGACCATGATGGGATTAGAAAATTCAAAGCAACCTACTAAATCTGCCGCATTAAGTCCGATCCCAAATCCTGTTAAGGGATCCTCAAAGCTCAAGTGCCAAAACTCACACACTCCAGGCCCCGTCCCCTCAAAATTTACCTCAGGGACATTCGATACCACGAGTATTTGGCCCTCCATATCGGTAACCACCCACACTGACGACCCGACATTACCAGTTACCTCAGCTCTAACAACATCATCTATGCCATCGTCGACACAGATCGTCAGCGCAGTCTCACCTTCAACTGTGGCGTTAGTCCCGCCCTGAACGATACAAGGTGGATCAGAGCAGTTCACTCTTCTGGTTACGGTGATTGGATTAGATAATTCAAAACAACCTGAAAGATCGGACACGTTCTGCCCTATCCCGAAGCCTGCGACGTCTCCACTCAGGCTCAAATGCCATATCTGACACATCCCAGTATCAGCTCCTTCAAAACCGAAGTTATTATCGTTTTGTATCATTAGAATATTGCCTTGAGCATCCGTCACTAACCAAGTCGAAGATCCTTGATTGCCGCTTACTATTGCCGTTATTACGCTATTCACACCATCATCAACACATACAGTCAGCTCTGTCTGATTATCTTTACTGAGGATGCTTCCACCTACTACATCACACACTGGATCTCCGCAATCAGTTATTCTGGTTATCGTGATAGGATTAGAGAGATCATGGCATCCTTCTATATTATTGGCATTATCTCCAACGGCTGTACCAGTGAGTACGCCATCAAAACTTAAATTCCAGATTAAGCAAACGCCTGCACTCGAACCTTCAAAATTAAAATTAGCATCTGTTGATGTTTCTAAGATTATTCCATCAGCGTCCGTTATGACCCATAGAGAGGAAGATCCCTGACTACCACTGACGATAGCTACCAGCTGGTCGTTAATACCATCATCCACACATACCGTAGTTGCGATTGATCCATCTTGTAGCACGATTGCTCCACCATCTACCTCACAAATCTGTTCGCCACATCCGATTTCTCGGGTTACGGTGATGGGATTAGATAACGATAGACAGCCATCTATTCCAGAGACATTTCTACCTACACCAAGTCCAATAATCGGATCTCTAAGGCTGAGATGCCAGATCCGACATTCACCAGCACCCGTACCTTCAAAATCAAACGAAGGCTCATTCATGACGAGAAGTATATTACCGCTCATATCCGTCACGATCCATGTGGATGAACCAGAATTTCCAGTCACCACGGCCGATACCATATCACTAATATTGTCATCTACACAGAGGGTCAACTCTGTCAAACCCGATGTAGTGGTAATGGATCCACCTTCTACATCACATGGCTGCACTCCACAATTTACTTCTCTTATAATAGTTATTGAATTAGAAAGACTGAAACATCCTGTGATATCGCTGGCATTATTACCCACTTCTGCGCCTTGAATAGTGCCTATAGAACTTAAGTGCCAAATCAGACATCTACCTGCACCTCTACCCTCGAAGTTAAACGTAGAGCCTGACTGAAGAGCTAAGATTACGCCATTCTCATCTGTGGCTACCCATGTAGAATTACCCACATTATTTGTCAGTGAGACCTGTATATTGTCATTAATTCCGTCGTCCACGCAGACTATTGCATCACTTGCATCTATGGCTATCACGCCTCCTACAGCTTCACAAACCGCTGGCGCACAATCTATTTCTCTGGTGACGGTGATCGGATTACTTAACTCATGACAGCCTTGTAGGTCCGCTGCATTTTGTCCTACTACTATTCCAAAAACAGGATCAGTAAAACTAAGATTCCAGATTAAGCAGATACCTGCACCCTGGCCTTCGAAATCAAAAACGGCGGACTCGGTAGTAGCCAGTATAGTACCAGAAGCGTCGGTGATGAGAAATATCCTATCTCCTGAAGCACCCACAGTAAGTACTTGAATGGCATCTGAAATACCGTCGTCAGCGCAGATTGTAAGTTCTGATAGACCTTGATCAGTACTGATCATTCCGCCATCTACATCACACGGATTAATACCACAGTTGACTTCTCTGATAATTTGGATAGGATTAGATAGATCTGAACAACCTGACAGAGCAGAAGCGTTTTGTCCTATGGATAATGATGGTTGAACACCGATAGCGGCATAGTGCCAAATCAAACACACTCCAGCTCCAGAGCCTTCAAAATTAAAAGGTGGTCCGCTGGGAAGGTCTAAGATGATTCCATTCTGATCAGTGATCAGCCAGCCCTGAAATTCTCCTTCGGCAGATACTAATTTCACATCTATGAGATCATCGAATCCATCATCAGCACATATCGTGAGGCTCTGATCATGGGTAGTAGATATATATCCTCCATTAGCTGCGACTACGTTGACCACTAGTTTATTCGATAAGTCGAACCAGCCCCTGAGTTTCTTAATATTCTGTCCTTTGACGGGGCCGATGCTGAACTCATCATAGCCTATGTGTACAATATGATATCTTCCAATGTCTAAGCCTCCAAGGCTAAATCTGGAATCGTTCTGCACCCTCAGAATAACATTAAAGTGATTAGTCAATACCCATATTGATGAGTCACCAGCACTACCAGAGAGTGATGCATTAATCACATCCGGTATTCCATCGCCGATACATAATGTTGTGTTGTCCAAAGTAGTGATCGTACCGCCATCAGGCTGATCATCCGATGCAAACAATGTTCCTACTGAGAATAAAACGAGTGCTATTGTGGAGATCAAAGAACACAAATTAGATTCGTTGCCAAACCTGAGTCTCATAAAGTCTATAATTAATATTTGAAAAATCTAGTTGATAGGTCTAATTATCAGAGGATCACACAATAGACAGAATGCCATGTGTAAACTAGATCAGGTGGAGGTCTTCCCTCAAATGTACAAAACATATTATAATAATCTATAATATGTTATAATTTTTGGAATAAATTTTGCCTATGGTATCATAGATATTCTTTTTACTGATTATCCAGCAAAGAGACAGTATAATATGTTATAAATAAAATAGTATGATCGTTATATCAATTGCAGTATTAATCGTAGTAGTGTATGGTGAGAAATTGATAAAAGAATCAATGCAGTAATTACTTAACTATTTGACAGCATCAAACATGGTACGGACATTTTCTTCTGTCCAAGTACCTATCAGACCCGTCTGAAATATGTATTCTTTATCACCCTGAATCTTCACGCACCTAAAGTCGTAGTTCAGCTTATCGTCTATCTTTTTTTCATAGATAAAACCATCTTCATACTCTTCTAAGATCTTCGAGAAGAAGGTACTCGCTTTTACCGTTTTCAATTGTTCAGCTACGATGTCAGCCTTTTCAAAAGTGATGGCATCAGAAGCAATAATCTGCACATAATAATCATCGCCAGCCTTTACCGTCACATCAGTCCAGACGCCCATATCATCAGCGACAATCTCAGCTCCCTCTGGTGCCATAATGCTGATTGGAAGCCCGTAGGATAATAAGTCTAACTTAACTAAATTACTTTTTCCTTCAGTCTGGCAACTTTGGATACTTAAGCCCAGCACCAGAAATAATGCATAAATAATTCTCATACCTTAAAATTAAGAAATAAAAAGACCCAGCTACATTTAATAGGTGGGTCTTAAAAATTATATCTGAAGATAGTAGACTGTCTACACTTAGCTTTTCTTATACTTAATAGAGCATCCGATGGCCTTAGTACTGGCCGGATCAGGGTCTATACCTTTACCCAAGGATGATATAGCATTATCCACATAATTCATATCTACCATGTCTGCATCGCCTGCATTATCATCGATCGCTCCAATATATTTCACAATCATATCTTGATCTAATATATAGACGTGTGGAGTTTTAGTGGCTCCATACATTGGAAATACTTTCTGCCCATCATCGAATACGTAAGGAAATTTAAAGGCTTTGTCCTTGGCTCGTGTTTTCATCGCTTCGTAGCTATCTCCAGCTTTGATACTGGGATCATTAGGGTTGATAGCTATGACAGGATACCCAGCATCAGCATACTTGTGATGCATTTCATTGATTCGGTCTTCATATTTAACTGAGAATGGACACGTGTTACATGTGAAGACCACTATGTAACCTTTAGCATCTTCATAGTCACTTAGTGATACCATGCTGCCATCTACATTTTTAAGTGAGAAGTCAGATGCCTTATCACCTACCTTATAGCCCGTACCAGGATTAATCTCGGCATGTAGCTGTACTGAGAGAAAGCAACCTACTAAAAATGATAAGATGAAAAATTGTTTCATAATTTATATTTTTATTGAATTGATAATTAATTCTATTTCTTCGGTTGACTTAAAGTCTTCCTCCTTAAATGCAGAGGCGGCACCTTGATAAATGAATGTAGCTGGTATGGCTCCGCTCCAATCACGGTTGACCTTATCTAACCAGTCATTATATTTGGTGTCAGTCAAAACGACTACCTCAGATAGTAACTTTTGTCTCTCTAAGAAAGGTTTCAGCTTCGATTCTATTTGATTTTTGAAGTCTAATGAGACCAGAATCACCTCAATATTATTATCAGATGCATTTAGCTCTTCAAAGTAGGGCAGTTCTTCTATGCAGGGCTTGCACCAGGTGGCCCAAAAGTTTATTACATGTATCTTGTCATCTTCACTGTGCAGTAAGTGCTCAAACTCGTCAAATGACTCATATACTGTAAGATCATTCTGAGCAACATTAGGAGCACAGAAAACAATACAGATTAAGATAGAAAAGATAACATCTTTCATACTAAGTTCTTTAGATCTCTTAAAACGAAGTATCAGAGATATTGTTTTACTCAGGTTAATTCAGCTTATAGCTAAGTCCTATGTTTTTAAGCTCTTCAATAAACTTAGAATCTGCATTCACTTTCTTCTCCACAGAGACCAACTTGATGTCTAACTCATCCTCCATGTCAAAGATTTCCATAGAAAGGGAGTGGCTGCCTTTGTTTTCATTAATCATTTGATTGATCTGGTTGATAACTAACTGGTCGATCTGAGTCAACCCCATCTGAATGGTGATAGACTTTGTTAAAGCCTTACCGACAGAGTCCAGTAGCCTGATGTCCTTGACCTTGAAGTAGGTATTATCATTATAACCCTGAGCGAACATACCCTCCAAATAAATGACTTGTCCAGAGACTAACAGCTGCTTATAATTCAAGTAGTCATCTCGATATAGGCGAAACTCTAAGGCCCCATTAAAGTCTTGAATCGTGAATCTGCCATAGCCTAATCCCTTCTGATTCATCCCGTGAAATGCCTCTGTGACTAATCCAGCTAGTTTCAGATTTCTACCTTCAGATTGATGTGCTTTCTCCAAATTGCAAGTGGTGAAATGCTCTAACTCCAATTTATAATCATCTAAGGGGTGCCCACTAATGTAGATGCCTGTCACTTCTTTCTCCTTTTCTAACTTAGTGATCAGTGGCCAGGACTTTAATTTGGGCATTTCAGGCGTATCGATAAATGAATCTGAAATATCACCAAAAAGTGAGTTCTGATTTTGCGATTTCTGATTCTGGTAGGTGTTACCAAATCTAATAGCGTGCTCCAACAGCGTATCAAAATTGTCTGACTCTGCGAAGTAGGTTGCTCGCGTAAATCCAAAGGAATCAACGGCACCACTCAGCACCAAACTTTCGATACACTTTTTGTTCACTGCCCTGAGATTAGCGCGCTTAGTTACATCGAAGATATTCTTATAGTTACCGTTCGCCCTCTCTTGAAGCAGTGCTGTGACTGGGCCTTCTCCAACTCCTTTAATAGCTGATAAACCAAAGCGAATGTATCCGCTTTCATTAACGTGAAATTTCATCCGGCTATCATTGATATCAGGACCTAGTACTGTGAGCTTCATCCGCTTACACTCGCGTAAAAATTTATTGAGGCTGTCAATGTTATTTTTATTATGATTCAGCACTGATGCCATGAACTCTGCTGGGTAATGCGTTTTTAAATATGCTGTCTGAAAAGCAATGAAAGCATAACAAGTAGAGTGAGATTTATTGAACGCATACGAAGCAAAAGCTTCCCAATCCTTCCAAATTTTCTCTACTGTAGCTGGAGGGTAGCCATTCTCTGCACATCCCTCCTTGAATAGGGGAAACATCTTATCGATCAGCTTTTTCTTCTTCTTACCCATCGCCTTCCGCAACATGTCTGCCTGCCCCTTGGAGAATCCTGCCAACTTTTGAGATAGCAGCATCACTTGCTCTTGGTATACAGTGATACCGTAAGTATCGGATAGATACTCTTGCATGTCATCTAAGTCATACTTAATCTCCTCCTTGCCATGCTTTCGCGCTACGAAGTTAGGAATGTATTGCATCGGGCCTGGGCGGTATAAGGCATTCATGGCGATTAAATCATCAAATTTATCGGGCTTCAGCTCCTTCAAGCTTTTCTGCATGCCTGTGGACTCATACTGGAAAATGCCTACTGTCTCTCCGCGCTGAAAAAGCTCATAAGTAGCTACATCCTCTAACGATATCGTCTCAATATCTATTTCTATACCCTTTCCTGTGCTAATAATATCGACCGCATCCTTTATGATGGTTAAAGTCTTTAAGCCTAAGAAATCCATCTTGAGTAGTCCCGCATCCTCTACGACGCTGTTATCAAACTGGCTGACGAGAAGATCAGAGTCTTTAGCTACAGATACCGGTACATAGTTAGTGATGTCATCTGGGGTAATGATTACTCCGCAGGCATGTATACCTGTATTGCGCACGGAGCCCTCTAATGCCTTGGCAGATCTGATCATCTCGCCGACTTGGTTTTGCTCTTGAGCCATAGCTCTAAACTTAATGGCCTTCTCCACGTCCTCAGGCATCATGTCCTTCTTCAGCTTAGGATCGATACCACCATCCGCCAGTACCTTTTTGAGCGAGGCACTGAGGTGAGTCGGAAATGTCTTGGCGACTTGATTCACCTCACTTAGTGGCACTTGCATCACACGACCCACATCTCTCAGACTGGATTTAGCTGCCATCGTACCGTAGGTAATGATCTGAGCTACTTGATTCTTACCATACTTGTCGATCACATAATCTATGACTTTACTCCTCCCCTCGTCATCAAAATCAATATCAATATCTGGCATCGATACACGCTCAGGATTCAGAAATCTCTCGAATAGCAGATCGTATTTGATGGGGTCTATATTGGTAATACCCAGACAATAAGCGACGGCGGAGCCCGCTGCGGAGCCCCTTCCAGGCCCCACTGAGACTCCCATCTGCCGGGCAGTCGTCGTGAAATCTTGCACAATCAAGAAATATCCAGGATATCCAGAATTCTTAATGACTTCGAGCTCAAAGTTTAGTCTTTCCTCTATGACGGCAGTAATATCCCCATATCGCTGCTTGGCGCCCTGAAAGGTGAGATTCTTGAGGTATTCATCTTGAGTACTGAATCCATGAGGCAACGGATATGCAGGCAGCACTACATCCCTGGTCAGCTCCATATGATCTACCTTGCTGACGATATCCATGGTATTATCAATAGCCTCAGGTATATCTGAAAATATGGCATTCATCTCAGCTTGTGACTTAAAGTAGAAGTCGGAGCTGGGAAATTTAAATCGGGAAGTATCAATGATATTTGATCCAGTATTCACACATAGCAGTATGTCATGGATGCCAGAGTCTTGCTCTTCTACGTAGTGAGAATCATTAGTCGCTATAACTTTGACGTTGTGTTTTTTAGCGAATCCAATCAAAATTTGGTTCACGTCCTCCTGGCTCATACCCGTATCATCAATCTTCTCTAAGCCTCGATGTCGCTGGAGCTCGATATAATAATCATCTCCGAAGACATCTAACCACCATTTTAATAAAGACTCAGCTTTATCTGGTGATCCTTTTAAAATAGTCTGAGGTACTTCCGCTCCAATACAGCAGCTGGTAGCGATGAGACCCTCACTGAACTGGACAAGCAGCTCCTTATCAATACGCGGAAATTTACCATATAGACCTTCCTTAAATCCAAATGAACAAAGCTTACTAAGGTTCTGATAGCCTAGCTTATTTTTAGCTAATAATAGCTGATGGTAGCGAACATCCTTCTCACCTGCTGACTTCGAAAACGATCGCTTATGACGATCATCGACTAAATAAAATTCGCAACCGACTATGGGCTTGATATTTCGTTTGTTAGCCTCAGCCACAAATTTGAAGGCGCCAAACATATTGCCATGATCTGTCAGAGCTACAGCAGCTTGACCATCAGCCTGAGCCTTATCCATCATCTTAGCGATATCGGAGGCTCCATCTAAAAGAGAATACTGGGTATGACAATGCAGGTGACTGAAATTCGGCATAAGCTATGAGTTACATAATAGATATACAAAAATAGCTTATATGTTGAATTAAGATCAATAGAAGTGAAAATTAAGTAAGGTGAACGATGCTTAAAGGCTCCTCCATAAGTGATAACGCCTATTATCACAGGAAGGTGCGACTGGAATGCAGCAGCTGTAAGCTACTACGGCGGCAATAAGCAGATTATGCTGACTCCCGAATATTTCTATGCGCTTTAACTACCTCTCGTAACGCCTGTAATGATCAAATTTTGTTGAATCCCACTATCGATCATTGTTGTAGAATTGCTTAGTAATCTACATATAGCCAGTTAAATTCTATTTGTTATTTTGTTAAATATAAGACGCCAAGTACTGAAATGGTTATCTCACTAATGTTATTTGATATGTCTTATAGATCATACTAATCTTCATAAATCATAAAGTCAAAATAAGCCATATTAAGATAGGCATCCTAAAGGCGCCTCATTTCAAGTAGAGGCTTTATGTCAAACTTATGCGAAAGGTATCCAATTATTAAAGGAAACTCATCTCCTACAAATTAGTATGGAGACTAAGAAACTACATCATATGATGAGATAGTTAGGCTATAAGCAGATTTTCTTCCTTGATTTTAATGGTGCCGAAGATCAAGAATAAAAGACCTAAGGACATCAAACCCCATTCTCCCATGGTAGGGATGCCAGCAGCTGGAGCTACAGGAGCACTGACTCCAGGAGGAGTGAACGGCAAGATAGGATCGCCATCGGCATCGACTGGAAAGTCAGCTGGATCATATGCTAAAGAAGTCAGTATCACTCCTTCACAAGTAAGGAAGAACTCATCTGGGTTGTTCTCTGAGAGATCAAAATCTCCTGATATGATAACACATCCAAAGGCAGGTACTGAAATATTATTAATTTCTTCATCTTGTTCAGCTGGGTCATCAGAACCAAATGTCCCCGATATAGAGACGACACTGGCTGAATTATTACATATTTCTACGTCATCAGTCCCACCAGATGGATCAACTGATAGTACAAATAAAGTCCCTGCAGCTAATGTTGGATCGCAAGCCCCGATTGGCGGATCACAGGCATTAGGTAGTATCGCAAAACCTTCAGCATCAGTTTCAGAGTAGGAAACACTTAAAAACTCCGTTCCATTCATACATTTGATGGTAAAGCTATCTCCTCCGCCACTAAACTTAAAATCTAAAAAATCTTCATCCAGAGTGACACAGCTTAGCGCTGGAATCATGATATCGACTGTAGTTTCATTCGTTGGGTCGCTGTCCACTACCATAACACCTATTAAATTGTATGCGGTAGATGAATTATTACAGATGACTATATTGTCTTTCCCAGGTCCGCTAGCATTGATCGATGATACGCATATAAAACTTGCATCTGCGGGATCACATTGACCGTATCCTAGCTGACAAATAATAATGACTAAGCATATGGTCGTAGTTTTTCTAAGTATTGAATACATCACTTGTAGTTTTAATAATAAGCTGACCTCTAAGATAAAAAGTTATCCAGATCATATCGACAAAAACTATATTAATAAATTAATATTTCGAATGCTGTTAAGAAAAATAGGTAACCCTTTGGCCTATTTAGTATACTATCATGTATCTGCTCATATTAATAGTTAGAACTAAATGACAAATTCCAAAATCAAAGTCGTCCTAGCAGATGATCACCAGATCGTGTTAGACGGACTTAAGACATTACTTAATCAAGAACATCAGATATGCATAGTGGAAACCTTCAATAATGGCTCAGAAACCGTGCAGTACTGCTCGCGAAATCAAGTCGATATCGTCTTATTGGACATAAACATGCCCATTCTCGACGGAATAGATGCTTGCGAAACCATTTCAGCTCTTCGCGGCACAAAAATTATTGCTCTTACGAATCATCAAGAACTCGCCTTCATATATAGGATGCTCAATGCTGGAGCAAATGGCTATCTTCTCAAAACTGTTGATAAGCCGACGCTGATCAGAGCGATCGAGACTGTTCATAGAGGAGGAACCTATTATTGCAGTCATGTCAGAAACGCCTTAATATCTATGGATTCAACCCATATGTCTCAGAGACGAGAAGTATTACCAAGCCTTTCTCGTAGGGAAAAAGAAATATTGAGACTGATCATTAATGAGAACACCACCAAGGAAATAGCTCACCATCTATATATTGGTCAATGTACTGTAGATACGCATCGAAAAAATCTACTTCGAAAACTGAACGTGAGGAATACTGCTGGCTTAGTCAGATTAGCCTATGAGAGGAATCTATTAGTATCTTAATTAAAACAAGAAATTATAAACTTTCGAGTAGTAGGTAATGATCTGTCTAAAGTACCTTTTATTCACCACCTGTGGTACGTTATTAATGATGGTGCCCAGCAGTATTGCCTTCAGCAATGGTCATATCTACGTAGATCAGAATTTTGATGAGTCCGCTATAGCTGATAGCCTGAGATATTTCATCGATGAGTCGAAGGAGCTTAGCATTGATGATGTCCTTTCTGTAGAAAAAGATTGGCAGGTGCATGAAGGCCAAAGCTTGTTCTTTAAGCCCACAGTCGCTCATCACTGGATCTCATTCACGATTTATAATACCAATAATTGGTCTAATCAACTATTTTTAAATATTGCATATGCGCATATTGCTGACTATCAAATGTACCTCATCTATGATGATGGTAGCCGTGTCAGTCTGCCTCGACAGGGGGACAACTATCCATATAGCGAACGATTAATCAGCCATCCGCACTTTGTTCATTCGATCACTTTGGAATCAAGTCAAACTGTCAGAGTGATACTGATGTTCGATCAGGAAGGGCAGGATCTGCAGCTGCCCATTTTCCTTAGTTCAAGAAAGCACTTTTTTGAAAAAGAACAACAGACCAGCTTAATGATCGGATTTTGCCTTGGTCTTTGTACTATCATCATCATTGGACTACTGAGTCTCTACCATTTATATAGGACGAACTATATCCTACTTCAGGTCATCACTTCTATCTCCAGCGTATTCTACGTTATGGCAGAGGAGGGCTACGGTTTCGCCTATTTCTGGTCAGATTATCCTAAAATGAATGGAATTTCTCGACCGTTATTTTTGGCTGTAGTAGCTATCATGTCCCTGCTATTCACCTTTCAATTGTTAGGTATCAAGGATGGCGTACACAAAAAGTACTATAAAGCAGTGCTGTGCTATATCGGAGTATACTTAGTATATATGTTGCTCGTCCACCCATTTTTCCTACTACCAATCAATAATGAAAATAGTATTGAAGCATATATCACTATTTTTCTGTTGATGACCTTAATTTTATTCGTGTTAAATCTTGCGATATGTATGTATTACGCTATAAAGTTTCATAATCCTGATGCTAAGATGCTCTCAGCTATATTCGCTCTATTGGTGGTAGCACTATCTATGAGGACCTTATCATTCCATGGTCTCAGCGCCAGCCATTTTTTGATCAGTCATACAGGCCTATTTACCTTATCCCTTCAAACTGTGTTAATCGGTATTTATCTATTTAAGAAGAGCTACCAAATTATTAGGGAGAACCAACTTATAAAGTTACGGATCGCACATGAGAGACAGATTGCCTCCGATACAATCATCGACTCTCTCCACAATGAGAGAGAACGTATTTCGATGGACATTCACGACAGCTTGACGAGTTTAGTGACTGCTGCAAAAATGAATATAGAGTCACTTCAAGAGAAATATGCTAATCTGAAGGATGATCGCCAATATCATGTGTCCCTTAATTTACTAAAAGATATTAGTCAGGAAATGAGAACTATCTCACATAATCTGATGCCTAAAACGCTAAAAGCATTTGGGCTAATCGACGAGCTGAGTAAACGCATCAACTTAATCGAGGCTAACCACCACCTACAATTTCATTTGGAAGTCTTCGGGTTTGAACATAGGCTACCTGAAAAAATCGAAATAGAACTATATCAAATTACCATGGAGCTAATTGACAACGCAGTCAAATATGCCGCAGCGGATCACTTCTTGATCCAATTAACTCGGTACGAAGATGAGCTTATCGTAATTTACGAAGACGATGGAGCAGGATTCGACATCAATCAGATCCCATCTGATTCTAATGGAATAGTCAATATCAAAAATAGAATTAAATGGCTTCACGGCGAGATTGATATAGACTCCGCAGTGGGTATTGGCACTACAATTACCCTAAATATTCCAATCTAAACCACCTTATTTTAAGCACTTTAATCATTATATCAAGTGAAAAGCTAGATATGAATTAGGGATTTCTAGAAGTATCTGATGCTTGAGATTGAAAGCTTAAATTGGTTCAAAATTAGTCGATTAGATATGATTAATTATGCTACTTTGATAATATGTATGGAACTGCTTCACTGTGATATTTAATTCTCAAAGAAACACGGGTACACTATAAAATTTACTTGTCATGATTTTCACTAAAATCCTGCCAACCAAAAAACTGTGCTATCCAATTTACCGCGCGCTTTGTACTGGGCTACTGATATATCTCATCTAAGGCGTAAATTCTTTTACTTCTGAATACCCCTGTTTACTTCTGAATATGCCGAGATAGAATTTTACATAGACATCCATACATCCTACCATGCCTTATATGAACCTATTAATTGGCCTTACACATAGACTATTGCAAAGACTTGAGAGTCAATGTTTTAGAAATATCGACTCCGCAGTCTTGGTTGTAATCTTTGCAAGATCTTGAATAGGCAGCTGATGTAGTGCAGCAATTTTCTCCGCGATGATAGGCAAATATTTAGGTTCGTTTCTCTTGCCTCGAAATGGATGGGGTGCTAAATAGGGTGCGTCGGTCTCCAGAATGATTTTATCAATAGGAATATGTTTAACTACTTCTCCCAGACCCGAATTCTTAAAAGTTACTACGCCACCTATACCGATATAAAAACCAAGACTAATGATGGCTTCTGCCTGCTCTACTGTTCCAGAAAAACAGTGAAATATCCCAGACAGAGTATCTGCCTTGTTCTCCTTCACCATTGATATACAATCGTCTAAAGAATCTCGAGAATGAATGATGAGCGGTAGATGCATCTCATTGGCCCACTTAATTTGTTGGAGAAATGCATATTGTTGTTCTTTCTCAAATTCTCGGCTCCAGTAATAATCCAGGCCAACCTCCCCTACGGCAGCGTAGCTATGCGACAACAACTCTTCCCGTATGATGGTCAGCTCCTCTTTATAATGATTAGCTACTGAGCAAGGGTGAAGACCCATCATTGGAATACATACGTCTGGGTATGCTTCATGGGTCTCTCTCATCGCCTTGATATAAGTTGAATCTATGTTTGGCATATAGAGCTTAGTCACTCCAGCGTCCAATGCAGCATGAATGCAAGCATCCCGATCCTTATCAAATTTCTCTATGTATATATGGGTATGTGTGTCTATAAACATATTTTTACTTCGAATGGCAAAAAAACAAAAATATTATGTGGTATGGAAAGGCCATGAGCCAGGAATCTATAAAAGCTGGACTGAATGTTTAGCGCAAGTTAAGAATTATCCAGGAGCCGAATATAAAGCATTCACTACAGAAATAGCTGCTGAAACCGCCTACTTAAATCAATATGGCGACTATAAGAAAACTGTAAGTAAGCCTACTTACATTGATTATGAATCTATACCCGAGATCGCCAGAGACAGTATAGCCGTAGACGCAGCTTGCAGCGGTAATCCAGGGGCTATGGAATATCGAGGCGTCAAGACATTTACAAGGGAAGAATTATTTATACAAGGGCCCTACCAAATGGGGACTAATAATGTAGGCGAATTTTTGGCTCTTGTACATGCCCTGGCCATGTTAGATAAAGCAGGTAATACCCATACAAGTATATACTCTGACTCTAAGATCGCCATCGGGTGGGTTAAAAGTGGCAAGGCAAGAACTAAGCTAAAGAGATCAAAGAAAAATGACCTCCTATTTCAATTACTCTCCAGAGCCGAAAGCTGGCTGGCTAATCATACATGGAGCAATCCTATCCTAAAATGGGAAACAAAAAAATGGGGTGAAATACCAGCAGATTTTGGTAGAAAATGACAAATCTTTAAAGTCGGTAAAATTTCATTTTGTAGTCTGCATCTACTGCGCCTTTTTTTATCCCTTCCAATTTCCTTTTTATGAGACGCTTCTTTACAGGTTTTAGATAGTCTAAGAATAATTTGCCCTGTAAATGATCGTATTCGTGTTGAATCACTCTTGCATTAACGCCGTCGAAGGTTTCTTCAATCGTCTTAAAGTCCATGTCCTGATACTTTAGCGTCACTTCTTTAGGCCGTTTTACCTCTCCTCGGATATTAGGAATACTTAAGCAACCCTCTTCGTAAGGCCACTCATCTCCATTTTCGCTAATCTTTTCTGGATTGATAAAGACTCGTTTTATGCCGATCAGATCCACTTCATCCTCCATCACCTGCACTGTATCTATAATGAATATTCGGACAGACTGGCCAATCTGCGGGGCTGCAAGGCCGATACCATGTGCATTATACATAGTCTGCCACATGCTCTCTACTAATGTTTCTAAATCGTTAAATTCCTCATCGACGGGCTTTGCGACTTTTTTTAAGATCGGATGTCCAAATGCAATAACTGGTAATATCATCAAATATGTCCTAAATACTCCTGCAAAATAATAACTGCGCTCATCTTATCCACAAGGTGTTTGTCTTTTCGCTTTTGTTTTTTGACCCCACTCATATATATAACCTCCTTAGCTCTCTGAGTTGTAAATCCTTCGTGCTCTGTATCTATGGTCAGATCAGGATATTTTTTAGCTAAGCTTTTGATAAACTTCTTAATGAGTTTAGCCAAATGAGTTGGCTGAGCGTCGGCCAGATAAGGCATGCCAAAGACTATTTTTTCTACCGCTTCTCTCTGAAGATAATCATCTAAAATGGTACTCAGATCTGCGGTATCAATACCAGCCACAGGACTGACAATGATCTGTAAGGGATCCGTACAGGCTATCCCACTTCTCTTTTCTCCATAATCAATAGCTAGTATTCTGGCCATAATACTTTATAACTGGCATTAGGTCGCGAAAGTTTTACAGAGCCGCCATTATCACGAACGAGCATAAAAAAAAAGGTCCCTTCCGGCTTATCCGGAAGGGGACCTCATCCCAAAAACAGTAAACTATTATTTATATAATTATTCGATTATAATCATTTGCTTAGTCATAGACTGACCATTAGTTACCAGCGTGTAGTATAACACTCCTGAATAATCTAATTCTTGCTTAGATATAGTCAATTCGTTATAGCCCTTTGCGTATGATCCAGAAATAGCCCTCAGTACTTGACCAGTCAGCGAATGCACAGTCAGCGTAGCATTACCTGCCTGAGGCATGTCGAATCCGATCTGCGTAATAGCAGAGAACGGGTTTGGAGTATTCTGGTGCAGTACAGCAAGTTGCTCTATTGACTGGAACTCTTTGTCTAATAGTACTACTTCCATCACTTGATCATCAGAATATGCCTCAGCGGCGGTAATGGATGAGCTTATAGTAATGAGATCATCACTGAATGCATCGGCTGATATACGCTCAAATTCTAAGGTAAATAGCGGCTCATCAGGGACTAAGCTATAATCGTCTCCATTATTCCAACTTACAGTAACTTTACCAGCGTCGCTGTGTATACCAAAGTTATTCATACTCATGTCTATAGATTGCTCTAATACTGAGACTAACTTTAACGCAGTCTGATCATACTCCATAGTAAATTGATATCCACTCACTTGCTGATCTTGAGCTGACATTACGGGTATTCTAACCAGATTAGCCTCTGGAAGCTCTAAATGATCCACATGCAGTGCTAACGTTTGACTACTACGAGTCTCTGTGGTGCGCATTCCGCTCATCGCCGCTGAGAAATTGATATCTCCCGTCTTGACGCCTACGAAGTGAATGTCCATGCTGTTATTCAATTCATTGATGGCATACTTGTCACCATAGTTTTCAGATAGAGGCCTGTCAGCATCGAAGAATTGATATTCTTTATCGACAAAATTCCACACTGTATTGTTCTGGAAAGTTTTATCAACTCCAAGTATCAATTTTCTCAGGCTAAGGATATCAAGCGCTGATACTTTTTTGTCGGCATTAATATCTGCAGCTATCATCTTATATGGTGAGTCCAATAATCTGGAACCAAGAATGTGTTTCTGTATTAGCACAATATCGAGTGTCGTAACGCCTTCTATTGGACTATCTGCTTTTGCTGGAGCTATGATATACTGGCCTCCTAATGGCATATTTGGAAATGCATAGTATCCTTCTCCATCAGTCATCGCCGCATCAATATTTCCACCCTCTAAATTGACCTCTACATCTGATATAGAGGCATTGTCAGCTCTGGAAACGAAACCGCTGATGGCAGCTCCATTACCATTCTGTGCAGGACAGTTATTACCATTATCTTGTACTGAAAGTGAGGTCGTACAGAATGACTGCCTGATTGCACCTTCAGCCCCGTGAGAATTACGATTCCCATCAGAATCTAATGCTGTGAAGTATATATCAACAAATACAGGAGAATCATTGAAATCATCACAGTCGAATGTCTTATTAGGCTCAAAGGAGTCTTTCTCAAATGAGAGCTCTACAGTGAATCCTGGACATGCTGCATCCACTGGAAGAGTGAAGTCTGACGCCCATAGTTCCACCATACCATTATCCATAAGATCCACAGCTAAGCCATTAATACAATATGCAGTAGGTGCTTTACAATTCTCTACAACGATGGTATCTATTCTGTGATCCACATTTCCACACTCATCATATAGGGCCAGATTAAGTGTGTGTTTTCCTACAGGATAATTACCTACCAATGTCAGAACAGGTCCTTCCACTGTACCCGATAGTGCGCCTAAGTCTTGAGGGTTATCTACAATTGAGTTCTCATCTGGCTCAATACAAAACACCCATTTAAGATCAGTATTGTTGCTACAGACGCTGTTACCCATACCTGTATATTCCAACATAACAGTACCAAGACCACAGTTGGGATCGAAGCTACAGAATTTGTGCTTGGTTGAGTCCGGCTGCAAAATAGTTGGAGCTATTGAGTCAATCACATAGATCACTTGAGGATCAAGTTCTACTCTATCTTCAAAAACGCCTGGATTTCGTTGGTTAAGATTACACCAGTTAATCACAGTAAATGTTCTAATGACTTTGTAGCAATAATCAGTAGGTCGAGTTGTAGATGCATCACAAAGCATATCAAATCTTGATTCGAATACTTGGTCTTCATACTGTATACCAATTAGATCACACTGATCTTCACCTGGGAAGGTAGGCTCACCGAAAGCGGACGATGGAAACTGGTTTTCTGTATTATTCCTATCATCCAAACAGAATATTGTATCAGCCGCTACAAGAATATTGAGTACTGTATCCCGCAGTCTATCTTGGTTTATAGTCTTTAGATTAAATGTATCTGTGGCTATAAAGTCCAGGAGCTGCTTACAAGAAGCTTCGCCCCTATCCAATACGCCATTGAGATCAGTGTCGATAAAGAATTCTCTTAGTAAAGGTCCTCTACCACATTGATCTCTGTCGTCATCTATTAATTCCACGATATCAAATCTTCCAGTACAGTTGCCTAGCACATATCCATCACTGAATTTTAGGATTCCCTTTATACTATCTGGTACAGTCTTACTTTCCCCTACTCTTCCTGGATATATGGCTATAAAATTAGCTGCGGTCGTGCCAGATCCAGTCAGCGTAAACCCAGGAGTTAAGGCATCAATCGGCCCGCCTTGAACAATTTCTCCAAAGACAGCCGATAGATTATTGATATCAACTCCTTCGAATTCACACGCTACTTGTAATGATGGCGGACACTCTAACACGGGTACTGTCTTGTCTTGTAGCGTTGCTGAGATCATACATTCATTGAAGTTACCCCACTTATCAACAGCCCTTACCACTACCATGGTTTCGTCATTAGCTAAGTCATTACAGCAGAAGTTTACCTTACTACTGAATCCACATGGGTCCTCAATTTCAATGATATAATATTTTCTTGTTCCGGTTAAGCTATCTGGTTTTTGGCCATTCACATCTATTATACCGTCTACTGACATCCAATAGTCTGGAGCAGGTGAACCTTTAAAAGCCTCAACTCTCATATCTAACCAATCAGCTTCTAATCGGATAGAATCTCTTCCTGCTTTAGTTTTTACATTAAAGTTTCCGTTACCGTCTACGAAGCTTAGGTAACCTCCATGCGCTATGGAGAGATTAATCGCTTTGTCATAAATAACAGAATCAGTAGATAAATAGTAGTAGTGACCTTTGAATATCCCCAAAGAGGTAAAGTGATCAAGTACTGGTGGATGCTCTTCACAATCGCATCCGTCAGGATTCATTTTTCTCACTAAGACAGACTTCAGTTTACAGTCATCATAGCTACCATCATCGAATGATGAAGCATGTACTTCAGCTGACCCACTATTAGAGATTGAAATGACTAAGTTATTATCACATATAGCCACAGGAGGCGTATTATCCCAAACTGACACTCTGATGGTATCATCAGTAAAATTGTGACAAAGGTCAAAGCCTCTATAGATTACATCGTGCTCGCCTTCTGGAACTGAGATTCGCTTTTGATTAGCTGTAGCCGTTTGAAAATTCTTCAACACTCCAGTAGGGTATATAACGTCGACATGAGATATAATACCACATCCGTCTTCAAACCTTGTCTCAGGTAGTGTAAATGTACCAAGACAATCATATCCATTTGTAGACACTTCAAAATCTGGGAAACTGTCAAGAACTACTGGCGCTGTGGTATCTGCTATCTCTATAACCTGATTACACAGTACAGTTCTTTCACCTGAACAATGCCACTCTCTGATGGAAAATGACCTCATTACCTTAGTAATACATCCTGTCCTTCCTAAAAATAAATCCGTATAGATCACTCCAACATTACAATTAGTCAATAGGCTGACAGACTCACCACTTCGACTATCCATAGGATAGAGTAGAGTTGTGTCTCTTACAACACCCATGCCAGAATCAGTATCCTTAACTAAGAATGGTAAACCTGCACCACCCTCACTTACTGGAAATGGGCCAGGCACCAGAATGATACCTTCTGCTGTGGCTAACTCAATCAAATTCTTATCGGCTAAATCAGTACAATCAAATGCATTGCCATTCTGAAAAGAGAACGTATCTGGACAAACTAATAAGGTACTATCCAAAAGCGAATTAGTGCTATCTCTGACTGGAGCATTATTCATGTCCATCGTGAGCTCTGGGAATAATCTCTCTACTTCTACTCTGAAGTTGCAGGGGTTTGATTGATTACCAAATTTATCCACTGCAAAAGCCCTGACATCAATAATTCTCGTAAGAAGAATCTCATCATCAGAACAGTTAGCGGGTCTATCGTCCTGCGTTACTATGACCAAATCAAATTCGCTGCATTCATCTACAGCTTCTCTCATCAACGCCATTGGCAGATTGCCTGCCTCACAGCATTTGATACTTGTGATAGTCGTTGTTGCAGGTGAGCAGTCAATACTTGGCGGTCTTTTATCTTCAATGAGTACAAAATTCCAACATGTATTTAATATTGAACCATCCATTGCTATAGCTTGGATCTCTATTTGGACTTCTTCTCCAGTTTGACTTCCTGCACCCTGCCACATAAAGTTAGCCTCAAACTGCAAATTACTACTACTATCAAGTGCGACACCATGGTGGTCTTTGATGATAATGATGTATGAATCGGCATCCATGCATTCTTCCGTTAAAAGATCATTTGGACTAATATCAGCATCGCAGATAGTCCGTCTTGGATCATTTGGATCTTCAGATGATCCAATGGAAATATTTACAGACTTACAGGACATTGAGCACTGGGCCGAGAGAGAAGAATATGATAGCGTTGTTACTAAGCACAAAAACAGGACATGGTATAGTTTATGTCTGCTGCTAAATATTCGAGTACTAAACTTTGTTTTCCTCATGAGATACCTTTTGATGATGAATGCTACTGCTTTGGGAACTACTGATTTGTAGCACTTTGTAACATCAATCTATTGTTAAAGAAATTTTGATTTTCAACTTTTGATCAATACGATCGCAGTTCTAAAATCACAAGGTTGGTATATATTTCTTTAGGTAATCTATTATCAGAAAACGCGGTTGGAGAGTATTTAGATTCTTTAGGTTCGAATAGAAGTGATGTTGAGACACTTCGATTACGAGAACAAATATAGATTTTCTTTAATGTGTCAGGATACCCGTTCTGTGGTATTTTTGAAATTTAATTTTCTAAATATAAAAAAAGCCCCCCTACATAAATGTAGAGAGGCCATCCCAAAAACCGATTTTATCTTACTTGATTGAGATACTATCGGTATAACTCAATCTCCTATTCAATCACAATCATTTTCTTGGTTGCTGTGAAATCACCGCTTTGTAGCTCGTAGTATAGTACGCCTGCTACATTCACTTGATTTCTATTCAGTACGATCTCATTGTAACCTTTAGTGTAGTCACCTTCAATCTTAGTCACTGTTTTACCAGCAACATCAAATACTGTCAGTGTAGCTTCACCTGCTTCAGGTAATGTAAATCCAATTGAAGTTTCTGCTCCAAAAGGATTAGGGTTATTCTGGTATAGATCAAATGCTGCTACTGCTGCATCGTTGCCGATGGCCAGGCTAACATCCATTCTATCCAAGTTAACACCTGCATAAGCTTCTGCTACTGTAATTTCAGAGTTCAACGCAAGCGCTGAGCTCAAGTCTGTCGCTTGATTAGCTTTGAACACTAATGTGAACAATACTTCATCAGTACTTACACCTTCTGCTTCTGACCAACTCATTGTAAGTTGACCTGCTTTAGCTCCGATGTTAGCCTCTGTAGCATTTATCGCTCCTGCCTCTACTCCTTCAAGAGTTAAACCTGAGTGATTCAGCGTAAACTGATATCCAGCTACATTTTTGAAGTTATTAGCTCCAACTGCTACTCTTACTATTTCACCTGCTGATAAGGTCTGATTTTCTGCTGTCAACTCTAATGTTCCATTAGATCTTGTTGAAGCTCTCATCAAGCCGTTAGCTAATGCATCACCGTTAACGTCTCCAACCTTAATTGCGACGAAGTCTTCACTCATCATGTCATTAGCAAGATTATTCACATTCAAGACCTCATTGAAAGGCCATGGTGAAGTAGGATCTGCGAAGTTTTGTGATGCATCTACGAATCTCCAGCTACTGTTAGCTGGTAACTCATTGTATATACCTAAGATCAACTTTCTTAACTCTACAAGATCACTTGCTGAGATAGAACCACTATTGTTAATATCTGCTGCTAAATACTGGTATGCATTTTCGAATACCGCAGAATTCAATATGTGCTTCTGAATTAAGACGATGTCGAAAGTACTTACACCATTCAAATACTCCCCATCTTTCTCAGCAGTAAGGCTGTAGTCAAAAGTTAAAGGATTATTTGCGAATGAATACTCTCCTGCATCATCAGTCATTCGAGACTTTGGATACTCTTGTCCAGCTGCACTATTGACATTGATATTCGTATCATCGACCATGTCACCGAATGCTGTAGCCACGTCACCCGCGATCATAGCACCTGCACCAGGCTCAGACTCACCATTACATGATCCACCGACAAGTACACCTACAGTACAGAAGTCACTGTTACCGTTAGCATCCCATACGTAGACATCAAAGTCTTGGAAATTAGATAGATCAGTACAGTTGAACGTAAAGTTTAACTGCTCGTCATGACCATCAGCACCAAGTTGAATTGGAGTATCTCCTGATGGAACCATACTAAATGTGATGTCAGTACAATTGTCGAAGCTACCAATATTGAAATCAGACGCCCAGATCTCTACTGTTCCAGTAGAACGCATAAATGCTGTAGTCACACCTGAGATACAAAGTGGCGTTGGAGCTTTATCATCACCAAACGTTACTTCTGTCTCAGACTTAGATGAGTTACCACAACCGTCAGTCACTATCCATTCAATTACGTGAACATCTCCAGGACTACCTTCTCCAGTACCCATAGTAGCAGATGCACCTGTGAATGTTTTAGTAGCAACTAATGAGTCGCCTTTCTTCAATCTTACTACCCATGAAAGCAATGCAGCACCGCTATCATTTCCTCCACAAGAATCAATTGCAGTAGCTGTCACAGTATCAGAACCAGTACACTCAGTAGGATCATCTTTAGATGTAGCACCACCTGATGTACTTACTGAGTAAGCTGCATCCACTAAAATTGTTGGCTTAGAATCATCTACCACTTTAATCACTTGATCAAAAGTATAGTAACCATCAACATCAACATTATCACCATCATAAGCGAAGTAGAAGTTCACGCCCAATACTTCTTCACAGTCAATACACGTAGTTCTCCAATCAGATACAGGAATGAAATCTTCTCTTCCTCTGTCATTTTCATCATCTACACCTGATCCATTTGATTCCCATGTACACCAGTCAATGACCGTCCATCTCTTAATTAACTTAAGACATGCGTCTGATGCGACTACAGTGTCCACTTGTAAGCTATAGCCTACGAGTCCACATGCCGTGTTACACCATACTGGTACTTCTGGAGTATCTCCTGAAGAGCATGCAAAAACATCGCCCATAGGTACTAACTCATTATCAAATGTCTCAAAGTCTTCTCCATCTTCATCTTCTGGATCACACTCATAATTTATACCTTCTAATAATTCTCCTGTATAGTGTATTGGCCATCTAATTGAATGAGGATCAAAAATAGCCTCATCACCTCTCACCACAGTTATGGTTTGCTTGCAATAAGCATCACCCTGCGTTAAGTCTTCACTTCCATCATTATCTATCCAGTACTCTCTAACAACAGTACCTAAGCCACAACCGTCAACATTCTCTGTCTCGCTAAGAAGATCTGGCGAAGCTCCTGCACAAACAGCTGCAATAGCTAAAGCAGGTCCAACTTCACTTAAATCATCTGTACATTCAATTGTAACATCTTGACAAGCTAAGCTGGCTGCTGACTTATCAACGATAGTCGCTTCGACCATACAATCATTAAAATTGCCAGCTGCATCATAGAATCTTACTTGAACCATAATCGTTTGTCCTGCATCTTCACAACAGAATTTAACGAAAGGACCGAAGGCATCTTCGCCATCTAAGACCATAATGGTATCAATAGCACCGAATTTGTTGAAGATTGTGTCACTCATTGTAACACACTCGTTTAGCTTCGAATCTTCATCTGAACAACAACCTGTCATTCTTCTTACTTCAATTCTATCTATGTCACCACAACCTGCGTCATGAGACCCTGCATCAAATGACTCAGCTAATACCTTAGCTGTTCCTCCTGTCGTCAATGAAACTACTAAGTTATCTTGGCAAACTGGAACAGGTAGTACGTCATCGACTACAACAATATTAAAGCTCGTCTCTGTCGTATTACCACACTCATCAGAGATAGCTACCTGAACTGTGATAGGATTGTTTTCTGGCCATAGATCAATAATAAATCCATCAGCTAAGATACCTTCAATAGGAGCAAACGCAAACTTCAGATCACTACAGTTGTCTGATGCTTTAATAACAGGAAGCTTCACTTTAGCAGAACACGTCCAAGGCTCTATAGAAGCAATTAAGTCATCTAAAGGCTCAAGAAGTTTTGGCGCTTCGGTATCTCTAATCTCTATGTACTGAACACCAGTAATGATAGAAGAAGAGTTACACCAATCTAATACAGTCCAATTTCTAATTATCTTAACTCCACCGCCACAAGCAGCAAGAGGTGCACTATCGTCGAAACTTACAACCAGATTACAAAATTTGTCTGGTATTAAAAGCTCAACCTGTGGAGAGGTCGCAACTACGCAATCCGTAACGCCTAACGCTACTGGATCACCAACGCCCTTACCATCTTTATCAGTCACGAATACTGTAGCATCACACACTCCGTCTCTATTTCTATCTACAACTGGCTCACCTGCAGCATTCACTTTGAATACTTCACAGAACTTCGTTTCAATAATGTCTTTTTTGACAACTGGAAGTAGTACCCAAAGTTCATTTCCATTATTAGGAATATCGTCTGGATCAATTAAAGTCATCTGATCTACAGTGTCGACAGCAACTGCGCTATGTACGATTACACAGAACTCATTGGTTGCATCAACTACGTCATGCATATCCAAGAAGTAAGGGTAAGCAAACGTTCCAGATCCTGTCTTAGACGCAGCTAATCTGATTGTCTCTGGATCTAAATCATCAGCTGAAGCAATACCACAATCAAGAGGTCCAAAAGCTTTAGGGAAGAAGATTTTTGTTCCTGTTCCAGATCCAGTAGCTGGATCGATCGGCGTTGGATCATCATCATCATCATCATCGTTAGCTTCTAAGCCTCCATCAAATATTGTCAAAGGAAGAATTTCATAAGTTTGATCTAATAGAAGAACCGTGGATGGATTACCGTGGTTAGTGATTTTACCGAAATATTTAACATTGATTACTTGTCTATCACAAATATCTCCAGACTCAGTTCTGACTTCTGGAAGTAACTCAATGTCATAGCATCCATTAGCTATTTCATCAGCGAAATCTTCATAATTCATGAAACAAGCTGGCTCACCTGCACACCAAACTGTTGGAAACCGCAGTTCAGTACCAGCACAGTTACCATCTAATGATATTTTATAAGAGCCAATTGCGTTAGCAGCAGAAGCTTTTACAAGAAATCTTATTTTCCCAGCGGGAAGAGTTTGTCCCATAGTAACGGGAGTAGCTTGAAATACACCAGCACCATCAACAGTATAGGTAAATACTTCTAAATCAGCCAAAATCCAATCTACTTCACCCTTAGGCGAGAATACTGGGTATTTTAGCGCTGATTCCCATGTTATGACATGGTCACATGGAAGCTCGCTCATAAATAAGTCTGCATACCACTCTCCGATCTCCACGCCATTACTGACATTAAGACCTTCGCCAGTCACAGTATTTTGATGCCACTCAGCATCTAGCTCTACGTCATCATCAGAATCGTCAGATATATTACCTGCGAGATTGATTTTGCTAGGACTATTGGTTGGCATTTCCATCGCTAAGCAACCACCTGTATTAATGACAGGCTTAGCATTAAGTTCAATTGTAGCAGTACCCCAACATGAATTACCACCAGATAATTCAGTAATTTTAAAGGTAACTGTTTCATTAACAAAATTCCCCCACGGAAATTCTGCTTTTGGCCGTAGAGGATTGTCCGTACCACACATGGTGGTCATAGGTCCGAAATCAGCTAAAGTTAAGGCAGGGCCTCGGTCGCCAGAATCAACGCCGAAAAGAGAGCACTCCGCAGTGCTCGCCGTTCTACCTGAAATGCCATTCACCTCTATGCCGTACCCAAACCCCGCTTCGGGACCTGAGTCAGCCACGGAGAAGGCTGGTATACCTCCTTCAAGGAGCATATCCAAAGTCACCCCACCGCAAGTTGCGTCGAGTGATATCTGGACATTGTCATTACAAGCAAGGGTATTCCCCTGACTGTATGACATGTGTGGAATCACAAACATGCAACTAAGCACGAAGTAACACCACAAGTAAGTAAAATTCTTCACTTTCATGAGATTGAGTTTTGGTTATTGAATTTTAGATTAAAATGATTAAGAATAGGATTATCTTACACGATACTAGATCACGACAAGATCTAATACCGGGTTTTGAGTTTTATTCGATTTTCGGCTGATAACTTATCGTTACAGAAAGAAGCAGATAATTTCTATTCAAATAGAAAATTAAGTAATGTAAACTGAGAAATGAGCAAGGACTAAGGCTCGGGGGGTGATTTCGTCGGTTATTAAAATAGAGCAATTAGACCAGTTGATTTCGTCTTTTTTCAGTTCGTGATACATACAACGGGCGTACTTTTACACCTGATACAGTATATACCTCCCACAAATATACATTTTCATATATGAATATCAGTTAAAACCAATGTGGTATTTTTCATATAACCAAAATGTGTCATTTGTAGTTAATTGATGATATATACCATCATTCGGTCACACCTGATTTAATACATAGTAATTGATCAGTTATATCTACTCGAACAAGTAGAGGCAACACACTGAAATTCAATACTTTATGTGCTTCGAATTGAATATTTTATATTGAAATATGTGCACCATATGAAGCCCGTAAATCGGCCTCGGGATAGAAATTTTTAGTAGAAAAAATTCTTAAATCCGCTTAAATAATTTTAAATTAAGGAGCTTTATAAGGCAAATTATTTAAAAATTATCAGTTGATTACATATAGCATATTTACTATATACCATATTTAAGCCGCTGACGAACAGCAGTTAAAAACTACACTGAATTTTTAACAAAATCCTTAAAATTTGAGGAGAATTCTCGGAATTAGAGGAAGTTACTTATTGCCAAAGCAAGGCCAGATACTGAACGGTAATATATAAAGCGATGAAAATATAGAATGAAAACCTCTATTTGTCCATCATAGGTTTTGCGCTGTCTTTTGATCCAGAGCCGATATTATACTTCAATGTTAATTCATGACTTCCATTATTAAATGTCTGAACATCGTGAGAAGAAATATTATAAGAGTAGTAGAACCCGAAGCTATCTAAATTAACACCAGCCAAGAACCCAAATCTCTCATCACCACCTACGGTGTAACTCAGTCCACCTGTTAAAGCTTCGTCTAACAAGTCTACTTTAATATTTAGATCTACGTGTGTCGGAGTTAACATCAGATATTTAAATATGACAGACGGTTCAACAATCATATCATATTGCGGAAGACGGTGTCTATAACCTAAGTGTGCTATAGCTCCAATATCAGTACTGCCCTGGGTGCCGTTATCAAACTCATTGAGCATGGCACTCACTAAAGATGGAAGAGTCAATCCATAAATTAACTTATCGTCATAAACTCCGTAGGCGCCCAGACTCAAGTCAAAAAATTGAGATCCATCAAGACGATTTAAAATTTCCTGATCATTCGGATCAACTAAAATATTTGTAACATCATCGCTTGAAATAGTATGCTGCAGATATTCCAGTGAAAGCCCCACACCCACTTTATTAACATCAGACTCAATATTATAAGAAACTGATAATAAGCCCTTTAGCGTTTCAAATGAGGCAAATCTGTCACTCATGAGCTGCGCTCCAATACCAATACGATTACCTATTGGGCCATCGTAACTGAATGTATAAGTACTAGGAGATCCAGGAAAACTTGCCCATGTATTTCTAAAGTTGAACAGTAGACTCTGACCCTCATTAAAGCCCGTGGCTCCTGGATTAATTAATACAGGGTGTATATGAGCTTGGGTAAAGATACCCCTCTCACTGTGTAGCCTTACTTGACTGTGTAAAGCGCCAAGGAATAAGATGGTTATGATTGGTATGCTTAGTAATTTTTTCATAATAAGCTGATAGTTCTCGGTTAACAGGATTTTACTAATTGCCGCTAGTTAATAGAGTTACGGTACCTCTTTCGATGCTTCTGTTGCTTCCTTCACCAAGAATTAACACCCACATATAGCCTCCTTCTGGAAGAAGATTACCATCCAGATCAGTACCAGCCCACGTATTGCCGTAATTATTCTGTCTGAAGACTAATCTACCCCATCGGTCATACAGGCCTAAGACATTAGGTGTTGTTGGCGCTGAGCCATTACAATCAAATACGAACTCATCGTTAAGGCCATCTCCATTCGGCGTAATAATCGGTCTACCATTACAAAAATTTCCAGAAGGTGCGGATCCATCGCAACCTCTTGCTATTTCGTTAGCACTTATCGTCACCTCCATCTGATCACAGCCGTCACTGACTAAAGCGGTAACGGGTCCAGATCCGACATCAGTCACTACTAGTGGATCGTCAGTACTAGTTCCAGCACTCCACTCTACGGAGAATATACCGGAGCCATTAGTCGGGACTAATGTGATAGAGGCATTGGTTCCATCTGCACATGTCACCATTGGATCTATGGTAAATGATTGATATTCAGCTATCGTGATCGTTTTGCTGACCATCGTACCACAGGCGTCATCAGCTGTGATTTCATAAGTACCAGGGGCTAAGTTAGCTGATGGAAGCACTGTTTCTACTCCATTGATCCTTAGAATTCTATCTTCACATCCTCCGACTACCTCACCACCAATGACGGCATCCATAAGATCAAAACATGAAATCGCTGTCTGTATGACTACTTCATCTAAGAATATAGCAGCCCATTTAATCTCAGCGGCAAAAATGGTTGGACAATCTGTGCCATCTGAGATAGTGAGCGTATACTGTCCTGGCGTCAATGAATCCCGTGATAATTCAGTAGATCCATCATTCCACATAAAACTTAGTGTATCCAAACCTCCGCTGGGTATATCTATAGAAATAGATCCATTATCACCTGTGCGATTAGTCGCATCAGCCACGGTGGAGTTAAAATCAACATTACCCTCCACTGTGAGTACGAAACTCCGAGTGGCTACTATACCAGCATCATTTTGATCAGTCACGTCAAGAACATATTCTCCTGGCTCAAGATTATTAATACCAGAGGTAGAGGATCTAAAGCCATTCGGACCATTCCATTCAAAAATGAAATTTCCACAACCTCCCATAATGCTTACCGCTATGGAACCGCTGGTAAGATCCTCACATGTAGGTCTAGTTATGCCAGACTCCAAAATCTCTATCTGATCTATATTGGTACCTATGGTGAATGATTCAGAGACAGCACTCCCTCTGGCGTCAGTGGCGACCACTGTCCAAGTACCAGCTGCTATCCGAAATATATCTTCTTCATTAGATGTCTCACCATTTGGTCCTGTCCATCTATAAGTATATTGTGAACAGCCACCTACTGCTTCAATTTCGATTCTTGATCCTCCATCGCATGAGCCGTCTTGTAGATTGACCAAGTTAATAGCCAAAGGTTCTCCTGTATCTACAGCACCTTGCAGAGGGATGGTCCTTACATATTGACAATTATTTCTATCTGTAATCGTAAGTTGGTAAGTAGCTGGAACTAATTCAGTTTGATCTTCAATCGGCTCTAAGCCTCCTGCCCACTCAAATGTGTAAGGAGAAAAGTCTCCAACCAGATTAGTATTAATACTTCCTCCTACATTACATCCCGCGTCCGTTACATCAAAACTGATAACTGGACCAGGCGCTCTTGGAATAGTATAATCACGAACACCCATATCTCCTGCAGCATCCGTGGCCGTAAGCGTATAAGTTCCTGATAGGACATTAGAGAGATTGCAATTATCAGTACTGGAACTGACTACTGTTCCACTTTCATTCGTCCAAGTACAAGTCACTGGTGATACAGCTCCTACAGGAGCTGAGACGGTGATGGAGCCTGTCAAATCATCTGGACAATTAGGCGTGGAGGTAGTCCCTGCGCCCAACATTAGTGTTCCAGTATCAGTTGTATCAGGTGGCATGACACCACAGTCAAGCGCAATCCTTCCATCATTCAGAGTGAAAGGCAACAAATTATTATTGACATCAGAGAATTCAATGCTGACCCCTGAAGTAGACACAAAACTGATATCAGAAGAGTTAGTCCCTTCACAAGATCCCGACACATTAAAGCAGAAAGTGGCAATTACACTATTATTCGTTACCGACTGAGGACTGATTGGAGACCAAATAGCTCTTAAATTATTAGCTGACGTCAAATTAAGAGTGGCTTCTCCAAATTCTTGCAAGACTTCGCTATCTATGAATCTGCTATAAGTCAAGAAAGTGGAATCCCACTGCACGCTAAACTGAGCACTCTGCACATCCGTGAAATTCTGTACTGATACATCTACACATGATTCTTGACCATCAACACCCGTCACTGATTGAGCCGTCAAAGTAAGATTTCCGCCTCCTGTATCCATATCACCTATGCTCAGGAATCCATTGTCTATACATGTAGACTGCGCAATTCCATCACCATTTGATATTTCTATATCAAAATTCTGTCTCTCTTCGAAATCCACATTTACCGATTGTCCATTAGAACCGATAACGTCGAAACACAACTCAAATAATACCGCATCATCGTCTAAGGTTACTGGTGTCTCGCCAAGTCCTATTAACCATAAGAAGCGAAGTTCTCCTGATCCTGTGTTAGATTCATTAAGAGATACGCCTGTTATGCCTACCTCATTGAGTCCCGTATAAGAGAGTACATCGCTGTCCCATCCTATCGCTGTCTGTATACTTGCTATATTAGTGAAATTCTTTGTAGACACAGGTAAACATACATTGTCCCCTATATCATTATTAAAATCTCCAATGATCAGGGCGACGTCAGAAGTACCTTGACATAGGTTAAGACCATCTCCACCACTATTAGGTGGATCCACTGGACCTCCCCCACTACCTATACTCACTCGACCTTGGGAGATACAGAGTGGCTCAGACATCCCGTCATTATTAGCAAGCTCTATATCAAAGTTCTGTATATCTACAAATTCTAAGTTCGATGTCTGACCATTGTTTCCTATGGCATCAAAGCAAATCTCAAATAAGACAGAACCGTCATCAGGACTGATCGGATCATCACCAAAGCCAATAATCCAAAGTAGTCTGAGAAGTCCATCAGTTACTTCACTTTCATTCAGCGTGAAACCCGTGATGGTACGTTCGTTGACTCCTGTGAACCGTAGAACTGCAGGATCCCATTCAATTGCCGTCTGCAAGCTGGCAATATTCACCCAGTTAGCGGCAGTGACGGGCACACATGTATTACTATTAGCGGCAACGCTTCCACCCTGGACAATTAAGCTGGCATCTGAACTATCAGCACAGGTATTCTCTGTGCCACCCTGATTTCCTCCATTATCGCCTCCATTATCGCCTCCATTATCGCCTCCATTATCGCCTCCGTCAGTCCCAGCGTCTCCAATGTTTATTCTTCCAGCTTGTTCACAGCTTGCAGCAGTAATACCATCTCCTGTAGCCAATTCTATATCAAAATTTGTAATATCTATTAATTCTACTTCCGCGGAAATTCCGTCGGTCGCTAACACGTCAAAACATATTTCGAATAATACAGATTCGTCAGCCACCGTGACTGGATCGTCACTAAATCCAATAATCCAAAGAAACCTTAAAATTCCTTCGTTTATTCTCGATTCATTCAGAGTAAACCCTGTGAGAGCTCCCTCCGTGATTGAGACAAATTGAAGCTCCGCGGCATCCCAACCTATCCCTGTTTGAAGACTTGCTATATTAGTGAAATTATTAGCGGTCACAGGAACACATATTCCTGAAGCACCCGGATCTGCTGCTATACATTCGACGATAAGTGATATATCATCAGATCCAGCACATGTGGTAGAGCAATCTGGAAATGTATTCATGCCTCCCATATCCCCTCCATTGTCTCCTCCATTATCACCTCCATTGTCTCCTCCATTCATGCAATTAGTGCCGTCTACGCTAATAGTAGAGTTAGATGCAATAGCGCCAATAGTGTTAAAGCTGTCGTCCGCAACTTCTATAGAGCGCGGAGTATCGCTCAGCGCTATGGCAGAACTTGCGCATGCAGCGCCTGTAGCATCCAGTCTAATACTGAATAATCTCGTGTTATCTGGTATGGTTCGGGGTTCGGTATTGTCTAAATTCCATGAGACTGTCACTTGACCTTCACTTACAGCAATTGCTGATGGTGGTGTCCCTATATTTCCAGCTTCAGAAAATTGTTCTAAGACATCCGTGACATTCTGTATGCTATTATAACTAAAGACATCCGGATCCCAGTTAATGGAAAACTGGATTGAAACAATATTAGTGAAATCACTGACCGTGACGTCAATATCTACTGACTCACCAGCTGCTGCCGTGCCCCCTGTTAATCCAATAGAAATCTGTGAAAGCAAGGTTGTAGAATAAACAACTGCTATCAATAAAGTGCTTAAAATGGCTCTATACATCATTGACGCGTTTTTAGGATTGGCGTTTCATCCAAGCGCACAAAGTTAAGAAATAGTTTATCTTTTTGTCAGTAATAGGGCTGTCCACAGGAGAATAACCCCTATTTCTCAGATGATAAAATGAATTAGTTAATCCCATACGACTTTTTATTTACGATAATGATTGTTATATAACGATACAAAAAGCCTTCACCCAGGTCATAGAGAGGGTAAAGGCCAGTCATTACGGTATATTTTTCAAAGCAGTTCGTTTGTTATTTTTCTTTAATCTAACTTAATCATCTTGCTGGTTCTCACTTCATTCCCCACTTCTATCTGGTAGTATAACATACCAGACTGCTCCACTTTATTCCCATCCAAGACTATAGTATTATAGCCACCATGATAATAATCTACTATCTGATAAATCTCTTGACCTGAGATATCATACACTCTCAAGGTCACACTCGCCGATTTTGGCACCCAAAAGCTGATAGCTGTCGTGCCTGAAAACGGGTTTGGACTATTATGGTATAATTCTACCCCTTTGGATATATCATGCTCTTTACTCTCTAACTCAAGAATGATACCAATGATATCAAAATCACCGTTATAGGCTTCAGATTTAGTTATTTCTGAGTTGATATCCATCAAGCCAATATGATCCGAGTTACTTTTAGCAGAGAATATAGCTTCAAGCAGTATGTCTCCCTCATTGATATTCTTAGTTATATCGGCATTCCAGCTCACTGTCACCTTTCCTTCGTCTTCATAAACAGCATAATTCTCATCCCCGATTTCCAATAAATTAGATCTGAATGATTCAAATGACAATAGCTGAGTATCATATTCCAGCGTAAATTGGAATCCTCTAATTGACTGATCAGAAATGACTACGAAGGGTACTTGAACGGACTCCCCAGCTATCAGACGGTTATTTTTCAGCTGCAGATTTAAATGATCACCTGACCTGCTTTCAGTATTTCGATGTAGCTCATTAGCTACCACTGATTCATTAACATCACCTACTTTGACCGCAATAAAGTCTGAATCGATGAAATCCTTATCTACATTGTTTAACGAGAAAAACTCCACGAATGGCCATGGATTAGCTGGATCGGGAAATACCTGGTCCTTTTTGACCAATCTCCAAGAATGATTTCCTTGAATCTCGCTGTGTAAGCCTAATATCAATCTTCTGAGATTGACCATATCAGAAGCTGTTATGCTCTGATTACCATTCACATCTGCAGCTATAAGTTTATATGGACTATTCAGTTCTGCAATGCCCAAAATATGCCTCTGAATAAGAACCATATCCAAAGTAGATACACCATTCGAATGATCATCTCCTCTGGAAGCTTCGATACGGTAATTATCATGCATGGGCATTTGGCCAAAATGATATTGTCCTGACTTATCCGTCTCGTATTCATAGTCTGCATCATCATTGATATGCTCTAAAGTAACCATGACATTGGATACGGGTATATCTGCCTCCGTGGCAATCATGCCACTGAAAAAAGATCCACTAACGCCTTCAGTCAAACCATCACATGCGCTATTGGCCTGTATCTCTACTTTAGTCCGACAGAAATCACTATTACCAGAGCTGTCGAATACGCGTACTTCAATGTCTTGAACTCCGACATCATCACAGGTAAATCTCAGATTCGGAGATAGGGTGTCAGCTGTGCCTGATTTCTTCATGCTAAAGGTCAATAAAGCTTGTGGGCAGTTATCAGAACTACCTCTATCAAAGTCAGCTGCCCATAATTCTACGTAGCCTGTAGAAGGCATGATTACAGTAGTCACTTCTCCTAGACAATAGGGCGTCGGAGCCTTATCATCTTCTAACAAGAATTCCTGAGTACAGACTGTGGAATTGCCACATCTGTCCTGAGCAGTCCACGTTATCTCATGCCTTCCAAATGGGACTGCTGTGGAGCTATAGGACAATCCTCTGCCCGATGCCGTAGCCCCACCTTCAAACGAAATCGTGTAGTCGACTACTAATTCTTCAGATGCCGTGCAGTCGTCCGTCACATTAGCTGTGAGAACTACAGAGACTGAACATTCTCCCGTAGTGCCATGATTGTCAATAGACATGCACTCCTCTCCAAATGCTGGCGACACTGTATTATTCATGGTGATTTTCTGAGTGTACTTCCAAAGTCCAGGATTCTGATTTGATGGTAGTTTGTCATCATATTGGCACCAATCCACGATCGTCCATTTTCGTAAAATTTTATAACAAGCACCATCCACTAAGTTGAACTCCTCATCCTCGTAAGTGGATGCGACTAAAGCACAGTTCTCTACATATTCTAAAATAGGTTCTCCAGCTACATTCGGGTCAGTGATGGCTTTATCACATTCTACAGTCGTCGAATAGTCAGAGGGCCAAAGGTGGGCTTCCATTCTGAAGGGTGTTTCTGCCTTGATCAGTACCTCTTGCTCATATTCATCGACTTTATTGCCGGATACATCCCATAGTCTCCAATAGCGAGTCATTTTCCCGAGGTTACACTGATTGTATTGAGGTACATCTTCATAGTCCATGGTATAGCTACTGCATTCATCGTCAACCTCGGGCTTGCCCATATCTAAGGTCGTAATATCCTCATAGCAATATACTTCTCTATGCGGTGGGTGCTGGCTGAATTTGGTAGTCTGTTTATCTTCTATCTGTGCCCTGACCATGCAGGTATTTGTATTTTTGGCTTCGTCTTCAACTCTTAGGACGATCATGATCTCTCGACCTATATCGCTACAGCAGAAGTCGATGTGCTCTTTGAAATCAGGCTCCTCACCATCGCACTCAGGTCCTTCTAATCTGGCGACAGAGAGTGACACCTCAGAACAGAAGTCAAAACTACCGTCGTCGAATGACTTAGCCCAGACTCTGGCTGCATTATCAGAAGAAAGTGTGACAGAGGTGTTCTCATCACAAACTGGTATGGGCGGAATTTTATCTATTACTGTCGCTTTATAGTGACACCTGGACCAATTACCGCATTTATCATACACGGTGCATACCACCCAGTTATCACCGTATGGCATGCCTTTGATCCAAGGCTGGCCATCTTCCCAATATACTGCGCTCGTGTCGATGTCAGCATAAGGGTCTCCATCTTCGCTCGCCTTCTTATGGCCTATGACGTATCTGAAATCTCCAGATCCGCAGTCGAATAGGATATCTGGCATTTTGACCTTCATATCTTTAGCTCCACAGGCATGAGGGTCTGCCTCAATAATTACATTCTCACCATAACATACCATGTCAGGCCCGTATTTATCTTCTACTTTAATAATCTGATAGTCATATATTGGATTATTCTGCGTAGATGTGGTCTCTCTGCACCAATCCAATACTGTCCATTTACGCAGTATCTTGTAGCTCTTGTCGCAAAGAGGTACTGTCTGATCTTCAAAGGTTGCTTGAATTTTACAGTAGCCTTCGTTAGGATAGATGGATCTTCCTCCTAAGGCAGGGCCGCCCGTAAATGAAGGATCTGGCATTCCATCTTCATCTGCATCAAACTTTACCGCGTCCTGACATGATATGGAGATATCGTCAGGAAAATCAGTTATCCCAAGCGTATCTCTCTGATAGTAAATCTCATAGTGACATGGTACTGACTTATTACCGCTATCGTCCACAGCGGTATAGCTGATGGTCTTCTTAGCCGCAAATAATGAATACGGATCACAATCATAATCTTCTATTTTCTCACCTAGCTCTTCTATCGTAAAGCATGCACATACGTCGTGTACCCAAGCTGCATAGTTGATGACAGGATCTAATGCATTGCAACTGATCGTATCAGGAGCAGGACAGAAGACAGTAGGAGGTAGCTTATCTTCAATAGTGACGTAGCCCCAGCACGAATTATCCGTTTGGCGGCCAGAGACAAAATGCACTTGAGCTTTGAGGGTTTTGCCGATGTAGTTTTGATTGACTGGATTAGGTACTGCTCTATCTTTATTATCAGGATCTGTAAGTACCACGTAGTAGTCATCTTCACAATTATCGGTGGGCCCTTCTAACACCATATCGGAGGTGATAAATGCTTCACACTGATCGTTGATCCCTACATTGATTCCATTAATATTACAAGCGAGATCACAATCACCTGTAGGCCTATAGAACGAATAGTCTACTGTGTAATATATGCTACAGCTAACCTGCTGATCATCCTCCTTACCAGGAAGCTGACATCCAGAGAAAACAGTATAGACTCTCTCTACCTCATAGATATATGGCCCTTTTTGTCGAATGATATCTCCGAAGCTGACTTCATAGTCTTGGGTTCCGCAGGAAGTTGTGATGATCACATCTGTTGATGCATTATCTGGAATTTGGTCAAAGCCATGGTATACATGATCAGCGTCGTAACCACCTGTACAACTGATGGTTAGGTCATCCATGGGCGGAACGATCAAATCTGATTTGCAATGTTTAAAGTTAGACGCACCTCCACAGGTGATGGCCTCATCGGGATCTACTGCAGCTATCTCAATCGCATAATTGACATCATTAGGGTAAGTCAATGAGAAAGATCCAGATAGGACCGGAAGATGATCTGTCGAATTAGTCAGACAAATATTCTCTGATACAAAAACAGCTTTGCCAGATTTATCGATGGCTGCATACTCACCATTGATCCCTTGTACATCTACAGCTATGGTATAAGTTCCGTTCTTATTATCAATGAAAGATGGTGCCTGACTCACTACAGGTGCGGAACAATAGTCTGACTCTTCGCAGCCCATTCGGGTAGAGAATTTAGAAATAACACCTCCTTTAGGGCCGTCACCGACATTCACATTATCAGATCTATCCCATATGGCAATGTAATAATTATTTGGTGTGTCGAAGTGATGAGGATTAACCATAATGGTGTGCCACATCTCGCTGGAAATACCTGATCTCACTAAACTAAGCGAAGAGCAGTCGCCACTCAGTTGCATGGGCGCTTCTATGCCGTTGCCCTCAGTTGGATTAAAAATTGATGCGCTGGCTGTATGTACATTCGATTTGTATAAAGCCCATGCCAAGTGTTCATCATCTTCAACTAATAATTCAAACGAGCTAACGAAAGCTCTGACATCAAAGTTAATCCACAGGATATCCTCACCCACGGTAGGTGCATCTGGAGTGACCATATACTTTCTATAAGGATCATAATACGATGTGCCTTTTAAGTCTATCTCAAATAGATCAAGATCATATGATGCGGTAGGCGGAGCCACATTCATGGTCGAGCTTTGAGATCCGCACTTTACGAGACCTCCATCAATGGCGGTATCGTCTATGGTGCCATCTTCCTGCCATCTTGATCCAACATTATACCTCTGTGCAGCGAAGCAGGGAGTTGTATTACCACAATCAGCTGTTACATTTATTTTGACTATCGCTTGATCATTCTCGCAGGGACTACCTGTTCCAAATGCAAAGCTGTAGGTATAGATATAGCTTCTAATAGAAGTCGCCTCTGTGATGGTCAATAAGCCGCTAGCGGTGTCAAAGGTCCCTGCCCCATCAGGCTGAGGGCCTTCCCAATTACCACCAGGGTCTTGCCCCGATAATAAGCTGTTGAGATCTAGCTCGATCGCATGACTTAGCGGATCGAAAGTACAAACTTCATACTTAGCGCCTATACCTGCTGAGGGCTGTGCACTCACGATGACGGTCGCGATAGCTGATCCTGGCGAGCAAGCTACAGAATCATCATCTACGCTAAGCTGGTACCTATATGTCCCATGAGCGGTAGATGAAAAATCAATCGACGAAGGATTAGTCAAACGTACACCTGAGCCATCGAGATCATTCCATATAGCTCCAGCTGGAGTCGCATTAATGCCTAAAATATTTTCTAAATTGATGGATATATCCTCATGGTCACAGATCGTCAGAATGCCATCTGAACCCACACCCGAAGCTTCTACTTCGAATACAAGATCAAGCACTCCGGTTCTTGTACATTGCGGCGAGTTATAATTGTAATCCACGAGATAAGTGCCTACAGGCAGATCCTCCAGCTCTATTTCTCCATTAAATGGATTAAACTCTACATCTGCTGGAAATGGTGTTGTAGCACTAACTGACCATTGACCACCAATTGAAGTATTACCCGTTAGCAGATTAGATAATTGATAGATGCCTGAGGACATACCACAGGCGCCTACAGGGTCAATAGCGGCATCTGCTACAGGATCACCATCTATCACAAATACAGTGATCGTTGCCCTATCTCCCTGACACCCACCTGAAGAGGTAAAAATATACTCAAACATATAGCTGCCAGGAAAAGCAAACTGAGGATCAAACTCCCACGCCCCTATGATCCCATTAAATTCAAGGACTGAGCCTGGTGGATTACTATTAGATGCAGTCATAGTGCCTCCGCTATCAGGAGCTCCTGGCAGGCCCGTTAGCGTCACAATGGAGAATGCTGGGGTCGCTGCTAAGTTTCCGCATATGGTGTAGTAATTATCTTCACCTGCGTAGCGGATATCTGAGACTGTCACTCCGACAGTGATACTTGATGAGGACGCACAAGTTCCTAATGGATCAAATGCATAATCAAATGTATAAGTACCAGGAGCAACATTACTAAAATCTACCTGAGTTGGGTCTGTGACGTCAACACCTGAGGCAAAATTATCGATCCAATTGCCCCCAAGCTGTTCGCCACTGAGTAGTGAAGTTAAGTCGACTACCTCTTCGGTCATCTCGCAGATACTGATATTAGAAGCGTAGCCTAAATACGGAGGTTCTACAAGACAATTGACTAATACTGTCGCCTCGCTCTTATCGCATTCGCCAGACGCGGCGAATTTATAAGTAAATGCATAGGTCCCATTCTCTAAATTGGACATGTCGACGCTAGATGGATCAGACAAATTGACGCCTGTATTATTATCATCTACCCATGTGCCACCTATATCTTCACCAACTAATTGCGCAGTCAAATCAATGGTTGTGATGCCAGTAAAATCTTTACAAATGGTCAGATTTTCGGCTACACCAGCTGTCTGGTTACCTCGCACTTCAATGGTGATCTGTGCAGGCGGCAGCATACAGGATGGATTATATTCATACGATATGATGTATTGGCTAAGAGAGCCTACACCTGTCGGGTCAAAAATGCCTGTGGCCTCATCAAAGGCCATCGCAGGCACGCCGGATAAAAGCGTATAGGTACCCCCAGGAGTAGCTCCACGTGAGTTGATATAGGCGTTTAGATTTAAGCTTTCAGAGGTTCCTTCACACATACTTATGAATAGATCTGTATCTAATGAAGTGATCTCAGACAGGATAGTAAGTCTCACAATAGCCTCCTCGTCAGCGCAAGCGCCCTGATTATCTTGAGTGTATATGAAGAAGTAGGTGCCGGCTGTTGCCGATGTAAAATCAAATGTACCCAGAGATGTATCTAAAGTGCCTTGATTAGCGAAAGCGCCCGTTACATTCCAAGTACCTCCAGCATCTGCTGATGATAAGTAATCAAATAGATCCACTGAGCCTGTCCCATCACAAATACTGACTTGACCACCCACACCTGCGCTTCTGGCATGATTCACGGTGATTTCTACCGATGTACTGGCATCCATGCAGTTTTGCAGAGGGCCAAATTCATAGTTGAACTTATACACTGTACTACCTAAAGTTGGACTTAAGGAAGTTATGTCCAAGCTTTTACCATCGAAGGCGGCTCCAGCGGGTAGTGCATTGGACGGATCCTCTGTCCATATACCACCTGGATCAGTATTGATCAATAAACTGATCAATTCTATAGACTCAGTCGAGCTACTACAAACTTCGAAACTGACTGGCTGCCCCACTCTTGGTGGATTAGTGGGAATAATCACTGTTACAATAGCCTGATCCACGTGACACCCTGTATTAGCCTCGAATACATATGAGAAACTATACCTGCCTTGCGTGATGGAGCTAAAGTCTACATTGGTAGGATCAGAGAGGTCTACGCCTGTATAATCAGCGTCCACCCAGCTACCTCCGACATCACTTATGAAGGCGCCTGCGCCAGTGAGATCAATAATACCACTGCAGGTCGTGATGGATCCTCCGACTCCAGCTTCTGGCTGCGGTCCTCCCACAATAATATTGGCTATAGAACTGGTCACGGCGGTACATCCAGGCAGCACATTGTTAGTATACTGATATGAGTATGATCCCGCAGCAACGTTGCTGAGATCCACTGCTTCGGGTACATCTACTATCAGCCCAGAGCTGGTTTCTACCCATCGACCTCCCAAGTCTTCACCTGAAATCACATCGAATAAATTGAGTGGAGTGATGCTCCCCTCACATATATATATACTTCCACTGACGCCCACAGAGGGCTGATCAATTACATTTACTTTTAGCACAGATTCGACTGTAGAACAGCCTTGAGAAGGCAAAAAGGTATAAGTGAATTCATAAGTCCCGTTAGTCACGCCTGGTGCTGAAGGGTCAAATGTTCCAGCAGGACCAAATCCAGCAGCAGGATTAGCGCTCCATGTACCACCAGCGTCAGGAGATCCATCAAGATTCAGCAATAGATTAATGATAGGAGCGCCCGTACAGACGGATTGCTCTGAGTCAATGCCTGGATCTTTTTGCTCGGTCATGGTGATATAGACGACAGTACTAGATGGTCCAGTATTACAATTAGATGGAAAACCATAAGTGAATCCATATACATTATTAGGAGGTGTGCTACTCGCATCAGTGACATTAAAAGCACCAGACGGAGAGAAATCGCCTCCAGAAGGATTACCGGCCAATGGTGTCCACAGTCCACCTTCATCTTCATCAGTAATTAGACTGTATAGATTAATTACAGATGATGACTGACTACATACATTAAAGTTCGAACCAGTACCAGGGCTGAGTGATTTATTGCCAACCTTAATATATACTTGCTCGCTCACCGAGTTACATTCCTCATTATCAATGGTATACGTGAATACATATTGACCAGTAGCGCCATCCGGATTAAAACTATTGGTGATGCTACTGAAAGTTCCACCCTGTGGATTGGAGGGATGAGCCGACCAATTTCCACCTGGAAATTCTCCGAAAAGCAAGTCATGCAAATTGATATTTTGATCTATTCCTGGGGCGTCACATGTTTTGATATGCGTCCCTGTACCAGCATTAGGGCTGTCCACTACGTTAACGATGACATAGGTCGTACCCTCATCACCGCACTTCTCATGTGCATAATAATGCAGTCCAAAGGAGTAAGACCCTGGAGCCGCAGCAGATGGGTCAAAGATGCCTTCATCAGCATGTAGACCTATCGGGTCAGGTCCTGCCCCATTCCAGTGCCATTGGCCTGTGGGCGGAGCATAAATCAAAAGTGAATTCAAGTCAATGATGTCAGACGAACTCCGACAAACAGTCTTGCTATTTCCTATAGGACACTGGCTCCAGCTGACATGTGAAGACAGCAGAAGTATGGCAGCCACAAAAAAGCATAAAAAGGATTTATGCAACAAAGCTGAGCATAGTCTAACTACACCCTGTGTCATTAAATTCGAAAAATCTCTCATGAGATACTATCGGTTTTATGTAATTCTAAATCTTATCAATACCGTCAGTAGTACCTGGATAATAGGGAGGTGAATGGAAATTGGGTTAACTCTTTATGTCCTGGGGGGAAGAGTCTAAACGTGCTCTATGAGATTAGTTCGTGATCCAAAGCAAATCTGATGAGATTCACGGTATTTCTTACGCCTAGCTTTCTCATAATGTTCTTTCTATGGACACCCACAGTTTGATGACTGATGTATAGTCGATCAGCTATTTCTTTGTTATTCAAGGCTTTAGTGATCAGATTGAGTACTTCCTGCTCACGTTTTGTCAGCTTTTGCTGAATCAAAAATTTGTCTTGGAAATATGATTTACGCGTCCCATTAGTTTTTACAGGAGCATCGCCCTGTCGCTGTGGAGGAGTAATGTAAACCCCCTCAGAAAGGAATCTATCACCTTCCAGCAGCTGAGTGACGCAGCTAGATAATTCATCTGAATTATTAGATTTAGAAAAATAACCATCTGCTCCAGCTAAGAACGCTTTTTTCACAAGTTTGTGATCCGTGTATGAGGAAACCACACAGACTCTGGTTTTGCCATCCTGACTCTTGATGTTGGTTATCAATTCTACGCCGTCCAAATCAGGAAAATTGATATCCATGAATATCATATCGATCTGTTCTTCAGCGATGGCATCTATTAGCTCTTGACCAGAAGCTGCATAACCTATTACGTTGGTCTCTACACCTTGAATATTATTAAGAATGGCAGTAAAACCTTCAGCGAATAGCTGCTGCGTGTCTGCTAAGAGAATATTTATTTTGTGGTGCATCTGCGAAAATCGATTAGGTGATTCATTAAAACTTTTCCGAATATGTTCTATAAATCAAATTAAGTGCCAAACTAAGAGTAGAAAGTATATTACTCACTTTATATATATGAATTTACTTCGATTAGGTCCGTCCCACTTGCGGTTGTTACAGTATAAACAAATCCCGACTGGATGGCATACGCACCTATACGCCCCTGCTTATCTATCGCTATAAAACCTACCTGAAGTTCATTATAGTCTTGCTTATTAATAATTCTCATAACTGCCTCTTTACATGCCTCAGCTACTGTAGCGCCCTGTCTCATCAATTCTACAATGAGGAAGGAGCCTAATGTCTTCAGGACCAGCTCTCCCATACCTGTAGCGGTAGCTGCTCCTACATCATTATCGACGAATAGACCAGCTCCGACGACTGGAGAATCGCCTATTCTTCCGGCCATCTTATACCCTAATCCGCTCGTGGTACAAGCTCCACTTAGATTTTGGGCATGATCAATGGCCATGATGCCTATTGTGTCGTGAAGCTCAATATTTATCTTTGGCTCATATGTAGAGGTCACCTTCCACTCCTCCCACTCTATTCTTGCTTCGTCTGTCAATAAATTTTGAGTTGTAAAGCCTTGGTCTAAAGCAAACTGCAGTGCACCCGCTCCGCTGAGCATTACATGTGGAGTTTCCTCCATCACCTTACGAGCTACAGATACAGGATGCATGATGTTCTTAAGATAGGTTACTGCTCCATAGTTGCCTAAGTGATCCATCACACATGCATCTAAGGTGACATGTCCGTCTCTATCAGGCCGCCCACCGTAGCCAACTGACATATCCTTGGGGTCTGCTTCTGGAATACGCGCACCGGCTTCTACAGCATCAAGAGCATTCCCCAGTGCAAGTGCATCCCAAGCAGCCTTATTAGCTCTGGCATTATCCCAGGTGGAGACGATTACAGGGTACTGACCACTTATTACAGGATTAGCATTACAGGAGCTGACAGCAGTGATACCCCCAGCTAAACATAAAGTTGACTTGAGAGACTCCTTAAAGAATTTTCTTCTATTACCTTTATGACTCAATATAGTATAGTTTTAGAGTGCATACCATAATTAGGGTAGTCTCGAATAAAGATAATTGTTAATGTGAATAATACCAGAAATATCGGATCTGATTTAGGCTTTGCTATTCTTAGGACAATGATCGGCATCTTCTATTTTATTCCAATCAAGCTATTGTACGTATTAGTGCCGCCATGTAAATTCGTCTTAGAGTCCATCAGCCGCTATAGAAAACGAGTGATTAAAGCTAATTTAATTAATAGTCTTCCGAATTATGATCACATCAGCATCAATGAAACGATCAGTAACTATTATGAACATCTTGCAGAAGTCACAATAGAGAATTTAAAGCTCTTCTCAAATAAGCACTTGGATAAAATTAAATTTGAGATCACCAATCCAAGATTACTAGACAATCTATACAAAGAGAAACGAGATGTCATCATGTTGAGTGGTCATCTGGGAAATTGGGAGATAGGCTTTGCCGCTGCAAGCCAAAAATATAAACATAAAGTCATCGGAATATATAAAAAACAAACCAATGAGAAAGCCGATAAATATTTATTACAAAAGCGATTAGAGAGAGGAGTCACGTTGATCGAGCAAAGTCAATTCTCTAAAATGATACTCACTAAATCCAAAAATCCGCGACTATTTATGCTGATACCTGATCAAAATCCATCCCACAATAAACGTAATATCAAAATCAACTTTTTAAACCAGAGGACAGTCTTTAATACTGCGATTGAAAGAATAGCCGTTAAGAACGACATCCCAGTTGTCTATGGGGATATCGCTAAGCTGACGAGAGGTCACTACAGGGCGACCATGCTTTGGATTACCGAAAGCCCCACCAGAACTGAGCCACACTACATCACTAAGCAGTATGCCAAACTATTGGAGCGGAACATAATATCTAATCCTTCTATATGGCTTTGGTCCCACCGAAGATGGAAGCCAGATAAAGAGGAGTCAGCCTAAATTGTGGGGCTTAAATAAGTTCAACAATGATGAGCTACTAACTATTTTATTTGTACGATCATTTAAAGCTTTAAACTCAAGTACCAGGTTTTCCTAAACACCCCTAATTTAATCAATCTCAGTGTTTGTTAAGCAGAAGTAGGTAAGTGTATAAATAACTAAAGCTTTGAGCATAAATTAGTTATAGTAAGATTCATCGTACCATATACTAATTCAAAGGAGGCATATTCAGGAGTATAGTTAGCGAGATTTATAGTAAAATTTATGGCAACCAACTTTAGAGTGACCCCATTTTCTATGAGAATTAAGTATCACACTGTAATAGTTCCAGATATATTATTAATACAGCAAAATAAATAATCTCTAACCTATTATTTTTCAATCACTTATAGTTTAAATCTTAAGCATCCGGGTTCTTCTGAACATACCTAAAATTTCTATGTACTGGATAGGCTTATACTTTATGTAGCTAATCAATGAACCTATGATATAGCTGTCCAGTCAACTTATGTCAGACATTTAGAATCTCCCTGATGGGAAGCCCAATGAAAATTTGTTAGAGCCCAAGAGGATCAGTTTGAACACGACGTTATTCTCCTGCTTAGAATAAAATATTGAAAATAGCCACCACTTAAGGAAGTTTAGGATACTAAAGTACTTAGTCTACAATTAGCTTAGACACTCCGTAAAAATTGCCTTCTTCAATTAGTATGTTGTAAATACCTTTTGATAATGTAGAAGCTACATTATAGCTTATAAAATTTGTGCCTTCGTGAATTGTCTTGACGTCTTGAATTACCGCTCTACCGCTGTTATCGAAGAAAGTAATATTAATATCAGCATCATAATTTGAGAAAACTTTGAGAACGACATTATCTACTGTAGGATTAGGATAAACTTCTGAAATCAGTTGGATTCTGTCTAATTCAGGCCCATTAGGAATAGATTCGTAGGGCATGGCTTCAAATATATTTGGCTGCATTAGCTTTATCTGCGTATTACGCATGACAATTTCTCTGAAGCTGGTCCTACTTATGTACTCAACTTCTTCACTTGAAAATATTGGGTCGTTTTCGTAGTAGAATCTATCCGCATCTCTTACCAACTGAAACTGAAGCTTCATAATCATCATAATAGTCTCTCCAAACAAGGCGTCTGGCATATGATATTCAGCAAGCATGCCTACCCACGGATCTATGTTGTCTACTGACCCGTATATAGCTTCTAATTCTCGGGCTTCATCTTGATCATTCGTGATGTCATAGAAAGTCTTTACTAATGGTAATCCAAGATTCTCTCTTATGGTGTTGTAATCTGGCAAACCTCGCTCCCTTCCTCTCTGAATATTGATAGCTGCTAAATCAAGACCGCCAGCTTCAGGTCCTCCCAACGAGATATTTCTAACATCATCGACAATTTTACAATCCATAGCCTGCTGAACCTGGCTAGCCATGCCTTGAAAATAAGGGTCAACGCCGCCAGCAAGTAACACAGCTCCAGGATTAAAGAACCCATCTTCTAAGGTCATGTTGCCTCGTGGTATCTCATCACCTACTGGAGACATTCTGATGATGTTGCTATTTATTAAGGTATGTCCTAATCGGAAGGCAGCTGAAGAGAAAACATTAAAAATTCCCGGTGACATGGACTCATTATAGCCATGATATTCTGGTAAGATGACTCCCATACTGGGTAACCATTCATTATAAACGATATTTTGTAGATAGGCAGTAACGTGTCTTCTGGCCATCTGAAAAGTCTGCTCATCAGTCAATGATGGGTTATCACTGGCAAATGAATCTGCTAAGCGATTGTGCTCTCTGACGAATAAAGTATGCATTGAAATTAAGAGAGGGTTTTCATTAGCTCTCTCATCGCCTGCTACAAATAATTTTGTACCCGATCCCGTCGCATCAGCCATATGAGGAGCATCCACATCTCTTCTTCCGTTGAATTCACTGGTAATGGTATTCCACGGTAGTAGATTATCTTTGGAAACCTTTAATCTGCCTCCTTGGAAACTTCGTAACCAATCAGTAGTGGACTTATTTGTACCATATATTGCTGAACCATCTATGAATGCCGTAGTGGCATTAAGATGTTGTCTTGGATTCAAGATTGACGTACCTGTGTTTGGAGCCGCAGATGATCTTGACATCCTAATTAGCGAATTAGGTGAAAAATGCTCATCACCATTTTGAACGACTATTGAAGCATCTTCATTAGAAGATTCTACTAATGTCAAATCATGGTCAATAAACTGTCCAAAGACCCAAACAAAGTCACTTAAGCTACGACCATCGAATATAGATTCTTGCTGATTGAAAAGCGCATTGGAGATTGAGCGTGGATTCATGCGGTCAGATCCCGCTGGAGAACTTATTTGATCTTGATATGCTATTTCTGTGATTCTGATGAGCTGGTCACCGACAGCACCGTTAGTCATTGACTGGAGGCTGTTGTTAGCTCCATCTAAGTCCTGGTACTCTTGTGTTATTGCCGTCTGTAGGGAAAAACAGATAACAATCATTAACAGGTTACAAAATCGGTTCACTCTCTTCATCTTAAAATCAAAAATGACTTTGTTTTTACGTAAAACGTAAGTCTCAAATATGCTGAGCGCAAATATAGGAAAAATGAGGTATAGATATGACAAGTGCCGCTTGCTATTTTGATTATTAAAGCAGTACTGTTTTTGAGATAGGCCTTATTCTACTGACTTTCGAAAGCTACAAAACCTTGGGAGATCAAATATAATAATTTATCATCAAGTATAATTATCTAAATATCAATATTTTACACTTATTAACTGATCTCAGTCAGTTACATATTGTTAAGATTAATAATTGTCGGCCGCATTCAATAAACCAGCTAATTTTAACATATTTTCATCACAGCTATATCTTAAAATTTCTAATTCCCAATGACACATTATTAACATCAGCTATCTTTATTGGCTACAGCTCTCTGTATATACTCCTGATTTTAGGTAGATGTATATGAGTCAAGGCACTCTATATTATTTATCGTCTTACGGTAGCTGTAATGCGTAATTGAACCTACTGTGCGTGTTCCTTATCAAATTGTAGTCGATCAAAATAATATAAAGTCTGTATCAATCCTCGACTACCCATGAAAAAGATAAACGATATCCAAAGTGCGCTGTTAACCTTAAAATGGAACATGATATAGTAAGCGCACATAAAAAGCAACACTGAAAATAGCATGCTGTTTCTCATTTCTCGAGAAGCTAAAAGTCCTATGAATATGCCATCCCAGATATAGCTGCTGAAGCTGATAATAGGAAAGATGATAATCCATACATATAATCCCTGCGTAATCAAAATAAGCTGAGCATCATTAGTAAATAAAGAAATGATTGACTCAGAAAAAATGTAAAAAATTAAAGCATACAACACTGCCAGAGCTAAGCCCCATAAAAACGACTTTCTTATCGCCTCACTGGCTTTTGCTACTTGCTTAGCACCAGCGTATTTCCCTACGATACTCTCAGCAGCATGTGCAAAGCCATCCACACCATAGGACATCCAATTAATTAATTGAAGGAGAATGACTGAAGCTCCCAGAAACTGAGGCCCATTCGAGGATGACTGAATGTAGAAAAACCCAAACGAACTGGTAAGGCATAAGGTCCGAATGAATAAATCAGTATTAGTACTTAAGTAAGATCTAAGTCCTCCTCTTAAATGCCATAACTCCTTGAGGTTCAGCTGTCTAAATTCCACTCCTCTTCTATTAAAGTAAAGAATTATGATCGAGATTAAGCCCACATACTGTGATACGACAGTGCCAACAGCCACACCATATATATCTAGCTGATATATAACTACCAAAACATAACTCAAAGCTGCATTAAGTACATTAATGATGACAGTTATGACCAGTGGTATGACAGCATTCTGAATTCCAAAGTACCAACCCATGAATACATATAATAATAAGGTGGCAGGTGCGGCAATGATTCTGATCTTAAAGTAATCGATGACCAACTGATGCTGCTGCTGATCCAAATCGAATAAAACGCTGATTAAAGACCGTATAGGAATGTATAACACCATGACTACAGCTGCTATGGTTAAAGCTACCATGACGGACCTCCATAAGTGCAGTGATATCATGTGATGATCGCCCTCTCCAAATGCTTGGGCGGTCATGCCTGTAGTGCCCATCCTAAGAAAGCCAAAATTCCAATAGATAAAATTGAATATCATTGAGCCTATACCTACCGCACCCAAGTGTACAGCTGATAAATGTCCCATCAGGGCAGTGTCCACCGTGGATAAGATTGGTATAGATAGATTACTTATGATATTAGGAACCGCTAACCTGAGAATTTCTTTATTCACATCTACATCTTTAAGCTTTAGTAGGTTTAGGTTCCGACGCCTGATGGGACTAAACTCGGATATCGGTATCAATATACAACGACTCCCATGAAGAGTATGAAAGTTTCTAATAAGATGATTGTCTGAGATTTACATAATTATGAACTGATATATTTACGAGGAGTACTGTGCCTGCCCAACGCTTAGCACGACGCTCTAGATAATTATCACTTAGCTGCCTCTTTAGCAATAATTCGCGTAGTTTTGGCGTCGGTATATATCACGATAAATTTAGCGCATTGACTGTTAAGCGATTTCTCATCCATATTGCACTGATACTTTTAGTTTTATTCTTGGTTCTTTATGTTACTATGTGTGGAGTTAAAAGTTATACTAATCATGGTCAGCAGTTGGTTTTACCCGATTACATAGATAAAAGTATAGATTACGCAAAGGAAGACGCAAAGCGCAGTGGTTATGATTTTGAGGTCATCGTTAATGATTCTATACACAGACTGGGTATACCTGGAGGGCAGATCTTAAATCAAAATCCTAAGCCTAATAGTATGGTCAAGGAGAGTAGGAAAATATATGTTACAATAGCAAAATATGCACCTGAGCTGTTCAAAAGTGAATATCTTGGTACTTTATACGGCGAAGATTTCAATATGAAGTCAATGGAGCTACGCAATGTAGATATCTTTACAGAGGTCGTAGATAGAGAATATGATAGAGGACAGCCAGGCATGATCCTAAAAGCTTATTATAAAGGTAGGCCAGTCATAGATTCATTAACCAGGCGAACCATCGAGGGTATAAGTATCATAAAAGGTGAAACCATTAAGGTCGTTTTGAGTAAAAATGAAGGTGGACAATCACAACTGCCTGATCTGGTCTGCAAGCAAATCAGTGCAGCTAGCTTTCTCTTAAACTCATTACGCTTGAAAGTTAATATCGCACAAGATCCCGATGTAGTTGAACTTTCAGAAGCTTATATCTATAAACAGGAGCCATCTATTGAAGATATGTTATATATTACGATGGGAGAGACTATTGTCGTATATGCGTCAAAAGAAAAGCCTTCAGGTTGCCCATAAATATTTACTTAGCGAGATTATATCTAACTTAGCAATCGAAGTACGTGACTAAGTATTAACTACGTAATATGAGCTGGAGTTACCTGTAAGCCGTTTACCATCACAAACAGTCATTGATAATGTTAAAAAATTTAAGATAAACAGGTGACTCTCCTTATTTGTATCGTCTGAAAGATATTAGAAAGATTATTTTTAGAACTTTAATAAATTAGTAAAATGAATATAGTTGAAACAATCTCAAGTTCTCTGAAACAAACATTTGATGGCTTTGCTGCCTTCATACCAAAATTATTCGGAGCACTCATCATTCTTTTAATCGGTTGGATCATTGCCAGAATGATAAAATTTGCTTTATCAAAAGTCCTAAAGGCTGTAAAGTTTGATGACCTAACTGAAAAGGTAGGTATCAATGGCTATATCGCTAAGGCTGGAATGAAATCGAGAGGCTCAGACCTGATTGCTAAGCTCGGATACTGGATCGTCATGTTCACAGTGTTAGTGCTATTCTTTAATTCTTTAGGTTTAGGTATGGTATCAGACCTATTGAGTGATGTAATCAAGTTTATACCTAACATCATAGTAGCATGTATTCTATTAGTTATCGGCATGTACTTAGCACAATTTGTACAGGGCTTAGTAGAAGCAGCGCTTAATACTGGCGGATTCAGCAATCCTGGATTAGTCGGAAAAATCGCTTACGGCGCTATCATGTTCTTAACATTGACGATTGTACTTAACCAATTGAACATTGGAGAAGGTATATTAGATAACCTAATCTCCATCATCTTCGGTGCCTTAGGTCTTGCGCTATCGATAGCCTTTGGACTTGGAGGCGTAGAATGGGCAAAAAGTATGCTCAACAAAATTTCAAGAAACTAAATAGAGAAAAAGACAAATACTCATAAGCTCTCATCTTACCGCAGATGAGGGCTTTTTTTATGTACATTGAATATCCGCGTTACTAATTTGATAATCATGACTACTGTCTTTCAGTTGTTGAACTTATATGATGGGTGAGTATACCTTGATCGCTAATTATTTAAAGAGTCACGCACGCTTCAATATCATTTATCATTTTGATTGAGCAGCATTAAGATAATTAATCATTGCCTTCAGATACAATTGAACAGATATCTCTTCCTTGACTAGGGGTATTCAGAAGTAAAAGAAAATACGCCTTAGGCGCAATATATCTGTAGCCCAGTACAAAGTTCTGGGTAAATTAGATAGCACAGTGTTTTTTGATTGGCGGGATTTTTGGTGAAAATCATGACAACCAAATTTATAGATAAAACCCATTTGATGACGAAGATTCTATTACAAACCCTTTGTATTCCCCTTAATCTCAAGGAGAACATTGACTTTTTGATGGGACATTGATTTTACTCTTCCAATGAGACATTTTCAAATAAGACTTTTATTGTAGGGCAGCTTCAGTCTATTATTTGACAGCCTTGAAGTCGATTTGAATACGCTTACTTCTGAATTATTACCTTGTTTTTAAGGGTTTATGGCCATAAAAGGAGTAACAGACCTTATACATATAAAGAACAACTTTTATAAACTTGATATGATTTAGTTATACGCGATTATTTGCACAGATTTTGACTTAAAAGTGCCTAAATCATATATGCTTGCCCAGCAGCTCTCTTACTTCTGAATTTGTATACTACTTCTGAACATACCTGACTAATTGGTACTTAACCTTAAACCAGTTAAGGGGTAGCATTTTCAGATTTTAGAATTTATTCTTCCACATCATTGACTCCACAGGTCTCATGGAGCGTTCATTATACTTAGCTCCAAGCTTACGATTATAAGGATTCTCGATATCGCCATCTACTTTAAAATAGATCAACTGACCGATCGGCATGCCAGCATAAACTTTAACAGGCTTAATACACGATATTTCTAAGGTCCAACTGTTGCAGAAACCCACATCACCTTTACCAGCCGTGGCGTGGATATCAATTCCTAATCTACCAATACTAGATTTGCCCTCTAAAAATGGAACCGTGGTATGGGTCTCTGTATATTCTTCTGTTACGCCAAGGTAAAGTTCTCCTGGCTGCAAGATAAAGCCCTCCTCAGGAATATTAATGTGCCTCACCAAGTTATGCTTTCTGGCGTCTAATACGTCATCTACATAGACAGCTATATGGCTACCTAAGTGCACATCATACGAGTTAGTACCTAAGCATTCAGGCCTGAATGGATCTATGACGATATCACCACTGGCGATTGACTCTTTAATTTTAGTATCAGTTAAAATCATTGGCTTGCTACTTACTTGAGGTCGAATGCTCTTTATATTTTGATTCTTAGTGGCTATCAATATAGGATGCCGCAATATTAAGTAATTTTAGACTATGCCTCTTAAATACCAAAAGATATGGTCAGAATCTCAAAAGGCTGGTGTCTGGAAGATAGAAGAATGCCATAGCTATTTCTTAGATCGGCTGGTCTTAGATGACGTGGAGAGAGAGCATTTTGATGGACTTTCAGAAAAAAGACAGAAAGAATGGCTTGCATCAAGATTATTGATATGTCAACTATTAAATGACTACCGCACTTCTGTTATATATAAGGATTCTTACGGTAAGCCTTTTATAAAAGATTCACTTATCAACATTTCAATTAGTCACTCATATGACTACGTTGCTGCCATATTATCACCTAATAGGGTGGGCATTGACATCCAAAAGCGGGTCGATAAAATTAAAAGAATTGCTCACAAATTCCTGAATTTGGAGGAGTTGCACGCTATACCTCCAGAACTTGTTACAGATGTTCTGCTTATACAATGGGGCGCAAAGGAATCTCTTTATAAAGCTTATGGAAGAAAGTCCTTAGAGTATCGAGAGCACATAAGAGTGATGTTATATAATAGTCATCTTCAGCAGCTTCAGGATGCCTGCACATACCCGCTTTCATTTGAAGGGTACATAAAGACGGATTCTATTTTTGAAAGCTACAGTCTTAAAACACTTCGTGTAGAAGACTACTTTCTAACTTACTGCCAAGAATTTTAACTTCATTACAATTGATCACCGATAATCTTTATACCCATCAGAGTAAGATCTGTATCGATCACATCAAAATATTCATTCATCGGACCCAAGGCACTAGATAATCCACCTGTAGCAATAAGCTGGCAGTCGTGCCCCATTTCTGCTTTCATTTTATCGACTACAGCTGTTATTAGCCCTGTGTAGCCCCAACAGATACCAGACTGGATGGCATGAGTGGTATTCTTCCCTATGGCTGTATCAGGAAGCTTCGGTGATACTTCGGGGAGCTGTGCCGTATCTCCATACAGCGACTTCAGTGCAGTGTACAATCCAGGAGCTATAGCCACTCCATAGATCGTCATGTCCTTGCCTACCGCTGTAAAAGTAAGAGCTGTGCCAAAATCAACCACAATCGCATGATCTTGATAGAGATGAACTGCTGCAACAGCATTAGCTATCAGATCTGTCCCCATCTCTGATGGATTATCCGTCTTAATCATTAGTCCAGCCATAGAGTCATAGCTGACCACTTGCGGCGTCCTACCAAATACCTCTTCGATCAGTTTTACGAACTCCTCGTTAATCTGAGGAATCACACTGCTAATGGTGATTTTATCTATTTCTGATAATGTCAGCTTATTTTCTAATATAAAATGAATAAGGCGTTTTTGGTAATACATTTTCATTTCGTAGGTCTTGACGGTAGTAAGTCGCCAGCTATGTATCCATTCGTTCTTATAGATGCCGAATACCACGTTAGAATTACCTATATCAATGACTAAATGCATTATTTACCTATGTTCTTAGCTACTTTAAATGATTTAAACCCCTCCTTGAAGCTGGGCAGGGTGAATGATAGCCTCAACCTCTCCCTCACGATAGCACTTAGGATAGTCCAGTGAGTATGGATATCTTTAATAACATCGGAGAAAGAGTACATTGGATCATAGATGTGGAGAGGCTCAGATTTAGCTCCATTCAGCTCCATGATTTTATACTCATTCTGAAGCATTGCTCTCTCCGAGTCAGCCTTCAAATCAAGCCTACAGAAATCTATGCCCTCCATACCTCGCATAAGTGAATCAGCCCACTCGATATATTCGTTATCTAAAAGATGATTTAACGAGTGAAACTTTGCCCCCCGACTATAGTTCCCAATGTCATCTAAGCGAAAAATCTCTTTACGTCTCAAGACCCGACTTAACTCTGATCCCCACTTCTCCTTAACCCACGATTTATCTATGAATGGATTGTCATCATCATCGATCAGCTGCTCTAAGGTATGGATGCCATCGCCCAATACTTGGGGGTAAGACTTTTCTATGAATGAACTGACATAAGTCCTACCTGAGATGGGGTATCGATAAAGCAGTATAGAGTACTCGCGCTCGAAATCTACGTACTCCTGAATAATAAATGACTTATCCTCAAAACGCTGCACAAACTGAAAAAGACTTGCCTCATTATCTATCTTAGCCACAAGAAACCCCTTAAACCCGACGTCTGGCTTCACTATGATAGGAAAGTCCAAGCTGCGATAGCGCATCTGAGCCAAGAAGTCTTGTGATTGATCTGTGACTATGGTCACTGGAACTAATCGGTCTGGAAGAAATCTGTATGTATCGGACTTCTTATCGTCGAGCATACCTCCATACTTAATAGCTGGATTGGCGGCTGAAAAGAAGGTAAATGACCAAAACCGAAGTGAATTATAGTAAAAGTATACTATCGATTGATAATAGAATAATTTAGAAATCCAGAACCCTCTATCGGAGGACTTGCGAAGTGCCATCACTTAAAAATAAACAAATAGTGTAACTGATCTTCTACTATCAAGCATAATCCTCCATAGGCGGACAAGTACAGACCAAATTTCTGTCACCGTAAGCATTATCTACCCTTCCTACTGTCGCCCAAAATTTATTAACGTCCCTTAGATAATTAAGTGGATAGATGGCTTTACTTCGCTCGTAATCATAAGGCCATTCATCACTCGTAGCTAACTTCAAGGTGTGGGGCGCGTTTATAAGCGTATTAGATTTCTGCGGCATCTCGCCTCTGGCGACCTCATCTATCTCTTCTTTAATCTGCAGCATCGCATTGCAGAATCTGTCTAACTCCGGAATGCTCTCGCTTTCCGTCGGCTCTATCATAATCGTACCAGCTACTGGAAATGATAGTGTAGGTGCATGGAATCCATAATCGATCAGCCGCTTAGCTACATCCTCGGCAGATATACCAACTGCCTTATAGGGCCTCATGTCCAGTATCAGCTCATGTGCAGTCCTGCCACGCTTTCCGAGATATAAGACCTCATAGTCAGCTTTTAATCTATCCTTAATATAGTTAGCATTCAGGATGGCTATCTCAGATGAATGTTTTAGGCCATCAGGCCCTAACATCATAATATACGCATAAGATATCAATAGTATACTGGCACTTCCGTAAGGCGCACTAGATACAGCACGTATAGGCAGTTCACTTGATGATGACAATGTATAGTGGCCCGGTAGAAAAGGTGCAAGCTTGTCATTTACACAGATTGGCCCCATACCCGGTCCGCCGCCACCGTGGGGTATCGCAAATGTCTTATGTAGATTGAGGTGGCACACATCTGCTCCAATGATCCCCGGACTGGTAAGTCCTACCTGAGCATTCATGTTAGCACCATCCATATAGACCATACCTCCATTGTCATGGATACACTGACAGATACTGACGATCTCTTCCTCGAATACACCATGAGTAGAGGGGTAGGTAATCATCAGAGCTGCAAGATTATCTTTATGCTTTTCTGCTTTGGCGATTAGGTCATCAGTGTCAATATTACCCAGATCGTCACAGGAGACCACCACAACCTTCATACCTGCCATGATGGCGCTCGCTGGATTAGTACCATGAGCAGAGGATGGGATAAGCGCTATATTACGCTGCTTATCGCCTCTCGACATGTGGTATGCTCTAATGACCATAAGACCTGCATATTCACCTTGAGCCCCAGAATTAGGCTGCAGTGAGCAGGCGTCAAAACCCGTGATATCCGACAGATAACCCTCTAAGCGCTGAAACATCTCCATGTATCCAGACACCTGATCATGAGGGACAAAGGGATGGATATTAGCGAATTCCGGCCATGACACTGGCAGTAACTCTGTGGCTGCATTGAGCTTCATAGTACATGATCCCAGTGGAATCATAGAGTGCATCAAAGACAGATCTTTATTCTCTAGACTCTTAATATACCGCATCATGTCAGTCTCAGACCGATACATTTTAAAAGTTGGATGTGACAAATAATTAGAGCTTCGCGCCAGCTCTTGTGGGATCCCAGAACAAGTATCCTCTGATTCTAAATCAATGCTTAACTGCTGGCCACTGATCTTCGAAAATATTCGAAGCAGATGGCTCAAATCATCAAGGGTGGAAGTCTCGTCAATGCTAATACTGACCTTGTGTCCAGAGATGAATAGATTGACTTCCTCTTCGGCGAGCGCCTTTACCTGGTCCTCACTTAGAGTGACAGTGATAGTATCGAATATGCTACCTTCTACGATCTCAAACCCCAGATGCGCTATTTTATCTCGCAACAGTGATGCGTATGCATTTATTCGATTAGCTATGAATTGTAGACCTTCTGAACCGTGATAGACAGCGTACATACCTGCCATAATCGCTAATAAAGCTTGGGCCGTACATATATTTGATGTAGCCTTCTCACGCTTGATGTGCTGCTCCCTCGTCTGAAGCGCCATGCGATAAGCTCGATCTCCATGCGTGTCAATAGATAGCCCGATAATCCGACCAGGTATCTGACGCTTGAAATTTTCAGTGGTAGAGAAATAGGCCGCATGTGGCCCACCAAATCCTAAAGGAACACCAAATCTCTGAGTACTTCCGACGCAGGCATCCGCACCCCACTCCCCTGGAGCTTTAATAAGTGTCAGACTCATAAGGTCAGCTGCTACGGTCACATATATTTCTTTAGCCTTACATTCAGCGGTAAAAGTGCTATAGTCATGAATAGTCCCTTCTGAATTAGGATATTGGATCAATGCTCCAAAATAATCTTCACCCAAGGATTTAGATTGCCAATCACCCACAACAACCTCTACACCAAGCGGCTCAGCTCGAAGCTTTACGATCTCTATGGTCTGTCTAAACACGTGCTGGTCGACAAAAAATTTGCTGATAGGTGACTCTTTCGCCCTCTTATTTCTTGCTCCGTAGAACATAGCCATGGCCTCCGCAGCCGCTGTACCCTCATCTAATAGGCTGGCATTGGCGATGGGTAGAGCTGTGAGATCACTGACCACAGTCTGAAAGTTCATGAGAGCCTCCATTCTCCCCTGAGAGATTTCTGCCTGGTATGGAGTGTATTGAGTATACCATCCTGGATTTTGAAATATATTTCTCAATATGACACTCGGGGTGATCGTCCCATAGTAGCCTTGGCCTATGTAGGTAGGCACGAGGCTGTTTTTCAAGGATAGTTCTTTGATGTGCTTAAGGTATTCGTGTTCTGTTAGAGCTGCTGGAACTTTTAGCGCATCCTTTTTCCTAATGGCTGATGGAATAGTCTCCCCGATAAGTTGCTCTATGGAGTCAGCTTCAATGGTACTGAGGAGAGTTTCAAGTGATTCTTTATCAATGCCGATATGGCGGTTGACAAATGCATTTGGATCGGTATTATTCATGCGATGTGAGATTAGCGTATTGTCTATTTAATTGTCTTGACAAATATAGGAGAAGGTTGTTCATATTATAGCAAATTTATTTTGAATTTGCCTAGCTGCATCATAGTCGTTCATTTTAAGTTCGTCACCAAAAGTTATTGTCATATCTTTGATTATCATGTGCTTAGTAAAGTATTACTCAAAGACTAGTGGAAGAGCCTAAAATCACAGCATCTCCCTGAATAGTTGAATACCTACATCACTCTACAACAGACATTTTTGATAATTGTTAAAATATAAATTATGTACAGCGGCCTGAACCATGCTCACTCTGGATTAAGATGGTTAATCCTTATTTTACTCGTCATTGCTATAGTCAACGCCTATACTAAGTGGAAAAACAGAAGTGACTTCACCCCCAAGGATAAAAAGATTGGATTATTCACAATGATATTTTGCCACATTCAACTCTTGATCGGAATAGCTCTCTATTTTTTGAGTCCTTTAGTAAGCTTCAGCGAAGGATTCATGAAGGATAAGATGATCCGATTTTATACGATCGAGCATGGATCAATGATGATAGTAGCCTTGATTCTAATTACGATAGGTTATGCAAAGGCTAAGAGAAAGACAGATGATTCACAAAAATTTAAGACTACTTTCATCTATTATCTGTTAGGACTTATCGTCATTCTTTTTGCTATACCATGGCCTTTCAGAAGTCTTGGGGCAGGCTGGTTCTAATGAAATGTTGAAGTGGCAAAGGCGTACTATGAGATTACTGAATTTACAGTCTGCAGGTCACAGGGTCCCTTTCTGACAGCGCTCTTTCCATTAAGGATAAGAAATATCTATCTTACTCAATTATCACACTATATTAAAACTAAGTCATGGCCAATATATTAGATGTCATTTTGAAAACCATCGGAGATGTCCAACAAAAAAATCAAAGAAATCCCAATGTGGAAACTGCGGATCCGTCCGTCTTCGATATCCTAAGAGACAAGTTGCAAGAGATAGATCACAAAACGAAGAATAACGAACTTCAAAAAGGTAAACGTCGTCCCAAGAGTATTTTGGACATCATCAAGAGTGGTATAGAAGGTACTAGAAAAGAAAATAAGAAAGATCCAAAAATAGCCACTGCCCCTAAGTCCATATTCGATGATATCCTCAAGAAAGTCGAGGCAGCTCCTCAAAGGCAAGCTAAAACTGGTATTCGAAAGATTATTCAAGACTATAATCTTGATGCGAGCCGCATACCACAGGACATGTTAGGTGAAATTCAAAATCGATATTCCGCTGATGTCAAGGAATTAAATCAACAGTATGCTCAAGCTATCTTTGATTTAATCAAGAAGATCAGATAGTCGTAAAGCTATCTTTTCGTCGGTGTTACGCAGGAGATTGCGTTTGATTATTCTGTGCAGTTGTATGACCTTGCTTTCTATTGTTGCTGAAAGCCTTACCTATCCTGATATAACTTCTCGTTCGTCAATGTTATTGGTGTGCCTCCAATGTTTTTATAAATTTCACTATTGAACCAATTGTAAGGTTGGAGGTGTTGCATAATGGTTAAGTAATTTAGGTTCTCTGAATAACATCAAGCTTTTCGAGTAGTCATTGTTCCATTTGGCTTTCTGTAACACATCATAAGCAGGCTTTCTATATGTAGGGGGTGAGCCTAATGAAATTAATATAGATATTGCCTATATGGTATCTCTTCGGGCAACTGAAGTATCGATTGGTATATCTTCTAACTCCTCTTCGAATTCCTCGCCAAACTCTTCTCCAAACTCGCCACCAAACTCGTCGCTTCTTCTGGCTAGTTCTATTCTTTGCTGTTGTTCTACCTCAACGTCCTCCTGCTTATATCGATCGCAGTCAATTAGATCATAGTACTCTGATGGAGGTGTCACAAAATTGAGATTCGGATTATAGTCCAATTCATCATCTGCCTCCACGCGTCGCATAAATTCTTTGAATATTGGCCTCGCCATAACAAATCCCTGCCCATCATCTAATGTATAAAATCTAACCCATTTTTCATCGCCACCTACCCACGTGCCCACGACCATCGTAGGGGTGATCCCCATGAACCAAGCGTCAGCGTAGTTATTAGTTGTCCCTGTCTTACCCCCATTCTCCGTTTTCATACCCATACCGAACCGACCACCTGTGTTATTTTTAAGCATGTCCACCATCACGGCATTATATACTGGATTAAGGGCGCGCTTTTGTTGTGGTGTCGATTTGTATATCACTTTGCCATTCTTATCTTCTATGTAGTCCACGAATACAGGCTGAGTATATACCCCATTGTTAGCAAAAGTGGTATAGGCGCCAGTCATCTCTAATACCGTCAGATCTACAGATCCCAAACATAGAGAAGGTATGGAAGGCACTAAAAGTCTTCCACTGGGATGCTTTTCATATTTGTCAATACCTACATTGTGTAGCAGGTCTCTGATCACTTCTACACTGCCCATTTCTTTAACCAAACGGACACTAATGGAGTTTTTAGAATATAGAAGTCCTTGGTAAAGGTTGTACTTGTTCCCTGTGAACTCACCATTGGCATTAGCTGGTGACCACTGTTCATCGACATATAATCCGACGTCACCTGGAGCAATGGTATATTGTATATCGTCAAATTCTTGACAAGGTGAGATGCCATGCATAGCGATGGCCGTAGAATAGACGAATGGCTTGATTGTAGAGCCGACTTGGCGTCTGGATGTCACATGATCAAACTTGAAGTAACGATGATCAGTCCCGCCTACCCAAGCTTTGATGTAGCCAGTCTTAGGGTCAGCGACTACCATGCCAGCCTGTAGATGTCGAAGGTGATACCGCACTGAATCCAGTGGTGTCATAGTCTTCTGTACCTCTCCTTTCTTGTAATCAAAGACAGTCAGTTTTTGCTCTTTATTAAATTCAGCTTCATAGAGATCGTTGAAGTCTTTCCAGGCAGATTTGATTTCTGTCCAGATAGCCTTAGAGGTGATCTTTCGGTAGACTGACTTTAGCTCTATATTGTCGAATTTATCAATCCCTCTTTCGTAGTTTTTGGCTTTGAAGAGAATTCTGAGGGCTGGCTCGGTCAGCTCAAACCCATTATAATCTTGTTCAACCTGATCAATCAGTGACCCGAAAACTCTGTTAAATAATGCAATATATCGATCACTATAATATACGCGACGAAGCACTGATTCATACCGCTGAATGAGCTGTGAAGAATCTGCCTCATAGGTCATGGGGTCCATTCCTCTCCAGACTTTCCAATATCGATCTTGAATCCAGTCCATGTGTACTTTCACTGCCTGCTCGGCATGCTCCTGTATTGCAAGATCAATGGTCGAGTGTATTTTCAGTCCGTCGGTGTAGATATTGTATTGACCCCCTTCAGGTTTATGATATCGTTCTTGTACAAGTAAATCTTTCAACCATTTAGTGAGTTCACTCCTAAAGTATGGGGCGGGTCCTTCACTTTGATTAGATCTTCTAAAGTTACTAAGGTCAATAGGTTTCACCGCTAACGAGTCATAGGCCGGTTGGTCGATATGCTTATTACGTCGCATCTGATTGAGTACTACATTACGTCTTTCGATGGTCCGCTCCATAAATCTAACTGGATTATATCTTGAAGGGTTCTGCAGCATCCCGACTAAGGTCGCAGCCTCTGGGATAGTCAAGTCTTTTTGGTCCTTATCGAAGTAAATTTCTGAGGCGGCCTGTATGCCATGAGCCCCATTGATAAATTCGAATTTATTCAGGTACATCGAAAGAATTTCTTCCTTTGTGAAGGATTTTTCCAGCTTTATGGCAGTTATCCACTCTTTTAATTTGATCTGGAGTAGAGCTTTCATGCGAGCAAAACTGGCCTTACCGCTTAGGCTCTCCCTACTATACAATAGCTTAGCCAACTGCTGTGAAATTGTACTCCCTCCACCTGAACTTTCTTGCCTAAGCAAAATGGTTTTAAAAGCAACTCGAAATAACGCTTGGATATCGACACCTGCGTGGCTGTAAAAGCGAGCATCTTCAATGGAAAGTAGGGCATTCAATAGATTAATAGAAATATCTTCGTAGTCAGTCTGTTCTCTATTTTCTATATAGTATTTACCTACTTGATCACCGCTACGATCTAATATTAATGAGGCTAAATCATACTTAGGATTCTCTAAATCTTCAAAAGTAGGTAGGTTAGATTTAGAGGCTGTGACTAATAAAACAGCCACAGAGGTGAAGCCTATAATCAATCCTATCCATAGTATTATGGTTAGGATATACAGCAGCTTATATTTTTTTTCCCAGTTGATAGTAGCCAAAGGCAGATTATTAAACCCGAAAAATACTATTTTTTAGCACAGTTGTCGACTACTTGAAATGTAATCGTAGCTTTCTTGATCAGTGGAGACTAGGCGGTCAATAGATTTGCACTTCTTCCAAATCTAACTTATGGTCATCTTCTTATTATAGTACTAACCTCGATGAGGTATAAACATTATAAAGCGCGCTAAACCCAAAAAAGCCTGCCGTAGGAGCGGCAGGCTTAAGAGATTTTAAGAACTTATATATTATGAGAGGCCTATCAATTTCCAGTTTCAGCGCACGGGGCGATTGAAGCTTCGAAGACTGATCCCTGAATAACCTCAAATCCTGATTGCATTTCCACAAACTGACCTCCTGTGAAGTACGTTGCTGATGACGGCATATTTACTGTCCCTTTCGACATCAAACCAATATTAGCATCATGTAATAAGGGTGGCACAGGGTTCATATCAATCTGCAGCATATCGAGGCAGCAAAAATAAGAGCCTAGCTCTACACCGATCTTATCTACATCTCCACATAAGCATGGATCATTTGCCAGCAGGTCTTCCACATCAAATATGGTCAAGCCATTGTCAGCGAAAGTATTTAAATCCAACACGTCAGGATTATAGACGATCGGATGAATTGTGAACCATCCTGGAATATCCACTACGAAGGTAGATGTCGGCCCGACTGCTACTATACCGAAATCTACGCCTTCCGTCAGTATATAGCCCAACACATAGCCAGCAGGAATGACAGCCGTACCATTAGGTACGCCCATCAGCGTGACTGTACTACCCATCATATCTAAGCATCCTTCGCTGGTGGCTGGAAATTCCATTCGGCCAGCATCCGCAGTCGCATCACAAAAGCAAACATCTACCTGCTCTGGATCTTCATCATCACCGCCATCCGTTTCTATTAGACTATCATCATCTGCAAAATCATCTGGTTGAGAGTTGTCGTCTGTGGTGCTGTCTACATCATCATTATCATCCGCAGAGATCTCCGCATTATTAGTAATAGTAGTTCCTGTGAAGTCAGGGTCTATGGTCAGTATAATCTCGATCGTTTTTGTCATGCCGGGCTCGAGCGTCATGATCACATTATTAGTCACAGGACCAGTAGCAGGTCCTGCCCAGCCGTTACTGTCAGAAGTGCTGAGAGTCATACCTGCAGGTATATTGTCTTTCACTTGAAAGAAATTGGCTGTGATCGTGCCTTGATTCTCTACAGTGATCGTGAAAGTCACATCATCACCTGGAAGGTAGGGACCAGCTGAGGTCTCTTGCTTGATGAGTGCTAAATCAAAGAATTGTACCACTGTAATCTGCTCTGGATCTTCATCATCTCCACCATCCATCTCATCAAAGTTATCATCATCTGCGAAATCATTAGGTTGAGAGTTGTCGTTAGGTGTGCTATCAGAATCATTTCCACTGTCATCAGAGATCTGGGCATTGTTGACAAGTGTCGTTCCCGTGAAGTCCTCATCTATCGTCAGTATGATAAGGAGCTCTTCACAAGTCGTAGGAGTGATATCGCTGATCATATTAGTCACTGGACCTGATGGCATGCCTGACCAGTTATTATTATCCGCCGTACTCAATGTCATTCCAGCAGGTATATCATCTGTCACCTCTACAGCTCCCGACATCATAGTACCTTGGTTACACACAGTGATTTTATACGTCACATCATCTCCAGGTCCGTATGGACCAGTGCTTTCCTCTACCTTAGTCAGCGCTAAGTCATATATTTGCTCTACTTGGATCAATGCTGGATCTTCGTCATCTCCGCCATCAGCAGCGTTTTCATCTAAGGCATCATCATCAACTAAGTCATCTGGTTGAGAATTATCGCCTGGGGTACTATCTACATCATTACCGCTATCACTTCTAATTTCCGCATTATTAATTATGCTCGTCCCCATGAAGAAAGGATCGATCGTCAAAATGATATTAATGGTATCACAGGTCATTGGTGCGACCTGGGCTATACTGTTAGTGACAGGGCCAGCTATTGGACCTGACCAATTATTGGCATCCGAGGTGCTAAGTGTCATTCCCACCGGGATATTATCAGCTACTGTCACAGCACCTGAGTTCAGCGTGCCTTGATTACAGACAGATATTTGATAGCTCACATCATCACCTGCGGAGTAGGGCCCTGCTGAAGTCTCCTTTTTGACTAGTGCTAAGTCATATGTTTGTTCGACCATGATTTGCTCTGGATCTTCATCATCACCGCCATCAGCAGCATCCTCGTCTTCAGCATCATTATCTACTAAATCATCTGGCTGAGAATTATCCCCTGGAGTACTATCTATATCATTACCACTGTCACTACCGATCTCGGCATTATTAATTAAGCTCGTTCCCATGAATGAGTCGTCTATCGTCAAGATGATGTCTATAGAATCACATTCCATGGGCAGAATCTGGGCAATGTTTTTTGAGACTGGACCTGCTATTGGTCCTGTCCAGTTATTAGCATCAGATGAGCTTAGCGTCATGCCTGCAGGTATGTTATCAATCACTGACACCGCATCAGAGTTTAGCGTTCCCTGATTACAAACTTTTATTCGGTAACTGACATCATCACCTGGGGTATAGGGTCCTGCCGAAGTTTCTACTTTAGTCAATGCTAAGTCATAAACTTGTTCGACTGTGATTTGCTCCGGATCTTCATCATCACCGCCATCAGCAGCGTCTTCGTCTAAAGCATTATCATCTGCTATATCATCTGGTTGAGAATTATCATTTGGCGTACTGTCTATATCGTTACCATCATCCATTGAGATCTCAGCATTGTTTATGATGTTAGTCCCCATGAAGTCTGGATCAATTGTTAGCACAATATTCACTGAAGCGCATTGACCAGGCAAAATATTATTAAGCATGTTGGTGACTGGTCCATCTGGCATACCAGACCAATTATTAGTATCTGCCCCACTCAGCATCATTCCAGCTGGAATATTATCTGTTATTTCTACTGAACCTGAAGGTAATGTGCCTTGATTACATACTCGTATTTCAAATGTGACATCTTCTCCCGCAGCATATGGTCCAGAGGAGGTCTCTACTTTAATTAGAGCCAAATCATAGGTTTGAACTACCATAATTTGCTCTAAATCATAGTCATCAATATCGTTTGGATTATCTGCTGCGCCTGGAGTATTAGCAGCTTCGTCATCTATATCTCCATTCGAATTTAACTCTGTGACATCATCATTAGTCCCTTGTTGGACTGCTATAGGATTATCTTCATCTGCGAATGTGATCATCTCCGTACCAAAAGTATACGTGTTATGCACATCGGTGATTTCTGCTGTATTCGTAATTGTCGTACCGGTGAAGTTGCTATCAATCATTAATGTTATGGTAACTGTAGTGGATGACCCTGCTGGCAGTGAGGTAATAGTCGCTACTGCAGTGTTAGCCGCCGCGCCAGTGAAAGCGCCTCCTCCGACCAGTGTCGTACCTGTAGGTATGTAATCAGTGACTTCTATATTAGAAGCATCTAAAGTTCCTTGATTAAATACCTCAATGTCAAAAGTCACTTGATCACCTGGCATAAATGGGGGCGTACTGCTAAGTGTCTTTTCTAATGCTAAGTCAAATTCTTCGCATAGTGATGCAATTAGAAAGTGTTGCGACGGATCGTCAGGCGCCTCACCTAGAGCTTGTGACTTTAGAATGAGCTGAGTGATCGGGATATCTACAACGAACCAAGCTGAACCTGCCTCATTATCACACAGCTCAGGAGAATACACCGTTTGCTTTACTCCAGATACAGGAGAATAACCACCTACGAGAGTGCCCGTACTAGCATCCCATACTGGGTCTGTATAAGGATCATCCGCATTAGTACATCCAATACCACCACTGACTCCAGTATCGGCGACGTCTCCATCAAAACTGTTTCTGTACCATCCAGCTATCACCGATGTCGGGACTGGATCACCATTGGCATCTAATGCACAGACGATGACTTGATCTTGCTCTACATCCGCAATGATGAAACCTAAGGCCCCTGGTGCAGTTGGCTCAGGGGATGCTTTTGTCCCAAAATAAAGGGTAGTCACGACTGTGTTAGTAATAGGCTGCCCTGCCGCACCTGGCGCACCTTCCACCTCCACTTCGATATTATCAGCAGTAGCTACTGAACCACCATATACGGATTCGAAAGCGGGGGCATCAGATATCCCGAAGGTCCCATCACCTGAGATTGAGCCAGGTATGTTAGTGTCACCAGCAGCTACATCACCAGTCACTTCAATTTCAAAATCGGGCTGTCCCGCGCAGTTAGCGCTGAATGTCCCAATTCCTGTATTAGGTCCGACACCGGTTTCGAAGATATTTGCGTATTCAGCTTGAGCATGTGACACACTGCTAAATAGAAGCATGAAAGTCAAACTAAACGCAAAACTTATAAATTTTAGAAACGTAGGGCTATTACTCCGGTTTGTAGGAATATGCCGGGGATTATTGAATAGGCATTTCATATTAAAGATGTTATGAATTTAATGAATTTGATTAATAAAATACATAGTGCATAAGGAAGAGCTACGTCTCTCTTACAGTAAGATAGATTCAGATGTATTTCTATAATTATTAGAGGATAGGTGATGGATAACCTATGTCAGCATTGTAAAGAAAGAAGCGGATCCAGACTACACTAATATTAATTGACTCCCACCTCTTTTAAGGTATAGGTAAATGTAGAAGATTTAATCAGTAAAGTAATTCACATTAGTGTTAAATAGCTTCTGAAGTACCAGACTTTAACAATTAAAGGGCTGATTTATAATGCATTACCATTTTAATCATCCTCTCATGGAGTAATTAGGAGATTCCTTCGTGATCGTAATGTTGTGGGGATGGCTCTCATTAATTCCAGAGTTAGTGATTTTGACCATTCGAGCAGCCTTCATGCCTTCTATCGTAGCTGCGCCGCAGTAGCCCATACTAGCTTTGAGGCCACCAAGATATTGCACCATAACCTCTGCAACGGTGCCCTTATAGGGTACTCGACCTTCGATGCCTTCAGGCACTAACTTTTTGATGTCATCTTCCACATCTTGAAAATATCTGTCTTTAGATCCTCGTGCCATAGCTCCAAGTGATCCCATACCTCTATAGACTTTAAACTTTCGGCCTTGGAAAATAATCGTCTCTCCAGGCGCTTCTTCTGTTCCTGCGAATAGTGAGCCAGCCATGATGGTGTTAGCCCCTGCTGCTAATGCCTTAGCTATGTCGCCTGTGTATTTGATGCCGCCATCAGCTATTATGGGGACTCCAGTACCAATCAGCGCTTGGCTAGCGTGGTAAATTGCTGATAGCTGGGGTACTCCTACACCAGCTATGATTCGGGTGGTGCAGATACTGCCAGGCCCTACCCCCACTTTCACCCCATCTACTCCTGCTTCTACAAGAGCTAAAGCTCCTTCTGCTGTTGCCACATTACCTCCTACAATTTGTAAATCTGGATACTGCCGCCTGATCTCTGCTATAGTATCTAGTACGCCTCTAGAATGACCGTGAGCCGTATCGACGCAGATGAGGTCTACCTCCTTTTTAACTAAAGCGTCTATTCGCTCATAGGTGTCTGAACTCACACCTACTGCAGCACCTACTCTTAGTCTTCCGTGTTTATCCTTAGCTGAGTTAGGGTAGTTCTGTTCTTTCAGAATATCCTTATAAGTTATCAGTCCTACTAACTTATTATCGGCATCCGTGACGGGTAGTTTTTCAATTTTAAATTCTTGCAGAGTTCTTCTTGCTTGGTCTAATGTCGTGCCTAAAGGTGCTGTGATGAGATTATCTCGAGTCATAATGGACTCCACTGGTTTAGTTGCATCATTCTCAAATCTAAGATCTCGATTAGTCAAGATGCCGATCAGCCGATTCTGATCATCTGTCACAGGTATACCTCCAATCTTATATTTAGCCATGAGATCTAAGGCGTCACCAACTAACGATCCAGATTTTAATGTCACAGGGTCTATGATCATACCGCTCTCCGATCGCTTCACATTTCTGACTTGCTCAGCCTGATCTTCCACTGACATATTCTTGTGAATGAAACCCAAGCCACCTTGTCTAGCCATCGCAATAGCCAGTTCATACTCTGTGACAGTATCCATAGCTGCTGCTATGATAGGTGCATTGATCGTGATATCTCGCGTGAGTTTTGTTTTAATTTCAACTTCTCTGGGGAGTACTTCAGAATATGATGGCACTAATAAGACATCTTCAAAGGTCAATGCTTCGTGGATATTGGATAAGACTGGCTGTTGTGGTGATTCCATGCGCAAAGATAAATAAACTTAAAAATGTGAATGAACAGAAAGCCAATTTTGTTCCATTTCGTAAAGAATATCAGAACGATTTTTGATCTTCGTTGAGCTATGGAGTTATATACGGATGAGTATTTTATGAAGAAAGCGATAGATCAGGCCGAATTCGCAATCGAGACTGGTGAGGTCCCAGTTGGGGCTATCATCGTATGCAATAATCAAATAGTAGCTAAAGCTTATAACCAAACAGAAATGCTTAACGATGTGACTGCTCACGCCGAAATGATCGCTATCACGGCTGCAGCTAATTATCTCGGAAGTAAATACTTACATAACTGTCAGCTCTATGTCACGGTTGAGCCTTGCCCGATGTGTGCCGGGGCACTCCGATGGTCTCAGATCTCGCGTATCGTGTATGGAGCCGCCGATGACAAAAACGGCTTCATGAATTACGGCAAGGAAATGCTGCATCCCAAAACCAAAACCGCCTTTGGTTTGCTTCATGCGGAGTGTGCGACATTGATGAAAAATTTCTTTGCTCAGAAGAGATGAATCGCAATCAATCTACCTATGGTATAGCCTTCAGGTGACTTGCGGTAAACGTTAATACCTAACAAGACTGACAAGTTGTAGTACCGTTACCGCCATACGTAAAAAATAAAATGTTAAAAGTTAAGAATGCTGTTAAAATACCCACAACACCTGGACTGATAATCAAAGTGACCCTACCTTTCTAATATATTATGTCACTGATTAAAGAATACTCTTTAACTATTATAAGTGACCCGCATACGTGAGTAATTATACTAATGAATCAAAGTCTTATACTCTGAATGGCATGAACGTAAATAAGATGAGCCTATATGGATATCACATATGGATGCAAATGTACTTGCTATACCAACTTCGCATAAGACATCTGAGCGAATCATTATTCTTGACAGCTACTGATAATCTATTTAGTTCTAAACTTTAAACAACATGAAAAGCCTTAGTACCATTCTAATACTTTTATTAGTCATAACGACGCAGTCTTGCAGTAAGAAGCTCTACTACTTTACAGAGCAGCTGCACGATGATTTTGATTGGACTAAGCAGGATTTAGAGCAAATACAGTTTTACTTATCAGAAGATATTGTATTAGTCAGGGAGCTAAGTCGCGAGGAAGCCAAAATTACTGACGGAAAAATTAAAATTTCCGGAGGTACTTACATCGAAGAACTGCGCTTTGAAAAGGATACACCGGGTATACTTATGTTTATACCAAAAGAAGATCGATTTGCTATCAGCTTTGAAGATGGTAAACATCTAATGTTTGGACCAAATGAAAAAGTAAATGGTAGATTTGTATTATTGGCAAAGAAATGGAGTGAGCGGTCAGGACTGGTCACTTATGGAGATAAGGTATACGATACCCCGAGCAAAAGTGCATATGCAGCTTTGCTCGTAGATGTGGATAACATCAAAAAAACTAAATACAAAGTTAAAAAGCCAAAAGGACGGAAGGTAGATTGAAATCTACCCATACGCAATGCTAAGTATTAGCATTCAAAAGTCTTGCAATATTTTAGTTTATAGAGTTGACTTAATACCGCTAAGCATAGGTACAAATTTATAGTGCCCGTGCTCCTTTATCTCTATTCGGTCACCAATCTTAACGATGCGCATCATTTTTTGATTATCCACCTCATCGTTCACTGGTATGACCATTGTGCCTCCATCTTTCAGTTGGCTTATGAGCTTTTTAGGTATCATGTGACATGCTGCAGTGACTAAGATTTTATCAAATGGGGCGAATCTTTCAGCACCTTGATAGCCATCACCAAGCAATGTCCTGATATGATTAAAACCAATTTTAGTCAATAGTCTAGAAGTACGCATAAATAGCTCTTCCTGACGCTCTATGGTATAAACTTTAGCACCCAATGATGCTAATACACATGCTTGATAGCCAGATCCAGTCCCAACTTCTAAGATTCTATCTTTCTTTTTCACTCCAAGTAAGGCAGTCTGCTGGGCCACTGTGGAAGGTTGAGAGATAGTCTGTCCAGCTCCTATAGGGAAAGCAGTATCCTTATAAGCCCACTCGGCAAAGGCTTCATCTAAGAAGCAATGCCTCGGGATATTATTGAAAGCGGCTAATATCTGAGGATCGCTGACCCCTTTTCGTTTGAGGTTGGAGACCATCTGCTGCCGCAGTCCTTTTAATCTGTAGCTGTCAATAACTGAATTCATCATGTAATATTACGAAATAATATAATATGTAATCAGCTACTGCTTAATATTTTAAATGATAATCCTTATCCCATGAGCTTATATTTTTGATTGCCAATATATTTTATAATATTAGAATCATCAAAACGGAAATGAAAGAGCATGAATATAATTAAGTTCGGTACGGATGGCTGGAGAGCCATCATAGCTAAAGACTATACGGTCGACAATGTAAAACGGGTGAGCGAGGCTACCGCTCAATGGATGCTGAAACAGAATATGAAAAAAGCAGTTATTGGTTATGACTGCCGTTTCGGTGGCGAGATGTTCTGCCATACAGCAGCCTCTGTCTTAGGTAATTTTGGTATTCATGTAGTCCTTGATAAATCATTCGTCTCTACTCCAATGGTGAGTCTAGCTGTAGTCAAAACAGGATCTGATCTTGGTATAGTGATCACTGCGAGCCACAATCCACCAAGTTATAACGGATTCAAACTAAAATCGTCATTAGGTGGGCCCACAATACCTAAGGATATCACTAATGTAGAAACAATCATTCCTGAAAACCCGCTTGGCTCTATGCCGACCGTATCTAAACTGGAAGAGCAAGGTTTGATCAGCTACATCGATATGGAACAAATGTATCTAGATCACGTTCGCGCTAATTTTGACATTGACTCTATAAAACAGGCCAATATAAAATTAGCCTACGATGCAATGTATGGTGCTGGACAAAATGTGTTCAAACGCTTATTCCCTGAAGCCTGCTTACTTCACTGCGATCATAATCCTTCTTTTGAGGGACAAGCGCCCGAGCCGATACACCGAAATTTGACTGAGCTCTCGGAAGCTATCAAATCCGACCCTAATATTCAATTGGGTATTGCTAACGATGGCGATGCTGATCGAATAGGGATGTACGACGAGGATGGCACATTTGTTGATTCTCATCACATCTTATTGCTGCTGCTCTACTACCTCAAGGAGCACAGGCAGCAAAAAGGCAAGGTCATCATTACTTTCTCGGTGACCGATAAAATGAAAAAATTAGCTGAACTCTACGGGCTTGATGTGGTAGTAACTAAAATTGGCTTCAAATATATAGCTGAAATTATGAATAACGAAGACGTGCTAGTAGGTGGAGAAGAGTCTGGCGGAATGGCTGTCAAAGGACATATACCAGAAAGAGATGGTGTCTGGGTAGGTTTAATGATCATGGAATTCATGGCTAAAACTGGAAAGACAATCAAACAACTTGTCCAAGATATATATGATAAAGTGGGATCATTCAACTACGATCGAGACGACCTACATATCACAGATGAACAGAAAAAAGACATCATCGATAAATGCACTCACGGCGAAATCACAACCATTGGAAACAGAGATGTCATCAGAACTGAGACTTTAGATGGATTTAAATTCTACCTTAGCGAGGACGAGTGGATTATGCTCAGGCCATCAGGTACAGAACCAGTGCTGCGAGTCTATGCCCAAGCTCCCGATGCTTCTGGCGTAAGGTCATTGTTAGATGCCGCTCATGTATCACTTACAGCCTAAAACTATGCCGCACATAATGCTTGACGCTATGATAAATTTCTAAATGTCTCAGTCTAAGACTACAGTTTCACTGTTTTTTATCTAACATCGTACGTAGCACAATTGCCCTTAGTTTAAGGTATAGCACCTATTTAATTATCTACAACATGGTGCATATTTGAGGGGGCAAAGGCATGGATAATACCATCTAAGATCAGGCATGACGAAGGTCCACAAGAAAGTCACTTAGGAGCTGGACTAAGGTTTAACTACCTTGGTATGTAGCATTTAAGATAAACTAGTTTACTTAATTTATACAAACATTACGTATTAGCCAGCTTTCGCAAGTTCGTGCTTGACCATCGTCTAAGATCGTATAATATACCATCGATATCGCGACCAGTCACTATGGACAAGACGTGATAGATATGCTGCTCAATCTACTAGGCATACACTTGAAATGTTATAAATTTCTTTGACAATTAGGCACTCCAGGAATAAAAATGTAATCGCTGCAGTGATCGTGAGATCACACCGATTGACATCTCTGTAAGTTATTTGGAAGAATTGAGAATAATTCAGCATAATACTTGAGATGATTTTATCTTTGCTTAAGCTAAATCTATATAAAATGAAAATTGCTGTAGTAGGTGTCACAGGACTTGTAGGTCAAGTCATGTTAAAAGTATTGGAGGAGAGAAAATTTCCTGTATCTGAACTCTTACCTGTGGCCTCGGAGCGATCCATAGGATCTATTATTAATTTTCGAGGTGTCGAATATCCGGTGATAGGGATGCAGGAGGCAATAGACGCTGCACCCCAGATAGCTCTATTCTCAGCTGGTGCGTCAGTCTCTAAAGAGTGGGCCCCTAAATTTGCTGAAATGGGTAGCTATGTCGTCGATAATTCCTCTGCTTGGAGAATGGACCCTACCAAAAAATTAGTGGTACCTGAGGTGAATGCAGATTTACTGACCCCTGAGGACCGAATCATCGCTAACCCAAACTGTTCCACTATCCAAATGGTGGTCGCCTTAGCGCCTCTACAAGATAAGTATGGCATAAAGCGATTAGTGATCAGTACCTATCAATCATTTACTGGTACCGGAGCCAAGGCTGTAAATCAATATACCAGTGAACGGGATGGAACAGTGAATAGAGAATCTGACGCTTACCCGCACCAGATATTCGAAAATTGTCTTCCTCACTGTGATGTCTTTCTAGATAATGGCTATACGAAGGAAGAAATGAAGTTGGTGCATGAGACGAGAAAGATCATGGGCGATGATACAATTAAGATTACTGCTACTGCAGTCAGGGTCCCAGTCGATGGTGGACACTCAGAGTCAGTAAATGTAGAATTAGCGAACAATTATGATCTAAATGAGGTTATATCTTTGCTGAAAGAAGCAGACGGAATAGTCGTGAAAAACGATCATGACAATGATGAATATCCCATGCCGTTTTATAGCAAAAACTTGGATCCAGTATACGTAGGTCGTATTCGACGAGATGAATCCGTAGAAAATGGTCTCAATATGTGGATTGTTGCTGATAATTTAAGGAAAGGAGCTGCTACTAATGCAGTCCAAATAAGCGAACACCTGATTAAATCAGGCATAGTGATAGAAGCAGCCTACGCTTAGTACCTGCTTAATTGAGATGAGTTTAATAGGATATGTGAGCTTCCTGGCTTTGGCTGGAAGCTCACACTTTTAGTGTAGCAGATCAGTAAGATTATAACGATTAGAAATATAGGAGCTATGAAAACCAAGATGGTCATTTGGGGGTCTAACGAATCAGACGATAAATATTTATTAGGATTAGAACTCATACATAAAGAGAATAAAGTTAAGATATTCGCTTTTCCTGCATCCTCTGTAACAGAAGTCTTCTATAATCAGATGATGAACTTATGGAGAAATGGCGGTCCAGTGTCCTTCCCAGAGAACTATACTGAAATGATTAGAGATCTGTCTATGACTGAGGACATTCTGCCTAAAGAGTACAAGGTGGAAAGGACCGACTTAGTAAATAGAGCTAAGACAGAGTGGCATTTTGTAGTTCTATCTTCTAAGTTGAGAGAAGCATATAATTCTGAATTGCAGACCTTCAAAGACAAGGTAGAAGAACTTGGGTCATTTGATGATGGTTTATGGGAAGAACTTAAAGGATTTTGGGATAAAGTACAAGGACAGGTCAGGGAGAAAAACCTATTTAAAGAACACGCCGACGAATTACGAGAAAACACGAATCAGTTATTCGGAAAGCTTAAAGGGCTGCGTAAATCTTTGAATGATGAATTTTCAAAGGTCTCTAAGGACCACGCCAATGTATTTTATGATAAGCTAAAAGATATTGAAAAAAGAATTAACGAAGGTTTAGGCCTTCATCCCATATTTAATGAGCTTAAGGAATTACAGAGGTCGTTCAATCAGACAGAATTTACAAGATCTGATAGATCATCAGTCTGGAAGAAATTAGATGGAACATTTAAGCTCATTAAAGAGAAGAAATTTGGCACTACTGCGAAAGATTCTAACTCAGTAGATCGAGTCAATCGTAGATATAGTGGTCTAATGTCTGCTATCAAGAAAATGCAAAATTCTATTAATAGGGATAAGAAGGACATCGAATTCCAGAATAATCGAATTGAAACGACTGAGGGCCAATTAGAAATGCAGATTAGGCAAGCTAAATTAGCCATGATTCAAGAAAGAATAAAGTCGAAGGAGGAGAAGCTCAATGAGATGCTGAAAACTAAAGATTCAGTAGAAAAGAAACTTCAGCAAGAGAAGAAGAAACAGGAACAGAAAGAAGTAAAAGCTAAAGCTAATGCTAAGTCAGATTCAAATAAGCAAGAGAAAATCATTGATGAAAAGATTGTTAACAAAAATAGTGAGAAGGCAGGAGACAAAAACAGTGAGAAGATAGTTGACAAAATCAGTGAGAAGATAGCAGACAAAAATGATGAAAATGCAAAGTCTGACGCAGCTGATCCATCTACAATCGAAGTACCTGTCAATATGCCTCCTGTGCAGCCTGTGCCCGAACAAGCGCCGCCTAATGTAATTAATGAGGGAGAACAAGAATCCGATAATCAACCGCAAACTGACAAACAAGATGATTCTATCATCAGTGCAGTTACAAATACCGTAGGTGAAGCGATGGGAGACGTCGTGGATACTGTAAAAGCTGCAGCCAGCGTATTGACGGATGCGGTGGATAGTGCATTAGAAGATCTGGTGGGCGAAGAAGAATAAATCGATTATCTCTTCGTCATTATCGTATGATTAGCATACATAAGTTTACTGCCTTCTATCTCCAAATACGTATTAAGTTTCTTTGGACACAAAAGTATCTTATCGATAGTATTATGATGACCTTTTACAAATAATGATACCTCAGCTACCTCATGGCTTATGGTGAAAGGAATTTTCAACCTCACCCAATCGTCATGAACTATAAGCTTGCCGGCATTTAGATCTCTGAAATTGATTTCATTCATCTCTTGGCCATCCACATCATAAGTTGTCAGATAGAAGACTGGAATTCCAGTCTTATCAGCTTCTATCTTATACCAGACACTGATGAAGTAAGCAGTCGTAGTGTCAACATTTATAGGTTGTCGATCGATTACGGCGCGCCTTCCATCCTTAATGAAGTAAGCTCCCTGTCCAGCAATGCCATTGATAGATGGTTCATCATCAAAATTTTTAAATACGATGCCACGTTGCTTTAGGTCTTCCGAACAAAGATCTATCGAATGATCGATAACAGCCTCATCGAAATACTCATAACTTAATAAATCCTCAGGCATAATCTGGTATAAACTGATATGCTTATTTTTATTTATGATGAGAGCCTTACCCAATAGGTCTTGGTACTCAGATAGCCTCTCATTCTGTATAATGACGAGGTAAGGACGGGGGTCAATTTTAAAAACAGGATTCTTGTTCGAATAATGGGGATTTGATAGATGCTGGATAGCGAGCACAGCGGAGACAGAGCTTCTGGACATGACACACGTTGTCAGCGGTAGTCCTGTTTGATAAGCATATTCCATAGCATACATTTTTGTATACCAATCATCGTGAATATCAATCTTCTCCACCCCCTCTGTAGAAGCTGGAAGCGTATAGGCTGCTTGGAAATGATTGTGATTAAGTGATTTTGATGATAGCATATCTAAAATGATATGTCTATCATTAAAGCGATTGGACGTATGATATGTCTGATAGTTAGCCGAAATAGTTTGATGATAATGCTGAGCTTCGTAGATCCATAATATCACGACCAAAGAAAAAAGTAAAAATCTAAGATACGACGACGATATACTCTTTAGCATTCTATGAAAGCCTACTGAAAGAAAAACAAATATGATATAGTAATATATCCATGATAAACGTCCTAATCCTCTAAATTGCTTCAATGGTGGCAAAAGCTCCATTATTAGTCCTCCAGTAAATAAGTTATGGAGTCCAGCTCCTAAAAATAATGCTGACATCCCTGTAATCAGGTATGGTAAAGGAGGACTATAAGTTAGAGCCATCTTGAATTTGTCCCGATATAGCCTTGCTGCAATCATAGACAACGGAAGTAATAATAACAAGCACCCCACATATGCATATCCTTCGCTGTAATACGATCTGTACACCACCACATCAGCAAAGCACTCTCGAAACCAGCCATAATACGGGAGTAAGTCGCCCCAGATGGTATTATGGTGCTCCATACCAAAAGGATTAGAAGGTCGGTCAGCGTATGAATCCAGAGAATTAACCAGACTATAGAAAATCAATATGGGGAGAATGCTACATAGGTAAAGCCTAAGTTTCAGACGACGCTCATGCAGCCATGTGGCGGATGCAAGCAAGAACATGAAAGCAGAAAGCACAAATAGGTGGTATGGATGGATAAATCCAGCTAAGAGGAGAGCCACTGCTAAAAGACACATTTTAGCTAATGACAGTTTATTATCGGATTTGATCAAAACCAACCATAATATGGGTATAAGTGGATATGCCAAGGCAAAATGACTTTGTAATCTCAATAACTGAGGGCTAAGTGCAATACAGATAAGGGCAAATAATAAACTGTAGTACCGACCAACACCGTAGCACGTATAGATCTGGTAAAGGCAGACAGCTCCGATATAGACAAATAAAATAGATATAGTATTTATGAGGCCAATCAGTTCATTAGAAAAATCCAGACCCACGACTTTAAGGAACTGAATTAACCACACGATGAGAACTTGAGCATCTGCATATATAGCCATCTCACCAAATGGATAGAGCATTCCTTTGAAATGAAGTCCAAAACCAAATTTATATTGATAGCCGAAGGAGAAATAATTCTTAAATCCGTCACCGCTTGTATCAAACTGTACCTTATTTAAGCTGAAAAGATCGTCTCCAACCAGGTTATAGTAGATGCAAAGCACACCGATAAGCAGAAAAATATAACCAGAATATTTGTTAAGATTGACCACCGCATGAATATAGCTCAGATCTAATAAATGGCATAATTCTAATATCCTTCAAGAAAAAGGCTTACGCAAAACAACATTATCGTAAATAATGATAATTATCAAATATCAACTTTACTAAATCGAAAAGTCCACTAAACCCTTGAAGTATTCTTGACTCTCCAAATAGACACGACTAAACGCAATGCTAAAATAATCGTTGCCACTATAGATCCAGCACCAAAGAATAGCATTTGATTTTTCATATATAGTATTATTGAAGATTGTTCTTCAGCTTCCAGATGCTCTACAAATGTTTGTAGTCCTAATTCGTCACTGTAAGACTGAAATTGCCCTACGCCGTCCAAAATCAACCAGATCAACGGAATACTGAAAAAAATGATAATTAGCTTAGATATCTGATGATGCGAGAATGGAGTCATCTTCAGTAAAAAAATATATCTCGTGAAAGTAAGAAACAGGAAGACGAACAGAAAATTGAATAAGTAAAATCTATAATCTCTCGTATTAGCGTAGATCGGCATTAGTATCATCAGACTGATAAGCAAAGTCATCGCTACTGATACACCCTCAAACTTCCATTTATAATATGTTAAAGCCATAAAAACAAGATAACACAGATAATGAATGCTGACTCATATTTTCAATAAGAAAAACATGATAGTGTATGACTAACTTGACCATTAGTAAATATAGAGTGAATATATATCTATAGTAAGCACGAAGTCTATTGGTAAAATAGTCCTTAACCGGCTATTATAAATATACCACATAATCTAAAAGAATAAATTTAGAAGCAGTCATCATGACCATTGATATGAAGCTTCTCTACAGACAGATAATTGGAGAAGACTTGAAATAGATGATCTGAAGTCTAATTGAACCTGCAGTCTGTCTACGCCGAATGGTATTTATAAGATGTTGTGTCATTAACACACCCCCATAATGGAGAAAGCCCTGTTAAATTAATAACAGGGCTTTCATAAAAAAAAGGCGGCGACCTACTCTCCCAATTGCTTAGTACCATCGGCGCTGAGGGGCTTAACTACTCTGTTCGGAATGGGAAGAGGTGGAACACCCTCGCTTTAACCACCTAAAACTTTTGTAATGGATCAATAGATCACACTACTATATCTTTAAGTATAGAAAAAAACGTAGTCAAAAATAAAAAATGACAGATTGAGAAAGTAAATCGAAATAATGAATTAAAAAGAAAAAAAAGGAAGCTTTCGGGTAATTAGTAATACTCGGCTCCATGTGTCACCACACTTCCACCTATATCCTATCAACGTGGTAATCTTCCACGACCCTTCAATGAATACTCATCTTGAAGTTGGCTTCGCGCTTAGATGCTTTCAGCGCTTATCCATTCCGTACATAGCTACCCAGCAATGCACCTGGCGGCACAACTGGTACACTAGAGGTATGTCCAACACGGTCCTCTCGTACTAGTGTCAGATCTTCTCAATATTCAAACGCCCACAGCAGATAGAGACCGAACTGTCTTGCGACGTTCTGAACCCAGCTCGCGTGCCACTTTAATGGGCGAACAGCCCAACCCT
>ENA-ORXM01000188-ORXM01000188.1-marine-metagenome-genome-assembly--contig:-NODE-188-length-121802-cov-51.931551_pt1 | contig 121802 bp, 111 predicted proteins | sample MGYA00237867_ERZ511480 | MGnify/ENA primary metagenome ERZ511480 (study PRJEB26309, sample SAMN06266103) | marine metagenome | isolation source: Algal blade | place: United Kingdom:Sidmouth, United...
GCCGTCAGGCATATTACGAGTACCAACCCCATTACGACAAAAACGCAATTCGAGATACCATTATTCTAAAATTGGTAACCGAAGCAAGGCAAGATTTGCCCCGAAGCGGCGTGCCCCAACTACGCCAAGTACTCAAAAAAACACTGGCCGAGCACGGCATAAAAATAGGGCGAGACTCGCTCTATCAGCTACTTGGAGAGCATGGCTACCTGTTGCGCTACCGACGCCGCAAAGCCTACACCACCAACTCAAACCACGCCTACAAAAAATATCCTAACCTGATAAAAAACAAAACGATCAACAAAGCCCACCAACTTTGGGTAAGCGATATTACCTACATCCGACTGCGCGAGGGCTTTGCTTATCTGAGCATAATTACCGACGCTTACAGTCGCAAAATCGTGGGCTACCACGTACAACAAAGCTTACACGCCACAGGCCCAATTATAGCATTACACCAAGCGTTGCGACAGCGAAAAAAAGGAGCAACTACCATGCATCACTCCGACAGAGGGGTGCAATATTGCTGCCACGATTACATCGCTGTTTTAAAAAATGAAAACATAAAAATATCCATGACCGAAAAAGGCGACCCATACGAAAACGCAATAGCAGAAAGGGTTAACGGCATTCTTAAAGGTGAGTTTTTACTCAACGCCACCTTCAAAACATTCCAAGACGCACAGCAAGCTATTGATTGGGCGGTAGATAAATACAACCATATTCGCCCACATTCGAGCTGCGACTATCTTACCCCAGAGCTCGCTCACGAGCGCGAAGGTGTGCTTAAAAAACATTGGAAAAACTATCCGTACAAACCCAAAACAAAAAACCTAGTTGTCATCGAAAAACAGGAATAAAAATAAAGCTGTAAGTGTAAATCAGGAATAAGAAAATACTTGTATCCACGAAATAGGAATAAGAAAATAAGTATACTAAAAATTCAGGAATAGTGATAAAAGTGACAGGCAAAAACAGGAATAAAAAATAAGTTGTAATCTTACAACAGGAATAAAAAAATAGACAGTAATATAAATCAGGAATAACCCTAAAAACTGTCAAGTAATTTCAGGAAGGTACAGCCCATACTCATTTGATATTATAAATTAAAAAAGTAGTAACAAAAATTAAAATAACAATCATAAATAATAAAATATTACTAGTAAATAATAAAATAATACTATTAAAAAATAGAATTGTAATTACAAATAATAGAATAGTGGGCTTAAATATTAAAACAATACTAAAAATAATTAAAATTAGATCATTAAATAATAGAATTTTATTATTAATAATTAAAATATAACTGCTAAAAACTAAAATAATGTTGTTTTTAGCCCTATTTTTATGGCAAAAGATAAGCCCATGCTACATTTTCAGCTAAAACAACAAATATTAAAACGCGGCAACCTCAACCCCAGCAAGTGGCTTATAGCCAATGGCATAAACAGTACCAGCGCTACACGCCTGCTCAATGGCAAGCAAAAAAGCCTGAAGCTAAGCCACCTTACGGATATCTGCGTAGGCCTCGGCTGCACGCCCAATGATGTATTATACTGGGACAAATCCCAAAAACGAGTACACCTAGCCCCCGAGCACCCCTTGCTCACCCAGCTAAAAGACCCTCCCAATATGGCCGATTGGAAAAAAATAGTAAAAAGCATGAACGCAGACAATGCCGCCAAGCTGCATGATATAGCACAGCAACTTTTGGCAGAGGAAGAAGCGGAGCGGAAAGGAGGGCAGTAGGTAGTAGTCATAGAAAATTGTTTTTCTTCTATTTTTAACATCTATTAATCGCTAAAAAATCATATTTTTGTGCCTGATTATGTAGTTCATTTACATATTTTAATACTAAAATTATGATTATAAGCTTTTCTGTTGAAAATTTTGGTCCAATAAAGGATAAGGTTACGCTTGATTTTAGGGCTAGTAAAAGCACCCATTTAGAAGAATACTATGTGGTGGAACCTATACCTGGCTTGCGGCTCTTGAAGCTAGGCTTGATCTATGGCGCTAATGCTTCGGGTAAAACCACGGTGTTGAAGGCATTGGATTTTGTGCAAGAATTGGTTACGGATTATGCCGAGAATAAAAATGAGGTATTAAATTTTCAACCTTTTTTGTTAGATAGTCAATCGAAGCAGTCACCCAGCCGTATTGAATTAACTTTTATAAGCAATAATGTGAAGCATTTATACCTTTTAGAGTTTAACAGCAAGGCTATATTGTTTGAAGAGCTCTATCGATATGAACCCAAAAAATCACTGGTGTATAGCCGTAGTTCTGATGTAGAATATAAAATAAGTACGATACGATTTGGCGATAAGTATAAGCTAGGCTCTACTGAAAAAAAAGTGTTAGAAAGTAATACACTTTGGAATCAGTTAGTACTAGCAGCCTATCAGAAAACAAATATTAATGTTGCGTCCATAGAGGAAGTGATTCGTTTTCTCAGAGTTGAGTTACAAATGTTGGTAATGCCCGGTGTAGATTTATTTATGAATATGCTTACCCGGCTGGAACGAAATGATATTGATAAAAAAGACATTATTCAATTTTTAAGCCGAGCAGATTTTAATATAAAGGATTTGCGATTGCAAGAAGCGCAAGAGGAGCGGATAGACTATGTGCGTATCGTATCTCGATTTTTGAATAGTGGCAAATCAGTACCTAAAATAAGCGAACTAATTGACGACCCAGAACTAGTATCAGACAAAGAGTTATTTTTTTTACATGAAGTGAAAGGTTCAAAAGAACAAGTACCTATTAGTTACAACGAACAATCAGAAGGTACGCAGCGCTATTTTCAAATGGCATCTATCTTGAGTCTTATGTTATCCAATTCATTAATTTTTCCCATAGACGAACTTGAGTCTTCTTTACACCCAGACTTGTTGGAGCATTTTTTGCTTACTTTTTTGGCTAACGCTAAAAGGTCTCAACTGATAGCTACTTCGCACTACCGCGAATTGCTTATGGATAGGGACATTATTCGCCCCGATGCTATCTGGTTTACCGAGAAAAAAGAAGATGGCAGTACCGATTTATTTAGCCTCAATGATTTTGATAGCAGTGTGGTACGAAAAGATACAGGCTCATTTTATAATGCGTATAAAACAGGTAAGTTGGGTGCGCGCCCCAACCTAAAAGATTATTATATAGATAATGAGTAGGAAGAGGCATCAAAGAAGGGCGAATAAAAGCTGCGCTATTGTAGGCGATGGAAAAACGGAGGTATGGTATTTTCAAATGATGAAAAAACATAGCGTTTGCAATTTTGATATCCGACCGAAGCTACCCCAGGATAAGTCTATAGCCGAGCAACATGAGCAAGTACTATCGCTGTGCCGCACACACGACCAAGTAATTTGGCTAGTAGATTATGATACCATACGAGCTGAAGATGGTAAGCATAGAAAAGGTACGCAAAAAACATCGGAGCGATTTAAGAATTACTATAATAAATTAAAGGGGAACGAACAGCTTGAAATACTGCTTGTAAATCCATGCCTAGAGTATTGGTTTTTATTGCATTTTAAAGACACCAGTAAATTTTTCGCGGAATGTAAAGGAGCAAAAATCGCCCTAAAAAAGGAATGGAAGACTTTTGAAAAAACAGAAAAATTTTTCAAAAAACAAAACGATGATATTTATAAACACCTACTGTCACATTTGCCCAGCGCCATAGAGCGCGCCAAGCGATTAGGAACCTTTGACATACAGGAACCAAACAAGGCAGTCTGTGAGCTTTATAAACTTTTTGATATTTTAGAGATCAAACTCTAACTTTTTGCCATTTTTTCCTTCGAGACTGCCGTTAGGCAACTCGGAGGCACGAGTGCTTCGGCGTGGAAACCAAAGAAGAATTTATCTTTACTAAGCACGAGCCTCCGAGTATTCTTTGAGAGAATCGGAGGGGAAGAACTCCATTTTAAGCAAGCTCAGGCTGCCAATTACTCATTTATTTTTACTAAATTCTCATTGTGTAATACCATTTTCTCAAATGGGTTTCAATTTTTTATAAAATATTTTAATTTTAGAGTAATCAAATATTTTTATTTATGAATACACAAATCGAAAACAAGTACAGCATGTACTTAGCGGTAAAAGAATTTTTTACCAACAACCTTAGCACCCTAGAAGGCGGCACACCAGGTCCGCTTACCGATAGGGTAAACAACCACAACACGCTCACGGACGACCTAGCTGCCCTGCTAGGCATTAGTGGCGAAAATACCAGCGGTTACGCCACCCAAAAACAACTAAACCGAGCAAGTATGCAAGAGAAAGTAATCTCAGTGGCCGGTGCGTTACACGCCATTTTTCTAATAGCCGAGGATAACGTACAGGCGGCTAAGGCATACACTACACCTTCGGGTTTAAACGCCATGCGCGATACCGAGGTATTTGTATATGCACGAAAAATTCATTCCTTAGCAGGCGACAACCTAGCAGCCCTTTCGGAAATGAAAATAGCCGAAGCCTATGTAAATAGTTTGGGTGCCGATATTACAGCTTACGAAGACAAAATGCAAGAGCCCAAAGATCAGCGCAGTGCGCAAAAAGCAGCCAACCAAGCCATACCCGATAAGGAAGCAGAAATAGATGGAAACCTACGCATAACGGATAGTATCATGCAGGCTTTGCAGCCCACCCAAAATGCACTGGTGCTACAATATAAAGGCGTGCGCCTAATAGATGATAATGCGGCTAGCACTACACCGCCCGATGTATCGGAGGCCATAGAAGCGGGCACCATTGAGCGAATCTATACAGTGCCTTACCTATCAAGCCGCCGTTTTGAGCTTACCAATACCTCGGCAGATGCATCGCTAAATTGGACCTTGAGCGATAGCGAAACCGAGGCTACCAATCCTTGGAACGAATTAGCTGCGGGTAGCACAAGTAGTTTGCTCTCAGAAAATATTGCACCGAATGGTGAATTTCTGTTAGTACAAAATGAAAACGATACGGATGTCGTAGTGGAGCTTCGGGTAAGCGAGTAAGGATATACGATTGCACTTCTGTAAAACGGTTTGTTTATTCATATTTGTTTTGGTGAAAAATAGAAGTGTATCGTATAGCTCCGTCACACAAGGTGTGGCGGAGTTTTTATTTATATAAAAAAAATTAGATCTAATACCCATTGTCCCCGAAACAAGTTCAGGGCAAGCCATATAGTAGAAAAAACTAAATCTAGTACCCATTGTCCCCGAAACAAGTTCAGGCCAAGTAGGGTAGCAATCGTCTAGTAAGAAAACGTCCCCAACTTTATCAACCCCACCTGCAAAAGCCCAATAATCAAACCAAGCACCGCACCCAAAATCTCAATAAAACGAAATTCCTTTTTCATAATATCGTACAGTATGCTTTCTAGTTTATCGGTGCTAAAGTTGCTTACTTTTTCTACTACTAATTGTTCCACATCCAAGTCTTTTTGGATATTGTCATTTACCTTTTGTAATATTTCGGGCAGACTTTCTGTAAACTCAAGCATCAGGGTTGCTTTGATTTTTGCCTTGGTGTCCTTGCCCAGCATCATAGCCACCATAGGCATAGCCTCTTTTAGTTTATGGTTCAAAAAGTTGTCCATTTTAAGGCTCACCGTATCGAGCATTAACGCCTGATTGCTTTCTGAGCCAATTTTTTGCTGAATATCTTCTAGCGAAAGAAGTTCATTGGCTACTAAGGCACCTAGTTTTTCAGCAAAAGCTTTTTGCCGCTTAGGGAAAATTCCTTGCACTTTTAATCCAAGAATATTCTTTTCTTCTTTGGGGTTGAAAAGCATTTTGATAGCCAAAAAGTTAGTAATCCAACCTATAAAAGCCGACAAGAAGGGTAGGGCATAAATCATGAGTGGCGAAAATAGGATTTAGTTTTTTATTAAGTGATATGTTTAGGCATTAGGAGTTAGGTGTTAGGCATTAGGAGTTCGGACTTAGGCATTAGGCATTTGGCATTAGGAGTTAGAAATTAGGTATTAGGCATTAGGACTTAGGAGTTAGGCATTAGGTAGTAGAGCCAGTCGCAATTCAGTTTGTATTAATCCATACCCACTTGAATTTCACGAAGTTTTCTTTGACTTAGATCCGACACATTAAAATCTACCTCGCCTTTGATGCCGTTCATTTTTCCACGATCGCTAAATTGCCAAATTTTCCACTCTCGATCAATACGGGGTTTGCCATAGCTTTTATAATGAGCAACCCACAAAGGAAATTTTTCGAACTTGGCATTAAGGTTACTCCGATAAAAATCTACATAAGTATACAGTATGGGCTGTATGTTATAATATTTTTTTAAAACGCTAGCACAGCTCATAAATTCCTTACGCGCTTTCTTGGGCGAGACGCCATACAATTCTTCAAAATCAATGACGGGTGCAAAATCTCCTCTGGCCAATTTTACTTGCTTGATAAAATATTTTGCCTGCGCCGCACCGTTTTTCCGTGGGTCAAAAAAAAGATAGGCGCCTCGTTGCAAGTTTTGATCTTTGGCTTCGCTCCAATTTCGTTTAAATTGCCTATCTACTAAATAGGTTCCCTGCGTAGCTTTCATAAATACAAAACTAACCCGTATGCCTAGGTCTTTCATATCCGCTACCTGCTGCCAATTGATTTTATCTTGATGATGCGAAACGTCAATACCTAAGCGGTTATAAGCGGGCGGTATTTTTATGCCGAATCCTGGGTAGGTATAAAACGGAATGCTAAAATAAGTAGAGGCCATTTTTATAAGGCCTACTAACACAATTAGTACGAGTAGTCCTGAGAGAATTCGTTTATAAAATTGATTTTTCAAAAGCAAAGGCAAGATATTTTTATAATGATGGTTCGTAACAATATTTCGCCTAATTTTACGTTAAAGAAACATGCGCATGCGCTTATATATTTTACTTATTTCTTTATTTTTTCTTACAGCCTTTTCTGCTGAGGCGCAGGTTCGCGGTGGTCAGCGCGCGTTTGAATATTTGCGACTTTCGCAAAGTCCTCACATTACTGCCTTGGGCGGAATGAGCGTGGTGCATACGGCCTCAGATGTAATGATGAGCACCGCAAATCCTGCAATGCTGCGTCCAGAATTTCATACTGATTTGGGTATAAATTATAATTCTTTTTATGCCGGAACCACCGGGCTCAATATGTTTTATGCTCATCATAGTAAAAAACTAGAAACTACTTTCGGAATCGGAATTCAATATATGAACTATGGCGATTTGACCTTAACCAATGATATAGGACAGGTGTTAGGCAACGGCCGTGCAGTGGATTATGCAATTACGCTTTCGGCTTCAAAGGCGTACTTAAAAAAATGGCGCTACGGTGCCAATGTAAAAATGGCCCGCTCCAACTTAATTGACAAAACGGCCTTAGCCTTGGTGGTAGATGCGGGCGTTACTTATTCTGACACGACCAATAAGTGGTACGTTGGCCTAGCGGCAAAAAATGTGGGCTACCAGTTTGACAGGTATTATGAAAATATTCCGTCTCAGCCCTTGCCCTTGGATATTCAAATTGGTGTGATGAAGCGATTTAAAAAAGCGCCCTTTTCGATTTCAGTCTTAGCGCATCATTTAAATCAATGGAATTTATATTACGACAATCCAGCTGACAGACAAAATAACATTTTACTTGTTGACACGGCCGACGTAACCGAGCCGAATAACTTCGGAAGAAAACTGCTGAATCATTTTGTATTTGCCTTAGATATTAATTTAGGAAAACGACTAGAAATAAGTGGAGGGTACAATTTTATGCGTCGCACGGAGCTAGGTTTAGATGAGCTAAAAGGCTTGGCCGGTTTTTCTTACGGAGCGGGGCTTTATCTAAATAAAATTACAGTACATTTCGCTCGCTCTCATTATCACTTAGCGGGTGCTTACAATCAGATTGGTTTTAATTTCCAACTGAACCAGTTCTTTGGTTTGGGTAGCTTTGGTAAAAAAATTAATTGGAGCGCTAAGTATGCGGAGGCGTATTAATTAAAAATTAAGCTTGGTCAATTTTCAACTGTCGCTTATACAGTTGAACCGTGTTTTCTAATCCTAAATAGATAGCATCACAAATCAAAGCGTGTCCTATAGAAACTTCTAATAAAGAAGGAAGTTGACCCTTAAAATAGCCAAGGTTTTGCAAGTCTAAGTCGTGGCCCGCATTCAAGCCTATCTCATATTCATCGGCTTTTGCAGCCGTTTGAAGATAGTCTTTGATAGCCTCTTGTTTATTACTCAGGTAATTGGTAGCGTAAGATTCTGTATAAAGTTCTATTCGATCTGTACCCGATTCCTTGGCAGAAGGGATTAATTCAGCAGTTGGATTTAAAAAAATAGAAGTACGAATGCCCGCATTTTTGAAAACAGCAATCGTTTCCTTTAAATAGTCTAAGTGTTTTTTTGTATCCCAACCCGTATTGGATGTTAGTACATTTTCTCCGTCAGGTACTAAGGTAACTTGTGTTGGTTTTGTTTCTAATACTAAATCTATAAAAGGCTGATGCTTCGGGTTTCCTTCAATATTAAATTCTGTTGTGATGTGGGGAGCTAATTCCCTCACGTCTGCATATCGAATGTGTCGCTCGTCGGGTCTGGGATGCACCGTAATACCATCGGCACCAAAATTTTGGATATCCTTAGCGCTTTGAATGAGATTGGGATTGTTGCCACCTCGCGCATTGCGCAGCGTAGCCCACTTGTTTATATTTACTGAAAGCTTCGTCAAATGAATTATCCTTCTGACTCGTCTACCGGCATAGTTTCTTCCTGCTCCTCGGCTTCTTCAATCATTTTTTCTATTTCCTCGTCAGGAAATTTATTGTCCAATTCTACGTCTACCGTGCGCTCAACATTATTTGCGTACCAACTATCTTCTACTTTGCGCAGCTCTAATTGATCTACAATATCAGGCAATTGGCTATTAGAAAACTTTACGATGGCCACACCTTCTGCTTCTTTAATTTCCATGTTTTTAATCTCCACTGTAGCCGCTTCAGACTCTTTGATTACTTCTGCCGCTAACAATTCCTTTTCAGATTGGTATTGATCTAAAAGTCCTATAAATTCTTTTGAGGCATATTTTTTTGCCTCTTCATAATCCATGCTAATATATGATTTCAGAAAATTTTCGGCTACAATATTTGGATCGCTTAGGTCATTCCCACCACCGCAAGAAGAAAAAATTAATAGAGTAGATAATACAAGGAGACTATTTTTCATTTGGCAAAAGTAAAGGTTACACCTTATAATTACTTTGGAAAGTAGGTATTTGTATTTCATTAATTCTTACTGTTTTCTTGAGTTTTAGCTCTTCTTCTTTCTTGGTAGCGTGCTTTCTCTTCCTCTTTTTCCTTTTCCTCTCTTTCGGTATCGGTGTCGTAGGCTTTAATAATTTGCCGAACGAGCCTGTGTCGAACCACATCGCTGCCATCTAGTTCTATAAATGACATGCCAGGGATATTCTTTAATATTCGAAATGCTTTTCGCAATCCAGATTGTTGGTTTTTGGGTAAATCTATTTGAGACATATCTCCGGTGATAATAGCTTTTGCAGACGGGCCAATCCGAGTTAAGAACATTTTCAACTGAAGATCTGTTGCGTTTTGAGCCTCATCAAGAATCACAAAGGCATGGTCTAAGGTTCTACCTCTCATATAGGCCAGGGGAGCAATTTCAATCACACGGTTCGTCATGTAATAATTTAATTTATCCGATGGAATCATATCGTCCAAAGCATCATAGAGCGGTCGTAAATACGGGTCAATTTTATCTTTTAAATCTCCGGGCAAAAAACCAAGACTTTCGCCTGCTTCTACGGCTGGGCGGGTTAGGATAATTTTTCTAATAATCTTATTTTTCAAGGCTCGTACGGCTAAGGCCACAGCAGTATAGGTTTTTCCTGTTCCTGCTGGGCCAATGGCAAATAAAATGTCATTGTCCTCCGCTGAATTTACCAATAAGCGTTGGTTGTGCGTTTTAGCCTTAATTACTCTTCCATTCGGACCAAAAACTATTATATTATTTTCTATATTATCTCGAATGCTATCGTCTATTATGCCGTCATCATCACCTAATATTTGAGAAAAATAGTTCTCAGAGAGATGCCCGTTTTTCTCTAAATATTTTACAATGAGTTCAATTTTTTCACGGGCATCGTCCACGTTTTCTTTATTACCCGAAATTTTTATTTGTGTTCCGCGCGATAAAATTTTAAGAAGAGGGAATTTCTTTTTAAGGATGTTGAATTTATTATTATTAACGCCATAAAATTCTATTGGATTTATAGAGTCTAGTTTGATAATGTGTTCTGTCAAAGTATATTATTTTGTGTTTTGTAAAAATACGTTGCTTTGGGCTACGGTGTTTAAAAAGCTATGCTGCACTGTGTATATATTAATTTTGGAAATAGGAAATACCTACTTAAATTTGAGAAGATTAATTTTTGAAAAGAAATATGGAAATTCAGATAGGACAGAAAGCTCCCGATTTTAAGCTTCACAATACGGAAAAAAATATTGTTTCTCTTAATGATTACAATGGTAAAAATGTTTTGATACTATTTTTTCCACTGGCTTTTACGGGAGTGTGTACTAGTGAGCTGTGTTCCGTTCGGGATGGCTTGGCACAGTATAATGATTTGGATACTGACGTGATAGGCATTTCAGTGGATTCTCTTTTTGTTTTGGAAAAATTTAAAGAAGAAAATAATTTAAACTTCACCTTACTTTCTGACTTTAATAAAGAAGTGTCCAAACAGTATGGATGTTTATATGATTCATTCGTATTCGATATGTCCGGCGTTTCAAAACGGTCGGCATTTGTGATAGATAAAGAGGGGATCGTTCAGTATGCTGAGGTATTAGAGAGTGCTGGTGATCTGCCAGACTTTGACGCAATTCATGCTGCTCTCCAAAAGATAAAATAAATAATTATGAAAAAAATACTACTACTTGTAACATTGATTTTAGGGCCCATGCTCACACAAGCACAGCTTATAGAAGATTTTGAAAATTGGAATCCGTTTACCGTTGGGTTCTTTCCGCCAGTTCAGCTTACCGAGCCAGTCAATTGGACTGGGTCAGATTCTTTCGTAGTTGCTATTGGAAAGCTAGTGAACCCATCAGGAAGCTTTCAAGCACAGATTTTTGAAGACAATCCCGGCCAAAGCGGGATGGGCGCCTTACGGGCAGCTACCAAATTTCAAGACACCATTAATGTAATGGGAATTGCTAATATACCTGCAAAGGATTATCCCGCTATTTGTTCCAATTCGCAATTTTCCGTAGATGCTGTAAATGGTAGTTTTAGTCAAGTAGGCGGCAAGACTATAAACTTTAGACCGGTCTCGACCACTATGTTTGTAAAAAACACAACGGTGATGGGCGATTCTACCTTTATAACGGCTCTTTTAATTGATAATTCTGATGGTGGAGATAGTATTGTTGGAATAGCGGACACGACTTTGCTAGTAAATATAAACAGCTTTACATCTATTGATTTACCCTTTACATACCTCAGCTCTGTTACGCCCACTTTAGTGCGCTACACAATTTCTTCGGGCAATCCATTGGCACTCTTGGATAGCACAAGTACATATTCGGTTCATGAGGGTACTGAAATAGTTGTAGATGATATTAACCTAGTAGTGGTAACTGGTTTAAAAACTTTGGTAAATCGTAAGCCGATAGCGCAGGTTTATCCCACCGCACCCAGTCCTGTTTTGAATATTGATTTTTTCAAAGAAATAGGGAATGCAAAGTTGGTAATTTATGACCTAGCCGGTCGGGAAGTGGTTTCGTATGGCTTGCCTTCCCTACAAAACAGAATTACTATTGACAATCTCCCCTCAGCTACGTATTTGTATGGAATTGTAAAAGACGGTGAGCTTTGGCAAACTGCTCAATTTGTAAGATAGGCTGTTATATAAATAGACTAGGGGGAGTTTGTAAACCAAACTCCCCTTTTTTGTGATTACTATACTCTCTATAGCTGATTGAATAAATGTAGCCCTATATTTTTCCCTGTAAATGCTTCACAAATGCTCTAGTAGCCTGAGCCCTATGACTAATCGTATTTTTTTCTGTTTTGGATAATTGAGCAAAACTTCGTTCAGGAAGGGCATTGGGCACAAAAATGGGGTCATAGCCAAATCCACCAACCCCTTTTGGGGTTTCAATGATTTGGCCCTTGCAAATACCCGTAAAGACATGATGTTCGCCCTGTTCAATTAAATGCATCACAGTTTTAAAATAGGCGGTTCTATCTTCTTTTCCTGATAGGTTTTTAAGGAGTAGGTCTATATTATTGGCATCATTAGCATTTAGGCCGCTATACCGTGCTGAATAAACCCCTGGCTCGCCCTTTAGCGTATTAACAAATAGGCCCGAATCTTCGGCGAAGCAGTCTTTGCCAATAGCATTTTTAAGTTGTTCGGCTTTTGTGCGTGCATTAGCTTCTAATGTATCGAAAGGTTCTTTCAGTTCTTTTGTAAATCCAATATCTTTTAAGGATTGTACATTGAAAGAGTTACCTAAAATAGTTTGAATTTCAACCACCTTATTAGAATTGCTTGTTGCAAAAATGAGCTCTTTTTTCATAGATTGAACATGCTTTTTAATCCGTTCCAAAGGGCTTGCTTAGCTGGTGATGAAGAACAAATTTGTGATAAAAAATTTGCGTTAAGTATTTGAATATCATTAATTAATTGAACTTTATATAATCTTTTACTGTAAACAGTAGACTCCGAATCCAATTGGTTTCCAAAGCAGATAATGCGCTCAGGTTTTATTTTGCAGATGTAGTTAGTTAGTGGCACGTTTTGCGCTAGTGAAAGATGATAGATGTCGCTTACATTCAGGCCAGTAGCTGTAATCATTTTATCTAGTAGGACTTGCTCTTCACTTTCCGCCTCAATAATATCACTAAGAATCAAAATTTGTTTTTCAAAATTTCCGCGAGGCTCTGGTAAGCTAAGCTCTTCATTATCAGGTGTAATCAGTAGTTCATTATACATGATGAGGTTAGCAGCCTTTATTTTATCTTTCATTTGTGACTTCTATTTTGTATATTTGCGACACTTCAGATTCAGCTGACGTGTGCGAAAGTGACAGCAAATTAGCGCTGAATCATGGTTTTATCGCTTTTTGACTTACAAACTAATTAACAAATTAATGGAAACAGCCTTAATGAATATAAAGATTACGAAAACGACCGAAAGTAAAATTTCACAGTTCGACGAGAACAATATAAACTTTGCCAGAATCTATACTGATCACATGTTAGTGGCGGACTATGAAGATGGTCAATGGAAAACTCCCGAAATTATGCCGTTTGGTAATTTGGATATGCATCCAGCTACCACCTTCATTCATTATGGCCAGTCCATTTTTGAAGGAATCAAAGCTTATAAAAGTCAAGACGGTTCAGTAAAAATTTTTAGACCCACTGATAATTTTTCTCGTTTTAATATTTCTGCTAAACGTATGGCTATGGCAGAAGTGCCTAAGGAAATATTTATGGGCGGTTTAAAAACCTTGGTAAATTTAGATCAAGCTTGGGTGCCTGGTTCCGAAGGGAGTTCCTTATATCTCAGACCGTTTTTATTTGCCACCGACGAGTTTATTGGAGTGCGCCCGCCTACAAAGTTTCGCTTTATGATAATTATGACGCCAGCCGGGGCTTATTATAACAAAGCGATTGATATTTATGTTCAAGATAAATATGTACGAGCCTTTCCCGGTGGAGTAGGCTATGCTAAAGCGGCCGGAAATTATGCAGCGGCTATGCAGCCTACCGTGGAGGTTAATGAAATGGGTTACGATCAAAATTTATGGTTGGACGGTGTAGAGCGAAAGTATATTGAAGAAATTGGCACTATGAATGTGTTTTTTGTAATAGGTGACAAAGTAGTGACCCCTTCTTTGGAATCGGGAACTATCCTAAATGGGTTTACACGCCTAAGCGTTATAAGCTTATTGAGAGATAGAGGTTTAGAAGTTGAAGAACGTAAAATTTCTATTCAAGAAATTGAAGAGGCGAGTGCAGCAGGAACACTGAAAGAAGCTTTTGGAGCTGGAACTGCTGCTGTGATAGCACCCATTAACTCTTTGACCTACAAGGAAAACAAAATGACTTTGCCACCTCAGGACGAGTGGTTGATTTCACCTTCTATCAAACAAGAACTTGCTGACATACGTTATGGACGCAGTGAGGATAAGTATAATTGGATGTTCCCTGTGGGAGCCTAATTTTGCTTATGATTCATGATAAAAATTGGGGTATTTGGTGCAGGGCATCTCGGTAGAATTCATGTGCAGCAGTGGCAGCACGTAGAAGGAGCAGAAGTAATAGGATTATTTGATGTTGACAGCACTGCCGCAGAAAAAGTAGCTCAAGAATATTCTATACCACTTGCTAATTCTATTGATGAATTAATCGCTCAGAGTGATGCGTTAGACATAGTTAGTACCACAAGTACACATTATGAGCTTGCCGAAAAGGTTATTCGCAAAGGGAAACATTTGTTTATTGAAAAGCCTATGGCTGTAAGCCTTGAGCAAGCCAAAACGATTTTGGACATGAGCTCTGAGGCAGATGTAAAATGCCAAATAGGTCACGTCGAACGCTTTAATCCTGCTTACCTTTCTATCCAAGATCGAGATATCGAGCCACTTTTTATTGAAGGGCATAGATTGGCGCAATTTAATCCGCGAGGTACCGATGTATCGGTTGTCTTAGATTTAATGATCCATGACATTGACATCATTCTCTCATTAGTGAAAAGTGATCTCAAAAAAGTATCTGCGAGTGGCGTAAACGTAATTAGTGATACTGCAGATATTGCCAATGTTCGCTTAGAATTTGTGAATGGGTGTGTGGCTAATTTAACCGCTAGCAGGATTTCGTTGAAAAATATGCGAAAGATTCGAATCTTTCAGAAAGATGCTTACATAAGCCTTGATTTTTTGGAAAAAAAATCAGAAATCGTCACTATTTCTGATGATGATGGCCAAAAAGGCGCATTTGACTTTCCAATAGAGCTACCAAATGGTAAAAAACGTAAAATTAGTGTGAGTATTCCACCAAAACAGGAAGTGAATGCCATAAGAATGGAGCTTCAGAAATTTGTGGAATGCATTACAAACAATACAAATCCCGCTGTGAGTGCTCGGGATGGCTATTTAGCTATGGATATTGCCTATGAAATCCTAAAAAAAATTAATGAAGCTTTAAAAAAATAAATATCTTCATATTTCGTTAGAGTATAGTAGTATGATGAAGAATGTGATAGTTTGGTGTTTGGGTGTCTGTTTGTTAGGTTTTACATCTTGCAATATTATTAATCCTGATGAACCGGTTCCTCAATATATACATATTGATAGTTTTCAAGTGGTATCGTATGACGACTCTTACCATGGTAGCGTGAGTAAGAATATTACCGAGGCTTGGGTTTATGTTGATAATTTTAATGTTGGAAATTTTCAGTTGCCTGCTGATATACCTGTAGTTGTAGAAGGAGAAGATAGTGTTCGCCTCTCGATTGCAGCTGGTATTAAAGTGGATGGTAGAAGTTTGAGCAGAAGACGGTATCCTTTTTATACTCGCTATAATCAACTTCTTGCTAAGTCAGCAACTAAACAAACTATTATTCCTACTATTGAATATCGTGGTGGTCAAGATTTTAAGTTAATTGAAGATTTTGAGAATGGAAACTCTTTTATTCCTTATACAAGCCCAGACACTGGTTTAGCTAGAACCTCTTTACCGCAATATGTAAATGACGGCGCCAACGGTGGACTAATATTTTTAGACGGGACTAACAGAACCGCTAGAGTTACAACGGTTCAGGATTTTTCATTCGTTTCCAATAAAGAATCCTTTTTAGAATTAGACTATAAATGCGATATACCTTTCACGGTTGAAGTACAATTGGTCACTTTGGGAAGTACAGTCATTATTACAGACCTTTTATCAATTAACATTCGTGAGGATTGGAACAAGATCTACATTAACCTTACTGAAATAGGGCAAAATTATGCAGGCAGCAAGGTAAATTTTATTTTGAAAGCTGGACTAACCCCTGGCCAGACATCAGGGTTTGTAGCAGTCGACAATTTTAAAATTATTAGTCAATAAAAATGAGAAGAGAGGTAAAAAAATCTTTGATTCGCTATGTGCTTGTAGATTATTTATCTGCAATGGTGGCGTGGTTTTTATTTTTATCATATCGTAAAAATGATTTACAGTTTACTCTGGATTTCCAGTTTTGGCAAGAGTTGAGTTCTAAGGATTTACTGTTATCCTTTGTGGTCATTCCGTTTCTTTGGTTAGTATTTCATTTGTTTTCGGGTGCGTACTTTAATCCGTACCGTAAATCAAGAGTGAACGAAATTCTGCGCACCTTACTTATCTCCATTATTGGTGTAGGGCTCATTTCGGCAGCGGCTGTTTTTAATGATGTTAATATTGGGTCTAGTTATTATGTAAAAGCGTATTTGGGGTATTTGTTGATTCAATTTATAGCTTCTTCCTTGTTGAGAATGTTTGTTTTAAACAAAGTGAAGCGTGATATTAATCGGGGTCGTTTTGGATACAATACGTTGATTGTAGGTGGCAATCAATTAGCGGTTAAATTGTATAAGGACATTCAAGATAATCCTGTCAAGCTGGGTTACTCATTCAAAGGATTTGTGTACGCCGATGAGAGTGGGTCCAATGGATTGGCAAGCCATTTGCCTAAGCTAGGTAGCATTATTGATTTAGAAACAATCATCGATACTCATCAGATTGAAGAGGTTATCATAGCCTTGGATTCAAGCGAGCATCATCGATTAGAAAAGATATTGTCGCAACTTTCCCATAGAAAAGTTGTCATCAAAATTACACCAGATTCATACGATATTATTTCAGGTTCGGTTAGAACGAGTAATGTATTTGGTGCGGTATTAATTGAAATATATCCTGAGTTAATGCCGGATTGGCAGCGAGTGTTCAAGCGTGCTTTTGATATTGTAGCTTCGGTTTTGGTATTGATTTTATTGAGCCCCTTATATTTATTTTCAGCTATTAAAGTCCGCTTGTCATCGCCAGGCTCTATTTTTTATAAGCAACAACGGATTGGTTTATATGGCGAGCCATTTTGGATTTTTAAATTCCGCTCCATGCTCGAAAACGCCGAAGATGCCGGACCGCAGCTGTCTAGTGAAAATGACCCTCGCATCACTAAATGGGGTAGACTGATGCGCAAGTGGCGTATTGATGAGCTGCCGCAATTTATAAATATTTTAAAAGGTGAAATGACCTTGGTGGGTCCAAGGCCAGAACGAAAGTATTTTATTGATATTATCTCTCAAACACATCCGCACTATCGTTATTTGCATCAAGTAAAACCAGGCTTAACATCATGGGGGATGGTGAAGTTTGGCTATGCTGAAAATACTAAGGAAATGATTGAACGAATGCGCTATGATTTGCTGTATATTAAAAATTGTAGCATGGGCTTAGATATTAAAATCATGCTTTATACCATTTTGGTTATCTTGCAGGGTAGAGGTAAATAAATTCCTTTAAAAAATAAGAAACGTTTTCAAATGAGAATTCTAGCTATCCTATTTATCTGTGTTTTTATAACGCACCATTCCAATGCCTATTGGCAACAAAAAGTGGATCATAAAATTAGCGTCACCTTAGATGACAAAAATCACATTCTGCGCGGATATCAAGAAATGATGTATACCAATAATTCGCCAGATACCTTGGAGTATATTTTTATGCATTTGTACCCCAATGCTTACAAGCATGATCATACAGCCTTTGCTAAGCAAAAAGTAGAGAATGGCGATACGAAGTTTTATTATAGCGAAAAGTATGAAAAAGGATTTATAGATAGCTTGTCTTTCACGGCAAATAATTTGCCTTTGAACTATAGTAAATATAACGATAATGAGGACATAGTATTTTTAGAGTTGGTCGAACCCATTTTACCAGGGAAGTCGATCACAATAGAAACTCCTTTTCGTGTAGTCATTCCAAAAACGTTTTCACGCCTCGGGCATATTGGACAGAGCTATCAAATAACTCAGTGGTATCCTAAGCCAGCTGTGTATGATAAAGACGGTTGGCACATGATGCCATACTTAGATCAAGGCGAATTTTTTTATGAGTATGGTGATTATGATGTTGAGATTACCTTGCCAAAAGACTATGTGTTAGCATCTACTGGAGATGTAGAATACATCGATAAATCTAATATCTCAACTTCTACCATAATGAAAGACGTGGTAATATCCCAAAAAAATGTTCACGACTTCGCTTGGTTTGCTGATAAAACATTCAAAGTAAGGAAAGAAGAATTCAAATTACCTTCTGGTAGAAACTGCACTGCTTACGCTTACTATACTCCTGCCAACGCTGATAAATATAAAACAAGCGCCAAAGCCTTGGCCGAAACTGCAAACTATTTATCAAAAGAAGTAGGCGAGTATCCGTACAACCAAATTAGTATAGTAGATGGTCCGTTATACGCAGGTGGAGGAATGGAATACCCCAATATTGCGATTATAGGAAAGGTAGGGGGTGAAATAATGGTCAATTTAGTAATTGTACATGAGGCAGGACACAATTGGTTTCAAGGAATTTTGGGCAGTAATGAACGAGAGCATCCTTGGATGGACGAAGGAATTAACTCCTTTTACGAATCCAAGGTGGTAGATCAATTAAGAAAGAAAAAAATCCCTTGTGCCCCAAGCGGAGGAAATGATATTATCTATATGCTCAATGGCCATATCCGACAGAATCAACCAATAGCATTGCCCTCAATCGAATATACAGACGCTAACTATGGTGGCGTAGTTTATGCCAAGGCTGCTAAGGCAATGAGTTATTTAGAAGGTTTTATGAGCCCAGAAGATTTTAGCAAAGGGATTAAGGAATATTTTAATTCGTGGAATCTAAAGCATCCGGCTCCTACCGATTTTAGAGAAGCGATGGAGAATAATACTCAAAAGAATTTAGATTGGTTTTTTGATGAACTGATTCAAAGAAGTGAGCCGATTGATTTAAAAATTTCAAAACTGAAAACCGAAGGAGACAAGGTAATCCTAAGCGTGAAAGATAAGTTTGGCGCTAACTATCCTGTTCCGGTATATGCCATGAAAGATTCACAGGTAGTGATGATGAATTGGGCACAGAATGGTAAAACAACTTTTGATAAGCAAGAAGGAATTGATAGCTATGTAATTGATAAGAATGGTTGGATTCCGGAAATGAATAAGCGGAATAACAGATATAAATCTAGTGGTATTTTTAAACGCAGCGCACCTTCAATTGGGATAGGTACCAGTATATTTGAAGCAGGTAAAAACAAAGCTTATCTATTGCCAGCAGTTGGTTTTAATCATTATGACCGAAGTATGTTTGGGTTAGTGTTTCATAATTTAACCTTACCCAACAAACAATTTCAATTTGCGCTAGCCCCTTTATATAGTATCCGATCAAAAAATTTGAATGGCACAGGAGTCATTGGATATAGTTTTTATCCTAAAAATAAACTATACAGAGTTACACCTTCCATTCGAGGAGCGATGTTCAGCCAAGATTCTATCAAGTTAAATTTGAGTCAGCCGATTTATAACCGCTGGTATAAAATTAACCCTCGGATTCGTTTTGAGTTGGCTAAGTCTAGCTTACGTAGCCCGGTAGAGCGTAGTATTGAATTAAATTATTTTCATATTGGCACGCAAGATCGATTTAAGTTTAGTACCGATACATCTAATAATATTACCACACCGAGTGTAGGAGACTATGAGAAGCGAAATATTGTACGGTTGAATTATATTCATAAAAATAATCGAACGTTCAATCCCTTTGGCTATAACTTTCAATACGAGACCACCCAGGATATAGCCAAGCTAAGTGCAGAAGGCAATATAAAAATCAATTATTTTATCCCAAAGAAAGCACTCTATTTCAGGGCATTTGCGGGTAAGTTTTTCTATTTAACTAATGAAACTTCTTTCTTTGATGTAGAACCTTATTTTTTGAATACAACGCCTACTGCCAGAAACGATTATGCATACGAGAATACTTTTTTCGGTCGGAATGAGCAGATGGGCTATACGAGTCAGCAAGTAATGAACAAAGAAGGGGGCTTTGCCACTCGGACTAACTTATTAAATAATCCGCTTGGGCGGAGTGATGATTGGTTAGTGTCAGTGAACGTTCGTACTGACATTCCACTGAAATATAAATGGTTGCCACAGTTGTTTTTTAATGCTGCTTCTTTTGGCGGCTCATCTCAAACTAATCCAAGTGGGAATACGACTTTGTTTGAAGGAGGAATCCAAATAAACTTGTTGAGCGATATCGTCAGAATAAATATCCCTTTAGTACTCAGTAAAGATTTTAAAAACTATACGCAATCTTTCTATTCAAAAAATAGATTGATTCGGCAGATCTCATTTTCACTTTCAACGGATAAAATTAATTTCTTGCGAACACAAGAAAGCTTAATGAAGGTAGCGTTTTAATGTAATAGGCTAATATTTTTACTAATTACCTACTAATCCACCAACTCATAATCCAACTGGCGTTTCGAAAGATTGGCTCCCGCTACCTGAATGCGGATCTTTTGTCCCATTTGGAATTTACATTTCGTAGTTTTTCCTACGAGCATATAATTTTCCTCGTCATGTATAAATTCTTCTTCTAAATCACGAATGCTTATGAGCCCTTCGCACATGTGCTCAATTGTTTGGCACCAAAAACCGAAGCTCGCTACACCACTTATTACAGCATCAAATTCTTCACCAATATATTGCTGCATGAACTGCACTTGCTTGTATTTATTACCCGTGCGTTCACACTCTGTTGCTGCTCGTTCTTGCGCGCTGCAATGCACGCATTGCTCTTCCGCTTTATTTTTCTTTGTAAACTCTTGCTTATTGCCTTGTAGTTCGTTCCAAATTACACGATGAGCAATTACATCGGGGTAACGCCGAATGGGTGAGGTAAAGTGAGAATAATCAGAAAATCCTAAACCATAATGACCAATATTTTCGGTAGAGTAGACGGCTTTGGCCATGGTGCGAATCCCTAAGGTATGCAAAATGTGGTGCTCTGGAATAGGTAGTGATTTTTCAATCATATTATTAAAAGAACGCACAATCGTTTTATTGTCTTTTAAGTCAAAAGCATAACCTAGCTTCCCCGCAAATTTTGTGAAAGGCAGAAGTCGTTCTATATCCGGAGCGTCATGAATCCGATATGGGTATTGCAATTGTTTATTTTGTTTTTTGCGTTCGCCAATGTATTCTGCTGTCGTTCGGTTGGCTAGTAGCATCAATTCTTCGATAAGCTGATGAGATTCTTGGCTGGTTTTTACAACCACTTCTATTGGATTGCCCTCATCGTCTAAGCGGAATCTTGCCTCGGTACTTGCAAAATTTATAGCACCTTTATCAAAGCGTTTTTTGCGGAAGTGCCTTGATATTTTATTCATAGCCAATACTTCCTTTTTGTATTCGCCATCCTTACCTTCTATAATTTCCTGCACATCTTCATAGGTAAATCTATGATTGGAGTGGGTAATAGTTCTTCCAATCCAAGCGTCGATAATTTCAAATTTCTTATCAATTATAAAAACGGTTGAGAACGTAAATTTATCTTCATTGGGTCTGAGAGAGCAAAGTTCATTACTAATTTTTTCGGGTAACATAGGGGAAACTCTATCGGGCAAGTATACGCTTGTTGCCCGCTCATAAGCTTCTTTATCTAGCGCAGTGCCCGGTTTTACATAGTGAGCTACATCTGCAATGTGAACACCTAATTCTATTTTGCCATCGCTTAATTCTGTATAGCTAATTGCGTCATCAAAATCTCGTGCATTAAACGGGTCAATGGTAATGGTTAAGCTATCTCGCATATCTCGGCGCTCGGCTAAATCTTCTTTCGTGATTTCAAACTTCATGTCCGCCGTTTCTTTCATTACGGCATCGGGGAAGGAGAGTGGAAAACCATTCTCTAACAGAATTTCTTTCATAGCTAAATCATGAATATCCTCTCCTGCAAACGATTCTAATATTTTACCATTCGGGTTTTTAGATTTGTCTTTCCAAGTAGTGATTTCTACTAGTACGCGGTCGCCCGTTTTCAATTCATTGGGTACGTTATTAATAAAAATATCATTTTTATATTTTGTTCCTTCTGGAATCGCAAAGGTGTATTTCTCACTAATATCTAAGCGGCATATTAATTGGTGCTTAGCGCGTTTGGATACGCGAAGTACTTTTCCGTGTGGTCTTTTATTTGATTTCCCTACTCTGGTTATGGCTACTTCCACAATATCTCCTGGTAGCGCATCTTTGGTGTCACCTTTGGCTACTTTTATGTCAACGGTCATGCCGTCTACCATTACAAAGCCTACACCGTGGGGTGCAAAATCAATTTCGCCATAAACAGAAGGAGAGAATTGGCTGTTGTTATTTCCTTTATTCAAGTTGCCTCTGTTCTGTCTTTTTTTCTTCTTTTTGTTTTTAACGGCTGCACTTGCGTGCCGTGCCTTTTTTCTTTTCTTTGTCATTTTTTTTCTATGCGAAGCGAAAAATATCACTTCTTATTTTTTTTAATTCTATTGATAATTTTAGAACTTATTCTTTAATATTTAAAACTATAAAATTTCTTCATAATCAACTTCCAACTCGTCTAGGCTTATTTCTTCTTCTTCATTTAGTTCAAGTACAGGAAAGTAGGAATGTACATACTCATTGAGTAGTTCATCAAACTGTGTTCCTTCGTCAAATAAAAATGAAATTCGAATGGGAATAACTACTATGGGCAAATTGTACTCTTTTAGTAGCTCTTCGTGAAGTAAAAGACGAGTGGCGTCTTTTTCAGTTACAAAGATACATTTATTCTCATTCTTAATGTAATTAAATGTTTCGTACAGTTCTTTAATATCATCTTTTGTGAAATAATAATGATCTCGAAAGTTTAATTGATGCACATCATGAGTAAGCGTCTGTACTCTGTTTATAAAGGGTGTAGCATTTGCGATTCCAGAAAAAGTTATGGCATGGGTTTCCTGATTAAACGAAATGTTATTATTTAAAAGGGGGTAGGGTTCGTCGTATTCTATTTTCGTAAAAAACACTTTTTGATTCGGTTCGGCTTCTAAATCAGTAAGCATTTTTGCTTTCTGTTCTCCGTTTAAATCAGCAGGGCATTTTGAAATAATGATAATGTCGGCTCGTTTGGCAGCCTTTCGGCCTTCGCGCAATCGGCCCAAGGGAAGAATGTAATCTTTGGTGTAGGGCTTGTGGTACTCAGTAAGTAAAATATTAAGACCAGGCTTTACACTTCTATGCTGAAACGCATCGTCTAGTAAAATAGTTTCAATATACGGAGCGCGTTGCAACAATTCTGGAATAGCCGTCACACGGTCTTCGCCAACCGCCACTAGTATAGTATCAAACTTTCTTTTGAATTGAAAAGGTTCATCGCCTATGCTACGAGCATCTGCGTTTTCGTCAGCAATTTTAAATCCTTTTGAAGAACGTCCATAACCGCGGCTTAAGGTAGCGGTATGAAATTTCGTAGAGAGTAAACGAATCAAATATTCGATATGAGGCGATTTGCCCGTACCACCCACAGAAAGATTGCCTACACTAATTACCGGAATGGCATCAAAACTTAGAGAAGAAAACAAGCCAGCATCGTAAAATTTATTTCGAATCCAAATAATGATCCCGTACAATATTGAAATTGGGAAGAGAAGGTATTTTAATATGGATTGTAGGTAGTCTTTCATGGATTGGACGGTTATGGCAAAAACCACTTCTGTGCAATTGTTTTATTATTAAAATACTTTTTGTAATGGTAAATAAAATCCTTGAATTCTTTGCTCTGTGGTAAGTCTTTAGCTAGTGCAAAGTTATCGAATTCTTTTACTGTTTTAAATTTTATATTTTTTCTCGTTGCCATGTTACAAATAATATATTTGAATTTTCGACTTTTTCTGTTTTCCTGAGAAATATTAGCGCATAGGAAGTTAGAATCAACGGCAAAGTTAGTAATAAGTAAAACGTCTTCATTTTGTTCTGTCTTCTTTAGGTCAGGATAGAATTCTACCCATTCATAATCTGGTGAATATATTCTTTGATCAAATCCAATTGGCAGCGAAGGGTTTTCTTCGAATCCAGTATATTGCCAGTAGGAGAATGAGTAATTAAAGAAGTAGGTGCTGAAAAGAACTGTTGATAAAAAGAAGAAGCGCCATTTATATTTTAGACGCTCATGTAGCCAGTCGCTCTTAATTATTTTTTGATCTATTTGCAAGGTGGCACCAACCAGAATAGAGTATAGTGTAGCGTAAAATAGTATTTTTACAACAAGAAATAATAGTTCAATCCAACCAATAATCACTTTAAGAATTTGATATAATAATGTACCTAACAAACATATAAAACAAACTATATTTACGGCTGATAACTTATAAACAAGAATGTCAATACTAGAAACCATTATAGAGATATTGAAGTATACAATTCCGGCCATTGTAGTGCTGATTGCTTCCAGTTTAATCGTAAAGCGTTTTTTAACTGCCGAAACCGAGAAAAAACATTTAGCCTTATTCGGCAAGAAAGCCGATGAGATTCTTCGTTTGCGATTGCAGGCTTATGAGCGTTTAATCCATTTTGTGGAGCGTATTCACCCGAATGCACTGATAAGCCGTCATTACATGAAAGGGGCCACTGCTCAGGATGTGCAACTATCTATGATTCGAAATATCAGAGAGGAATATGAACACAATCTTTCGCAACAAATTTATGTCAGCAATGAGGTTTGGCAGACAATCAAAAGTGCAAAAGAGCAAGAGATTTCTATGATTAACCAGATAGGAGCCAATATGAAAATGGGCGCGTCGGCTCAAGAGTTCGTGACTCGGCTAAGCGAGTTTGCACTAGATGAACACACGGAAGTGCCAACAGATATTGCAATTCATATTTTAAATGGAGAGGCTAAGAAAATGATGTTAGCGCAGGACTAATCAAGTTGGAATGTTGAATGCTTACTTATTAATTAAAAAATAAATGAACATACTAGAGAATAATAATTTCTTCTTCATTGGAGTCGGTGGTGCTGGTATGAGTGCAATCGCTCAGTTTTTATCTGGAACAGGAAATGTAGTTGCGGGGAGTGATCGCCTATTCACAAATCCTGAGAACGATTATATTAAGGATCAGCTAGAAGCAGAAAGTATCAAATGTTTTGTTCAAGACGCAAGCGGCATCACAGAGCAGACTCAAATAATGGTGGCGTCCGCCGCTATTGAGGATACTAATGTTGAAATCAAAAAAGCAAAGGAGTTAAACATACCTATAGTGAGTCGAGCTGAAATGCTGGCTGCCATTTGTGAGAGTAAAAAAACAATTGCCATAGGTGGCACAAGTGGGAAAAGTACTGTGACCGCAATGATGTTTCACATGTTATACGAGTGCGGGGTAAGTCCTAGTTTGATTACGGGTGCGGGTTTGGCTTCTTTAATAGAAAAAGGAAAAATTGGTAATGCCTTTGTCGGAGAAAGTGATTATTTATTAATCGAGGCTGATGAAAGTGATGGTTCTTTGGTGCGCTACAAGCCCCACATTGGCGTTTTGTTAAACAAAGACAAGGATCATTTAGAGGAAGATGAATTAGATAAAGTATATAACACATTTAAAGAAAACTCTTCAGAATATTTCATAGTCAATCATAATCCAATAGCCAAGGTAGCTGAATTTTCAAAGGGCAGTGATTTTGATTTTGGTAAAGGAACTAAGTTTGAAGGTATCGATTTTAATCAAAAAGGCTTTTCGATTACGTTTAAAGTGGGCCAGCAAGAAGTTATGCTACCAACTATCGGAGAGCACAATATGGAAAATGCGTTGGCCTGTATGGCGGTGGCGGATATTTTGAATGTTGATTTGTCAAAAGCCGCAAAAGCTTTAGGTACCTATCCGGGTATTTATCGAAGGCATCAATTATTAGGCGAGAAAAAGGGTGTAATTGTAATCGATGATTATGCGCATAATCCTGCGAAAATAGCTGCTAGTATAAAGTCTGCACAAGCAGTAGGAGATAAAGTAATTGCTTGGTTTCAGCCCCATGGTTTTAAACCAACTCGTTTTATAAGAGAAGAATTAGTAAAGGAAGTCACTGCTTGTATGCGCCCACAAGATCAAATGTGGATGAGCGAGATTTACTACGCTGGCGGAACGACAACCAAAGATATTTCTGCAAATGATTTAATCGAGGATTTGAAAAAGAATCAGGTTCAATCCTTTTTTGTAGAAGAGCGTGACGAATTATTGGAAACAATGCGGCCGCATTTGACTGAAGGAACTGTGTTACTTCTTATGGGAGCTCGTGATCCAAGCTTAGAAAAGTTTGCTAAGGAGTTGTACCATGATCATTTATAGATAAAAATCTCTCAGCGTCCACTTTTGTTTTGGGACACTTTCTTTATTCCAAGACCTAGCTTACATTTGAGCACACGCTTTCATGGTATGGCAAAAAATTTTTAGTGATGACCGAATTGACCGTTTAGGACGGTATTTTCTTGTTGTTTCAATTTTAGCGGGTGCCTTACTTAGGATTATTTTTTGGTGGCAAGGGCGTAATTTGTTCATTGATGAAGCTAATGTAGTTCGTAATTTATTCGAAAGAGATTTTTTAGATCTGCTACAACCCTTAGACTACGGACAATACGCACCACCAGTATTTTTATGGTTTCAAAAGTTAGCTGTAATTATTATTGGTTATGGTGAGCGTGCTGTTCGGCTTTATCCGTTACTGTGCAGTTTAGCTTCGCTGCTGTTCTTTCGCAGCTTGTTCAAAAAATTATCGGTGAAAGGTGCTTGGTATGCACTAGTGCTTTTTGCTTTTGGCTCTTTAGTACTCTACTACTCTGTTACGGTAAAGCAATATAGCGGTGATACCCTAGTTTGTATTTTGCTGCTTTTGGCAGTTATTCAAATTCAGCTAAGGTCTTCAGTACATTTTGTTTTTAGTTGGATGTTGGTTGGGTCAATCGCCATTTGGTCATCTATGCCTTCTGTATTTATATTAGCTGGTGTTTGGGCGTATTATTTTTATCAATGTTGGAATGAAGGGCATAGAAAGATCATTTCAAACTTAGTATGGATTGGTTTTATCTGGTTAGTACAATTTGTAATTTACTATTATTATATTTTGTCGAATCAAATTCATTCTGATTATCTACAAAACTATCATGAGCCTTTTTTTCTAAGTGTTTTTTCTTGGCAGAAAAATTTCAATTTATTGCAAGGCTTAGTTAGTGAAGTTGGTGGGTCCACTGTGGTGGCTTATTCTATTCACTTGTTGCTATTTGCTGCAGGCACTATTACTATGTATCAAAAGAAAAAGGAATATTTCGTTTTGCTTTTCATTCCTTTGTTATGCGTGTTTTGTGCTTCGTTTTTAAAGCAGTTTACTTTGCTGCCTCGTGTAATGTTATTTTCCTTCCCACTCATTTTAATTGTAATGGCTTTTGGCGCTCAAAATCTGTTGCTAAGAACAAAGAACTATTTTGTCCTGGTCTTACTCGTTGTTGCCGTTATTAATGTAAGCAATTTTAAAACATGGAAAATATTACAAGGAGAATATAGAAAAGAAGAAATTACGAAAGGTTTCGAATTTGTAAAAGAGCCTTTGCAAAAGGGGCAGTCTGTATTTATATCTCATCTCACTAAACCGGCTTTTTACTATTACACACGAATTCATCCAACTGCTGAAAAATACGATTATTTACAAAGGGCGAAATTGCTCAATTGGGATTCTGATTTGAAACAGATAAGCACTCAGCAAAAGGATAGCGTTTATTTTATATACTCTCATCCGTTAAAAAAAGAAGAGCAGGAAAAACGAAAAAATGACTTATCTTCTTTGCAATTGTTCACTTCCTTTGAGCAAGTAGGCTGCTTCGTATTTGGATATAGACCTTTATAGTATTGAAAGATTAAAACCATTCGCAACTTATATTTGCTAACCTTTATGAGTGAAGAAACTAAGAAACAAACCACATCCGGTTTAGAGATTGATAAAGTCTATTTTAAAAAAGAATTTAACTTAGAAAATCCAGGAGAATTTCCTTTCACACGAGGAGTACATGCTGGAATGTACCGAGATCGTTTCTGGACAATGCGTCAGTACGCAGGTTTCAGTACTGCGGAGGCTAGTAATGAGCGCTATCATTATTTATTAAAAAATGGGGTGACTGGTTTGAGTGTGGCTTTTGATTTGCCGACCCAAATAGGCTACGACAGTGATGATGAAATGGCCATGGGTGAAGTGGGTAAAGTTGGAGTGGCGATTGATACGCTCGAAGATATGGAGCGCTTATTCAAAGGAATCGAGTTGGAAAAAGTTTCTACTTCTATGACGATTAATGCTAGTGGTTTTATATTACTGGCCTTTTATATTGCCTTGGCAAAAAAACAGGGTGCTGACATTTCTAAAATAAAAGGAACGATTCAGAATGATATTTTAAAAGAGTATGCCGCACGAGGAACTTATATCTATCCGCCGAAGCAAAGTATGCGATTGATAACTGATATTTTTGAATATTGTAGTAAGGAGGTTCCGAAATGGAATACCATTTCAATCTCGGGTTATCATATCCGTGAAGCGGGTAGTAATGCTGTGCAAGAATTAGCGTTTACACTGAGTAATGGTAAAGCTTACTTGAAGGCAGCAATAGAAAAAGGCTTAGAGATTAATGTTTTTGCCAAACGACTTTCGTTCTTTTTTAATGCACATAATCATTTGTTTGAAGAGGTGGCAAAATTTAGGGCGGCTCGAAGAATTTGGGCTAAGATTACGAAAGAGTTAGGGGCAACAGAAACGAAAGCACAAATGCTTCGATTTCACACACAAACTGGTGGTAGCACACTTACTGCGCAACAACCGCATAATAATATTGTACGGGTAGCCATTCAAACCTTAGCGGCTACCTTGGGAGGCACACAGTCTTTACATACCAATGGATATGATGAAGCTTTAAGTTTACCAACGCAAGAAGCTGCAACCATAGCACTGCGCACACAGCAATTAGTGGCTTATGAAAGTGGAATCACGGATACGGTTGATCCATTGGCTGGGTCTTATTTTGTAGAAGACTTGACCAATCGATTAGAAAAGGAAGCCTTGGAATTGATCGAAAAGATTGATGTAATGGGCGGAAGTGTAGAAGCGATTGAGCAAGGATTTATACAGGAACAAATAGGGAACAGTGCGTATAAATACCAGAAAGAAATTGAAAATGGCGAAAAAATAATAGTAGGTGTCAATAAGTTTGAAACTGACGAGAAAACTGATATTCCCATCATGAAGATTGATGCGGCTATTGAAAAAGAACAGGTCGCTAAGTTGAAAGAATTGAAACAAAGACGCAATAATGATAAAGTGGAGATGCTACTTACTGAACTAAAAGTAAAAGCTCAAACTACTGAAAACCTTATGCCGCACGTGGTGGAGTGCGTAGAAAATTTGTGCTCATTGGGCGAGATTGCTCATGCCTTACGCGATGTGTGGGGTGAGTATAAAGGATAAGCTTTTCCACAATCGGCTAAAACTTAATGATTTATTATTCTTCTTTTCTTCTTAAATTTACAGAATGATTATACCAAAAGGAACATTAATTCCAATTGGGGGGGCGGAGGACAAAGGCACTGACTTAGAAGACGGTGTTATTAAAAGAGATAGACTAAACTTTTTTGAATTAGGCATTTTACGAGGTGTACTGAATCAAATTGCTAAAGAGAATCCAAATATTATTTTAATTACAACGGCATCTCAGATTCCTGATGAGGTTTCTCAGAATTATTTAGATGCTTTTGCAAAACTAGATTGTGATAATATAACTCATTTGCGTATTCGAAATCGAGATGAAGTGGATAAGCCCGAACATCTTGAAGCACTTGCAGATTGCGATGGACTTATGATTTCTGGTGGGAATCAAATGCGCTTGACCACCATTTATGGAGGTTCAGAATTTTTAACCATACTCAAAACCCGTTATAGAAATGAAGAAAATTTTGTAATCGCCGGAACGAGTGCAGGTGCCATGGCTATGAGTTCTACTATGATTGCCGAGGGGCGTGCGCAGACAGCTCATCAAAAAGGTGCGGTAAAATTAGCCGTAGGTTGGGGTCTGGTGAGAAATTTAATTATTGACTCTCATTTTATACAAAGAGGAAGATTTACTAGACTAGCTCAGGCTGTTGGAACCAATCCCGGTTCTATCGGCATCGGATTGGGTGAAGACACGGGTGTAATTATTAAAGGCGCCGAAGAAATTGAAATTATTGGTTCAGGATCGGTTACCCTCATTGATGGATATAATGTCCGACATAATAATATCGCTGACATTAGTCAAGGGAAAACAATTTCTATTGAAAATTTAACCGTTCACATCATGGAGCGGGGGAATAAATACTTTCTAAAAGAACGTCAGTTTTCGGCTGAGGTAAATGAACTTGTTTAAATCCTTTACTTCCTGTAGAAGAGTTTTTAATCTTTTCAAATTATTTTTCATTTGTTATTAAACTATTAATGACTTAGTGTAGTCAAAAAGGAAATTTTAACGACATGAAAAAAATGATTCCTCTTTTATTCTTAATTCCTTTCTTCTCACAATGCACTATTATCCGTCCAGGCGAAGTCGGGATTAAACAACGTTTTGGTAAACTAAATCGCCAACCAATTAATCAAGGAATGGTTTCTTATAACCCGCTTAGCACTAAGGTAATTAAAGCCAGTACCCAAACCCAAAATCTGCGATTAGACCTCAATCTACCTAGTAAAGAAGGTTTAAGTGTAAAGTCACTAATTTCTATTCTTTACAGGCTAGAGAAAGATAAAGTTGGACAGGTGATTAGTAATTATGGTTTGGATTATGAGCCCTTAATTGGTAGTATTTTTCGGTCAGCAGCATCAGATGTATGTGCAAAATACTATGCCAAGGATATGCATTCTGGTAAACGGGCCAATATTGAAGAATCTATTAAAAACAAAATGGATGAACTATTGAATGGTAATGGTATTGTTATAGAAACAGTTTTAATGAAAAGTATCTCATTGCCACCTGGACTCAGTAGTTCAATTGAGCAAAAATTACAGGCTGAACAAGATGCTATGCGTATGGAGTTTGTCTTAAAGCAAGAAAAATTAGAAGCTGAAAGAAGATTAATAGAAGCCAAAGGAAAACGAGATGCGCAAAAAATATTATCCCAAGGATTGACTAATGAAATTATTAAACTCAGAAGTATAGAAGCTTTTGAAAAATTAAGTAACTCTAGTAACGGAAAAGTGATAATAACGAATGGAAAAGCCCCTTTGTTGATAGACTAAGCTTACCCATAAATGGCAATTAAATCGTCGCCAGTGCTTTGGGCACTGGCACGATACATGCCACTAGAATTAAAACATAATTCAATGTTTCCCTCTTTATCAATGGCAATGACGCCCCCTTCGCCTTTTAGTTGTACTAATTTGTTTTTTACCACCTCGTCACACGCGTCATTCAATGATAAGTTTTTGTACTCCATAAGGCATGAAATGTCGTGTGCAACTACAGCGCGGATAAAGTATTCTCCATGTCCTGTTGCAGAAACTGCACAGGTTTTATTATTAGCATAAGTACCGGAGCCAATGATTGGGGTATCACCAACGCGACCAAATTTTTTGTTAGTCATTCCGCCTGTTGAAGTAGCTGCTGCTAAATTACCTTGGTTATCGAATGCAACCGCTCCGACCGTTCCAAATTTCTTTTCGTTTAAAGGGCTCTTAGCATGATCTAGTTGAACGCTTCCTACTTTTTTAGCTTCTAGAAATTGATCATATCTAACTTGATCAAAAAAGTAATCTTCGCTTTTTATTTCTGCGCCAACTTGTTTGGCAAATTCAAGAGCGCCTTCGCCTGACAAATACACATGCTCACTTCGCTCCATTACATTTTTACAAAGTAAAATTGGATTCTTTACACCAACGACTGCTCCTATGGCACCGGCGCTCAAGTCTTTTCCATTCATTAATGAAGCATCCATTTCATGTTTCCCTTCGCTATTAAACACGGCTCCTTTACCAGCATTGAATAAGGGGCAATCCTCTAGACTCGCAACGGATTGCGTGGCCGCTTCTAAACTGGTGCCACCGTTCTTTAAAATAGATTTACCGATTTGAAGTGCTTCATTCAAAGCATTTTTATAAGCTGTTTCTTTTTCAGGAGTAAGCATCTTGGGTTCGATAACTCCGGCTCCGCCGTGTAGTGCTATTGAGTACATTTATTAAAATTACGAATTCAATATTTACGAATTGCGAATTATCGAAATTTAAATCGTCTAAACACAATGGAAGCATTCATAATTCGTAATTAAGAAATTCGGAATTCATGAAGCTTTTGCCTAAATTTAGAAGTTCATAAAAACTAGCAATGGAGATAAGAAATATACGAGCGTTAAGTGGGCCAAATTACTGGAGTGCCAATCGGCATAAACTAATTGTAATGGAGTTGGATTTGCAAGAATTAGAAGAAAAGCCAACGGATAAAATACCTGGTTTTTATGAACGGATTACCGAACAAATTCCAAGTATGTATCCACATCGTTGTTCGGTAGGCGAGCCGGGTGGTTTTTTTGTAAGAGTAAAACGGGGTACTTGGATGGGGCATGTCATTGAGCATATCGCCTTAGAAATTCAAACCTTAGCTGGGATGGAATGTGGTTTTGGTCGTACGCGTGAAATGAGTGAACGAGGTGTTTATAATGTAGTGTTTTCTTATTATGAAAAACGAGCTGGGCGTTATGCTGCCAAAGCCGCAGTACGCATTGCGGAGAATTTAATTGAAGGGAAGGATATTGAGCTTGAAAAACATGTTCAAAACCTAAGAGAAATCAGAGAAGAAGATCGTCTCGGGCCAAGCACAGGTTCTTTAGTCGAAGAGGCAGAAAAAAGAAAAATTCCATGGATTCGATTAAATAATAGATCCTTGGTTCAATTAGGTTATGGAGTTAATCAAAAAAGAATTCAAGCAACCGTTGCCAGTACCACAGGTAGTATTGCTGTAGAAATAGCCTGCGATAAAGAAGATACCAAAGAGCTATTGGAAGCAGCGGAAATACCAGTACCAAGAGGTCGCATTATCAGAGATCAAGAAGATTTAGAAAATGCAATTGACCGCTTAGGTTATCCCTTAGCTTTAAAACCGATTGCTGGAAATCATGGCAGAGGAATTACTACCAATGTAAAAAATATGGAAGATGCCATTGAGGCATTGCGCATTGCTAAAGAACATTCTCGTAGAGTGATTGTAGAACAATTTATAACTGGTTTTGATCATAGAGTATTGGTGATTAATTATAAGTTTGAGGCGGCAGCTGTGAGAAAACCTGCTTGTGTAGTAGGCGATGGACAAAGCACGATTCAAGAATTAATTGATAAAGTCAACGAAGACCCTCGTAGAGGATTTGGACATGAAAAAGTATTGACGGCAATCACGATAAATGATCAGACAATTAATTTTCTTAAAGATCAAAACTTAACACTTGAGAGTGTACCAGAGAAAGACAAAGAAATTTTAGTAAAGCCCACGGCTAATTTAAGTACCGGCGGTACCGCAGAAGATATTACCGATCAGGTTCATCCAAGTATTATAACTATGTGCGAACGGGTTGCCAGAATTATTGGCTTAGATATTTGCGGAATTGATATAATGGCGCCCTCCCTTTTTAGACCTATGAAAGAAACAGGAGGAGCTATTTTAGAAGTAAATGCTGCACCTGGTTTTAGAATGCATTTAGAGCCTACTCATGGTCTGCCTCGTAATGTGGCCGAGCCTGTAATTGATATGCTCTTTCCGAATAATAGAAGTTATGATCGGATTCCGATTATAGCCATATCGGGTACAAATGGAAAAACGACGACATCTCGTTTAACTTCACATATCGTAAAATCGGCAGGTTATAATGTAGGTTATACGACTACCGATGGTGTTTATATTGGAGATGAACTGATGATGACAGGAGATTGTACAGGGCCTATCTCTGCGGAGTTTGTACTAAAAGATCCTACGGTTGATTTTGCAGTTTTGGAATGTGCGCGTGGCGGATTACTAAGAGCTGGCTTAGGGTTTCATAAATGTAATACTGCGGTGGTAACGAATGTGGGTGGCGACCATTTGGGTATTGGTGGTATCGATACTATTGAGCGATTGGCACATGTAAAAGCCGTTGTGACCAAAGTTGTTTTGCCGGAAGGTTATGCCGTTTTAAATGCGGATGATGATTTAGTTTATAGTATGCGAAAAGGTACAACCGGTCAGTATGCACTATTTTCTATGAATGAAAATTCTAACCGAATTAAAGATCACGCCAAGAAGAATGGCTTAGCTTGTGTATATGAAAATGGATTTATTACGCTATTGAAAGGAACATGGAAAGTACGGGTGGCAGAAGCTAAAAATATTCCAATTACTTTTGAAGGTCGTGCGGAGTTTAATATTCAAAATGTGATGGGAGCAACCTTAGCCGCTTATACAAATGGTATAAAAGCCAGTGAAATTAGAGCAGCACTTAAAAGTTTTGAGCCAGGTGCTGAAACAACACCCGGCCGAATGAATATTTTTGATTTTAAAAATTTCAAAGTTATGTGTGACTATGCACACAATCCACATGGTATGCGCGCTATCAAAGTATTTTTAGATAAAACGGACGCTAACAAAAAAATAGGCATAATAGCTGGGGTAGGAGACAGACGGGATGAAGACACTGAGGAGATAGGAGCTATAGCAGCAGAAATGTTTGATGAAATTATTATTAGACAAGATAAAAATCTTAGAGGTAAAAATGCTGAAGATTTAATTGCCTTACTTAAAAAAGGAATCGACTCAGTAGACGAGGGGAAAAAAGTACATATCATTCCCGATGAACACAAAGCAGTAGCGTTTGCTATTAAAGAATTAGCACAAGAGGGTGACTTCGTCATAATTTCTAGCGATGTGATTCCTGATGCTCTGGAGCAAATTCAGCAGTATAAGGAAGAGGATTTGGCAAGTGCCTAATTATTTACAGCAGATATACTTAGTTCAAAGTATCATACCTAGCGTAGTTTTGCTGCTTGATAAATCTTGGTGTTTTACTAAATAATTTTACTAGATAAGTTGAATAAAAATAATAGTGCTATAATTACTTTTCCAAGTGTTGAAGATGCAGACAAGGACGGGCTGCTCGCCATTGGCGGTGACTTATCTGAAGAGCGCTTAATGCTTGCTTATCGATCGGGTATTTTTCCATGGTTTAGTGAAGGTGATCCGATTCTGTGGTGGAGTCCTGACCCTCGTTTTGTGTTATTTCCAGAAAAGTTGAAGGTTTCTAAAAGTATGAAAAAGTTACTGAGGGATCATCGATTTCAAGTTACATTCAATCAAAAATTTGAAGAGGTAATTACTCAATGTGCTAGTGTCAAACGAGACGGACAAACAGATACTTGGATTACCGAAGAAATGCAAGCCGCTTATATCAATATGCACGAGAAGGGCTTTGCAAAATCTGTAGAAGTTTGGCAGCATGAAAAAAATACGGAACCCAAACTGGTCGGAGGTTTGTATGGTATTGATTTAGGAACTGTTTTTTGTGGTGAGAGTATGTTTTCTTTAGAATCCAATGCTTCAAAATTTGGATTTATAAAATGGGTGCAGCATTTGCAAGCTAATGGGTATAAACTCATAGATTGTCAAGTACATACTCCGCACCTTGAAAGTTTAGGAGCTGAAATGATAAGCAGACAGTCTTTTATGAACTATTTGGCTGACTAGTTCACTATAATGATACTGCCTCCTCCATTGCTAGGCACAGAACTTTTCTTTTCTTTTACTTTTTCTTTCTTTTTTTTACCGAGCCATCCTTTACCCGAAACTCCCTTGTCACCACCGCCTTGACGTTTTACGGCCATAGTGCCTGAAAAGAAATTCCAGGTAGCGCCAATCATCCAATAACGCCCTAATGTGAGAAAGTACTCTTCCGTATTATAGTTTACATTATTACTCCGGCTGTATCCTCGATTTTGATTAAAAACATCAAATACTTCAAAACGAAGCGATAAATTCTTCTTAGGTAAAAATTGTTTTTCAATACTGGAGGTCATAAAGGCTCTGGTAAAAGCTTCATTAAATGGCGCTACGGCTGGCTGGTAATTGTATTCAAATGAATTGCGTACGCTAACAAATTGAGGTAGATAAAGATTCAAAGTAGCCGAGGGCGAATAGGTAAAGTAGGAGAGGGTTCTTTCTACATTGCCACGATTTTCATTTTGAGTGTAAGCAGTGCTTACTTTTAGATTGAAGTACAATAAATCTTTATTGTAGTATGAAATGCTCGGAGCTATGTTTGTTCTAAAGTTTGCATTATAACCAGCTGCATCGTTTATGACATTGGGCATATAGGAATAGTTTGAACTCAAGCGCACTCCGAATTTCAAATCACCAATCAGTTTCCTTCTAAGATAAGTCCATACGTTGGCGCCATAATTATTGGGTAAATTTAAATAAGAAGTAATTGTTCGGCCGCTTTCATCAAACACACGATTGGTTCCAATTCGGTTAAACCCATTGCTCAGTGTCAAATCAGCATTAAAATAGCTACCTTCTAAGCGAGAACGGCTCGAGTAATTTATAGATAAATTCTGGGAATACGCCATGCGTAAATTTGGATTTCCTACGACAATACTCAGTGGATTGGTATTATCCTGAAACGGTTGTAATTGCCTAGCATTGGGCATGACCGTTCTTCCGCTATAGCGCATGGTAACTCGTTTGTACTTTGTAAATTTATACTTCAAGCGAGCTTGAGGAATAAAATTAGTCTGCCGATAGCTAAAGTCATTGCCTCTCAAAAAATCAAACTGTTTAAAACTGGTCAAATTTATATTGCTTCCTATATCCGCTTGCCATTTTTTGGTATGGTACCTTAAAGTAAAACCTGGCGTATGCGTTAATTGTCGCGAGCTAAATTGGTTGCTCAAACTATCAATTTGTCTGATATAGTTTCCCGCACCTAAGCCTGCCGTGTCTGATGTGATATTATCGTTTTGGTTTTTATTATCTCGATAAGCATAATTCAGTTTTAATCGTAGTTTCTTGCTCAAGGGTTCTGTGAAAACTAAATTGGTTCCAACATCGCGATTACGAACAGTATTGTCTCGTTTTTGATCTAGGCGAAGGTTTTCTCCACCTTGCAAAAGATTAAATGCATTTTGGCTCTGAGTAAATCCTTCTGACTGATTATTGCTGTAGTTGTGACTCGCTCTTAAAGATAAAGTGCGTCCTTCCTTATTAAATTTTTTATTTAGGGTGACTCGGTTATTAATTTTAGTTTGCAGTCCGTCGGTATTCGACCGGCGATTATTAAAACTGATCAGCTCATCATCACCGTTTACATTGTAATATGAATCCTCTGATACGGTATTCGTAGTGCCTACCGAAGTATTGAGTTGATACTCCAATCGTAGCATTGAGTCAATGTCAGTTTCATAGCGCGCATTGATGGCATGCGTCATTCCGAATCGGGTGCTGCGGCTCGTATCCGATTTAAAAAAGGTATTATTGGGTAACAAATTCTCCGTATAGGATCGTGACTCTTTCAAGGTAGTATTTCTTGCATTTCCGTAGCTGATGTTTAGTTTTTGATTATTTTTTTCATAACTATTTTTATAGCGTCCGCCAGTTTTCCATGATTTGGTAATGCCGTTTTGTGTGCTGCCACCAAAGGGATTCCAGTTATAATTGCCCCCGCCAGTAGCAGTGCCACCATAGCTTTGTTGGTCTTCCCAGCCCATACTCGCCATGCCATTGCTATTGGATAAGTAATAAGCGCCCAGCTGCTCTTTATCACTAAATTTATTGAGCATTAGGCTTTGATTCCAACGGTCATTGTTGAGTCCGCTTGCTGACGACACTTTCCCAAAAAAACCTTTACTCATCTCTTTTTTTAGTTTGAGGTTAATCACCTTAGTATCCTTGTCCGTCACAAAGCCAGAGAATACTTCCTGTGCGTCCTTGGCATCATATACCTCCACTTTGTCCACGGCCTTACTTGGTAAGTTTTGAGTGGCTATGGTAGGGTCGGTGCCAAAAAACTCCTCACCATTTACTAATACCTTCTCTACTTTTTTACCCGAACTCGTAATAGTACCGCTTTCGTCTACCTCCATGCCGGGCAGCAGTTTGAGCAAATCTTCTACCACATCGCCTTGGCGGGTAGCAAAACTATCAGCAGCAAAAGAAATGGTATCACCTTTAACTACTATCGCCTTCCGGTCTTTAATCACTACTCGTTTTAATAATTGCTTTTTTTGAAAAAGGTCTATACGCAATTTGGCGGTAGTATAGGGCGGTTGAAGCATGCGACTATGAGTAACATATTTAGGATGCGCCACCAGTAGCCGATACGAAATACTATCAGCCACCTGAAATAAAAAAGCCCCCTTGGCATTGGTGCGCTGACTCGCCAAAAGGATAGAATCGCTACTGACTAAACTTACGCTAGTAAATGCTATGGGTTTGTTAATCAATGTATCTTGAATTACTCCTTGAACTACTGCTGTTTGGGCTTTTATTACCGGGTTTAATGCTGTAAAGACTAATAAAATAAGGATTTTTTTCATAAGGGAGCTTATAAATGTCGGTTATAGCTTTTAATTTAAAAGTTAAAGTTCCGTAAACGTAGGTTTATAATTTTTTAATCTGAATTTATGTAAAATTTTTTTGGAAAATTGTGTGTGTGTGTATAAATTCGAATTTGTTAGTTATTTTCACTGTTAGAGTAATCACTAAGAGAACAAATAAGAAGTTACTTTTTGGATAGAAAAAACGCCGAGAAAAATTAAACTAACAGGCGAATTATACCGAAAATGCCTAAAGAAGTAGGTTAAATTAAAAATTTTAAATTATGAAATATTTTTTGTTATCAATTATTTTTTCTTTATTCTTCTGTTTGCCTGCTTTGGCAGATGAGGAGGGCGAATTCCGAATTACTATTCAAGGCGAAGCTAATATGCAGTTCAGTGATAATGGGCAAAGCGCAACATTAACATGTCCTAATTTTGGTATTTGTGCCACTGTTGGATGTGATAATTGTACCGATCCTTTTAATTTTGGTGGAGATGTCTGGATTGATGTAAATGGGCATGGAAGATGGTGGATAGTTCCTGGACAAGATACTGGTGCGCAAAACACTGGCGATACCGATCAGGAAGGAAACGACATTTATACTATCAACAATGCTGAATTAACACTAACTCCATAATTGCTAAAAATACTTAACAAGCTTCATGTATCTTAGGATGCATGAAGTATTTTTTTAGAATATGAAAAAGATATTAATAGCTATAATTTTTACAGGTATAAGTTTTACTAGTTATTCCTCTACTCACTATATTTATTTGAATGAAGATGACTGTAACCTTTGTACAGCAGCACTGCATAAACTGAAAGCGCTGTATGCTCAATACAATTTTCAAGATTATAAAATTATGGTTAAGAAAGAACTCCGAAGAGATTCGATTTTTTTAGTTGAGCGATTTGATTTGAATTCATCTGATTTGCGGAAACTAATATGGACAGATTCGTTTGCAGTAAAAAATAGTCCGAATTCAATTTTGCATATTCCTGAAGAGAATTTTAAAATAAAATTAAAAAATTTTAATCCTGAATCTGTTAGACCTTATATCGTTAAATCAACGAAAGAAGTAGAAGTTAAAGCAGTGAAGTATAAAGCCTTGTGCGAACTTACCAGTTTATTGCCTACTAGAGTCAAATTTCATTCTTCCACACCAGGTTTTTTGTGTATAGAAAATCAGTATAATTCTGACTTTTATTTTTATAACATTCAAACTGAAAAAATTGATACATTTCTCTTATCAGACAAACTAGAAAAACGGCTTTACCGAGAGGGATTTGGAATTTTGGGAGATAATATTTATAACAACTATAAAAAAAGTAAATATAGTACCCTAGCAAAAAATAAAATTAAATCATATTATTATGATGAAAAATTACAGATACATTATTTTTTAGTTTCAATTTTTTATCCTTATTATACGAATGGTAAATTAACTAATATTAATAAAAAAATCTTCTTAATTAAGGCAGACTTGAATTTATTAATTAGAAGAGTGCAAGATGTTCCAATTGATTTGAATAAAGGTCTTTTTGAAAACACGTTTGCGATTTATGGGTCAAAATTTTATTCCGTTGCCAAAGATGCTACTAAAACTAAATTTTTAAATTCTTATTTGATTCAGCCTGACTCTTTATTAGATGAAGGATTCAAAAAATTTAGCTTACCATGGATTTACCAACGATATAATTTAGGTTATAATTTTGTGAATTTCATTTGTAGTCAAAATTTGCTGACTTTTCCTTTGGGGGACTATTATATAGATTTAAAAACTATGAAAAAAAATAGTTTAAATTGGAGTCAAAGTACTCTAGAGTCAGATTCGACAATAATGCAATTCGATAAAAATCATCATATCCCTTTTGCCATTTGGAGTATTTCTAAAAATAGTGCGCTTGATTTTTTTATCTCTTGCACACGAAACGATAAAATAGAAATTGTTAAGTTTCGTACGAACGGTCTGAATAGTGAGGTTAGGTGGAGTGACGATTTTACGGCAGACTACAGCTCTATGCCTGTTTTTTATAGAAAGAGGGATAATTCTACTGGAGCCGTACTTGTCGAAAAGGGAAAATGTATAGAACTAATTTCAGGATTCTAGATATTTATAATGAAATTCACTTTATAACTTACAAGTTATTCATTTAAATGAGACTGGAGGTGGTTTCAGAACAGTAGATTTGTAATTGAATCATAGAGCCGTCAATTCGTCAAATACCGTTTCTTTATGATGACTTTTAACCCAACAGCACCGCAACTTGTTGCGGTGTTTTCTTAAAAATACTGACAATTTTTTTTAGTTGGTTTATAATTGATTGTACAGTGTCGTAGTTAAAAAGCTAGATTTACTATTTGATAATAAAGCCATTCTGCTTAAATTTAGAGAGTAATGAAGATCAATATTTTATTTATGCGTTTTGTTTTATTACTGCTACTACTTTTTTCATTTAGAGCTTCGTTCTCTAAAGTTTTTATCCATTTAAAAATAGATGATTGTGCAAACTGCTCACTCGTTCTGAAAGAGATTTGGAAACTAAAAACGATTGATACTGTTTACGTTGTTTTTCCGTCAAAGTTTGAAATGGAGAAAGATAAAGTAATTAATAAATTTGGTCTGAATAAAACTGAAATGGCAAAGGCAATCTTTTCGGACAGTCTGATTGGTAAATTATCTAAGTTCTATAACGGGCCTGGCAGCTCAGTATTGGTTTTTAATTCAAAAGACAAGTTATTATACAAATCAAGTTTAAAAGAGGCTAGTATTGGAGCACTTAGGTATTTTTCTTTTTTCGACCGAACTCGAGTGTTAAAGGACTTAAGCGAAGAAAAAGTGAACTATAAGAGCGTTTCTTTTCAGGGAGGAGTTTTCTTCTTGCAAGATTACTTCGGCAATGTCTATACTTTTTCACCAGTAAATGGACAAATAAAATTGTTTGTTGCCAATGACGACGATCTTATAGAAAAAATATATAAAACTCTTTATGGGAAGAAGTACGAAGAAAAATTTCCGTTTATGAATTCTGTACTCAATAAAACTCAAAGTTTTAAGCCATCCATCACTTCATTAGCCAAGCCACCTAAAAGCAATGATTTAGTTATAGCATATAAAATTCGGGATTACTTTCTTGACAAGTCAGGTGACACGATGATCAATATAAAAAACGTTGTTCTTAAAAAGAATATGAAAACAAAGCTAAGTGAGATTTACCTCCTTGATAAAAATCAAAAACTATTAGCTCGAAGCGATGTAGGAATTTGGTCTCTCATAGGAGTTGGAAGTAAAACAAAGGCTTTAATTGCGCACCATGGTTCTAAGAAAAAATATATGATGATTGGCGATTTGGATTACAAAGATTCATTGGTTTCTCTTAAAAATGTTGATAATAATATAGTCCCACAAAACTATTATGAAAAGGCTGGAAGTTCTATGGCCTTTGCATCTAACATCTCAAGATATTCCTTTGTGCTTGAATTATCAGATTCAGTCTATAACATAGCGGAGAAAAAAATGGTAAAAATTCCGCACAAGATTAAACGACTTAGAGAAGATGACCTAATTAATAGTAGAATATTTTACGATCCGTCTGGGAAATATTTTACGCTGTATTATTTCTGGTACATTCCTAATGGAAAGCCGCGTAAAGTAATATTTCGCATAGTTCAGTTTACAAATAATGGTGAGTTGATTTCTGATTTCAATATTAATGAAGTTTTTGAAGGATTTAAGTACTCTCCTCCTTCATTTGTTCATTCTAATCAATTTATTATACTTGATCAAACGAATAAACAAATTAGAACAGTTGACTTCTAATAGGCCCATTACTTGCACTCCCACTCTTAGAGGTCTTTTATTTTGCCAAGTTTGAATTAATTACATAAATTTATGGGTAATGAGAATCAATATTTGGTGGAAGGGGTATGTTTTTCTTCTTGTTTTACTTTTTTCATTTGGAGTTTCAAATTCAAAAGTTCTTATCAATCTAAGTATAGATGATTGTGCAAACTGTAGTTTGGTTCTAAGTGAAATAATGGCAATGAAGTCAATAGATACTCTGAAAGTAGTTATGCCCTACAAATTTTTAAAAGATGATAAAAAAATTAAAAGTTTGTATGGTTTTAGAGGGAATGGCAAAGTCCAAATGGTTTATTCTGATAGTGTGGCTACACAGTTAGGTAACTTGAACTATCCAAATTCAGCTTCATCAATTTTTGTATTTAATTCTAACAACACATTAATTTATAATAATTTACTGAAAGGGTTAAATTTAAATGACCTTAACTTTTATACTATTTTTTCAAATTCTAGAAAATTAAGAATTGAAGAACTTGATGGTGTAAATATGAAAAAAGTAAAATACTCAAATGGCCTGTTGAGTATTAAGGATTATTTTAATAATTTATATTTCTACGATTTGGGCAAACGAAATAGAGGTAGAATTTTAACGGATAGCTTATTTATTGTTGAAATGTATAAAGCATATTATGGTTCTAGGTTTAAAAGAAAATTTCCAGTAATGCAAAGAGCATTTAATTATCAAGGTCGCTTGAAGCCAGAGATAACATCCTACGATGTTTTACAAAACAGAAAGAAATCTGAAGTATCTGTCTTATACAACATTCGTGATTTTGATATAATCGGTAAGGATACATCCTTGTTTATAAACCAGCTTATTTACAAATATAATCTTCGTACTAAAGAAGGTGAATTTTGTTTTAAAAATACTTATCAGCCATTATTAAAAGGAAGGAATATGGGTATTCGTAAAGTATTTTATCATGACGGGAATGTTCATCTTTATTTCTATAACAAAGTAATCAACGAAAGTAGTAAGCCTACTTTCTTAGCATCTCTTAAATTTACTTCTCACAAATCTTTGCACTTGTTTACCATAGATGAACTCCATGCTAATATTGCACCACAAGGGTATGTTGACAAAGTTGGCCGAAGGGCTTATCGTGTGGCTAGTGTATCAGGTAATGGATTTTTATTTGCCCACGCGGATAGCTTGTACGTGATTGACAAGAAAGATAAAATATTGGTTCCATTTGAAGAAACGCTTACTAGAAGTAATTATAAGGATTTAATATTACTTAGGCATTATTTTTCAGAGCATGATAGTACCTACACTGTTTATTGTTTAAGAAGAAAGCCAGAAAGAAAGGGAGTGGTTCATCATTTGTTGCAGTTTGATTCTAATGGTAAAAAGTTAATTGACAAAAGTGTCGAAGATTATATTTTTCAATTACAAACTTCAGAATTTATACACCCATTTCAAATTATAGGAATTAGTAAGAGTTCCAACGAAATTTTATTTGTTGATTTATAGCAAGTGCAATTTCTGTTTTTTTAATATGTTATTAGAGTTGGTGAATTGAAAGCAGTATAGACGAAAATCAAGCTAGGAGTTTGATAATTAAGCCCTGTTGCTTAAATTTATAGAGCAATGAAAATCAATATTTGGTGTAAGGGTATAGTATCTGTATTTCTATTAATATCTTCAGTTTGTAATGCTAAGGTAATCGTAAAAACTAATCTCACTGATTGTGCTAATTGCACTCTATTTTTTAGCGAGCTCCAGAAAACGAAAGAGATAGATACGCTGTTTGTATTGTTTCCTAAAAAGTTTAAAAGAAACGAAGCTGATATAATAGAGAAATACGGCTTTGAAAAATCGAAGCAATTGCAATTTCTCTTTGACGATTCTCTTTATAATCGGTTGGATAAATTTAATGGAAATTTTACATCTGAGATTTATATTTTGAACTCGAAGAATAGTATTATCTATTGTTCAGATTTGAAATCGATTAATATGGGAGCTGTAAAGTATTTCACACTGCACGCACAGGAAAAAAATTATAACATTCCGGCTTTGAAAGAAGTGAATCTTTACAGCTATGAAACACATCAGAATAAGGTATTAGCGAAAGATTATTTTAAAACCTTGTTTGTTGTAGACTTAAAAACAAAAGATGTTCAACGAATCAAGTCTGGTGAAAAACTTGTTCAAGGAATCTATAAACGACATTTTGGAAAAGATTTTGAGGGCGGATATGCCGTGATGAAAGATTTGTTTAAGAAATACCCTACGATAACACCCCGCTTAGAAAAGGCGACTATAGCCAACAAAGGCAAAAGTTTGCTAATGCTCTACATTTATCGCTATTTTGAAGATAAGGGTAATGAAGACACTGCAGTAATAAGTACGGCTATGTTGGTCAATTATGATATACAATCAGAAAAATATACAACCTTTTTGATGCCAGATGGTAAATGGAACTCAAAAGGAAGATCGTTATATAAATGGGCAAATTTTCTAGGTAAGCCCTATTTAATGAGCGAGCTTACCACCCAAAATTTTAAAGCGGATTCTCCAATTATTAATTTTATACCTATTGAACTTGACTTTAAAAATCGAGTGTTTACTGGAAGGAAAGGAGTACTTACTAAATTTTTTCCAAGCGATTATTTTAAGAATAAAGAGGCTTATTTATACAGAGGATCACTGCATTTTTCCAATATGACGATTATGCCCACTTTTTCTGATTCAATCTATAATGTGGCACTCAAGAAAAAAATAAGAGTACCCTATAAAACTAAGCGCGCACATTTTCAACAATACGTTTCTTATGCCAATTCCTATAATCCTTGCACTAAAACGTATCAGGTGTTTTACACGTTTGAGAAGGGAAAAGGTTATTATCTACTTAGTTTCAAAGAAGATGGGACAGTACTCAAAGATAAAATGGTGCGTAACAGCAAAGGTGAAAGAGTAACCGGTATTTTAAATTTTTATCATCCACACCAAATTCTCTATTTTAATGAGACTGAAGGGAGTTTCAGAACAGTAGATTTGTAATTAATTGAATCATAGAGCGGTCAATTCGTCCAATACCGTTTCTTTATGATGACTTTTAACCCAACAGCACCGCAACTTGTTGCGGTGTTTTCTTAAAAATACTGACAATTTTTTTTAGTTGGTTTATAATTGATTGTAAAATGTCGTAGTTAAAAAGCTAGACTTACTATTTGATAATAAAGCTACATTGCTTAAATTTAGAGAGTAGTGAAGATCAATATTTGGTGTAAGCACTATGATTCAGGTAAAGGAAAAAATTTATTGTATTCAAAAACAACCTAAAAGAAAAAGCTAAGCATGAAAATATTTATTTTATTACTTTTCTTGATAGTTACTTTAGAAAGCAACGCGCAAAGTTATATCGTCATTTACCCTGCAGACTGTATCAATTGTATGGCAGGTATATATCAACTGCAAAAGAGGTATCCCAAAGAAAAATTTAAGCTTGTGTATCCTGCAGAATTTAAAAAAGATAAAGAGAGTATTATTGAAAATTTCGGTGAGGATAAAATTAAGGGAATGAATCTAATTTTTTCTGATTCGTTTACTAGTAAATATAAACTAGGTATAGGCTCATTTCTATTGTTGTTAAACCAGGATAAAGTATACTTTAAACAAGAATTAAAAAACATTGAATACCGAAAACTAGACTATGCCTTCGGTAAATTATCCATTCTGAAAAATGTAAGAAGAGTTGCCTTAGATGCTGAGCAATTACCTGCTCGCTATTTGACAACACCTTATAACAGTCATTACTTAGCGTTAGAAAATAATTTTGGCAAATTTTCAATTTGCGATTTAGAAACACAGCAATATCGATCATTGAAAGTAGATAACAAGATGCATAAAGAACTATATAAAATCTTGTACGCTGATTCTTTCGAATATAAATATCCCATAATAAAAAAACTTATTAGTGAGATGCCCATTTACAGACCGAAACTATCGGAAGTCAAACTTGGAGCAGATAAAAAAATATATCTTCAAATAACCATTACTAACTACTTCTTAAAACAAAATAAGACTTCAGATACTGCCTTCTTTTTTGACAATATGATTGCGACCTATAATTTTGACCGAGATAAAATTACGAGTCTGCATCGCTTGGATAACCGCTCACTGTTACCTATGTATTTTACTACATTTATTCCGCTTCGGGAAGCGATTGCTATACATTCAGAAAATATAAAGCATCCTAATAAGCCTATACTTTCTTTGGCCAAACTTGGCGACAATGGTTATGAAAAAGTGGAAGAAACCAATGTTATGAAAAATAGTAAGTTTATAGAATTCAAGATTAATAATGTTGGGGAACGTTTATTGAATTATGAAAATTATATTATCGGGCGCTATGATAATACGATTTACGATATTGTCAACAAAAAAGTAATTGACGTAAAACTAGCGGATTCTTTCAGTGCTGATATATATCAATTGTACAATAAAATACGAGATCCATTCGTAGCAGTTCATTATAATAAGGCTCTATCTAAAAATAAAAAGGGTGAATTAATATTATTGTTTAGTTATAAAAAGAATAGTTTTCTTTTTAATATCAATACTAGCCAACTAACAAAAATTCCGAAACAGATAGCAAATACATTAGGCACTGGGAAAAATTATCCTTTGGGTTTTGATAAAGATGCTCATACCTTAGTTTGGTTAGTATGGGAAACAAAAGAACTCATTTATTATACCCATGACTTGTTATAGTAAATAAGATAGGTTCATACTTTAAAAATAAAGTGCATGAAATTTAAGGCTGCCATCAGAATTTAGCTCTAGAGTAGGGAGTGGGATTTTTAAGTTGAAGGTGCTTAAAAACCCTTTAAGGAATTTTGATTTTGTTTGAATGCGGCTCAGGTCAATATCGGGTGAGAGATAAAATTGTCTCAGCCTAGGTACATCGCTGCGGTCAAAACCGAGACCGTTTTCATCAGTCCAGGTGTTTTCGTAGCCACCGTACATTCCGCGTGCACCATAGCCGACGGCTAGGTTCAACCATTTGGGGAGTTTACTTTGCGGTAAAAATGATTTTAGGTTTGCGCTAAGCCAATAGGTTTGCGCATTATAATCTTTAAAAATACGCGCACCGACAGAAGTGCCATAAAGAGCATTCGCTCGATCACGTAATACGCCTTCTGGGTAAATGTTTTTGTGCGTTGAAAATTTGAAAAGGACCCGTTGCTCGCCCCACAAAGCATGCTGCCCGGCATACATTCCGCTACCGAGCACATTGGCACCCATGTCGCTCCAGCTAAATCCCCACTTAGCACTGTAGCCATCTAGTATTTCTATCACCGACTGCGATACGATGCCGCTGACTGCGCCTATATATACACTCTTGTCTTTGTCCACACCGCTCCACTGTAGTATGGATGAGTAGCCAAGGCTTAATCGGTAGGCACTAAAGGTGTGTCCTACTTTATCAACTTGAAGCCACTCGCGGCTGTCATCGTAGGCATGAAATTTTGATTTTTCAAAACCAGCATACCAAGTTTTGTTTAGTGCGGTCAGGGCTGCTGTCCATCCCGTGGCGTATAATGCACTCACAGCGATTACTCTGCCCTGATTGGGTTTGGGCGGAATGCTCGTTGCTTTTTGTAGAAATGTTTTTGATTGCCAAATCGAATCGGCTTGATCCGTAAAAGAGGGTAGTGCTTCGTTTTCTTGAGCCGTGGAATGTAAAACTGTAAAAAGAAAAAGTGTACTAAGGACTAAGCATCGAGTAGCAGCTTTGCCGAATTGCAAAGTTCCTTTTGCTCTGTGTGAATGCTCTAACAGAGTACTCAGTGAGATGAGTGGTTTGGCTTTTGGAAAAGCCTTCACAATATTTTTTGAAATCACCACTACTTAAAAATAAACTTTTAAATGCTATTCTATCTACTCCAAACGTTAAACACCCAATACTTTTCGCACGGTCTCTAATATATCAGCACATTCGCCAGGCGTGTTTCCTTCAGCATAAATGCGCAAAACAGGTTCTGTTCCGGAAGCGCGCACCATAGTCCAACAATCGTTGGGTAATACAAATTTGTACCCATCAATAGTTATGGTTTCCTCAACGGTATACTTGCCAAAGGCTTCAATACCATTTTGGCATTTTTCAATAGCCGCTAGTTTTAATTCATTGGTAACGTGCAAATCATTTCGGTCGTAGGTAAAGGCACCTACTACTTCGTACACTTCTTCGCAAAGGTCATTTACAGTTTTGCCTGTCTCGTTCATAAATTCATACAGGAGAATACCATCATAGATTCCGTCGCGCTCCGGTATGTGACCGGCCACGGCTATACCGCCGCTTTCTTCGCCGCCTACTAGTACATTTTCACGACTCATGATTTCGCTAATGTATTTGAACCCAACAGGAGTTACCTCACATTCGAGCCCATAAGCGGCACACATTTTATTAACGCGCAAAGAAGTAGAAGCGGCAATGGCTACTTTGCCTGTCATGTTTTTATACTTATGTAAATAATGAATTAGCATTAAAATAATGTGATGAGAATCTACATAGTTTCCGTCTTCATCATAAAGGGCAATTCGATCGGCATCGCCATCGTTAGCAAAACCATATTTTAATTCTTCAGTAGCCGCTATCGTTTTACTTAGTTTTTGCAGATTTTTATGCAAAGGCTCTGGTGCGGTTCCTTTAAAAGAAGGATTTACATGATTGTGTAAATGCACGGCATTGGGAAATAGGCGTTGCATGATATTTTGCCCAGCACCATACATAGAATCGTAGGCTAGTTTTAAGTGCGAATCTTGCAGTTTTTTTATGTCAAATTTCTCATTGAGATAATCAAAATATTCTTGTTCTAAATCTTTGTATTCTATGAGTCCTTTTTCTTCATAGTCCTCTATGTTACCTACTATTTCTACCGAAGTATTGGGAATTAAATCTTCCACTTCTTGAATCTGAGCAGGGGCGGTAGGGCCACCATGAGGAGACTTTAATTTATAACCATTGTAGCTCGCCGGGTTGTGACTGGCTGTAATGACAATTCCTTGATCGGCTTTATGTTGTAAAACTGCAAAAGAAATCATGGGTGTGCTCACGAATTTTTTATCCATAATCACTTTCACGCCATTGGCGCAAAAAACGTTTACGGCTACTTCTGTGAATAGCGCGCCCCCAAAACGACAATCATGACCAATTATTATAGTAGGCGAATCGCTTTTTGCCTTTAGCCAAATGCAAACCGCTTGGGTAACTCGTGCTACATTTTCGGTTGTATATTCTTGTGCAATGATGGCGCGCCATCCGTCGGTTCCAAATTTTATTTTTAATTTATCCTCCATGTTAATCATTCAATTTTATCTACAAAAACAGATTCGATGTAAAATCAAAGCTAGAAATTGTTATGTCAATACGATTGGCAAAAGTATTTAGTAATGCTTATAAAATATGGCTAATTACTGAAATGTTTTGGGATTTTGTCGAGAGGGTTTCTTCAAATTTAGGTGTGATTTAACACAATCAAGACTTACTAATTTCTAAGGCGGCTTTGTAATCCTTGTTAGAATAGTTTTGTTTTATCAATTGTAAATAATGCTCTTTGCTAAAATTGAATCCTTGTTTCTCTAAGGTGTCTTTCATGTCATTCCCAAAAGTATTCATGAGGATGTGACGTTTAATCAAAGGGGTTTTTAATGTGAGAAGCTCATCAACTAAAAAGTAGTTTGGGTTTTTGTTATAGTTTTCCTGGATGGTATGAAATGCTTCTAGGGTGTATCCTTTCTTTTTCCAGTAAACACTCAGACCTAGCTCGTACTGGCGAATGACTTTTCGCTTCGATCGGTATCTTCTTTTTCTTTTGAAATACCTTAGGGTAGGTTCGATTGCTGGCGTATCCAAAACTAAAAGGTAAGACTGTAAATGATGGCTTCGTTCGTAACTTGGTAAAAAACCTTTTACAGGGGATGAAGTTTTGTTGCACCATTTGAAAAAATTATCTAAGGAAGAGAGCAATAGCATAGAATCATTTAAAAGAATAATTCGCTTGGACTGATTAAATTTTATCTTTTTTAATGCCCAATACCATTTGCCGAAATCATACCCTTTGTTAGGGCTGAATAAGATTTCAATATTATTTACTTCAATGAAGTGAGCGGATGCTGAAGACCAGTTTTTCGATTCAGAAATAAGAACCAGCCGTTGACAGTGTTTTGTCATTTCAAGTAACATACTACGTATGTAAGTAGGCAAAGAATTGCCACTAAAATGGGTTGCATAAAGACATATACTCGACTGTCTCATGTTTGCTTGCATAAAAGATTGTGCATTCTTTTTAAGTCGATAAGATTATAATTAATCTTTTCTAATTTTAAATGCTTGCCCGTCTAATAGTAAAACGTAAAAACCAGTAGGAAGTGATGAAAACGAAATTTTAGATTGACCGCTAGTGAGCTTGCCGCTCGAAACAGATTGACCTGTTATTGTTTTGAGTTCATACATTACTTTTTCACTCGTTGGGATTTCTACTCGTAAATAATCATTGGTAGGATTGGGATAAATTTTAAAATTCTTTTTATCAATAGATTTCGTGCTAACGGCTGTATTAGCATATTTAGAAAAGAATTTCCAAATTTCAAGACTTGCATTAATATCTTGATTTGCGTTCGTGTTGCTAGGAACTGGCCATCGGTGAGCGCCACCAATTATTTTTAATAGTTCGACACTTACACCCGCATCGCCACCCGCATAAATCGATCGTTCTACCGTGCTGCCATCGTTAGTATTAATATCAGGCAGGGCCGTGGTGGTAGGTGTAGTGTCGCAATTGTTAGTGCTTACCCAATAATCAATGACTGAGTCTACTGAAGCCATTCCTCCATTACCAGTAGTGCCATCATAGGGTACAGTAGGGTCGGTAGTACCATGAATTTGCAAAACAGGAGTTGGATGCGAAGGAGAACAGTTGGCTTGCATCGTAGGTGTAAACGTACCGCTCACCGATGCGATAGCCGCAATGCGGTTTGGTAATTCGCAAGCTAAGCGGTGACTAAAAAATCCTCCATTAGAAAAACCGGTAGAATAAACACGCGTAGGATTAATGTTATAATTTGCTGATAGGCTGTCAATTAAAGCGGCTGTGAAACCAATGTCATCCACTGTGCTACCATTGGTAAATCCACCTACATTCCAATGGTTGACAAAACCATTAAAAGGAGTGCCAGTAGGATGCACTATAATAAAGCCTGCCGTGTCGGCGATGGGTCTGAACGTACTATTGCCCATTTGTTGCGCACCGCTTCCACCAAAACCATGAAAGTTTAAAATTAAAGGAACTGAAATATTGCTATCATAATTAGCAGGTACATAAAGTACATAATCGCGCTGAATTCCATCGTGCATAATGGAACCATTTATAGTTTGCGCTTTACTAGCGTTGAGAATGATAAAAGAGCAAAGAAAAAGAAGTAACGTTTTATTCATATCAAGCTTAAAGATAAGCAGAAAATACTGTCTGTGTTGATATAAGGAAGTCAGGAAGATTTTTTACCTTAATTCACTATTCTCCAAACATAGCTACACCTTGTTCTCCATCACTATTTCTAAACGCTCGGTACATTCCTTTACTATTAAAGCAAAGTTCATGGTTTCCTGCTGTATCCACCGCAATCAGTCCGCCTTCCCCGCCGAAGTCTACCAATTTTTTATGTACGACTTCATTGCAAGCTTCTTTGAGCGTCATGCCTTTGTATTCCATTAAACAACTCACATCATAAGCAACATTCGCTCGTATAAAAAACTCACCATGTCCTGTGCAGGAGATGGCACATGTTTTATTATTGGCATAGGTTCCTGCGCCAAAAATAGGGGAGTCGCCGATGCGTCCGAAGCGCTTATTGGTCATACCACCCGTAGAAGTACCTGCTGCTAAATTGCCGTCTTTGTCTACCGCAACAGCACCCACTGTCCCAAACTTTTTATCATACATTTTCAAGTTGTCTTCTTTGTGGTCTAGTTGATAAAAATCGGTATCGCGTATCTCTACCCATTGGTCATAACGATATTTTGTGAAAAAATAATCATCTGTTGCCTGTTCTACTTTTTCTTGCAAAGCAAAATCTTTGGCACCATTACCACTAAGCATAACATGGCCACTTTTTTCCATTACTTTTCTCGCTAAGGCAATCGGGTTTTTAATATTACGAACGCCTGTCACGCCACCAGCTTCTAAATATTTTCCTTCCATGATGGCCGCATCCATTTCGTTTACCCCTTTTTTCGTAAACACGGCTCCGCGACCCGCATTGAATAATTCATTGTCCTCCATGCAAGCAATAGATGCCGTAACAGCTGATATGGATGATTCGCCGCGCTTCAACATGGCATAGCCAACGGCTAAAGAATCTTCTAGTGCTTGCTGATATCCAGCTGCAAATTCATCAGTGTGATTGGCTTTGGTAATCGTTCCGGCGCCTCCATGAATAGCTAGTGTGATTTTGCTCATAAGTTAATTTGAGTCGTAAAAATAGGTTGTTTTTTTTAATTATTTATTTAACACATTTATACAGTCATAATTATTTCTAAGTGCGCTTTCAGTACTTACTTTGTATTTCAAAGTGAGGTATGCCAAACGCGATTGAAGTAAAAAATATTACAAAAAAATTTGGAGATTTTGTAGCGGTAGATAACTTATCCTTTGTGGTACCGGAAGGGCAAATATTTGGTTTTTTAGGACCAAACGGTAGCGGGAAAAGTACAACGCTTAGAATGTTATTGGCTTTGATTACACCTACACAAGGTGAAATTTATTACGGCGATAAAGAGCTACGGTCTAATCGTAAAGAAATCATGTCGCAAATTGGTTGCATTATTGAGAAGCCCGATTTTTATACTTATCTCAGTGCGCACGACAATTTGAAATTATTTGCTCGAGCTAGCGACGTATCCTTTACGGCTATTGACTATAAAATTTTATACGAATTAGTTGGGCTGAAAGGGAGAGAAAATGATAAAGTAAAAACGTACTCGCATGGAATGAAACAACGATTAGGGCTAGCGCAGGCTTTATTGCACAATCCTAGTATTATTTTGTTAGATGAACCCAATACAGGTTTGGATCCAAAAGGAATCATTGAATTAAGAGAATTGCTTATAAAGTTAAACAAAGAGCAAGGCAAAACCATTCTTTTTTCATCTCACATACTTAGTGAGGTAGAAGAGTTGTGTGATAGCTTGGTCGTAATCAATGAGGGTAAAGCAGTAGCCAATGGAAGTGTATCAGACTTGTTATCAAATGAAGATTTATTAGTGGATATTGAAGTTGAAAATGCAACAGAATGTCTGCAATTAGTAGAGGGTACTGAATGGAAACAATTCATAAAGGATAGCTCAGGACAGACCATTCGTTTTAACTTGGCTAAAGAAAAAATTTCAAAGCTGAATCAGTACCTAATCGAAAACAATATTTCATTAATTGCCTCGTCTTATCGAAAACGATTAGAAGATTATTTTTTACGAATCACTCAAAACAAAGACTAATGGAATTTGTAAGAATCCTTAAGAATGAATTGATTAAAACAATCAAAAAGCCAAGGTCATTTATTGGCTTTGGTGTAGTGGCATTTATATGTCTATTGTTGCAAGCTGCATTCTATAATGATGGGAAAGAAATATTGTCATTTGTGACGGGGCAGTTAGAAAATTCGCTTACTATAGAAGGACAAGTTTTAAATGGTAATTTGATTTGTTTCATTCTATTGCAAACATTAATTATTCAAATGCCCCTATTAGTAGCATTGGTTACTGGCGATTTAGTTTCAGGTGAAATAGCGAATGGCACCATGCGATTTTTATTGACGCGTCCTGCTAGCCGGAGTAAGATATTATTAGCTAAGTGGTTAGCTGGTGTTTTTTATACCCTCCTGTTACTTGCGTTTTTGGGCGTATTGGCCCTTTTCGTTTCAAGAGCCATTTTCGGGGCAGATGATTTGATTCATATTAATTCGGAGGTTCTTACAGTCATTCAGGCCGATGATATGAATTGGCGCTTTGTAGGCGCATTTGGAATTGCTTTTCTCTCTTTGACCGTTGTGGCCACCTTGGCTCACTTCCTTTCCACTGTTATGGATAATTCTATAACGCCGATTGTAAGCACAATGGCTATCATCATAATTTTTACTATAATCGGGATGTTCGATTTGCCAAGCTTCGACATTCTTCAACCCTTCTTGTTTACAACACATATGATTAGTTGGAAGGATATGTTTGAAGATCCCATACCTAAGGCTGATATAATTAATTCTTGCGTGATTTTATTCGCGCATATTGTTCTTTTATTAGGCGCATCCCTGTACATTTTTAATAAAAAAGACATTAACTCATGATAAAAAAAATAATAATCATTTTTCTTTTTAGTTGGAGCGTTTCTCAGATTGGGTTTGCTCAGGAGGCAGAAAGTTTAATCACAGCCGTCAATAAAAAGTTCTCTTTGGTAAGCGACTATAAAGCAAAGGTTCTAATGAAGTTCGCTTTGCCAGGAATCCGAATCAATACCTTGAGCGGAAAAGTATTTTATAAACGTCCCAACAAGTTTAGAATACGAGCCAAGGGAATCTTCTTTGTACCAAAAGATAATCCGATTAAGGATATACCCAAACTACTCGCCAACACAAAATCGTATACTTCTGTCATTACTGGTTATGCTACAGTAGAAGGGCAGCGCTGTGCCGTCGTTAACGTCATACCCCTTGACCCAAACCTTGAGTTAATAATTGGTAAGTTTTGGATTCGAGTGAAAGATCCGCTAATCTATCTAAGTGAAATCACCACAAAAGAAAATGGGACTATTCGCACTCAGAATTTTTATGGTAATTATGATAAGTACGCTTTACCCGATAAAATTTTGATTCAAATTGAAATGAAAAAGTTTAAGGTTCCCAAGTTGTTGGCGATGGATGTAAAGAAAAAATCAAAAAGTAATTCAGTGAGTAAGAAATCAACCGGTGAAATTTACATGTTGATGAGCGACTATAAAATAAATACGAAGCTTCCGAATTCTGTTTTTACCGAAAAGTAAAAATGCTTATCTATATTTCTTGCTTGGAGAAATTTGTATCTTCGTAGTCTTGAAACGAATATTACTTTTTTTATTTCTTTTTAATGTTGCGAATACTTCTTATTTAGTCGCACAGACCATTTCAGCTGATCGCTATTTTATTAAAACTCAGGGGACACTTCAAAATACCCCCTCCAATCTTGACACACTATCTATTGACTTTAGCGGTTTTACAAATGGCTTGATTCTCAAAACTTCATATCCTTTTCAGCTTTCCTTTGATGCTGTCAACTTTGATGACTCTGTTTCTTTGTCTATGTCTAGCGGAGCAGGTACTCCCGTTTACATAAGGCTCCTCTCCAGTCAGAAAGAGGAGGCCTATCGTAGTCAAATTCAAATTTTGAATGGTCCTAATAGTTTAAGCGAAAAAATTTATTTGATTGGTAGCACGATTCAAACTTCTGAGGCGCTTAGTGTAGGTACCTGGAACATTAAATGGTTTGGCTTGCCTACCAAGTGTGGATGCGATACAAATCTAGCTCGACTCAATGTGACCCATATTTTGAAAGAATTAGATTTAGACCTTATTGCTCTACAAGAAATTGTCAACGAAGATCAGCTTAGTCAAGTTGTGCAGGATTTAGGCCCTGAGTATAAATATATACTGGCAAATTATGCTTCGCAAGTTCAAAGTCAGAGTGGGTCTGGTTATTTGGAAGCTCAAAAACTTGCCTATATTTATAAGCAAAATCGCATTCAAAGAACTGCTAACTATGGTTTGCTCAAGTCAAGCTATCCCAGTCAACAAGGTTCAAATTCTCCTTATTATTATTTTGCCTCTGGGCGTTGGCCATTTGTTTTTACGGGAAAAGCCATTGCAACGGGGGAACAATTTACATTTGTGAATATACATGCTAAGGCGTTTTCCGGTACTACAGAACACAATAGGAGGGCAGGTGCTGCCTTGGAAATGACTAATGATTTAAATGCCAACTTGCCGAATGAAAAAATAATTGTTCTGGGTGATTATAATGACTTGTTGGAAGGAGCAATTACTACTGGTTTTTCGGCTAGCCCCTATTCTTACATGCTTCAGAATAATTTTGTCGGTATTACGCTGCCCTCGGTATTTCCTGGTGAAAATACCTACTTAGGAATCTCCACAAGCTTAATTGATAATTTCGTAGTTTCTAAAAGAGCTTCTTTCGCTTATGTACCCAGTTCTACGCTTATCTTAAAAGAAATTAGTGAGGCTGTGCCCAATTTTCGCAATACTACCTCGGATCATATTCCAGTCATTTCTCATTTTTATACCAGTCTAAGTACCAAAGTAAATGGTATTTCTACTCTCAAAAAATATTTCAAAATAGTTCATTCTTCCAATCATGCTTTACGTATACTTGGAGCGATTCATGAAGCAAGAACTATTAGTATTTTTTCGCTTGATGGCAAGCGCATTTTTCAGAAAGAGTATCAAGTTGCCGAACGAATTGAAGAAGATGCTAGTTGGTTTTCTAGAGGAGTTTATGTTATTTCTATTCAAACAAATTCAGGAGTTGAGTTCCATAAATGGCTAAAGCGTTAAGATCGGATTGCTTTTACAGGATCTAACTTAGACGCTCGATTGGCTGGAATGATACCCGCAATTAGTCCAACAACCACGCTTACCGCTACGCCAAAAAACACATTATTTGTATTGATATAAATGGGAAAATCAAACTCATTCGATAAAATAGTTGTAAGCAAAAATGTAAAGAGCATACCGACAGCACCTCCTAATAAGCAAAGAAGAATAGATTCTACCAAGAATTCAATAAGTACCGCTCTATTGGTAGCTCCAATGGCTTTTTTAATGCCTATTAAATTGGTTCTTTCTTTTACACTAACAAACATAATATTGGCCACACTAAATACTCCCACGATTAAGGAAAAGGCACCTATAATCCAACCGACCCAACGTACCATAGCAAAAATTTCAGAAACCTTATCTTGAATACCAGAAAGTTGATTGAAAGAGAAATTATTTTTTTCAGTGGCTTTTAAACCGCGAGTCCTTCTTAGAATACCCTCGGTTTCCAATTTTAATTCTTCAAATTTATTTGATCTTCTGGCCTTTATCATTAGTAAGGGATCGGCGGAGCCATTGTTTGTATTTTGGTCAATTTTAGTATAGGATGTGAAATAATTGTAAGAAATTATTGCTCCATTATCAAACTGAAATCCGGTAGTCATTCGTCCCGTCTTTTTGATGACACCCAGCACATAGAAAATTTTGTTATCTAATTTTATTTCTTTATCGATTGGATTGATACTTCCAAAAAGGTCGTCTGCTAAGGTGCTTCCGATTACCACTCCATTGGATAAACCACTTTGAATTTCTCCTAACGAAAAATAACGTCCTGCTTTCAAATCTATGGGCTGGAGCTTATTGAAGTCGTAAGTTACGGCGTACATCCTGGCATTATCTACTTTTTGATTTTGAAACTTCGCTCGAGCCCTAGAAGAATAAGAGATAGCCGAATAGCTAGCATATTTTGCTTCGTTTTGCAGGTTGATTAATTCAGTATTCTTTATTACGGGGCGCGCTTTATAACGCCACCAAGCATATTTTTCATCAGAATCCTCAGGCATCCAAGCATATTTTCCAACATATAGCACATCACTGCCCAAACTGGCCATATTGTTTTGAATATTGGTTTCCATGCTATCAAACACACTGCTTACACTCACAATGCAAAACACGCCAATAGAAACCCCTAATACTGATAGAAAAGTACGTAACGGATTACCAAGTAATTCTTGCAGTCCTAAAGTGATATTTAGCAGTAGCGCTTTCATTAATTAAGCTATAGCGCATATTTCAGCAGAAAATCTTTTGGGTTCAGAACTTCAATATCTGAGAAATAAAAATCATTGAGATCATAAGTAATAATGACCTTATTTTTACTGTTCAATGCTGCAAAATATTGTAAGCCATCCTCAACATCATGAATCTTTTTATTTTCAAATATTCTTTCTAAGTCATTGGATTTATTGGAGGCAATTTCAATTCTTTTTGAAAGTAACTTAATTTTGTTATAGGCAACTGTATCTGAACTTTTCTTAGAACTAAGATAAAAACTTATACTAATGGCTAGTGAAGAAGTAAAAATGGTAAACTTTTTAGAATCGGCTAGCGATAACACTCGGGAAGCTAAATCAAATCGCGGATATTCCTGATTTAATACAGCAACTAACACATTAGCATCAATAAATACTTTCAATTATTTATTTTTTTTAGTCTTGTAAGATGCTTTGTCCTCAGCAGCCAAAGAGTGAGAATCATGTTTTGTGTAGTAAGAATTTCTAATATCTTTCTTTGATTGCGATTTGCGATTATATTGAGGCTCGCCAGCAGCTAATTCTAAAACCCAATCATGAATCGGTAGGTCGTACAAACCTTTTTGATTGGAGGAGGTTATTTTTTTAAAAATGTATTCTGTTAGCCTGCTTAAACTCATATTTTTTGATTTAGCATATTCTTTAGCTTGAGCTATTATTTTTTCATCGAAACTTAATGTAACCTTGGCATCCATAATTATACGACAAAAATAAAACATTATTACGTATAAATGCCATTTATACTACAAAAAAAAATCCCTCTTGACAATCAAGAGGGATATTAATAGTTTATTGAAAAGACTAAGCGTCTTCTTCAATTGCTTTTTTTCCAGACTTAGCAATTACATCTTCTGATATGTTATTCGGAGCAGGAGCGTAGTGGCTAAATTCCATTACATTACTAGCTCTACCACTAGATAAAGAACGCAATTGTGTTACATAACCAAACATTTCAGATAATGGAACTTTAGATTTTATAATCTGAGCACCCGCACGAGTATCCATACCTTCCATCATTCCACGACGACGATTCAAATCACCTGTTACGTCTCCCATGTATTGATCTGGAGTAGTGACCTCAACTTTCATAATCGGCTCAAGCAATACCGGTTTTGCTTTTTTACCAGCATTACGAAAACCAACTTTAGCGCATAATTCAAATGCAACAGCATCAGAATCCACATCGTGGAAACTTCCGTCAAAAATTCTAACTTTTAGGTTGTCCAATGGGTAGCCAGCTAAAACACCATTAGCCATGGCTTGCTCAAATCCTTTCACAATAGCTGGGTGAAATTCTTTTGGTATAGCACCACCAAATATATCATTTATAAATTGGAAATGTTTACCCTCGTTTTCTTTCAACCATTCTTCATCTGCAGGCCCGATTTCAAACTTGATATCAGCAAACTTACCACGACCACCGGATTGTTTTTTATAAACTTCACGGTGCTCGATTGTTGTACGAAGAGCCTCTTTATAAGCAACTTGAGGAGCACCTTGCGTTACTTCCACTTTAAACTCACGACGCATACGATCCATAATGATATCTAAGTGTAGCTCGCCCATACCACTTAGGATAGTCTGACCAGTTTCTTCGTCTGTATTCACACGTAGTGTAGGATCTTCCTCAACCAATTTCACGATAGCGTTACCTAATTTATCTACATCAGCCTGCGTTTTAGGCTCAATAGCGATAGAAATTACAGGCTCGGGGAATGTCATGGATTCTAAAATGATTGGGTGATCTTCATCACAGAGTGTATCACCAGTTTTAATATCTTTAAAACCTGCAGCAGCACCTATATCACCAGCGCCAATAAAGTCTACAGCGTTTTGCTTATTTGCGTGCATTTGCAATAAACGGCTGATACGCTCTTTCTTACCCGTACGCATATTATACACATAGCTACCTGCATCCAACTTACCAGAGTAGGCACGGAAGAAGGCTAAACGTCCAACGAAAGGATCCGTCATAATTTTAAAAGCCAATGCAGCGAATGGTTCTTTAATATCTGGCTCACGGCTGGCAGGCGTTTCTTCATCCTCCAGTGTACCATGAATTGCACCTACATCGATAGGGCTAGGTAGGTAACGACATACAGCATCCAACATTTTTTGAACACCTTTATTTTTAAAGGCAGAACCCGCCATCATAGGAATGATAGACATATCAATTGTGGCCTTACGTACAGCTTCGTGTATTTCGTCTTCAGAAATAGAGTTCGGATCTTCAAAGAATTTTTCCATCAAGTCATCATCATACTCGGCGATGGATTCTACTAATTTTCCTCTCCACTCTTCACACTCCGCAAGCATATTTTCAGGAATGTCAATTTCATCATATTTCATACCCTGTGTAGCATCATCCCAGATGATTCCTTTCATTGTGATTAAATCAACCACACCTTTAAAGTCGTCCTCAGCACCGATAGGCAATGTCAATGGTACAGGATTTGCACCTAGCATTTCTCTTACTTGCTTAACAACACTTAAAAAATCAGCACCAGCTCGGTCCATTTTATTTACAAAACCAATACGGGGCACTTTATATCTATTCGCCTGACGCCAAACTGTTTCAGATTGTGGCTCTACACCAGAAGCTGCACAAAATAAAGCAACTAAACCATCGAGTACACGCATAGAACGCTCTACCTCTACCGTAAAATCAACGTGACCCGGCGTATCAATTATATTAAATTTATAAGATTTTGTATCTTTTATAGGCTCACCTTGATTGGTAGGGAAGTTCCAAAAAGAAGTCGTTGCAGCACTAGTAATTGTGATACCACGTTCTTGCTCTTGTTCCATCCAGTCCATAGTGGCACCTCCATCGTGTACCTCACCAATTTTGTGAGTCTTACCCGTATAGTACAAAATACGCTCTGTAGTGGTTGTTTTTCCTGCATCAACGTGTGCTGCAATTCCTATGTTTCTTTGATAATTTAAATCAGACATCTTTATTATTTTTCGAAGCGCAAAAGTAGGGTATAATTGGCTAATAATAAAGAAAAGTAGACTAGGGGCTCACTTAATGTATGTTAATGAAGCGAACGACAATTGGGCTCCTATTTATGAATATTTCCAAACTAGTTATATTAGCGAGGTGAAAAAGAAATTTACCACCAAAATTGGCAAGCTAGAGGATAGTAGGGTGTTTATGTATCACCTTATCATTCCTAAAGAGATTGTCTTGTTTTATAAAGAAAATAATCAAAAACGACTGATGTGTCAGGTGAATGAGTTGGAGCCGTATTCCTCTGCTATTATGTTTGCTAAAGATGAATATGCTTACATCAATGTAAACAAAGAGCGGATGAAAAAATTGGAGACCCAAGTAGGCGATACGGTAAGGGTAATCTTGCTGCCAGACACTAGTGAGTACGGTATGCCGCTTCCACCTGCCTTGGAAGAAGTTCTAATTCAGGATATTGAATTTAAGTCAGTCTTTCAAAAACTGACACCAGGCAAACAACGAAATTTAATTCACCTAGTTGCTAAACTAAAATCTCAAGACAAGAGAATTGAGAAATCAATCATTATTGCGAATTATCTCAAACGAGTCAAGGGGGCTTTAGATTTTAAAGAACTAAATCAGGCGTTTAAGGATGGGATTTAATATTGGGTACTTAGGATAGTTGGAGTGGAATAGAGTATAATTTGGGGGCAAATTGACGAAAGTTACATCAGTTTTTTAGGATTGAAATCAGGCAATTGGTCTGATGTTTTTACTTTTTTTATAAAGTATTGCGCAATGATAGATTTTTTATAGATCCCTTCCATATTCCTGTTTTGCCAGAGACTTTTATTGGCTCGGCGTTTTTTTAATAAGCTAGGCACTTGGCCGTAAAAGCTGAAATGCGCTTTGAGAATAGCACCTATCGAAGCAAATTCTCCTCGGAGCAAATGAGGCGCTGCGCTAACACCGTCCAATACTAACCGCCAGGGCAGTAGCCACAATAGCTTTGACGTTTTTTCATTTTTAAATAAGAGCGAAAGACTATTGCGATAGTTATAAAATAACTTTTGTGGACTACCATAGGAAATTACGCTTCCACCCACATGATAAACTGTACTCATTCCATTATAGGCAATCTTGTAACCAGAATTTTTCATTCTCCAACAAAGGTCAATTTCCTCCATGTGAGCATAGAAGTCTAAATCCAATCCGCCAAACTGATGGTATAAATCTGCTCGTACAAAAAAGCAACCACCGCCAGCCCAAAAAATTTCTACGGTATCATCATATTGATTCTTGTCCTTCTCCAAATTGTCAAACAAGCGTCCTCGACAAAACATATAGCCCCATACATCCATAAAGCCACCACCAGCCCCGGCGTATTCAAATAGAGTTTTATCTTTTTGATACAAAATTTTAGGTTGCACAGCCGCAATGGATTCGTTTGAATGAATAGTGCTATGAAGCGGAGTGAACCACCCAGGACTTACCTCAAAATCTGCACTTAGTAATACATAAAATTTCGCTTTGATTTGTTGTAGACCATCATGATAACCTTGTGCAAACCCATTATTAATTTTGTGTTGAACGAGTTGGACGCTTGGGAAATTCTCACGTATGTAATCATAGGTGTTATCAGTAGAGGCATTGTCGATTAACACAACATCGTAAAGCCCCTTCGACTCTGAAACTATTAAAGGGAGGAACTTTTTATGTAACTCTTTGCCGTTGTAGCTAAGAATGACTACAGCCGTGTCTGTAGTGCATTGTATCACGATTTATTTGTCGTATTTTGGTGTGTACTTGGTGTGCTCAGGCACTTTTACATCAGCGTTACTGTCGTATCGCTCTGTCCACAATCCATAGTTGCATGCTGCAAAAAATACAAAAAAGCCTAAGAATCCTAATAAGAATAAAAAACGGCTTTTAGAAGGCTGATTCAATTCAATATCAGCTTCGTTCTCAACGTATAGATTTTTATTTTCCATAATGATAGCGCAAAGTTAAATTACAGATTGGTCATATTCAAAATTGATTTCCACATTTATTTGTGTATGGAATTGTGAATTGTTTGAGTCGGTCTTTAATAATTCTTTCGCTTTGGATCATAATTATGCTTTAGTAATAATGGGAGTCGCTTACGGGAGAATAAAAAAAGTCTATCTACTTTTGACCGGAGCCCATGAAAATTCATAAATATATAAAAATTGTATTAGTCGCTTTTTGCGTTGGCCTGTGTCTGTATGTTGTGTTTGGCAGAGCAACTACCCAAGAAGCTTTGTTACTAATTCCGGCTTCATTAGGATTGTTGTACTGGAAATTTATTATTTCAATAGTTCAGAAATTTACTTTTTTTAAAAATCAAACAAGCCTAAGCCGAAAATTTAGCGAAAGTGTACCGGCAATACTCAACTTTATCATTGCTACTTTAATTTATTTAGCCATCTGCCATTTGAAGGCCGATGGTTACTTAGCTCGATTTCAAAAGCCGATTGTATTTGGACTATATATTATCACGGCAGTCATCATGGCTAAGCGGTTAAATGAGTTTTTATTATTAGCCATATTACCCAAAGTACGTCGTACTGAAAATGTGCTGGACGATCAAATTGTGCTTTTCGTTTTTGCTACATTAAAATATTCAATCATCCCGATTGCCGTTTATATGTGGCTAGTATATGGTCTGGATATCGAAATTTCGGATTGGGCTCGGACAGGATTTGCAATTTCCATTGCTGCGATTGGTTTTGCATTTAGAAATATTATCAATGATTTTTTGGCTTCTATGATTATTAATATGGAGCAGGAAATTATGGTGAAAGATTACATCACTGTCAATGGGCATACAGGCAAGGTATGGAAAATAGAACCGCGCTACACGATTTTAAAATCACTAAAAGGTGAAGAATATATTATCCCGAATAGTGACCTGATCAATAACGCAGTAACCAACCACAGCAAACGAAAGTTTATAAGCATTTACATGACGTTTTGGGTAGCGCACCATGAGCAGATAAATATTGAAGCCTTAAAAGAATTTATAAAAGAGGAGTGCGGTACTATGTTACTTACTGATCATGAGTTGAGTGATGATCCTGTGATTAATATTTATAAAACAGATTTAAAACATGAGCAAGTAGAGTTTACCATCACGTTTTTAATCAATTCAAATAAAGAAGGTTCTGGGAAAATTATCTTTACCGAAAATCTAAGTCGAGAACGGATTATCAAACAAAAAATATTTGATTATATCCATACTCATTTGAACGATTAGTGGTCGTTGAACTTTTGAATCTGAAAACAAACAGCGAACATTTTTTAGGGCTTACATCTGTGTAGTCAGCGCTCTTACTTTTTAGAAATAGAAACTAATTCACCGCTTTCATAAATAGCTTGTGGTGAAATTACAGTTTCTGTCCATGGAATGTTATCTCCATAGCGCTCTTGGGCAATACTAGCCACCATTGGATGAGATAAGTCAAAATCACTGAGCGTTTGTGTGTTACCAATAGAAGTTTTCAGCACGTCATGATAGGTTTTCCAAACAAGTTCAGAGCAGTAAATTGATTCATTGCCCCAAGCAAATAATGCGTCGTACTCTTTTCCTAAATGTTTTTCAGCGCTTTTTTGCAACAATTCACCTACTGAGTCCGTCACACTTTTGTTCTCAACTCTTTTTATTTCATAATGTCCGCCTTGTCCACGAGCAATAAATTGATTGAGTTTCGTCCAACGCACGGGCTGCACTGCTTCCAGTACCCACCAATCATCTTTCTTATTATACCGATTAAATATTAATCCGCAGTGGCTCCAATTTGATTTAGTAACCAACTTCACAGCTTCGCACTGTCTTGAATTCGTAGATTGAAAAATAATATCGCCTTCATGAAGCTCAATATTTGAAATATTCCTCTTTGCTTTTTTAGTTTTAGTAAAATCAATTACATAAAACGCACTCGCGCTAATTATTAAAATAAATGCACCTACTAGAAGAATGACTTTTCGTTTCATTATTTACAAAGTAAACAACTAGTATGTTGAGGTACCGTTAAATTTGCACTAGGCGGCAGGACCAAAATTATTTTTTTACGGAGTTTAAAAATTTATCATCCTCTACTTTTTTAGCTGCTTTTACAGCTTCTGTACTTTCATTTGGGATGGCCATGGATAAAACGTATTGCTTTATTTTCCATTCGTTTTTTTGTTTGGCTAATACACCGGAACCACGGCAAGTACCCATATGTGTTGCAAGAATTTCATCGAACCAGGCTATCGATTGAGTTTCGTTTAGATATATATTTCTGCTCAAAGTAGTGAAATCCCAAGTTTTACCTTTTTCAAAATAGGGTTGGCAAAAAGAGCTAAATTCTGAGCGCGTCCAGTTTTCTGTAGCATCGGTTCCTATATAAATCGCATCCTCGGACATAGAACCAATATATTTCTCTATATCAGCATTCGCAGCAGCTTCGTGCCAATCATCTAGTATGTTGTTTAGTATGTTTTTGGTTTTCGCTAATGACGGTAACTTATTTTGGTTAGATTGAACACAACTAAACATTGAGATACAAAACACAAATAAAACTACTTTTTTCATTCTGGGAAGTTAGTAATTTTATCAGACTAGTCAGTATCGTTGATTTACAATTTTTTTAATCGACGGTTTATTTCTAGCTTATACGTTTTGTCATCTAAGTGAACAACTTTTGAAGACAAGCCTTTTTTCCAATACAATTTAGACTGTTCTATATTACCCAGAGATTGAAGACCGTTTTCTCATTCAGTATTTTTTCAGCGGCTTTGCCTTTGCTATAATTCTCATTCGTATAAGAACTCTAGGCAGATAGATACATTGTAATAAGCAGTAAGACGATAAAAACTCTTTTCATTCAACTTGAGTAAACATTTGATGATTAATAAGTAGGACCTACTAATTGACGCAATTGAGAACTTACGCTTACAGATGCAAGCCGAATAGAAGAGTAACTTATCATAATGTTTGCAATTAAAATTCGCATGTATAGAAAGGTGTTTTCTACAACTGTTTCAGAAATTTAACTGTCCCTATTAATTGATTATTTTCTTTGTAAACATTTAGAATATAAAGACCCATTTGAGAAAGCAGTAAAACGCTAGAGCTTAGATGATTCAGTAGACTTTAAATGCCTAATCCTATTACTTTAAAAACCTATTGGTCTTAAAGATACAATTTGATTAAAAATTATCCCTACGGTACACTATGATTGATTTACTGCTATTCTTAATACTTTGTATCGCTAGGAACCTTTTTGCCTTCAATAGCAGGAATTTTGTTCACATCAATGCCCCAAGCCTCGCCCATCTGATTCATGATGGTAGTCTCCCAAGTTGAAGGTTTTTTAGCGTCTAGCCAAACTACGTCTTTAAACTGTACATCTACCAAAGCCAAATCAGGTGTAGCAGCGCCATCAAATTGTGCTTCTGTTTTAGGTTCATTCGGATTAGTATCCACCTTACGTTTGGCGACAATTGTACTAAGCATAAACAATCTTCGTTTCCCTAGAATATCTTTTATGTAGGGACGAAACTCAACTGGTGCATTGGCTGTCCAATCATACTCTTTTTTAGATTCCACTACTTTGGCAGGCATGGCACTTACTCCAGCATAGCCTTCTTTTCGCATGCCATGATTGTAATAGTACACTTTTTCAGTTCCGTCTGCTGGTATCATTACGCTTATGGTTAAGCTCGTTCTTTCAACTCCTATTGGTTCCAAACCAAACCAATGATACAATCCATTATATCCTTTTTTATCAACGTCACTAAAATCGAAATCTGTTACAAAGGGTTGTTGATTTTGGTCTGCTTCTAATTGAGGAATTTTGATAGCCGTTTTCATATTCCAAGGGAGTGGGTCGGTAAAGCCAGCCAAGAATTTTAGACTTTCAGCTTGTAAACGGCTTATTTTTTCTGATAAGGTGTTTTGACCTTTTAGATAAGGATATTTTTGCATTTCTGAAGGTGATATATACTCACCCTTTCCTAATAATAATCGTTCAAAATAATCGTTCACACCATGGTCGCCCGATTGTAAAACCATAACACCTCCGAAGGTTGGATAAGGAAAAAAGAATCCTTTCCACCGGATTAAGTTAACCACCTGTACCCACTGACCATTGTCGTCTTTCATATAATAGACTTCATCGGGCTCTAGACAAAACATGTCTATAATTCCAAATTTTTGAACAACAGCATTGTATGTATTTCTGCTCCATGCCAATGATTCTCCCAGTGAGAATATTTTATCAATCCTATTTTCTTCCGCAAACTTTGGAAAAGGGGTCGTTGACGAAACCGAAAATATCTCTTCGGTATTATCCTTAGCGCGTTGGTAAAAATAATCTTTGGAAGGTTGAATCGCCATAGTCCATCGGTTTTCGCCATCAATGCGAACAAGCTGAGGAGGCGATACCTCTTCTGTTTCTCCAATAGACTCATACGCCATAGTGAGAATGTTATTCCATGGCTGAATACGCTCATTCCTAGTCAAGGGCAGTGTACTTATTTCTTCTAAATTAATATGGTTATACACAGAGTAGGTTTCCATATATTTATACATACCTACTGGAAATAATAAATACCAAATTGCGCCAATCAATCCAAAAGATAAAATCGTCCATATCATTTTGCGCCAAGTGGCTGCCGCTCTCACAAGTTGCAAGCCAAGAAATAGAATAATAAAAAATACTAGCCCAATAAAAAAGTATTTACGTAACCATAATAATACAGGTTGAATACTATCCCGCATAATAAAGACTACCAATAGTATGAGTAGCAGTAATATTATTACGATCACCTTTTGCTTAACGCCACGTTTCCAAAATTTAGTTAGTCTACTCATTTTATTTCAAATATCCTTTTCGTTTCATTCTCTCTCTAGCCGTTTCTTTCTTGGGCTCTTCTGCTGGTTGGGCAGGCTCTTCTTTTTTAGGGCTTGAGGGTTTCTTATAACTCTCCTTTATTTTTTCATTGGCCGTCTCAGATAAATCAGAAATAATTTCTCTGCCAGCATTACCAACATCTTGAAGAGCATCCATAGGATTGTCTACCGCTCGTTTTACAGTCGGCAAAGCGGCTGCCAAATAGGTGCCTGCTAAAAATCCCACAAAAAATGCTAAAGTGACTTCTAAAATATGAGCATTGAGAAAAGGAGTATAGTAAACTAATATTCCAAAAAGTACAGAAAGAAATAAAATATTCAATATTCGAAACACTAGATTCCGCTGATAGAAAAATCCTTTTTTATCTGAAGAGAGCATACGGGTTTCTTTTTTATTGATAAACGCATTGTAAGCTCGAAAAATAGAATTCGATCGAGACTCACGCCAATAGATTACCACTCCAAGGAGTACAGCGCCGATAAAGGTTAAAGTAGATAAAAACATATTATTTGCTTTGGGGTTTAAATTTTAAAAAGATTATGTTGGAAAATGATTTTCTTTTACCACTTGTTCAAAAGCAGTAGAGCTTACATCGGATTCAGATTTTGTTTTTAGTTCTTCAGTTATTAGCTGAATCACCCATTCTTTATAACCATCGGAATAACGTTTAAATTGTTTATAGAAAAGTTCTTTATCGAAGTAATAGGTGTAAAATGGATCAGTGGGCTGCATTCTGCAAATGAGCATCCACATGAGCGATGAATTCTCATCATGAACAGGGGAGTGCAAAGCTCTGAAAATGTCGTCAGTCATATAGCGCTCTCTTTCAGGTTTGTGACCAGCGGAGATCTTTTCCAAAAATTTGATCGGACCAATTACCTGCATTTTCGCTTCTTGCGAGAGTTGATTAAGATATTTTAAATACAAAGATTTATTGGTTAGAATCTCAGAAAGTGAATGCTCGGACCCGTCGACGCTTTCAGCAAAATAGTATTGGGTAATGCGTTCAATTCGTTCACGACCTATTTTATTTACATCAAAATGTATGTAGCCGCGGTTGACTAATTCTGTCAACAAATTGGGAGAGGCAATATGTTCTGCCATATAGGTATGTTGGTATTTATTAATTTCTTCCATAGATTCAAAAATTAATAAATGTCCTTCGGTTTTACTGCGTAACACAAAGACACCGCCGAAAGCCTTGGAATAAAATGAAGTGGTTTGATAATCAACTTCGCGTAGTTGAAGTGATCGTCCTCGTAAATCACCAAACTTAGTAGCCGAGGCCAATATTTTATTATGCAAGTTGACATCTAAACTATTATGTCCTCGATACATTTTTTGCACTAAGGTATTCTGCTTGATCTGTTCGCGATCGAGTTCGCCTAAAATTTTATAACCTACGGTTACCATATTATAATCTATTAAATCCGATGGCTCATAAAAAGCATCAATATCTTGATCTAGATTGATAATAATAGCTGCATCAGCGGTTATGTCTTTTATAGCCGCCAGGTTTTCTTTAAAAAATAAGTCTACCAACTCTCTATCAAAACTATGGAAGGGAAAATAGATAGGTAAACCATTTTGCTCGGGTGACATAATTATTCCATACGGATTGGCACCTCCATGGTTTAGATAATGAATTTCTTCTTTCTCTTCGGCTACCTCAGGACTCCAACCAATGGCATCAATATTAATTGATGTCAATTCTGTTGGATCAAGCCCCAACGATAATAAGCATTGATTATAGCGCTCAACCATTTTACCCTTTAAAGAGTAAAGCGAAGACATATACAATCCTGCTTTTCTTAGTCTATCCATTGTTCATTGACTTTTTTGCTTCTTCAAATATTTTATTTCTTTCTACTTGTTTTTCTACTTGACGTTTAAAATCAGTATCGGCAATCGTAGCATAATTGTCTAAATACCGAATTACTTCTTGCAATCGAATCTCAGCAAAACTCAAACCTTTCATGTTGGTTTGCATAAGTTCTTTGAGCATGTTAAACTTGGTGTCATAATCTTTCCGTATAAAAATTTCTGGATTGTCTAGCCAATCAGCTTCCAAATCAAAGTCGGTTAGACGCAGTGAGATAGCACTTTGAATATTACGAACATCGCGTGAACTAAAGAACGGGAACGATTTTTGCGTTTCTTTGTAGAGCTTGGCAAAAAAGGAGTGTTCATTCAAAGCCGCCTCACTTTGAGCTACTTCAAAGGCTTTAATTACGGCTGCCTCCTTTGGTTTTGAAACGGTATCCAGCACTTCGCCAATATGGGTTACCATTTTTTGATCCGCTAGATATTCATACGAAGTGGGGTCTTTCATATCTACAAATCCTTTCACACTATCATCTAATTTTCGCCACCAGATATAATCTTGATCAATGAAATCATTCACGCGCTGAGCGCCATCAATTTTAAATCTACCTTGTATTCTAGAAATAACTGCTTTGTCCAACATTTCAGGAAGGTTCGTAAATAGACCAATAGAACTATTTCCATAATTAACAGCGTATGCGCCCTCGGTATATCGTAAGAATACGCCGATTACTTCCTTTACACCTGCACTCACACCTTGCTGTGTTCTTTCTTGTAAATTATTTTCCGCATCGTCAATTGGTGCGAAAATTAGACGAGTTGGGTCAGATAGTGGTTTCATCCATTCCACCATACGTTCTGCACTCCCTCCTTGAAATGTACTAATCAAGGTATCGGGCATAGGGTGAAACAAAAATGGGATCTCCAACTGTTCGGCATGCTCTTGCAATTTAGTAGCGATTGCAGCGATCAACATACTTTTACCGGTTCCTGGAATTCCATAGCCCATGAATACAGGCATGAATCCTCCTAATTCCTGAAAAGGGTTTTTCTGAGCTGTGAAATCATAACTCAATAAGCGCTCTGTTAATCTGCGTGCAAAGTGTTTGGCATCTTTATTTCCTACAATTTGCTCGAACTTTATTTTATTAAATTCAATACTAACGGCCTTATCACCTCCGAGCGTGTCCCAACCCGAAATTACGAAATCGCTATTTTCTAACTTGTAGTTTCTATCCGTGATGCAATCAGTAAATTGAAGTGAGGTTCTGCGCTGTGCTAATTCATCTAGTAGTGTTTCAAAAAATACTACTGTCAAATCCACCACATCTTTATCTGACAAAATCACTTCTGGATGATTTAAGTATTTGTTATAATAAAATAACATACAGGAAATTCCCTTGGAAGGACTCACTACTGACACTTCGGGTATACCTGCAAATTTATTTTGCATGATGGACAAATCAGAACTAGCCAAAGGGCGTAATTTGTGCAATACAAAAGAAGCAATGGAAAATAACATAAAGCTTGTGCCAGTTTGCATTTTGCTTTCAAACTCTCGCTTACCGTTGGCATCAAGTGTGGACAATTTCTCTCTCAAATTGGATAAACCACTGGCATCCGCGTAGCTTTCTCGAATCCAGTTGCCAATCGCAATACCTTCTTGTAAAGTGTAAGCCGTTTGGCTCAAAGAGGGTGGTAGGGCGATAGAATTGGGCAATAGTTTTTTCATTAAACTTTTTACAGTTCCAAATGTTTCTGCCTTTACGCCGCCACTTCCTTCACCAGTAGCCTTAGATAAAAAAAGTAAGATATTATCGTTGTCTTTTCCTTCACGATTTCGAGCACTATTACTTTGTTCCCATACACAGCTAATCATGTAGCGCGTAGCTTCTTGGCGATAATGCTCTAGTTCTTTTTGTTTTATAGGAAATGATTGTGTTTGTTCCATTATTGTTCTTTTTTTATACCTTCTACATCAATAGGGTGCTTCGTCAAGCCTATCAAGGTTTCACTATGGCTGTTATGTAAATATTGAATGACTGAATGAGGGGCCATTAAAAATGTAAAGGCCGTTGGGTCACTCCAATTTTGAATTTTCTTTTTATTAATAAAAGAAAATATACCGCCTGTTTCTACTTCGCCTGTTGATTTGACCTGCTCCATTTTTATTTCAAGTGCAAAAGCGTCAATCGGCAGGTCCTTACTTTTAATGCCCTCGCGGAGTGCCAAAGAAATTTTACGATCATCTCGTGTAAAAATACTAGCCAATGGACCAATGTCAAATCGTTTGAAAAGTTTGGGTACAATTTCAGTTACATTTTTATCAATGTCATAAATTACAGTCTGCGCTGCAGAAGCGGGTACCGTATTTTTTAATGCATTAATGATTTCTTCTTCATCATATTTCCGCTGCCCAGTATTGGTGGCTTCAATATCAAAATACATCAAGGACACGAAGGGGCGGTTGATCAATACATCATAATTCATCCAGTAAACTACATAATCATAATCTACTAGTTCTGAAGGGCGTACTGCCCCAAATACGAACATGTCAAACAGCTCTTTTTTATCGGTGCGTTTGTGAAATAATGAAAAAGCTGTTTGAGCGATAGCCTCACTTTCGATATGCTCTTTTTGAACCATTAGCTTTTCTACAAAAGCATCAATCAAGGGATCCACTTCTTCTATTTTAGCAGCGGTTCCTTTTTCTATAAACGATATTTCGTTACTCAAAAAACGCAATGCAGAAGAATTCGGAAAGCCAGAGTCCGTAACATCGATTTCCATAGTATTTTCATCAATATGCAAATAGCGAAGTTCGAGAGAGTTCAAAGTGTATAACAATCGCTCCGAACATAGGCGAATAAATTCTGTCTCCTGTTGAGAGACTTGCTCATTGTGAAGACGACGGGTTCCTTCAACAAGTGTACCCATAGCGTGCTGAACTAAGTCAAAATAGAATTGGTATTGTTTTTTATCATCTAGTTTGACCGTGTCTTCAGGAGTTATTATTTGAGATATGTCCATTTTTTTAGTGAATAGGATTGAGAGATTTGCAATTAGGGCTTAGCGCATTAGCCAAAAATTAAATTATGACAGCGATAAACATAGTGAGTAAATTCTAGCTACCATTCCGTAGGGGTAGCTAGAGACCAATTATTTACGACAGTAAGTCATCCACTGCTTTATTAGCCGCTTCGCCGCCTTCTACAATGGCATCATTCGCACCTTCCGCTTGGTAATACTCCTCAAAAATTTCCTTGGCTTCAATGCCGTAACGGTTTTCGAAGTTTTTGTGTATTTCCGCATCACGTTCTCTGGCAGTAGATAAAGATTCGGCATAACTCTTGTAAATTTCATGCATTTTCTTTTCATGCTCAGGAATACTCTCCATCATTTCTTGGCTAGCTTTGGTACTAGCTGTGTAAATGGCCGCCAATGTTTTTGCTACGTTTTCATCTGTTTTTACACCAAGCGTTTCTAAGATTGCTGCAAATTCCTGATCAGTTCGTGCTTTTAAAGCCACAGCATACCCTTCGTAGTATTTAATGCGCTCCTCAGTGTCCGACTGAAGTTTGGCCCGTTGCGTTAAAAGATTAGAGCGCAATCCAGTCAATACTTTTATAGTTAAGTTATGCTTATGCACAAAACTATCCTTCGAAGCGGCAAGGGAAGTATAGGCTTTCATTCGGCCGTTTAATTCCTCAACTTTTTGCTCAATAGTTGTAACAGCAGCCAAGGCTTTGGAATATTCTGGAGATTGTTTATCAGCCACTTCTTCTAATTCTCTTCGACGTTGCTGCATTTCGGCTGTCGCTTTTTCGATTTCAGCTTCTACCTCATCCCGTTTTTGTAATGCTTTGGTATGATTTTTATTGGCTTCCTCAATAGCAGTCGTTAGTTTACTTTCTACTTCTTTAATTTCAATTTCACGTTCTTTCAATTGGTTGACCGCTGCTTGACTTTTATGAGAAAGCTCTTTCAATAAAATCTCAACACCTGCTTTTTCTATGCGTTGTTGAAACATTTCTTTTGCCTCATTTTCTGCCAAGGAACGATTTTTTGTCGCGTCATCTAATTCTTGTTCTGCCTTTTGAATTTTGCGTTCTCTGCCAAATAAGCGATTCCACCAATTGTCTTTTATATTGTTTTTCTCTTCTAACTCTTCCTCGGCCGTATCTAACCGCTTTTGAGCTTTTTTAATATGCCCTTTCTCTTTAGCATCGAGAGAAGTAAAAGATTCAAATTTCAACCCGACTTCATCTAAGTAATCCGTCAAGTCTTTAATAGCTCCAAGTAGTGATGTTCTGTCTTCTTCGGCAATACCTACTACACTATCAAGCGTAGCGTCTAAAATTTTCTGACGCATTTCTGGGTCATCGTTTTCACTTAGTTGCGACTTCATTTTGTCTACAACTTGTCCAAAATCTACCTGACTCGCTTTTATTTTTTCGGAGGAGGTGTCTAATAAATCAAAATCGTCTGTGCTCATAATTTGTATATTTAGTTTTTTTCAAGGGTGCTCAATAGTAAGCTATAGTTGCATTTGAATGAATAATGGCAAGGTACGAAATAAAAAATTATTCCTAAATTATTTCAGGGCATTTCGAAAAATTATAGGGACGACAAAGTAAAAAGTGCTGATGAACGGTTTGGTAATCGGTGTTTTTAAGTTAAAATTTTAAATGCAGTTGTGATTCCAATAATTTACCAACCAATTTTTTAAATTAAGCGTCTTGTGAATAGTTCACTAAAAAAATCAAATTATGAAATTAAAGATTACACTTTTACTATTAATGGTCGCAGCAGTTGCTCAAGGACAATTACAGCCAGACTCTAGTTTTTCACAAGATGGATATCATCTTTCAAACTCTAGCTCTACTGAGTACGGCAGAAAAATGATTGAACTGGACAATGGCGACCTTTTAGTGGCAGGAACAAGAATTGTCAATGGTAAGAATAATATGAGCGTTTGGAAATTCAAACCGAATGGGTCTTTAAATCAATCGTTTGGTGTGAATGGGTACGCTGAAAATAGCCTAACGACCATTCGAACCTTTACTATGCAGGATATAGCCATACAAGGTGATGGTAAAATTCTATTGTTGACGACGCATTCAATACCAAATGCTGATGCCAATTTAAGAGTCAATTTAATTGCACTTATCCGATTCAACTCTGATGGAAGCGTGGACAATTCTTTTGGTACCAATGGTTATATATTATCTCGCCCTGATACAGCCTACACATTTACACCTTTTTCTTTAGCCGTTGATCCTAATTCGCCTTCATCTTTTTATGTTTCTTCTCAAGCAGTGGAAAATGGCCATGCTACTTGTCCACTTGGATTTGGGAAATGGTGTCTTAGTAAATATAAAAACGATGGTTCTTTGGACAATGGTTTTAATAACTCTGGTTATATTTTGGACGATGCAGACGAATTAAGACAAGCGACTACAACTAGTCCGGTTGCACACATAAATGACATTAGAGTCATGCCGGATGGTAAACTAGTTGGTGGTGGTGCATTATTTGTTCTAGATCAAGGGTACTTCACTTTTGGAATGTTGCCAAATGGTCAGTGGGATAATACGTATGGTACGAATGGCAGAAGTTATCACTCGCCAGGTTATTCCACACCAGCTACGATAATTTCGCAATCCAAAGTGTTGCCTAATGGCCGGGTGGTGCTTAACACCATAGCACGCTATCAACATATGGGATCGGATTCAACGGTTATTCAAGCTATTAAATGTGATGAAACCGGTACACAAATGACAAATTTTGGAAGCAATGGGGTTTTAACCTATTCATATCCTAGTGAGCAATATCAAACCTTTGCCTTCCGACAAGATGAGAGTTTTGTTATTTCTTGGTATCGTAAAAACGGTAGTAATGATCAAAAAGTAGAGTTTGCTCATTTTAACCCTACTGGTCAGTTGGATCTCAGTTTTGGGAATAATGGTCGTCTTAGTACTCAGTTGATGACTCTTGATCTTTATTCAAACGCTTCTGTTGTTTTTGATATACTTTGGAGCAGAGATGAAACCAGACTGTTCGGAGCATTCAGCAAACAACAACCTCCAAGCAATATACCCGAGCAGGCTGTGTTTAGTTACAAATGGGCAGGAGCTTCTCCTTTAAATGTAAAAGAGCCTTTCCTAGGGGCCAAACCGTCGATTTATCCAAATCCTTCACAGAGTCAATTGCAGCTAGTTTTGCCCAATGGGGAAACTTCAAGTGATATTAAAATATATAGTGTAAACGGCGCTTTGGTTTTGCAACAACCTTTTAAAGAAACTATAGATGTGTCTTCTTTACTAAGTGGTGTGTATTTTATGTCGCTGGACGGTTATGCGCCTGTTACATTTATGAAAAAATAAAAGCATTTAATTATTATTCAATCAATTTATGGATTCCTAACACGATTGACATCATAGATATACTATGAGTCAATATCAAATAAAAATAAAAGAGCCTTGTCATGAAAATTGGGATACAATGAGTGCTCACGAACAAGGTAAATTTTGTGGAATTTGTACTAAAGAAGTAGTAGACTTTACGAGCATGACTGACCATGAGGTGATTTCGTACTTTACCAATTATAAAGGTTCGCTTTGTGGTAGATTTGCTGAGGATCAGTTAGAAAAAAAAGACCAACGTTATTTTGATTTGCCAGACTATACCAAAAAGTTTATTCGTGCGCTGGCTATGATTTTCATCATGTTTTCGTCTACCGAAAGCTATGGTCAGCCTATCGGCGAACCGGCTATCATGGGTGAAATTAGCATCAGCCAAACTCTTGAATTTCGTATGCAAGGTATGGTCTTTGGCCCAACAGGCTCTGGAATTGAAAATGCAAGAATGCAGTTTTATAGTAAAGGTATTTTACTAAAAGATATTGTAACAGATGAAAATGGTAAATATGATGTAAGCTTTCCGCCAAAAAACTACCAGCTTACAATTTCTAAAAAAGGCTTTCAAGATTTTCATACCTCTATCAAAGTTGATAAAGCGAATACCTTCGGTGATTTTGAATTAAAAAAGGGGGTATCTAAAACTGAGAAACCAGCAAAACCCGTCATTATGGGTAGAATGAGAGTTATGGGTAAACCGGCTATTCATAAGATGGATTAACGTATACATTTGACTAAAATTGAGAGATTAATTTGCCATTTCTTTAACGCCCTTCTCGTTTCAAAAAACTAATTCTAGCTCTTGATAGCGTAACTTTGTAAAGTGCGATATGTAGTATTTTTATGGATTCTGTGTTTGGGTTTTCAATCGAATGCGCAAGACAGTTGTCGTCTTACGTTTGCAACTTCTTCTTCTAAGCTTTCAAAACTTCATTCTAAGCGTATTGACAAAATAATTGAAGATAAGAATGTGAAAAAAGTGACTATTCTGGGTCGCATTCCGACCGATAAATTGATTTCACAAAGGCGAGTTTTAACAGAGCTTCGTTTGCAAAGTATTTATCAAGCATTGTTATACAAAGGGATTGAATTCAATAATATTGAACAAAACATAATAATCGATAGTAATGCGAAAGGAGCCAATTCGGTTCTATTGTCTTTTGAAGTCGGTCAGAAAAAAAATGCCAAAGTTTTAAAGAAAACACCTATTGTTCAAATTAGCGATTTAAACTTAGAAAGAGAAGAAGCTAAAAGGGCAATTGAAGAAAAGGCTAAGACTAAAAAGATTGCCAAGGTTGAAAAGGAAAAAAATCTTTTGAAAGTTGAAGACTTTAAAAAGAATGAAAAAATCCGTTTGCCCAATTTATTGTTTGAGCCAGGGACGCATTTTATTATTCCTAGCTCAGATCAAGTATTAAGTCAGTTAGTTACGGTTATGAAATCAAAACCGTCTTTGAAAATTGAATTACAAGGTCATATTTGTTGTAAGCTAGGAGGGGTCGATGGTTTTGACCCGACTACTGGGCGCGAAAACCTTTCTGAAATGAGGGCCCGTGTCGTGTATTTATACTTAATTTCAAAAGGGATTGATAAACGAAGAATGACCTATAAAGGGTTTGGCAGTAGTCGAAAACTGTACCAAAACGACGTAGTAAATCACGCAGCGGCTATGCAAAATCGGAGAGTAGAGGTTCTTGTTAAAAGTATTGATTAGGTTCAGTTTAATTGACAAATTGAATGTTTATTAATACTGTCAACTGTATTATCTTACATTGAGATATTTATGGGTCTGTAAAGATAGCGCCCACTTCGGATTGGATTGGATATACTCAATAAGTAATGGGTTCATTTCTTTTTCTTTGCTCCACTCTGGCTGTAAATAAAGTTTGCATTCAGGACTTACTAATTTAGCATGTTCTTCAGCCCATTCAAAGTCACTTTTATTGAAAATTATTACTTTCAATTCATTGGCTCGAGACAATGTTTTAGGTAAGGGGGCTTTGAATTTCTTAGGGGAAACACAAATCCAATCCCATTCGCCAGTAACGGGATACGCACCGCTGGTTTCCAGAGCGATTTCAAAATTCTCAGAGTGGAGAGACTTACAAAGATGCTCACAATCATACATAAGCGGCTCTCCGCCGGTTACGACTACAAATTGAGCCTTGGCCTCCTCAATATAAGAAACAATTTCAGTACAAGCGGTATGAGGATGGTCTTTCGCATTCCAGCTTTCCTTTACGTCGCACCAAACACAACCAACATCACAACCGCCTAATCGTACGAAGTAAGCTGCTCTTCCTTGATGATAGCCTTCGCCCTGTACACTATAAAAGTGTTCCATTAAAGGGTATGTATCGATCTGATGTTCTACTAGATTTTTCATTATTACTTCAAGTCTGCAGCACGGAGTGTGTTTTTCATCAAAGCGCAAATCGTCATGAGTCCAACACCACCGGGTACGGGAGTAATGTAGCTGCATTTTTCTTTAACAGCTTCAAAGTCCACATCGCCTACCAAGCGAGATCCACTTTTACGAGTATCGTCATCAATTCTATTGATTCCTACATCCACTATGATGGCACTTTCTTTTACCATGTCTTCACTTACAAACTTTGGTTTTCCTATGGCAGCTATTATTATGTCAGCAGCGGCACACACAGCTTTCAAGTCTTTGGTGCGGGAATGGGCTAGGGTAACAGTACAGTTTCCTGGGTTAGAATTTCTACTCAGTAAAACACTCATAGGCGTACCTACGATATTACTTCTTCCAATCACAACACAATTCATTCCACTCGTTTCAATGCCATAATGTGCAAGCATTAGAATAATCCCATAAGGTGTAGCCGGGATAAATGTTTCTTGACCAATCATCATTCTTCCTAAATTACTAGGGTGAAAGCCATCTACATCTTTTGTTGGATTGATTGCTTCAATTACTTTGTTTTCATCAATATGGTCGGGAAGAGGAAGTTGTACTAAAATACCGTCAACGTCATCAGTTTGGTTCAGTTCTTCAATTTTTTGCAAAAGCTCATCTTGTGATACCTTGGTGTCATATTCAACTAGGGTAGAGTCAAAACCCAGTTGACCACATGTTTTTACTTTATTGCCTACATAAGCTTTACTGGCAGGATTATCACCCATAAGTATCGCAGCTAAGTGAGGCTTTTTCTTGCCGGCTGCTACTCGTTGTTCAACTTCTTCTTTTATTTTTTCTTTGTAGGCTGCCGAAACAACCTTCCCATCCAATAATTGCATATTGCAAATATAATACCCATTCTTGCTTTCGCTATCGTATAAACTTTTCCAATTCTCGGTAGGATATAGCTTTGTTACGCACTCGCTTCAATTTTCCTCGTTTGTATAAATGCAAAAGAGGTATCATGCGAATTTTTAATTCGTTCGAAAGCGCTCGGTTCTTGTCTATATCTATGTAAATTACTTTTAAGTTCTCGCCGTTTTTACTAGCAAGTCGTTCTATTCTTGGTTTTAGAACTCTGCAAGGACCACACCACTTGGCTGTAAAGTCTACTAAGACAGGCACATCTTGGTCAACCATTTTATTGAATTCGGCCATACTCAATCCTGCTTTTGACCGCATGTCACCCTCAATGGGAAGTTTGGCATTTCGCCAAGCAGTAATTCCGCCAGCTAAATTGTAAACGTTTGTAAAGCCTTCTCTGCTTAATATCTGAGCTGCTTGGGTACTTCTTCCTCCACTCAGGCAGTATACATACGTTGGCTTGTTTTTGTCTAACGAAAGAATCTCAGCAGAAAATTTCCTGTCGTTAAAGTCAATATTTTCTGCATTGGCTAAATGGCCACTATTAAATTCGCCTGGTGTACGAACATCTAAAATATAAATACCGCTAGACTTTACACTTAGGATACGACCTTGGAAAGCTTCGGGCGTTAAATTGTTTTCACTTTGAGCAAAAATCGAAGGGCGAATAAGGAAAGTAAAAAAGAGTAGTATAATAGTTATTCTCATAATACTAAAGATAAAAAAAGAGCCTCGTAACTAGTACGAAGCTCTAAGAAATAACTTTATTTTTTTAATACTATTTAACAGTATTTCCTGCTGGCATGTTAGGCTGCGCCTGAGGCTTAGGCATATCTTTTACACTCAAAACTTCTACGTCAAATACTAAGGGGCTATTCGCTGGAATACCTTTTGGATTCACATCGTTAGGAGGAGTTTCTCTTTCTCCGTACGCTAATCCTGAAGGAATTATCAATTTAGCTTTTGAACCTACTTTTAAAGTAGCTACACCTTCGTCCCAACCTTTGATAACGCTTCCTTGTCCTACTGCAAATTCAAAAGGTTCTGGGTGCTTGAACTTAGGATCTACGTTAGAATCAAATACAGTACCATCTAATAAACGACCCGTGTACTTCATTTTCGCCATTCTGCCGCTACCTACTAGTTCACCGCTTCCTTCCTCAGTTACAGCAATGTACATTCCCGAAGGAGTTTTCTTGGCATCGATTCCTTTCTCTTTAAGATAGTTCTCCAATATTCCAGATTCTTTAGCCGCTACTTCTTTCTTTTCATTTTCAATATCCTCAGGGCTTTGTAAATCTACCATTTCTACTTCCCAGGTCATCATATCGCCTACTTTTATAAATGGTGGACGCTGTTGAGGATTGGCAAAAATAGAATCAGAGATTACACGAAATTCTGCGATATCACCTTTTGACATTTTCATAAAACCAGCCATCAAATCCGCAATACTTTTTGTAGGATTAATTGGTTGAACAACTGGTTTGTTAGCATTCATTTTCTTAGAATCAAATATGACTGAATCTTGTACTTTCACAGTAATATTTATTTTAGCGATATAGCCTGAATCAGCGGCTGCCCCCTTTTTATCTTCTTTGAATTTCATTTCTAAACCGTTACTTAAAACAGTGTAGCCATCTTTTGTTTTCTTTTCAGAATTACAAGCTGCAGTTATCACCACGGCTAGTAGTATCATTAATTTTAGTGTGTTTTTCATAATTTGAATAAAAAATCTTTAGAGTTGCAAATCTATTTAGTTCCGAGGACTTCTACGTCAAAAACAAGCACACTATTTGCAGGAATTTTTGCTCCCATAGCTCTTGCTCCATAACCTAATCTAGACGGGATAATTAATTTTGCTTTTGTGCCTACGTTTAAAAGTGCAATACCTTCATCCCAGCCTTTGATAACTCGCCCTTGCCCTAATGGAAAGTCAAATGGTGAAACATGCTTAAACTGAGGATCTACGTTTGAATCAAAAAGTGAACCGTTCAATAATGAACCTGTATAATTCATAGATACAGTCTGACCATTGGTTGGTTTAGCACCTTCGCCTTTTTCTTTAATCACATAATACAAGCCCGAAGGAGTGCGTTTTATATTTTTCATAAGGTTATTTGCTTTGATGTATTCTGCAATTGCTTTTTCTTCATCTACTACATCGCCTGTACCAGCTGCAGGATCTTGTGCTTGTACTGGGTCGGTCGCTTCTATCATTTCCACATCAAAAACTAATACACTATTAGCAGGTATTTTTTCACCTGCTGCTCGCGAACCGTATGCCAAGCGTGATGGGATTAATAATTTGGCTTTGGCTCCTTTGTTCAGCATAGCAATTCCTTCATCCCAACCTTTGATTACGCGACCTTGCCCTAGAGGGAATTTAAAAGGTTCTACATGTTTGAAAGCAGGGTCCAGGTTGGAATCAAACTTTGTTCCGTCTAGTAAACTTCCTTCGTAATTCATTGATACCGTTTGACCCGATTTCGCATTGGGACCCGTACCTTTTTTTGTGATTACATAATACAATCCAGAAGCAGTTTTTTTCACTTGAGTACCTAATTTGTTAGTAGCAATGTACTTTTTAATAGCAGCCTCATCCTTCTGTGCTGCTTGTTTGGCATCCTTTTCAATATCTTCTTTTGTTTTTGCCGTTACTAGTTCTACTTGAAACATCATTTTGTCGCCAGACTTAGCAAAAGGAGGCCATTGCTGTCTTACACGCATTACAGAATCGATAGGTGCTCGGAAAAGAGCCAATTCACCTACTCGCATCATCGCAAATCCTTCATGAAGGTCGCCGTTGTGCTTAGGCTCAGTGACCGGTGTAGGTACTGCTTGATTTTTGTTAAGTTTTTTAGAATCGAAGATAATGGAATCGCCCACACTAGTAATAATGTGAATAGTGATATTGCTACCTACCTTGGCTTGTTTGCCTTGGGTTCGCTTTAAAAATTTATACTCTAATCCAGATTTTGATTTTTCAAATTTTGATTGGGCTCCAGCCGTTAAGCCGATTAAAATACTTAATACGGTGATTGTTGTAATTCGTTGTAACATGTTTTTATTTCTTTTGAGTGTTTTTCTAATACATTTTTAAAAGTCTCGATCGTTTCTGCTAGGCTTTCTTCCGAACGCCCGCCTGAGGCATTTTTGTGTCCGCCACCATTAAAATAAGTACGGGCAATGTTGCTTACGTCAAGTGAACCTTGGCTTCGCAAACTCATTTTTACTTCCTGATCTCGCTCTACGATAAAAGTAGAAAAAATAATATTTCCAATACTTAAAGGATAGTTAACTAAGCCTTCTGTACCCCCCGATTGTATGTTATATTTTTTATAAATTTCCTGTGGAACTGTAATTAAGGCGGCATGATGCTCAGGAAATAGTTGCATATTATCTTTTAATATATAGCCCAATAAGCGTAGGTCGCCTTCTGAACGGGTGTTAAAGGTGCGCTCTTGAATGCTTGAAATTGATATGCCCGTTTTCATTAGAGTAGCAGCCATTTCAAGTGTGGAAGGAGCTGTGCTAGCATACCGAAAACCGCCTGTGTCAGCCACGGCGCCTATGTACAAACAGCTGGCGATTTCCTTATCGATATCTTCAATTTTATTATTTAGCTCGATGTAATCATAAACCATTTCAGCAGTGCTGCTTTTCTCGGGGAGCGAACAGCCAAAATCAAAAGATTCCGTATCGGGTTGAAGATGGTGATCGATTAGAACTTTTATACCCTTGAAATTGCGCAAGCTATCTGCCAAGTGCTTGGTTCTGTGGAAAATATTAAAATCTAAACAAAATAAAATTTCAGCCTCATCTAATTTTGACTGAACGACATCGGGGCTTGTCTCATAATCTGAAATAGTATCATAGCCCGGTAGCCAAGACAAGAATTTGGGATTATCATTAGGAGACACTACCGTGGCCGTGTGCCCAAGTTTTTTTAGAAAGTGCATGAGTCCAAGCGTGCTACCCAAGGCATCTGCATCTGCGTTATAGTGATGGGTAATTACTATTTTCTTCGGTTCGCTCAATAGCGGAATTAATTCTGATAAGCTTTTCATAAAGCGTGGCAAATGTAAGTGAAATTGTAGAATCGTGGATAAGAAACGAAGGCTAAAAGGCCTCTGCTATACTTAAATAAAAAGTATTTGAATTTTTGCCGATACCAAAGTCAAATCGAATATTGATATCTTCTTTAGGGATAATTAGATAGCGAATTCCTGCACCAACGGAATATTTAATTTCATTCATTTGAAAACGATCCAATCGAGAAGTTACATCGCCTAATCCGCCAAAAACAACAAAACCAAAATTATAGGGTAGGGTGTGTCGATATTCTAATTGACCTCCTAAAAAGTGCCTATCAATGTACCGTCGGTCATAGTATCCCCTCATTAAAAAATCACTGCCGACAAAGGCTAGTTCGGTAAAAGGCACATTGCCTTTCACGCTTGACTGCATGAATAGTTGACCAGCTAATACGTTTCGTTTGTTGTAAAAGGGTGTAAGGTATTTTCGTGTATCAATTTTTAACAATGTGTAATTATTATTTTTTTGATCGAAACGCTGCATAAACTCTAAGCGCACATCTGCATAAGCCCCTTTTCGAGCATTTAATATATTATCTCGACTGTCTAAGCGCACATTGGCTGTTGGACCCGCAGACCAGAATCCAGCCCAACCGGTTAGTTTCGTATTTTCTAAAATACCATCTCCTTGCTGTCTAACATTAAATACTCCAATGGTTCGAAAACCAATACCGGCAAACCAATCATCGCCTACTTTTCGAAACCCCATTTGTTCCACCTTTATCTCATTTAGGCTCACTACCTCTGCCGAGGAACTCTCGCTCTGATTTCCTAGGCCATAGAAGTTCTGCGGAAATTTCTTAAAGCCATAATATCCATCTAGCATATAGTTCTCTTCATTAAAGAAATGCACAAAGTAAGGGTTTACAAGTATTTGATTGTTAAGTGTATAGATAGCAGATGCCGCTATGAAAGATTTCCTGGTTTTTACAGTATCGTAGGCCTTGGGGCGATATAAATATTTTACTCCTAAACCTACTTGCCAACTCGTAATTGGCTTATAGGCCACGATGGGTGCAATTACATAGTTGCTCTTTTTGAAAACACCAATTACCCTACCCATCAAACTTTTCTGGTTCGGAACCTCCTGTGACTTAACAACAGTTGAGAAACATAAAAAAACTATTAGGATTCCATAACAGCGATATTGATATTTGTAAGCCAACACTCTTAGTCGAAGTTACGCTATATTGGGGTAGGAGCACAGATGTTTTTTACCCATACATTTTAAATATTATTCCTTCACAATTCTGAAACGTTAGATTAGAATTATACCATGTAGGGTAGATGGAAGCGTATTATTTAAAAGTAAAATTACCCTTTTCCGGTGTATCGTTTACGACGGAAGAATAAAAACAGGCTTCCAAAGGCGATGGTCAAAACAATAGGGAGTCCAATATTAATCAATTGCCATTTCAGTTTTTCTTCCTTGACTCTAGGTGCATCCAATAATCGCAGACTTAAATCTTTGCTCCGAGCCTTAATAAGTCCAGAATCATCAACTAAATATTCAATACAATTTAGCAGGAAGCGTTTATTGGCAAAGTTTTGTTTGGTAAATTTATAATAACCACATTCCATAGGGCCATTTCGTTCGCTAAAGTCATTATAAAACACGTCACCATTTCCTATCACAATTTGCTTAGACGCTTTAACTCCTTCGGATAAGAAAGGTTTGTTGAGCGAATCTTTCAATGTTGTCAAAAATTGCGGAGCTAAGCGATTGGCAAAGTTCGAAGAGAATTTGCCTTCTAATAAAACCGCCATAGGAATTTGTTTTTTTCTATACAAATCCGGGTTGGGTTTGTACTTCAAATCGGATAGGCTAATTCGCAAGGGAGCACTCTGTGTTCTGCTTCGATTGGAAGAGTGCAGCAGTACTGTTTTTTTAATACCCGGTTGAGCAATCGTGTCAATACTATTCGCAAATTGAAAAAGAACGGCGTCCATATTATGTACGATAGGATGCTTTGCGCTTGGAACAGCGTAAGGGAAATATAACCAAGGTAGCAGTCGAATGTCAGGCTTATCACCAATCATGCCAACTGTCACTGGGATGGGAGCATTTTGCTGTACGTCTTCTACAAGAGTTGGGTTAATTCTTACTCCATATTTGAATAGGATATCCTCTAAATTCGTAGGCATTTCTGCGGCTAAATAGGCTTGTGACTCTTGCAGTTTTTTCATGCTCGTATTCAGGCGGTCTATCATCCATAGAACGCGCCCACCATTCATGACATATTGGTCAATTTTGAATTTTGCTTTTTCATCAAGGCCCGTTTTTGGCGCAGTAATTATTATGGCATCAAAAACTTGGGGCACCTCAATATTGGTGTTGAGATCTAAAGTGTCTAAATTATACAGACCGCTCAAAGTTGTGAGCATATCCATGGTTTTGTAGCCCAACGGCTGGCCATTCCCTGTAGTGTAAGCAACATAAGGTTTGTCCGCTCTAGTTGTTTGTTGGATAGATTGTGCAAATTTATATTCCAGCAAATTACCAGAATAATCTAGGACCTCTTGCGGTGACATGCCTCTGTGATTTTCTAATAAACTCACAGGGTATTCTTTTCCGTTATGAGCAACCAAGGCCCACGGAAAAATAATTTTTTCAGAATAGCCGCCGTCGTCCTCGTCTTGTTGCACTTGCAAATTAACAGGCTGGATTCCTTTTTGTGCTAACTGCTCTATGACTTCTTGTTTAGCTTTGGGCGTACTTTTTCCTGATAAAGGGTTCTCAAACCGATACTGAATTTTACCCCCAGAATATTCATTAAATTCTTTTAAAATATCTAGAACACTATGTTGTAAGCGTTGAAAACCAGCAGGTAATTTTCCATCTAAGTATATCGTTACCGTAGCAGCTTCTTTCATGTCGCCTACATAGACTTTGGTAGGGTCGGAAAGCGAGAATCGCTTTTCTTTCGTGAGGTCAAATCGTTTGTGAAAGCGCGCACCTACAACATTAACTACAACTAGGATAGCCGCTAAAATTATAAATCGTATTATATGATTTCGTTTCACGTTCTTCATGACCATTTTCGTTTTTGAAGTGATAAACGTGTGGCAAAAATGAATAACAAACTTACCGAAGCAAAATAAAGTAAGTCGCGAGTATCTAATACACCCCGACTGATGGATTCGTAATGAAAGGTAAGCCCCAACTGACTAACTAAATAATCTAAACCGCCGCTAAAGCTTGGGAGTGCGCTTAGTGATTCAAAACCTTGAAAAAGGATAAAGTTTAAGAAAACGGCAATTAAAAAAGCAATAATTTGATTATCCGTGAGAGAAGAGCAAAAAAGACCAATGGCTGTAAAAGCAGAAATCAAAAAGAGTAAGCCAATATAGGAACCCAGTATGCCACCCGTGTCTAGATTATTAGCAGTGACTGCTAAGGATTCAAGAGTGAGAATGTATAAAAGTGTTGGTAGCAAGCAAATACAAACTAGGAAGAATGATGCCCAGAATTTTCCAAGGATAATACTTGTTTCGGTAAGCGGCTTCGTGCTCAACATTTCTATTGTGCCTGATTTATATTCATCGGCTAGCATGCGCATGGTGATGGCGGGAATCAAAAAGATCAAAATCCAAGGTACGAAAGAAAAAAACTTTTCTAAGCTGGCATAGCCATAATCAAACATATTGGTATCTGGCAAAATCCACATAAATAAACCACTGATGAGTATAAATAGTATAATTACTATATAGCCTACCAAGGAACTAAAAAAGGACCGAATTTCTTTGAGTAAAATGCTCTTCATAAATTGCGCCGTAAATGTAATGTAGATTTTTACAAAAGCGGATTGAAAAGCTTAAAAATGACCTAAAGTTGTTTTAGTATAAAGTCAAATCAAGCTTTAAAATTTTTCCTGAACTTGTTTGGTTTTGGTGCCTCGTTCGCTTATAAACTCCTCACAACCGTTTACGCAGGGTAATATCAAATTTTCCCAATGCACTCCTTTGTTTCCTTTAATTATTAGTTGATCGCCTTGGTGATTGATTGTAAGCAGAAAATCAGCAAATTCGTCGTCTTTTTTTAAGAGGTTTAAATTACCCACCTTCGTCATACCATACTGATTAATAGCTTGTCCTCTTAATGTATAGGGTTTAGAAAAACTGAGTTCTTTCCAAGCACAGCCTTCTTTGCAACTAAGTTTTACGGTGTCGCCTATAAGGGTGACCTTAATTTTAAAATGTTCGTAAATAGGCCGACGCTTATTTTCTTGAGCGTTGGATTGTAAATTGAGGCTCAGTAAAAGTACAAGTGTAAAAACGAGTTTTAGGTAATTATCTGCCATGCTTGCTTATTAAAGTCTAGTAAAAATAACCTTTTTCTAAGACTCCTCTCTTATTAAATTTAGCGGCTTCCTTATAAAGTTAGACATAGTCACTACTAAAAATTAATGGGGCCTATTTATACTCTTCATTCAGGCTCAATGTCGAGAGTTAGACAAATTCCATTTAATTCAAAGCGCAAAGTTTTACTTTAGCCTTTTTAAAATGAATATTTCCAAAAAACTAGCACAAGGTCATTCTAAAACAATTAATACTTAAATTGTTGAGTATGTTGGACAGAGTGAGTCTCGATTCAAGGATTTGCTGATTTGTGTATTAGGAGATGATATGCGCCTTTCACAACGAGCCAGTTGGGCTTTGGGAGAAATTTCATTAAAATATCCAGCATTGTATAATCAGCACCACCGAGTATTATTGGACTCTTTAAAGCAGGTTCAAAATCACAATGCGATACGGCGCAATATTGTAAGAACCTATCAGTTTGCAGACATTCCAGAAGAGTACGAAGCAGAACTATATGATATCTGTCTAAATTTCGTGAATGATATTGAAGAAATGACTGCTGTAAAAGCATTTAGCCTGAGAGTGTGCGAACGAGTGATTGAAAAGTATCCTGAAATGAAGAACGAACTAATACAAATTATAGAAACGAATCAATCTTTATGGAGTAGTGGACTGAAAAATCGAGGAAGTAAGTTTTTGAAGAAGTGGAGAAATTTAAACAACGAAGGTTGAACTATTTTCAATCTAAACTATTTTTCAACATCAGCTATCCACTATGTCATGTGATTAACTAATTAACAATATTCCTCGTTCCCTTCTTAATCTGATATTAGATTTGCCACAAAATTGATTCAATGGGCTATATAACCAGTATTGTAGGACGACAGATTTTAGATTCTCGAGGAAACCCAACTGTAGAAGCGGATGTATACACCAGCGATGGTTTTCGTGGTCGAGCGGCTGTGCCTTCCGGCGCAAGCACAGGAATTCATGAAGCAGCAGAATTGCGCGATAATGTAAAGTCAAAATATCTTGGCAAAGGTGTTGAGAAGGCAGTGAAAAATGTAAATAATGCAATTGAAAAGGCGCTGATTGGTATGGAAGTTAGTGATCAGCAAGCGATTGATGCCGCCATGTTAAAATTAGATGGCACAAAAAATAAGAGTAAATTAGGCGCCAATTCAATATTGGCAGTAAGCTTAGCAGTGGCAAAGGCGGCCGCCAACGAAAGTGGGTTGAGCCTGTATCGCTATGTAGGCGGCGTGCACGCTAAGACCTTACCCGTACCTATGATGAACATTTTAAACGGTGGTGCTCATGCAGATAATAAAATAGATTTTCAAGAATTTATGGTAATGCCCGTAGGTGCTAAAAGTTTTAGCGAGGGGCTTCGTTGGGGTACTGAAATTTTTCATACGCTAAAAAGTGTTTTAAAGAAAAAAGGCTACTCTACCAATGTGGGTGATGAAGGCGGGTTTGCGCCTAATATTCAAAGCAATGAGGAAGCGATTGAAACTGTTTTGGAAGCCATTTCAAAAGCAGGCTATAAACCAAAATCCCAAATTGTAATTGCCATGGATGCTGCTAATAGTGAACTATATGATAAAAAATCAAAAAAATATGTATTTCATAAATCTAGCGGAAAAAAACTAAGTAGCGATCAGCTTGTGGCCTATTGGGCAGATTGGGTAAAAAAATATCCGATTGCCTCTATTGAAGATGGCTTAGATGAAGATGATTGGAAAGGCTGGGAGCACTTGACCCAAGAGATAGGAGATCAGTGCCAGCTCGTAGGAGATGATTTATTCGTTACGAATTCAGTTCGCCTTCAAAAAGGGATAGACAAAAAAATAGCCAATTCCTTATTAGTAAAAGTAAATCAAATTGGAACCTTGAGTGAAACGATTGATGCGGTAAGCCTAGCCCAACAAAATGGATACACTACAGTAATGAGCCATAGAAGTGGTGAGACAGAAGATGCTACTATTGCAGATTTGGCAGTGGCGCTTAATTGCGGTCAAATTAAAACAGGCTCTGCATCTCGATCTGACCGAATGGCAAAGTACAACCAGTTGTTACGTATTGAAGAAGAATTGGGCCAACAAGCAATCTATCCAGGTAAGAAACTACTATTCGGCACTAAATAATTTATTGAATTGGAGTTTCTAAAGAAATATAAACTACATATCACAATAGCCATTTTGCTATCGTGGATACTTTTTTTTGCTCAATACGATGTGTTTACAATTTTAGAAAAACGTGCAGAGCTCAACGATATGAAAGATAAAATTTCATTCCTTGAAAAGGAAATTGTACGAATCGAAGCACACCGCAAAGAATTAAAAACGAATCCAAAGGAAATAGAGCGAGAATCAAGAGAGCGTTATTTTATGAAAAAAGATAATGAAGACGTTTTTGTATTTGATACGGCTAGTGTAAGTCAGGAGTAAAAATATTTAATAACGCAGCGTGAAATGCTGTTTTTGCTTCACACCTTTCATGAAAAATACAAGTCCAAATTGAAATAAGTCAATTGATATTTTAACGCTTGGGTCCTCTTTAATTTCTAGCCAAGCTTCTGACATTTCTCTACTCCAGTGTATGTCATCAAATATTATCAAAGAGTTAGGGTGGATATATTTTTTAAGTAGCTGAAAATATTTCAGCGTAGGAATTTTGCGATGATTACCATCTACAAAAATTAGGTCAAAGCTAGGGTGCTTCTCTAACACACTTCCTAAAATGTCATCAAAATTACCTTGGTAAGCATGAATGTTTTTTAGCCCGATGCTTCCAAAATTTTTCTCAGCTTGTTGCTTGATGGAAGGACACCCTTCAATAGTAATGATTTGGCTTTTTTCTCTGGCTTTTGCTAAATAGGCAGTGCCTAAACCCAAAGAAGTACCAAGTTCTAAAATATTATTGAGTTCAAAATAATTAGCGATTCTAAAAAGGAGTTCGCCGTGCTTCTTACTGCGTCCTGCGTTTTTGGCAATTTCGCTTATAGTCCGTTTGTTTGTTTTTTTGTGTAACGAACCGGCCCCGAAGTCTTTGATTTCTATACTGCTGTTATTATTGTGTAGCTCACTACGCAAATTTTCAATTTGTTCAAAAGCATAAAACTGCCTTTTATCTTTAAGGACTTCATTGATAAAAGAAAAAACGAAAGGGGAGTGCGTACTATGCGCCCCTTTTGCAGAAAGCAAATACTGAATATAAGAAAAAATTTGATGCTGCTTACTCACTTCTAAAATACGTCTCAAATGTGTGATCGTAATCGTTCTTTTCATCGCGCTGGTGCGCCTCTTTACTCTTTAAGTTCCATTGGCTCCAATCAAGTTCAGGAAAAAAAGCTGTTCCATTTTCTATTTCAGTGTGTACACGGGTTATGTATAGTTTATCAGTCCATGGTAAACATTCTTTATAAATCTGAGCTCCTCCAATAAAGAATATTTCATTCTTGGCTTTGCTTTCGCAATATTCTATAGCGCTTGCAATACTATGAAAACAACGGATTCCAGAAGCTTGGTAGCTTTCATTCCTAGTAATGACTATGTTTTCACGATTGGGTAAAGGGCGCCCAATAGATTCATACGTTTTTCGACCCATTATAATCGTGTGATTTGAGGTTGTTCGTTTAAAAAACTTTAAATCATTCGGAAGGTGCCAAGGCAATTCATTATCCACTCCAATCACTCTATTGTCAGAGAAGGCCACTATGGAAGAAATTGTCATACAGGATATTTATTATTAAGCGGTAAAGTTACTCTTTTTCGTTTTGTACTGTCTATACTCCCAAGGTCACTTATCAACCGAATCTTAATATCCACCACCTTCTCCGTCTTTTAAATTATCGTCTCTTTTTTTGGTCTCAGTTTTTTTCTTTCCTCTACCAAAGCTCGTTTTTCCTTTTTGAGGAAAACGATAGCTAAGATTGAATCCAATAAATTGCGTTTGCCGATTGCGAAGAGTTGTTTGAACTTGATTAGGATCTACTGTAAAAGTGGTGAGTGTTTGGTTGCTATTCAATACATCACTGGCCATAAGAGTCAGATTAAGTTGCTTATCTAAAAATGATCGTTTAATAGCCAAATCCATAAATCCGTAACCGTTTCGAGTTCCTTGAACGATTACTTTCGGAGCGTAGTAGTTGCCAGAAATTTGCAATTGCCATTTTTTGCCGATTGATGTATTATTTATGACTTTTACAAAACCGCCATACCCTTCAAAATCTTGGTTGTCGCTTACTTCATTTCCTAAAATAACATTTCGAAACCCATTAGCATTTAAGGTAATATCCCAACCTTTTCTTACTACATACTGATTCGTAATTTCAATGCCTAGGGTGCCACCTCTCGCTAAATTTTGCGTTTGAGAAAAAGTAGAGCCATCTGGATTAAAGCGTCTGAAACGTTGAATGATATTGTCCGTTAATTGATAATAGGCGCTGATTAGAAATGTGCTGTTTCTTGCATACGTTTTATTGTAAGAAACTTCAAATGCATTGATAAACTCAGGCTGCAAGCTAGGATTGCCTATACTGGTATCTAACGGACTATTTACTCGAATAAAGGGTAAGAGTTGAAAGAACGAAGGACGATTCACTCGACGGGAATAGCTTACACTTAAGTCACTCGTTTTGTCTATTTTTTTAGTAAGAAAGGCACTTGGGAACAAACTCAAATAGTCTGTACTAAACGTCCCAGTACCCAGCTGAGCAGCGGTTCCTTGATAAGAGAAATATTCTCCTCGCAATCCAAGCTGCAAAGAGAAACTTTTGTATTTAGTCACATAGTTTACATAAGCTCCATGCACCTGCTGTAAAAAATCAAAATCATTTTTTAATAAACTTTCCAACTGTTCTGCCTGGTTTTCAAACTGAATGGTTGGAAAGTTTTCAGAACTAAAGTCCATGAGATACGTTCTCTCACCAATTTCTATTTTCGATTCTTTTCCAATTGGGTGTTCATAGTCAATTTGAAATGCTCCATTTAGGTTGCCACCATTAATTGGGTTTCTTTGTAGGAAGCTATTGATTTTATTATTGACTCCGTCAAAAATATCAGTTTGATAGTCGCTTTCTCTTATATAAGTCCGCTTGCTGAAGTTTGCTTCTACGTTTAGTTTTTGGCGCTTATTATCAAAGGTGCGGAGGTATTTTAAATTAGTAGTTGTATTGGAGGGTTTAGCATTGTAAATATTCCTTCTCGTCCAAAACTCTGAGAGTTGTCCATTATCGTCTGTAATAAAAATTTCATTATAATCATTTCCATCGAAGCTTCCTCGAAATGCTGAATTGGTCCAGATTAGTTTATTGCGTTTATTGATAGCGTATTCAATACCAAAACTAGCAAAAGACCGTTTAGGCTGTCTAAGTTTTAGCGCATCAGAAATGTAGCTATCTGCACTTTCAGAACTTGTACGTCTATATACATTTTCTTCTTGTACGTTACCTAAACCTCCATTGGCATTTAAGAATAAAGCAATCTTTTCAGAAGGGCGGTAGTTTACATTCAATCCGGCATTGGCTCGCCAGTTATACTTCGCACCTACATTCACAGAGCCGCTCAGCCCTTTTTTTCGTTTTCCTTCTTTCATTACGATATTGATAATGCCACCCAGACCTTGGGCTTCATACTTGGCAGAAGGATTGGTAATCACTTCAATACTTTTTATATTTTCGGCAGGAATACTTTGCAAAGCAGTTTCCAAATCGGCAAAGAGCGGATTTTGCTTTCCGTCCACCAAAATTGTGACATTTGATTTTCCTCGAAGGGAAACACTACCATCCGCCCCTAGGGTTACACTTGGCACATTCCGTAATACATCTTCCAGAGTACCCCCTTCGGCAGCAATATTCTTTTCTACGTTAAATACTTTTTTATCGGCTTGTATTTCAATGCTCTTTTTCACATTTTCAATAACAACTGTGCCGAGTTTAGTATTTTTTTTAACTAAGGAAATTTTTCCCAGTTTGAGCTTGCGATTGTATTGTGATATACGAATATCTCTAATAATTTTATCCTGATAGCCTACGCTGGAAAGTGTTGCGGTGTAGATTCCAAAAGGAATTTTTACTAATTTAAATTGTCCGTCAAGCTTAGATTTATTCCCTAAAATTTTATTCGTCTCTTGATTTTTGATTTTGAAACTAGTAAAAGGAACAGCTTGTTTTGTCTTTGAATCAATCACCAAGCCGCTTACTTGACCTTGGGCAAATAATGCAAAAGGCAAAACGAGACATAGTACGATACTGATACAATATTTCATGAGGGCGCAAAGGTAAATCTGTTCACTTGGACTACCTTTTTTTTGTATGTTAAATGAGGTCTAGATGGTCTCTTCAATCAAATAATGATTGCGATCAGGACTGCGACGATTAATAAGTTCGCCAATAAAACCGGCTAAGAAAAATTGAGTCCCTAGCACCATGGCTGTAAGCGCTAAATAAAAAGGTACCCGACTTGTGATACTCGTATCCCAAATAAATTTAGATACAATAAGGTAAGCGGTAATCAAAAAACCGATTACAAAAATAATTGAACCCCACAATCCAAAAAGGTGCATTGGCTTACGACCGTATCGAGTAATAAATATAATAGTCGATAAATCAAGAAAGCCATTTACAAAACGCTCCATTCCAAATTTGCTCGTTCCATATTTCCTTTTTTGGTGCTGAACTGGTTTCTCGCCAATCCGATCAAATCCCGCCGCCTTGGCAAGAACAGGGATGTAGCGATGCATTTCGCCAAAAACTTCTATACTTTTAATGACTTGTTTCTTGTAGATTTTTAACCCACAATTCATATCATGAAGCTTAATACCACTCATTTTGCCTGTCACTGAATTGTATAATTTAGATGGTAGATTTTTAGTAAACTTATTATCGTGTCTTACTTTTTTCCAGCCGCTTACTAGGTCAAATTTTCCTTCTTCCAGTACTTGTATTAGCTCTGGTATTTCTTCAGGACTGTCCTGTAAATCCGCGTCCATAGTAACTACATATTCTCCTTGGGCTAATTTAAACCCTTCGTTTAAGGCAGGGCTTTTTCCATAATTTCTTTGAAATTTTATAGCTCGTACCTGTGCATTTTTTTGAGATAAGCTTTCGATCACTTCCCAAGAATTGTCACGACTTCCATCGTCAATGAAAATAACCTCATAACTATAGCCGTGCTGCTGCATCACCGTTTCGATCCATAGCAGCAATTCTGGGAGAGATTCGGCTTCGTTATAGGCTGGTATGACAATGCTTAGCTTCACGTTTTTTGTAATAATTTATTTACAATAATAGCACTTACAAAGCTAGAAAGTGCGCCCGACATACCAAAAGGAAAAACTACCTCCATTAAAACTTGAGAGAAAGGTTTTTGACTTTTGCTGATAAAATACAGCGCTACCACACCCACTAATAAAATAATAATAGCACTGCTCATAGTGCGTATGCCAATCATGAACAAGTCAATCATAACCAATCGGTTTTCGCGATTGTATAAATAAATGGAAATAAAAATTCCAGCCAATAATATTAAATATTGAAAACCAAGGAGGCCACTTTCGCCTAAATCAAATTTGAGAAGAAACAACTGGAAAAAAAATATAAATCCTCCTGTAAGAAATCCTATTTGAGTATATCCTTTCATATTAGCATAGGTTTAGCTGAGTCCCTAAAATGGTTCCTACTATACGTCCTTTCATTTCTTTTTCCATAAGCGGCGTATTGGTAGATTTAGATAGGTTCGTTTCTTTAGAAACAATTGTTTTTCCTTTGGTTGAGAATAGACAAATATCAGCTTTGGCACCAGTCTCTACCGTACTATCTAAGCCCGTTGCGCTTTTAAAAGCTCCTGTAGTAATTCTGGCAATTTCTTCGGCACTAAAACCTGCTTCTAACAAAATGGGAAGAATGTATTGAAGACTAATCAAGCCTTCTTTAGCGAAAGCAAATTCTACTTTTTTGGAATCCGTATCTTGTGGAGTATGATGAGAAGCTATGCCATCAATCTTGCCCTCTTTAAGTGCTTTGATTAAGAAGTTTCGTTCACTTTGATTGCGCAAAGGAGGAAATATTTTATAATTAGAATCGTAAGCAGAAAGTTCTTTATCTGTAAATAATAGGTGATAGGGTGCTACCGAACAACTTACTTGAATTCCACGCTTTTTGGCGGCTGTTATCAGCGCCACGCTTTGCTTCGTGCTTACGCCTGTAAAGTGAATTCGACTTTCGGCGTACTCGCAAAGGGTAAGGTCTCGCTGAATTTGCAAATGCTCAGCGATAGTCGGAATGCCAGGCATACCTAGCTGAGTACTTTCCTTACCTTCATTCATTAAACCGTTCGCAGATATGCTTTTTGTATCGGGCACTTGAATAAGAGTGCCGTCTATTGTTTTTAAATATTGAAGCGCTTTCAGCAATAATCCTGCAGATTGGATACTTTGTTTTCCGTCACTAAAAAGGCGCGCTCCCGCCTGATTCATATCATACATTTCAGCTAGGGTTTCACCTTTCACATCTTGAGAAACGGCACCAATTGGATATAAGTTTACGCCAGAGTTTCGCTCTTGATTCTTAATATACTCTACCTGCGATTTTGAACTAATGCTAGGGTAGGTATTCGGTAGTAAGCATAAGCCAGTATAGCCACCAGCTTTCGCCACGCTAAGCCCAGATTGAATATCTTCCTTGTGCTCAAAACCTGGATCACAGAAATCTGCAAAAATATCTTTCCAACCTTCACTTACATACAGGTCTTTTTCTTGAATGGTCTTAGAAGCTTTGTCGCTAAGGGAAGCTGCCATTTTTTCTATAGAACCGTTGCGGATGAGAAGGTCTCTTTTTTTTAGATGATGCGGGCTATTCGGAGAAAGTATCGTAGCCTGTTTAATTAGTATAGTCATTCAACTATTTTAAAAATCGTATCAATAGGATTTCTATTAATAAAAAGAGTAAGGCAAAAATAATGCATACTTTCCAAAGCGGCGTACCTTTTTCAAGGCTATTCACTTCTGCACCAGCTTGTTGATTAGGAGACAACCAGCTAGCATTTTTAATTTTGCTTTTCTTTTTCAAATCATCTAATTTCCAAAAGCTCATATCGCTTTCGTCGCGACTGTAATTAATCCCTAAGGCTAAGGAATCCTTTGCGCCAGGCAAGTAGCTTTGATACAAGCCGCCTTGCTCCACGTTTTTATCTAAGAATAGTACCGTTTGATTGCCCACTGCCCGCTGCGCGGGTATAATATCATTGGTACCATTGGTGATATGAAACACAGCATCTTTTGCCATCTGTTTATTACCAGGAATGGCAACTTGTGCCTTAGCCCCCATAACTACGGATTGAATCGAATTTTTTTGTTGCGACATCGCCATTTTGTACATCAGTGGTAAAAACCAATACGAATTCGGGAAGGTTGACGCTTGTTTGCTAGCATTGCTGGCGCAGACATACAGTTTACCGTTGCCCACTCTGTACGAATTTAAGAAGCCGTCTCCATTGGAAAATGTAAATAATTTTTGCACGCCACTCATGCCGCCCGACCGAATGGAGTAGTGTTCAAAAGCGACGGGTAAGTCTACATTGTCCGGTATTTTTTCGAAAAGACCTGAAAAAACGGGATGACTTTTATTGAATGAACTTACAAAGAGTTTTCCTTTTTGTAAAGCTCCGAAACTTGTGCCCGCCGTTGTTTGTAAAAAACGATTGATGCCTGCCGGGTTGCCTTGAGGAGCAAATACCAAAAGGTTACCTCCTTCACGGCAGTAATTTACCAGAGACTCGCTAAGAGAAGCGCTCATAGTATTGACGGCATTTAATACTACCAAACTATAATTTGGCAATAGCTTCGGATTGAAGCTACGCACATTATTATTTTCAGATTTAAAAAGCCCAGTGGGTTTAAATACATTGCTCAAAAAAGCATTGGCATTGTTTTGATTTAAAATTAAAACTGAATAATTTGAAACCACTTTGGCCGCCACATAAAAGGTATCATCAAATGAAATAGGCTGATCGGCGATATAAAGTTTAATTTCCTGACTACCCGCTCGTGAAGGCGTGAACGAAACCGTTTCGGTACTACTGGCATTTTTAGGAAGGCTTGTATTCACCACGGCTTTGATTTGACCGTTTACGGATAGAGTGAGGGGTACATCTTGCTCCGTGTTGCTGTAATTGGTCAGTTTTACTTCCAATTCATTTTTTTCTTGCAGGCGCAAACTGCCGCTTACAAGATCCACCGTATCAATACTTATATTTTGAACCGATGGTTGGCTTATCGGAATGAAATACTTGGGGATGGTATCATTATTTTTAGTGTTTACATCAAACCCTGATTTTTGAAAATCAGAGATAAAAGCGATCAGCGGTTTGCTATTGCTCTGTGTTTGCAGTAGTTTTTTTTGTTTCTCGAGTATAGCACCTGTTTTACGTTTTTTAGGTGACACTTCAATTCTAGAGAGTTCTATGAGCGCCTCTTTTTTTGTATAAAATTGATTTTCACTATTGGAAAAATTATTACTGAGGACTTGAAACTTATCCGTCTCGCCAAAAGATTCGATAATATCTCTCGCTTGATTTTTGGCTACTTCTAGACGAGGGACTCCTTTATCCTGCTGCGCTAGGCTAAATGAATTATCAATGTAAATACTGACTGCCTTGGATTGTTGATTTACTTTTTGTCCGTTTTTAGAAAAATAAGGCTGTGCAAAGGCCAGAATTAATGCCGCCGCCGCCAATAGTCGAGACAGTAAAATCAATCGTCTTTTTAGCTTAGAATGTTTATTGGTTTGCTCCTTGATTTCCTGAAGAAATCGAATGTCTGGAAAAAGAACCTTTTGAAATTTCCTAAAATTGAATAGGTGAATGATGACCGGAACAGCCAATAAAACACCTGCAATCAAGAATAAAGGAAATATAAAATTCACGGCTCACAAATCTAGTACTTAGTAGCAAGTACTGAGGATTTAGACGTTAGAATTTAGTGAAATTCCGATAGCAAAATTTCACAGAAGAGTGATACAGATTAATGACTGTGCGTAAAGTATGCCTTTTCAAAAGCAGCTACTGTGCTGCGCAGTTTTGTAATATTCGCTTGATCGGTAGATTGCTTACACTTCATAGCATAAACTGACATTTGGTGAAGCAACATGAGTTTTTGAGTATAATGACCATAGGCATGACCGTTAGACTGGCTGACGGGTTTAATGCGCTGATGTAAAAAATATTGGCTCACAATTTTTTGAATTTTTTCTGCATGAATTTCTTTATTACTCACCCAGCGCACAAGCTGATTGTAATTCGGTTTTCCTTTGGCTGATTCTTTGTCTATGCTGGCCATTGCTTTTTCTATGGTTTTGATGTGTTCATAAATCAATTTGACCCGAACCGAATCTCCGTAAATGCCACAGGGCACTTCGCAGTGAGCGCCAGCTTGCTGAGCGCTAAAAGAAAATCCTAAAATTAAAACGGCGGCTAATACTATTTTTTGCATGGTGGTAAAGATAAGTTGAAACGCGGGGAAGGCTTATTGAATTTTGTTTAAAATTTATAGATTGTGTAGTTTGGCTTGGAGGCACAAATGATGCTGATTGAAAAGCTAAGAAGATTTTACCTTTTCTAGCCTTGAGGCTGCGAGTCCGAAACTTTGTACCTCTTTGAGAGACTTGGTGGGGACGAGAAATCAAAGTAATGAAGATCTACCTTTTATCTTCGAAATAAGTTGAAATGTTGGGGAACTTATTTTTCATAAATTCAGTAGGCTTAAATTCATAGGGCTCCTCACCAAATAATTTTTTATACGAATTTGGCGAAATGTACGGTAACTCAGAGTACACACTATAAAAATCATTATTGAAAATACATTTATACTCTTTTACCCCCTCTGTGAGTACCCCCACAAACTGTAGGTAATTATGAAATTCACTCGCATTGGCAAATGTCTGTACGGTACCGTCCTTGTCAAAACCTACAACCACAGAGCTAATACCTTTAAGCAGTAGGTCTTTTTGCTCTTTAATTTTTATTTCATAATTAAAAAGGCAGATATAAAAATCATCCGTCCAATCTGTTTTTACTTTTCTTATTTCAATGGGTGTAAGCATTCCTGTATAAGCCGATTCCCTTACATTGATCGCGGCATTACCGCTAAGTTCATACCCCATATCGTTTGTACCTTTCGCTTTTGTACTGCTTATGTAAATTTATTCTATTTCTTCATCGTTCGCTCTTTCTATAATGCCGTATAACTTCGTGTTGCTAAAAATGTTTTCTAAGTTTAATTTTTCTAAAATAGCTTCATCCTTTACTATTTCGTAATTAGTAAACCTTCCTATCTCATTCGTATCTTTTATATAGTTAGAAGCGTAATTGCTTGTAACCGGTTCTTGTACCTGCTTATTGTCGGCAGTCTTTTCGGCTGCAGCAGGTTCAATATCATTACAAGCCATTAAAGCAACAAATAAACCAAACGTAAGCAGTAAATAATTTTTCATAGTATAGAAGTTTATCTTTCAAATATAATTAAAAAGACCTCCAAAAAGGAGGTCTTAAAAAAATCTAAGTATTAAAAATTACTCTTTACTCCTCCGAGCCTGCCGATAGGCGACTCTGAGGAGGAAGAGGCAGTGCCTTAACAATAAAAATATTATATTTAATTTATGTATGCGGAATTATTGAAACACATTGCCACTTATGGAACATTGGTTGGAGGTATTGTCTATTTGGCACAATATTTATTTAAAACCATGATTGACAAATCAAGCGAATTTTCATTAGAAAAACATAAACTTGAACTTGAGAAAGAACTCGAAGAGTTTAAGAACGGATTGAATTATACTAACGAAGAGTTTAAAAATAAACTCCAACTTATCAGTACCGAACATCATATTAAGTATTCAAAGCTTCATGAAACTAGAGCTAATAGGATTCAAAATGTTTATATCAGAATAAGAGAGCTTGAAAAAAGTCTGATTAATTTGACCACAATAGCTCAAGGTTCAGATTGGATTCAAGATAGTGAAAGAGATGAGAATGCTAGAAAGGAGGTAGAGGAATTCTCTGATTTGATAGAAATTAATAGAATTTATCTTGAACAAGAACTGTATGAAAAATTACATAAACTGTCCATAACATCCCACAAAATAGTATGGAAGATGAGTAGTGCTAAAAGAAAAGCAAGATATTTTGAAGAGCACATAAAAAAGGGTATACATACAGAGCGGTACGATGATTCATCTGACACTTGGGATAAACTTGAGGATCAAGTTAGTACTGAAATTGTTGAGGCGAAGATTGAGTTAATACAAGATTTTCGAGAGATATTGGGTCTAGCAAGTTGATTTTTTAATACTAACAACTGAACCTAGTTTGCGACAACACTCTTTCTTCGTCGTAGGAGCAAAAAAAAGACCTCCAAAAAGAAGGTCTTAAAAAAATCTAAGTACTAAAAACTACCCCGCCACCATCACCACATTTAGCGTAATCGTTTCATCGGCACTGCGCACTTCTACCTCTTGGGTGTTGGTGGTGTAGCCGTCTAGGCTAAACTCGAGGGTATAGGTGGCGGGCGGTATATTATCTACTATGCCGTAGGTGCCTAGGCTATCGCTGGTAACCGTTAGCTCAAGAGCGGCTATGCTAATGCTTACGCCCTTTCTAGGTTAGATTGTATCTACACCTGCCTATCTAATAGAAAGTCGTAATTATAAATTGTGCTTGGGTAGTCTTCTTGTCGAGGATACTGAATAAATTTTTCTGAGGAAAATTTTTCAGAATAGCCAGCCCTGAACTTGTTTCGGGGACAAGTGGGGTAGATTATTGGCTAGGGTAAATGTAAAAAAGCTGGAAGATTATTTATTTAAAGCGTCAATTATTTTAAGTTTTAAATCTTCATTGAAATCATCTTCGGACAAGATTGAACAAATTATATCATGCAATAACTCCTTATCAATCATATTGTCCGCAACATAAACGGAAACATTTTCCATTTCAATAATAAATTTATCAATACAGTATCCAATTCCATTAATTTCTAATAAATATGCGCCTAGTGCAATTGACGTTCTCTTGTTGCCATCATTAAATGCGTGAAATTTGTTTACAGAAAATACGAGGTGCGTTAGTTTATCTTCAAACTTTGGATAGTATAAGTCATTTTTTATATGCTCTAAGACGCTTTCAGCTTTTCCAATTTCTAAAATACCTGAATTGCCACCTGAATTATCAATAATAAAATCATGTGTTCGTATTGCATGTTCTATATTGAAATATATGAATTCGCCCATTATCTATTTTTCAGTCTTTTAAAAACATCGATATTATTCAGAATTCGTTTTTCTAAATCTAAACTTTTTTCTCCTAGAAATTTGTCAAACTCTTCCGTAGTAAGAGGTGTTATGTAATTTTTTAGTTTTTCATGTAAGGCATCTCTGAAGGCCATATCTCTACTTGCCATTAATCCGCGTACTTTTTCTCTTAATGGTTCGTAGATGGAATCTGTTAAACTTTCGAATTCGTCGAACAAAATGTTTGCTTCAGTTAGTTGTAACTTTCTACTTGTTTTTTCGTAGTGTTTTTTCAAATAGTCAGAAAAACCATTTTCATAACTAGATATTAAGTCTAGAACCTCAGCGTACATAGTTGATCTTACGCTTTCTTTCTTTTTTAAGTTCAGAATTTGACGATACTCTTTAGCATCTTCTTTGAAAATGCTTTGGTACACTTTATTTGTTAATTGGGCGTATTTAAATTTATCAGGCTCTACATAGTAATCTAGTGCATTAGTGAAGTCTTTTCTGTAGTTATTTTCTTTTAAGGCACTAGTTAAAAACTCTTCTTCCCTTTGATTTATATATTTTGTATTGCCGCCGAGTTTTTGATTAATAGCATCAATTACAATATTTAAGATAAAGGCTCTCAATAATTTTGCTTTGTGATTTTCTGTTAACAGCATGCCAATATTTAGAAGAGCCCTAAATGTAAATATTCCCAAGGATGGTGACTTTTGAAGGGATTTATCTATGTCAACGACATTCGTGTCGTTGACATAAGCTAACTTAAAGTCTTTCAATCGATTAAGTTTTAAAACTTCATAACCCGACTCCTCAATTTCATATTTATTTTTTTCTATATATCTATCAACCGTCCTTTCATCAATTTCAAAAAAACTAGCGACTTGTTTTTTTGTAAACCTGTATTTATTTTCAAACATTACACCTGGGAATGATATTTCATCATAAATAATTTCTAAAGCGTACTTATTATTGAGAATATTTCTTCTATGTATGTCAGATGTTGTTAAATCTTTTTTCATTTAATAATGTGCAGGTTTTTAAATATTTCTTTAATATAAAGATAATCCCTATTGGTATAGATTCTATCTGCGCTCTAAAATTTCTTTTAGCTAAGGATTTCTTCTATCCCCACCTGACTTAATCCTATACTTGTCGAGGATACTGAATAAATTTTTCTGAGGAAAAATTTTTCAGCATAGCCAGCCCTGAACTTGTTTCGGGGACAAGTGGGGTAGTTTATAGGTTAGGGTAAATGTAAAAAAGCTATGCGTTTATCACTCTTTCTTAGTGTATCTATACCTGCTTATCTAATAGTAAGGCGTTTTGCAAGTTGTACCTAGATTAAAAATCTTAAAGCAACCGACTAAAAAAAAGGTCACCAAGAAAACTTGATGACCTTAGGAGGATGTTGGTTAGGAATGATGGTAAGTGGCTATTTTCTTGTTAGGTCCACTGAAATGTCTATTAGAATATCGTTACCGACTTGCCCTTTATTTTTGCTTGTGAATTTTACAGGGAACTCAATATTTCCTGAGCAAGGTGAAACGAAGCTGGTAGAATCTTCAAATGCCATAAAGAGATTGTCATTGGTGCCGTTATTTCTAACTTCCCAACTAAAGGAAGGGATGGGGCCAATGCGATTGCCGTTTAAGGTGCCACAATCAAATTCAAAAAATTCAGAGTCTTGCGTAGTTCCTGTTCCGTCTGCGTTGAAGGTAATTGAGCCTCCGTCATCTGTATTCCAGCTTCCTACTATGGTTTCTGTCGCATCTTTTTTACAGGCTGAAAATGTGATGGCTACGAGTGCGATTAACATAGATAATTTTAAGGTTTTCATTTCTTTGTTGTTTTAGACTGCAAACTTATTGCGGCATTTTTTGTTGCACAATAGCGAATATTCGCTATATACTGTTGCTACCCAATATGCTGCTCGAGGCTATGAAGCGAGTCGTCGATTAAAAATAACCCTTGGTCGAAAGTGAAAGCTTCTAGGACAGTTGGTGTGTGATATTTATAGAACGTTATTCAATGAACACTTTTTAGATAATGAATCTTTGATTGGCATTTATCTTGACTAACTAACTTCTCGATATAACGTTTTTCATTTCTTTTCCCATTTCGTATCATAGTAGCAGTAAAGGTCAATTTATTAAAACTTTTTATCCTAATGAGTTGATAGATTTAACCTCATTGACCAAAGGCATATATTTTCTTCGAATAAAAACAACTCGAAACGACCAAGTTGTGAAGGAAATTGTGATACAGTAATTACTGGACTAGCTCTTGATTCTTAACGATTCAGTTGCTAAGGCAATCAGGACTCTATCGAATAGTTAGTGCGTATGCCCATGTTTACAACGCAACTCTTTCATCGTGATATTTAGTTCCTCTTTAGCTCCTTCTCTCACTTTGATATTCTTAATTTCTTTTTTAAAATAGCCAACGTATGAAATTTTTATAGAATAGTTATCCGGTAAAACTGAAACAAATTTGTATTGCCCCAAGGTGTCAGAGGTGGCCACTTGTATTAGTTTGTTTTCCTTATTAAGATAGAGTAGGGCGTTCTCAATCGGGTGACCATGCTCATTGGTTATGCTTCCTTCTATGGAGGCTTTTTTCTCTTCTGTTTGCCTAAGACTAGTCGTTTGAAGAGTACCTAAAGTTAAGAATATAAGTAACGAACTAAATTGTATCATACGTTTTGTAAAGTTACCGTTTTATGCTCTTGATTTTGTTTTTGGATTGTCAAACTACTTTACGTTTCAGTATAAGTTTATGGAATGATAGAAACTGAAAGTTATTCTAGGCTAATTATTAAATATTTTATCGAATTAATTATGATCTATTTATTCAATGCCTTCATTGAGTAGTGGCGTTGTTGAGAAATAGGAATTAATTTCTAACAATTTCTAGTATGTTGCTATATGCATTCACTCATATTAAAAAAAGTTTAACGCCGTTGTTACTGTTCTCGGTCAGCCTCATACCACCAACAAAGGCGAAATTACATCGTACATTAAAAATGTTCTATGAAATAATAGTTGTACTAGCTGCACTGATAGTGTAGCATACACTGAACAAAAAATCCCAAGAACGTGTGGTTCTTGGGATTGATACCGTGTTGTAAAAAAACTATTTCTTAGAGGGCAGTACATCAGTCGATTGTAACTCATATTGACCTTTTTGATACTCCTTACATTTATCCTCGAAGTCTTCTGGCAAAATGGTTCTGAAATTATGCGATTCCTGCGGAATCACCTCAATCATTTTATCTATCATTTCCTGCGGGTCGTATTGATTTTCTGCCATAGATTTTGCGGCAGCTTCAATATTTTTTCGCGGTGTAAAATGAAATTCTTCATCGAACCACTGCTGATAAGTATCGTACATTCTATCATTAAAGCCAGTCTCGTATGGACCCGGATTAATTGTTGCGACGGATACTCCCATCGGCACTAATTCGTCCCGCATAGATTGTGCGATTGCTTCCAACGCAAATTTTGACGCATGATACGCACCCAAATACGGCGCTGTTGATAATCCGGCTACGGAAGAAACAAATACTAATTTACCATCTCCTTTATCAACCATTTTTTTAATGAATGGTTGTGCAAATTCGATATTAGAAAAAACGTTAACTTCCATAACCTCACGCATCAAATCCACAGGCATTTCTGACACTGGACCGGAATGACCAATGCCCGCATTGCAAACTAAAATATCTATATCGTGCGCTTGGGCATTATGACAATCCATTTCGTCCAACACATTCAGTTTTATAATTTCTAGATCCTCCTCTACACCCGCTTTTTTTGCGTCCTCGATTAGTCTTGATTTTTGCTCCCACTTGTGAACGCCCGCTATTACTTTATGCCCCTGTTCTGCAAGACCTATCGCCGTTCCTTTTCCTAAGCCTGATCCAGCTCCTGTTATTAATATTGTTTTTTTACTCATAAGATATTTTCAGTTTTCCAGGTTTATTTACTAGGATTGGCATTCGGATCAGTAGATTCTACTGCATCGATATATTGGCTAAATTCTTCGCTCGTTTTGCCTGTCATTTTTTGCAGCCGGCGCGATAAATCTTCCTCTTGACCTACTTCATATTTCATATCAGCCTCGCTAGCGGTTTTATAATCCGTCATTATCTGTCCTTTAATGCGTGGCCAGTTTCCTTTTATCTTTTCGTTTACTCTTTTCTCTGTTTCGTTCATGATATTTGTTTTTTATTGATTGATAATTTTAGTAGTTTGATAATTACTAAGTTTAAAATAATTTTTTACCTAAAAATATAGAGCCAACTACTATAATGGCTATGATAGCTAATAAGATAAAAAATACAATTTTGGCCATGCCTGCTGCTGCACCTGCAATGCCTCCGAAGCCAAGTATGGCTGCAATAATAGCTATTACTAATAGTCCGATAATAAGTTTAATCATAATGGGTTGTTTTATTTTTTTATTAAAATTAAAAGAAGGAAATACTCCTCCTTTTGGTCAAGTACAAAGTTGGTATGGGCTGTAAAAAGTTGGTTATAGTATTTGAACAATATTTTATAAAATTCATTGAAAAAATGAAAATAGAAGCGGTGTATGTGCGCAAAAATTAAAGGCTGTCCTTTTCGGACAGCCTCTTTTATATTGGCTACGAATCTATGTACAACATTTTATCTTCTAAAAATATCATTCTCATAAAATGCTTGATCCTCCGGATTGTAAGAGTATGCGCCATCTCGATTATAAGATTCTAATACCGAAATTTCGTAAGCTCTATCCACTGCATAGCCTTTGGTTTTACGTTTAGTCTCGGCGAATGTTTTATAATTTACCTTATTGGTGCATACAATTTCATCTTCCAAATTTAGATCTACTAGACCGATTGGGACAATCAAATGTGTATCGCCATCTTCGTTTTGCGTATCGTGTACACCATTGCTGGCTTTTAAACTATAGGGTGTAAAATTGTCATCAATGATAGTTTGATCAACCGCTACATCTAAATACACTACACGCTCGGTATTTTTGTTTACAATAAGATTATCTACGGTACCGATCTCTCGACCGTCGGCATCTTTTACTGTCCAGTTTCGTACATCTTTATCATCGTTTTTTACTTTATAATCATCTAGCTCTTCTAGATAGTATAAATTCTTTTTTTCTGTGTTCATAATATTTTATTTCATTTTAATTAATAAATCTTCGGCCGTAGTAAATAAAGCATTTACGGCGTCTTTTTGGTCCAAGGTTGGTGTGGCCACTTTTATTTCGCTTACTGCGTTTTGCACGGCAGTGGCTTCGTTGGCTAAATCCGGGTAGCTTTGAGTTTGAAGCGTTGCTAGGGCTTTGCTTATAATATTCCCAGCATTTTTTATTTTATCCGCGTGTTTAAGTGAAGAAGGGTCTTCGGTTATTTCATCTGCCAATCTTCTTGCCTCTGATAAATCTGCCCAAAGGTTCACCTGTTTTTCATCAGCTATTTCTTGCACGGCTTCGATCAAATAAATCAATGCACCATTACTATATTCATGGTCTAGCCCCATTTTACCTTCGTCACCGATATGCGTGGTGTATTTCTCCAGCGCTGTGAGTGTCGTAGTTTCTTCCACTTGCTGTATTGTTTGTGCTTCATGCCCAACTTCCTGATTATTATTGCACCACACAAAATAAATAATGCCCGCCAAAAGTAGCAAGCCGAGTAGTACCCAAGGCCATATTGTTTTTTTCTTTTCTATTTGAATGTCTGCCATAATTTTTTTTAGTTTTAGTTCACCACAAAAGTGAGAAACTATATTTGCGATGGCTTATAGGATTTGGAAAAAGTGTTATATAATTTTTTTGAACGTGTTTTTAGCTGTGTAGATGTAATCATTTGCAAAAAGAATAACGCCGTTGTTGGTGTTCTCGGTCAGGCTCATAACACCCCAATGGCGCAAGTATAAGTAGCCAAGCTTCAGCGCAGCTACTTGTGCCACACCCGCCAAGCCAAACCCCTGCTAATTCTAGTTTAGCTCAGCGTAACTGTAGTCATGTATTGTAACAAAAGTTCGATCTGGAGAAGGAATTTGAGCCCTGCCGCAGCGGGGTAAAGAAATGTTTGTGTAAATAATTTTTGGAAATTGTATCTGTCGTTACAAACGGCCGTCAACTGCAATTCTTCGTATAGCCATTTATAAATACAGATTGAAGTTATACCTGCCTTCGCATATTAAACTCTAATCAGCAAACTTCAATGAGCTGGGGAAGAGCTCGAATAGCTGGGCCCTCTTCGAGAGACTCAGAAGGGAAGAAAGAATATTGTATGCCTGAAGAGGTTGTCGAGAATGAAATTTCTAGCGACCTATATTTTGAGCAATCGAATTACTGCTATCATTAATTGACTTCAACATTTGGGTTGCCATTGTTACACTTTGCGAACGTTGCTGCATAGAACTTTGCATTCTTACTTGTAAAATTTCATCAACATCTTCCTCCTCAGATTCTTCTTCATTGTCCAGTGCGTTTAGTTTGCTGTTCCAGAATCTAATTTCATTATCCAGGAATGCCAGGCTTGTTACTTGTTGTCTAGGTACCCGAGTGGGTAATTTAATAGATTTATTGGTTAGATACCCTTTGTAGGGGTGTGCCATTTCGTTTATTAGTTGTCTTACTGTTTTTCTTGAAGAGTTACCTAAGTTATGCGTTGAATGAAAATTTTCAGTAATAGTTACTATCAGTTCTAAGCGAAATAGTTCTAATTCCAAAACATAATCTTCAACCGCCGTTTTGCTACTCACGATTGTATTACCCTTATTCAAATTACTTATTCGATTATTTTTTAGTCGACTGTATGATTTTACTTGAGCGATCTGTTTTTTTACCTCATTGATTGACTTGTTGTAAGACTTGCTCTTAGCCCAATTCATCAAAGCGTCAGTTTTTACCGATTTCATGAAAGTCGCATTTTTGACGTAGGTCGCTTTAATTTCTTCTCTATTTTTTATTTTATTCTGGGCTAAAACATTTGTTGTAAGAATGCTGAGTAAAAAAAAGGAGAGAAGGGCCATTGTATGATATGTTCGTTTTTTCATAGGTGTATATTGATTTAAGTGATAATAAAAGTAAGCATTTCTAAATTTCTAGCAAATACGAAATTATGAAAGCCGTTTTAGATGGTCGTAGGTACTACTGCCTTGCAGTAAGACTTTGCTATTCGTTTGTCTTTGCGAAGCAAAGTCAAACGAACCTGTAATAATACATTCCGATAGCTATCGTAACTCGTTTATCTAGCGTTTGAAATGCTATACCTGCGGCGAATCATTTTCGAACAGCAAGGGGCGAAGATATTGAATAGTTGGATTTTTATTATCTTTGAGAGCTTATGAAAAAACTTTTGTTGCTATTATTCCTTGTTTCAAATGTAGTATTGGTTAATGCTGCTACAAAAAAAATAAAAGGAACCATAATACGAGGTAAAATTCGGAAGTCTGTAACCTTTGATGTTCCGTTTTATGAAGGTTCAATTGATCATGTGAAAGTAAAGAGAGGCCTAGTATATTATAGGTCTGGTAAGAAAACAAAATTAAAGCCAAAAGATGTTGACCGAATTGAACTCGACATGGACGGAAAGATAATTTCCTTGATACCATTAAAACTATTAACTGTACTTGGTAATAAAGTATACTTTCTTCAACCATATGCAGAGGGGAAGATATCCTATTATATTCTTGAACTTAGCCATGGAAGTTATAGAGATGGGAGTGGCAATATTACTTCGGTTGGTTTTGGAGTTAAAAGTGATTCTCAAACTGCCTCCTATCTTGTTAAAAAAGGTGAAGGTCTAAAGGGATATACGAGAAAGAATGTTCAAAGGTTTATTTCTGATTGTCCATACGTTTTAGAAAAACTGGGTGGCAAAAACTGGTGGGATACTGATATTGATTTACTCGATCTTTTGGCAGATTATAACAACAATTGTGATGAATAATTGAGATCATGCCGTTCTAGCTGTTTGTGCAAAGTTTACATATGCCTTTGCATGTTAAACTCCAATCAGCAAACTTCAATTAGCTGGGGAAACATTATCGAACAGCTGGTTTTTTTACTTGTCGTCGTAATGACCAAAGCAAGAAGCTATCTCAAGCTTATCTTCATGTATTCTGTAAATTATTCGATGCTTATCTGTTATTCTTCTAGACCAATAACCTTTATAATTTCCTTTAAGTGCTTCTGGTTTGCCAATTCCTTTAAACGGATCGTTTTCAGTAATGTCTAAGATAATTTCCCATAGCTTACTGCCAAGTTTAGCGTTTTCCTTTTTTAAAAGTAAAATGTCTTTGCGAGCTTTTTCTGAAAGATGAAGAGGGAACATAGAGAAAGAGAGGATTAATTATGAATGAAATCAAATAAATCATCTTTTTTTACTTCATGATATGAACCAGCTTCCAACTGTTTCATAGCAACCAATACCTCAATTTGGTTTATCAGCTCTGAGTCATGACTTTCAGGCAGATGCCATGCTCCTATAAGAACAGAGTAGGCTCCAAATTTTACAACTTCGTCATTAAGAAATACTATAATCTCATTCTTAATTTTGTTTTCGGGTAACTTTAAATCATTCAACACAATCATATCGGCTAATATTAGCCCTAACTCTAAACTCAAGGACGCATCTATCCAGTTTTTAAAATGGATAGCTTGAGGAGCTAGTTTACTTATATATTTAATCGTTGCATAATTCGGTTTTTTGCTACCAAGACTATTGAAAAGATCGGTAGAATCATTTTGAATTTCTTTAGCAAGCGGTGTTACAATTTGCTTTTGAAGCATTAATACTTTAGCCTGTGTTTCTTCCAACTCAGAGTATAAGCTGTTATGCAATTTGGATTGTATGAATTTATCAATCTCTGTAAAGTAGTTGTCAAAAAAGTTATCATTAATTGTTAGCCAATCTATGATTTTAATCCTTAAGTCAAACGTCTGAGGTAATAAGCTTTGCGCTACCTCATTGATATTTTTGCTTTGAATCCTAATTTTTAGTAAATCTGTAAGCGTATTGGCAGCAGAAGTTACAGCTGAATTCTCAGACAGTTGATTTGATGGCAGATTTGCCCAAACCATAAAGTTTCTAACTGTGTCTTGTGTTGTTAGCATAACACTACAAAATTACTGAAAATATTACAAATTGTACTGTTAAAGTGCCGTATTGATTAACCTATTACCCAACTGGCGCAAGTATAAGTAGCTAAGCATAAGCGCAGCTACTTGTACCACACCCGCCAATCTAAAGGTTCTTTAGCTAAACCACAATTTACCCACACCCCACATCATCAAATCCCCAAATCAGCAAATCATCAAATCAGCACCATAAATTTGGGTCAAGGATGAAATTTTCACACTTACACAATCACACCCAATATTCGCTGCTTGATGGTGCCAGTAGCATTTAGCTACAATACTTTTAGAGATTAAATTACTTTTCTTTGAGAAGGTACAATATTCAACACTATGGCAGAGATAATAAATAACGAACTAAACAAATACTGGTCTTTTTTGGATAGTGGCGAGCGCAAGCGTTTTCTCGGACTAATTAAAGCATTTGTACAGAAGAAGGAAGAAAAGGACAACACAAGATATTCTGAAGAATATACTCCCGAGTTTTTTGCCGAAATGGACAGGCGCTATGAAGATTATCTCGCCAGTGGCAAAACCTATACCACTGAGGAAGTATTAGACCGAATTGTTAAAGGATTCGCAGAAGCAATTGTCAAAAAAAAGTGCTCTTAAGCGCTAGGATGCAGTCAGCGAAGGCCTCGCTTTGTTTTCTGTTGGTTAGGAGGGGTTTTCTGCGAGTAAAATGGCCTTTGGCGCCCTAGTGTACAAAACGGCCACGGTGTATTGATTAATTTCTGCCTTCTTGGAACTGTTTTCCGCCCTCTTGGAGATGATTTCCGCCCTCTTGGAGATGATTTCCGTTGGCGGAAACGCTTTGCTGTATTGGGTTTGGGTTATATTATTGGTTTTTGTATGTGTTTCGGGGGATAGTGTTATTTAGTTGCTCTGCTTATGCTTATGTTTCTTGTTTGAGAGACTTGATTGGGAGGAAAAGGATAAAATTTTTACGCATACTTAGAGTTACGATTTAATATTTGCTCCATCTAAACAAAGAAAATGAGCAAAACATCATAAAAAGAATAATTACAACCTTAATTTTATATGTACTTCGTAATAAAAGTAGGTCATAATCTGCTAGATGGCTCATTTGATATTCTAGATATATTCCCCAACTCAAACCCGAAAGAGCCAAAATGATACTAAAAATTAATGCTTTGATATTGTATTTTTCTTTCATTCTTGTTAGTAAATATAAATATTCCTAAATAAATTTTCAAAATAATCGTCATTTGTATAGTAGAACACAGAGGGTAAGGTTAGTGTAAAACCAACTTCCTTCCCTTTGATCAAAACTCCATAATGTATTGAGTTATATATTATTTCTTCATCTAAATCTTTTGTTGAATATATGACATCCATACGTAAGGCAGGTACGTTCCTAATAAATGTTTCTTTATAATCTACCTTAAGTAATTCTGTAGAAACATCCAACTTGGATTTTGAAAGTGTTCTCTTTTTGAAAGCCTCCTTATCCCAATTGTAAGCATCAATTATACTTAATTTTTCCAGTGAATCTTTAGAAATTTTTATACTCGTAAAAAAGTCAGAAACTGATATAGCAAAGGATATTCCACTATCTTTTTGATGGGTGCGCCAAATTGTAGTAGAAGAAACGCCATTGTCATATCCCCAACTATCAGGACCATCAAAACCAATACCAAAAGAATAATTTGAGTATAAGTTTTTCAATGTATCGTAATATACATCATTCTTAACGTTAGCAGTTTTATTCTCGGCAAAACTGTTTTTATTTTCTGCTTCATTGGAAAGACACGATGCGAATGAAATTGAAATCAAAGTAAGACAGATTGATAGGACAAAATTACTTCTAAGGAATTTTATGTTCATAACTCTACTTTTTAAAAATACGTACTAAAATTTAAAAGAATTATTTTTAATATAAAGTAATACGATATGTAAAAAGATTTAAGCATAGATGTTAAATGCAATAGATGCAGCCAATTGGATTCTATGGCCACAATTAGAGGTAAAGAAATTTTAGATTGGGATAAAGAATGGGAATCACTCTTAGAAGAAATAAAGTCAAACAATTATATTTGGGACTGGAAATGTACCAATTGTGAGAAATGGACTTTTCATTCGGTTGTTTCAATCTGTCCCAAAGACGAAGCTTTAGCTTAGAAAATTTTATGCTATCCCCTCTTAGCGTAGATTCTATCTACGCTTTTATATTTCAACCCACACCTAATTTAATCGTGTTCTTGTCGAGGATACTAAATAAATTTTTCTGAGGAAAAATTTTTCAGCACGACAAGTGGGGTAGTTTATCAAGTTGTGCAAGAATGCAGCCAAGCCAAACCGCAGCGCTCTTCTGCCAAACCCCACAATTTACCCACACCACTCATTATCAAATCCCCAAATCATCAAATCCTCAAATCAATAACTTAAATTTGGGTCAACGATGAAATTCTCACATTTACACAATCACACCCAATATTCACTGCTTGATGGTGCCAGTGGCATTAAAGAAATTTTTGAAAAAGCCGTGGCGGATGATCAGCCGGCGGTGGCTATTACGGATCATGGCAATATGTTTGGGGTGTACAATTTTGTAATGGAGGCCAATAAGCACAAAAATGCGGATGGTACGCTCAAGGTAAAGCCGATTGTGGGCTGTGAGTTTTATTTGGTGGAGAATAGGCATGTAAAGGAGTTTACGCGGGAGAAGCGCGATAAGCGATATCATCAGTTGTTGCTGGCCAAAAATCCGCAGGGCTATCGCAATTTGCTCAAGCTGTGTACGCTGGGTTATACGGAGGGTTTGTATTCTAAATTTCCGCGCATAGATAAGGAATTGATAGAGAAGTATAGCGAGGGTTTGATAGCTACTACTTGTTGCTTGGGGGCGAGTGTGCCTCAGGCTATTTTGCGCAATGGCGAGGATGCAGGCGAGAAAGAATTTAAGTGGTGGTACGATATTTTTGGCGAGGATTTTTATGTAGAGTTTCAGCGCCACGGCATTCCAGATCAGGACAAAGCCAATGCGTCTCTCATGAAATTTGCAGATAAATACAACTGCAAAATGATTGCAAGTAATGATAGTCATTATGTTGAAAATGAAGATTTTAACTCTCATGACTTATTGCTATGCATTAATACAGGCGAGAAGCAAACCACACCGGTAAATAAGGATTATGATAATCCCAATGTCAATAGAAAAGAGACGCGCTTTGGTTTTTTTAATGATCAATTTTATATGAAAACCACAGCAGAGATGCTGGAGATTTTTAAAGATATACCACAGGCGATTGATAATACCAATGAGATCGTAGATAAGGTAGAGTTAGTATCGGTGACCAATGATTTGCTATTGCCTAACTATGAAATACCGCCACAGTTCAAAACACAGGATGAGTATCTCTCGTTTTTGACCTACGAAGGTGCTAAGCGGCGCTATACTGTTTTAACACCCGAGATTGAGGAGCGTCTGCAATTTGAGCTCGGCGTAATTAAGGATATGGGTTTTGCGGGCTACTTCTTGATTGTTAGTGATATTATCCTTTGGAGTAAAAAGAACGATGTATTTGTAGGGAGTGGTCGTGGTTCGGCAGCGGGAAGTGTGGTGGCCTATTGCACTGAGATTACTAATATCGACCCTATGAAGTATGATTTGCTGTTTGAGCGTTTCTTAAATCCGGATCGTAAGTCTATGCCCGATATTGATACGGACTTTGATGACCTGGGTCGGGGCAAGGTGATTACCTATATTGTAGAAAAGTACGGACAGGACCAAGTGGCGCAAATCATCACGCATAACTCCATGGCGGCTAAAATGTCTATCAAAGATGTAGGGCGTTCTATGGATTATGATTTAGGATTAACTACACAGCTAACTAATTTAGTACCAACAATTCCTGGTATTAAGTTAAATAAAATATTGAAGTACTCTGAGGAGGAACTAAAAAATAATTTAGATCAAACGGAGCAACAAAATAACGTTAAGCTTTTACAGAAAAAATTCAAGCAAAACGATATGGAAGGCAAGGTTTTGCGTGAAGCGGCCAAGCTAGAAGGTACGATTCGGAATACAGGGATCCATGCTGCAGGTATCTTAATTGGTCCAAAACCATTGGATGAGCTGATGCCTATGTGCCGCATGAAAGATATCCAATTAAATGTAACGCAATTTGATGGTCGCGTAGTAGAAAATGCGGGAGCTATTAAGGTAGATATCCTGGGATTGACCAATTTAACGCTCTTAAAGCAGAGTATTCACTTTGTAAAAGAAAATCATGGTGTAGAGTTAGATTTAGATACCATTCCCATGGATGATGAAAAGACCTTTGCTTTATACCAGCGGGCCGATACATTTGGGACCTTCCAATTTGCCAGTGATGGTATGCGGCAGTACCTAAAACAAATCAAACCCGATAAAATTGAGGATTTAATTGCCTTGAATGCCTTGTTCCGTCCGGGTCCAATGGCGTATATTCCTAGTTATATAAAAAGAAAGCACGGCCACGAAGAGGTAAAATATGACCTCGACGCCATGGAGGAGCATTTAGAGGAAACCTACGGTATTACGGTTTATCAGGAGCAGGTGATGTTGCTTTCGCAAAAACTAGCTAATTTTACTAGAGGTCAAGCGGATATACTCCGTAAAGCCATGGGTAAAAAACAAATTGACGTTCTGAACGAGCTCAAGGAAAAATTCTTGGAAGGATGCGATGATAATGGGCACCCTAAGAAGACAGCCGAGAAAATCTGGACAGATTGGGAGGCCTTTGCGCAATATGCTTTTAATAAGAGTCACTCTACCTGCTATGCTTATCTAGCGTATCACACGGCTTTCTTCAAAGCGAATTACCCGGCAGAGTATATGACAGCCTTGCTCAATGCAAAAGCGGGGAATATCGATGCAATGTCGCAATATATGGGTGAGTGCAAACGAATGGGCTTAAAGGTGTACGGGCCGGATATTAATTTAAGTAAAAGAGATTTTAGTGTGAATTTGGATGGTGAAATTCGCTTTGGCTTATCCTCACTTAAAAATGTAGGCGATGCGGCGGTAGAAGCCATTTTAGAAGACAGAAAAGTAAATGGAGATTTTGAAAATATTTTTGATTTGTCCGCTAGAGTTAAAAATAAGGGCTTGAACCGTAAAACGGTGGAAGCTTTGGCAGAGGGAGGAGCTTTTGATAGCTTTCCTGAAATGAATCGAGCTATGTTTTTTATTCAAGGAGCAGGGAATAAACACACTAATTTGGACTTAATCCTTAAATACGGCTCTGACTTTTCGGGCAGCCAAGATATGTTGAGTAATAGTTTGTTTGGTGAAATAGATATGCCTGACGTAAAGCCGCCAAAATTAGCGGAATGTGAAGACTGGACCTTGGCAGAGAAACTAAGACGTGAAAAAGGAGTGCTAAGTTTCTATATTACTGCGCATCCGTTAGATAATTATCAAAGAGAATTGGACATCTATAATTTTCATCAAATGCCAGATTTGTCATCTTGTATAGCGCTTATGCAAAAGCAAGCGGAGGAGGGCATCAAAGAAGGACCCGAGCAACGGAATTTTATAGTAGCAGGCTACTTGAGTGATGTGGCTCATATTGAATCTCGTAAAGGAACTCTTTTCTGCAAATTCAATGTCAACGATTTTGCAGGATCACAGCAACTCTTTATGTTTAAAGATCATTATCTTAGACACAAGCATTTCTTAGAAAATGATAATAAACTCATTTTTGAAATTTCTGTTAAAAGAAGTAGTCGTGTCAATGATAAGCGGCCTTATATCACTATCGAGAAAATTGCGCTTTTAGAGGATGTAATGAAACTGTATACGAAGCGTCTGAATATATATCTGAATATGTCAAAAGTGGATGATGCATTTTTGGAGATTGTAAATAAATATGCCAATACTGCAGGCGAAACGGAGTTTGGAATACATATTGCAGATAATGAAAGTGGAAAGCATATAAAGCTTGGGAATAAAAAAATAGTAATGACACCCGAACTTTTAGATGAAATTACTAATATTGAAGGACTGGATTTTAATGTGGAGTCTAATTAAGTGAAGAGTGATTAGCGAAGAGCGAATAGGTAGGGGTTAGGCATTAGAAATTAGGGGAGGTAGAATTAAAATAAACAAGAACAAAATATACAAGGCCGGATGGCGATAACAGATAAACTTTATAAACAAATAAACGTATAAACCTTACACAAAAATTAAATAAAACAAATGGCAAAAACATTCACAGACGCAAACTTTAAGACAGACGTATTAGAAAACGATCAATTATCAGTAGTAGACTTTTGGGCTCCTTGGTGTGGACCATGCATAGCACTCGGACCAACTATCGAAGCATTGGCAGAAGAGCACGAAGGAAAAGTAAACATAGGAAAACTAAACGTGGACGAGAACGGCGATACTTCGATGAACTACGGTATTACAAGTATTCCGGCTATCCTTTTTATCAAAGGCGGTGAGGTCGTTGATAAACTAGTGGGAGCTGTTCCTAAAAGCGAATTGGCTAAGAAGATTGAAGCGAACACTTAATTCTCTAGACCTTAGACATTAGATACTAGACTTTAAACCTGATGGAGACATCAGGTTTTTTATGTATTAATGCATCGTACCCTAATTAAATCTAGTACTCTTGTCCCTGAAACGAGTTCAGGGCAGGCGAAGCTGAACTTGATTCAGCATCCTCGAAAAAAATAGATTATCGACTGTGCTGCTCGAGGATTCTGAACAAATTATCCTTCGGAATAATTTTTCAGAATGACAATACAGGAGTGGCTATTTTTTAATAGTCCGAAAAGTCAAATTAATTCTTGGGCTATTTACTTTCTTCGTAGGCGGTAAGCGGTGCAACCAATTGGTTTGAGTAGCACCTTTCATAACCAATAGGCTTCCGTTTTCTAGCATCACTGAAACAGTTTGCTTAGAAACTTTATGCTTGAAGGAAAATTTACGTTTTGCGCCAAAACTTAACGAGCCGATAGCGCCATTCTTTTTCAAATCTTTTTCGCTATCACTATGCCACGCCATTCCTTCTGCGCCGTTGTGATATAAGTTTAGCAGACAAGAGTTGAATGATTCGCCTGTCTTGTTTTCAATGATTTCTTTTAGTTCTAATAGCTCTTTAGTCCAGGGCAGGGCAGACTTTGTTGTTTTCGAATACGTGTATTCGAATGGCTCATCGCCGTACCAAGCAACTTTACGTTTTGTAATAATTAGTTTTCCAAAAATGATTGCCTTGTCATTTTCCCATTGAATTGTATCTAGTAATTGTTCGTAATAATGTTTTGCTTTTTTAAGATTCATTATTGGGCCGTAATAATTCACTTCTCCATCAGAAGGTAAAATATTAGATGTGTCGTTGAATATGTCCACTTTTCAGAATTTTAATTGGATCGATACTTACGACTTGCCACTCAGGATTCACTTCTACGCTCCAAAGCGCATTTTCCAAACACCAAGAACCGCTTCTTTTACTATACCACTGCTCATTTTAGAAATTCCTTCTACTCGGTCTACGAATGTAATTGGAATTTCTTTTATCTTGAATTTCTTTCGCCAAGTACGATATTTCATTTCAATTTGGAATGCATAGCCTACAAATCTGATGTTATCCAAATCCAATGCTCGAAGAACTTCGGCGCTATAACAAACAAAACCAGCAGTACAATCTTTTACGGGCAACCAAAGAATAGCTCTTACATAGAGGGAAGCTCCATAAGAAATAAATATTCTATTAAAAGGCCAATTAACAACCTTACCACCACGCACATAACGCGAACCCACACTCATATCTGCTCCATTATTTACACAGCTATCTAGTAGGCGAGGGAGGTCCTCCGGATTATGAGAAAAGTCTGCATCCATTTCAAAAATATAATCATAGCCTTTTGCTAAGCACCATTTAAAACCATGTATGTAAGCCGTTCCTAACCCAAGTTTACCGGTTCGTTCTTCGATATGAAGTTGTTCAGTAAATTCGTTTTGTAAACCTTTGACGATTTCTGCTGTCCCGTCGGGAGAGCCATCGTCCACTATAAGAATATGGAACCTTTCTTCCAGAGAGAATACCTTTCGAATTATCTTTTCGATATTCTCTTTCTCATTATAGGTTGGTATGATTACAATATTTTTCAAATCTCGGAAACGAGTGTTCAATCAAAACTACGCCTGTTTTAATTTATATTCAGTATAAATTTTCGATAATACGTTTTTTGTGTCTTGCGCAAAATCGCTACGCATAATCCAGTCGTAATACTGCGGTTCTTTTTGAAAGACTTTAGTTACCGGTACGTCTTTATTCTTACCAAAATTAAAAGTAGGCACACCTTTTACCAATTTGATTCTACGGGCATAATCTAGTATATCCTGATCTTTTGAAGCGGCATGTAAATCTTCTGGTGTACTACCTATATTATCATATCGTTCTACCTGTGCCAACAAAATCTCAAAAGTAGCTTCCGCATCGGCTAAGGCAGAGTGAGCATTTACTAATTCTTTACCACAGTAGAATTTATAGGCTGCGGTTAACGAGCGCGGTTCTTGTTTCACAAAAATTTGAAACGCATCGACTAAATTCCGGCTTTTTAAATCTGCATCGATATCGACTCTAAGAAATTCCTCCGTTAAAAGAGCAAAATCAAAGCGTGTAGAATTAAATCCACAAAGGTCACAACCTTCTATAAATTGCTTTACTTCATTGGCCACCTCTTTAAAAGTTGGGCTATTAGCAACATCGGCATCTGAAATTCCGTGAACCTCTGTAGCGCTTGGATGGATGGGCATTTCCGGATTAATTCGCATTACTTTATTAATGCGCTCTCCGTCTGGCATCACTTTTATGATAGCCATTTCAACTATTTTATCTTTGGTAATACTTACACCGGTAGTCTCTAAATCTACACAGGCAATAGGTCTTTCAAGCTTTAGCTTCATTCAGCAAAAATGTAGGAAAACATCGGGATTGACAACATTTGACAATCTTAATTACTGACATTGGCCCGACCTACTTGTTTAGCCAATCTAGTATTTCATTCTCATTCAATGAAAAATAGGTTGACGTTTTTATGACAGAACTGTCTTCTAGCCATTTGATGGTTGGTACGCCCGAGCGAGCATTTATTCGTTGAAATTCTTTTACACTATCCATAAAAATTAATGGGATATTCTCTGCCCGAGTAGTTTCGTAAAAACTATCCAAGTGATCTTTATGACCAGCCATCACAAAAAGAAATGGTATTTGAGGATTTCTTTTTTTTATGATTCCCATACGTTTTGCTGCTTTTTTACAATACTTGCAAGTAGGGCTCACTGTGGCAACTATTTTTTTTCTGTTGTCAAAATAGTTCTTATTATTTTTTATTAAGTGTAACGGAACAATTTCGCCCTCTATTTTCTTTTCATTGAAAATCGTAATGCTTGCCGGTGGTGAAAAGTAGAAGGGGAGTCCAAAGGCTACTACTGCAAAAAGTAATCCTACTATTTTACTGAATTTCAATCGAATCTCAAAGGAAAAATTTATGGCCAAAAGTAAAAGCACCAATATGATTCCGTTTTTCACTAAAGACTCCTGGGTGCTCAATGGTATCATTTCTCCATAGCAACCACAGTTGGGTTCATTGCCATAAGCGGCAAGTATATAGGCGAGATAAGCAGAAAAAAATAGAATCAAGAATATAGAAAATGGAACAGCGATTTTCTTAATGAAAAGTTGAAGAATAAAAAGAATTCCTAGGAAGAATTCTAATCCTATAATTAAGCGTGCGAGCCATTCGGATACTGTCCAATTGAAAGGAGTCGATTCTGCAATTGTCCAGCCGAAAACTTCTATGGATGGTAATTTTGAGTAGGCAGAGAATAAAAAATTAGCACCTAGAATTAAATTGATTAGTATGCCCACGGCTAGTATACCGTTGTTCTTTTCTTTGTTCATTCTTTTAGTTTACATCGAAATTTTAGTAAAAAATTGATTGATTTCAAATATCTAAATGCGCATAAAACCTTAATTGGGTTTTTCTCAATAGAATGTACAAATATAAAAAAAGCCACACGTTCGTGTGGCTTTTTATTAATAATCTAATTGAGATTAATCAAATTTCTTAGTATCACCTA